>ERZ1673744.2075-NODE-2075-length-15871-cov-4.809370_pt1 | contig 15871 bp, 19 predicted proteins | sample MGYA00580207_ERZ1673744 | MGnify/ENA primary metagenome ERZ1673744 (study PRJEB41218, sample SAMN15661751) | gut metagenome | host: Homo sapiens | place: Canada: London | collected 2015-08-20/2019-03-30 | study: EMG produced TPA metagenomics assembly of... | reverse complement strand
GTAGGAGCCGGTCAGGTAGCCGTAGCTTTCCTCAAAGCCGAACACATAGCTGTCTGCCTCGCCCTGCTTTTCCAGCTTGCCGATCTGCTCACCGATAAACTTGAAGCCAGTCAACACATTGATGGTACGCAAACCATAGTGCGTAGCAATCTGCTCGCCCATGTCCATGGTGACGATGGTCTTGACCATGACCGGGTCTGCGGGCATCTTGCCGTGCTTCACACGCTGGCTGCAAATGTAATCCAGCAGCAGCATACCCGTCTGGTTGCCGGTCAGCAGCTCGTACTCCCCTGTCTTGTTCTTGACGGCGATGCCCACACGGTCACAGTCGGGGTCGGTAGCCAGCAGTAGGTCGGCGTTGCACTTCTTGGCATACTCCATACCCAGCGCCATGGCTTCCTTGATCTCCGGGTTGGGGTACGGGCAGGTCGGGAAGTTGCCGTCCGGCTGTTCCTGCTCTTTGACCACCGTGATGTTGGTATAGCCCATCTCCTTCAGGGTGCGGGTCACGGGTTTCAGACCGGTGCCATTCAGCGGACTGTACACGATGGCCACGTTCTTGTTGACCTCTTCGCCAAACAGAACAGACTGGCTTTTGACCTGCTTCACAAATGCGGTGTAGACCTCGTCCGGGATGTACTGGATACTGCCGTTTGCCACGCCTGCTTCAAAATCGCTGGTCTTGACGTCCGCAAAGATATCCAGCTTCTCAATCTCAGCCAGAATATCTGCTGCGGCCTCGGTGGTAATCTGACAGCCGTCCGCGCCGTAGACCTTATAACCGTTGTACTTGCTGGGATTGTGGGAAGCCGTCACCATGACACCGGCGGAGGTGTGCAGATAACGGGTCGCAAAAGACACGGTCGGAACCGGCATCAGGACAGGCCAGATGTTGACCTTGACGTCGTTGGCCGCGAACACACCCGCAGCCACCTTTGCGAACACATCGCTCTTGATGCGGCTGTCGTAACCAATGGCCACAGACGGCTCGGCATAGTTCTTCTTCAGATAGTCAGCCAGACCCTGAGAAGCCTTTGCCACAGTATAGATGTTCATGCGGTTGGTGCCCGCGCCGATCACACCACGCAGACCGCCCGTACCAAATGCAAGGTCACGATAGAACGCGTCCTCGATTTTGGCATCGTCCAGCGTTTTCAGTTCTGCCACTACATCGGCATCTGCGGTGGCGTTTGCAAGCCAGCGCTCATATTCTTTTTTGATATCCATATTGTTTACCCTCTTACATCCAGAAATTGTGCCTGCCCGTGGATAGTCAGCACCTCGGAATCCGCCGGGACGAAGATGCAGTCTCCCTTATAGAACGGAATCGTACCGCCCTCATAGGAGATCGTGCCGCAGCCGTTGACGCAGAGCAGCACCCGGAAGGCAATTTCATCCGCGCGGTAGTGCACCTTCTGCCGCCGCTCTGTGTTGACGATCATACGGTACACTTCAAAATACTTGCAGCGGGTCAGCAGCTCAGAAGCAACGCCCTGCCGGTATTTCAGTACGCGGAGCGGCTGCTTTGGTTATGCACTGCCTTTCAGATTTGCTACGTCCAGCGCCTTGTCGATGTGCAGTTCCCGCTTTTTGCCGTCCTTGTCTACACGGTCATAATCATACAGGCGGTAGGTCAGGTTGGAGTTTTCCTGAATCTCGGCCACCAGTGCACCGGCTCCGATAGCATGGATGGTACCTGCTTCAATAAAAAACAGGTCGTCCTTCTTGACCGGAACCCACTGCAAATCCTTCATCAGGGTTCCTTTAGCGATAGCATCCCGGATCTGCTGTTCGGTGCGTTCCCGTTTCAGGCCATACGCGAGCTTTGCGTCCTTGCTGGCGTCCAGCACATACCACATCTCGGTCTTGCCAAGCTGCCCGTTTTCATACTCCTGCGCATAGGCATCGGTGGGGTGTACCTGCACCGACAGATCTTTCTTTGCATCGATGAATTTGATAAGGATCGGCAGTGCGTTTTCGCCCTTGTGGCGCTCGCCCAGATACTCCGGGTGTGCTCTCAGCACCTCTGCCAGTTCCTGACCATCAAAGGCACCACCTACCACATAGCTGGGACCATCGGGGTGGGTGGAGCACTCCCATGTCTCTGCCAGCGGGGTCAGGTCGATATTTTTTTCAAATTCATCATTCAAACGACTGCCGCCCCAAAGATAATCCTTGCCGGACGGTCGGAGCAAAAGAGGCTTATTCTTGTTTTGCATAGCTGCCTCCTGCGGTGGCTCAATATTCCAGTTCAAATTTCTGCTTATCGTGGACGTCGATGGCTTCACCCAGCTGCACTTCAATCAGCTTCAGCTCGGTCTCGGCAATAACCGTATGGCGGCAGCCTGCGGACATGGTGATCACATCGCCTGCCTTCACGTTCTGCTCCATACCGTCCACAATGGTCTTGCCCTTACCTGCAATGACCGTCCACACCTCATCCCGGTGCTGATGGCTATGGTAGTTCATCTGATGGCCTGCATTCAGGGTCACCTTGATAGCCATGGACGCTTTGTCGATATCGATGACCTTAAAGCTGCCCCACGATTTTTCAGCAAACATGACCCGATGGTCGAGCGTATTGACATAGGGCTTGATGTAGCTGGACTGCTCCTTATCCGAAACCAGAATGCCCTCCGGGCTTGCAGAGATCACCACATCCTTCAGACCCATGCAGAGGATCGGCACATCCAGCTCATTGACCACATGGACGTTCTCGCACTTCTCGTTAAACAGTGCCTCGCCCACCGCGTGGCTGTCCATCGCCTCGGTCAGGGTGTTCCAGGTGCCAAGGTCTTTCCAAGTGCCTGCAAAGCGCATGACCTCAATTTCCGACTCATGCTCCACCACGGCATAGTCAAAGCTAATCTTGTTCAGGGTATCATATTTATTGAACAGGTCATCATAGTCCACGAAATCGATGAGCTCATGGGCGCGGTTCAGCACATAGCCCAGCTTGAAGGCGAACACGCCGCCGTTCCAGAGAGCGCCCTTTGCAATGTAGTCCTTGGCCACTTCCTGCGTGGGCTTTTCCTTGAACATGGACACCTTGCTGACCTGCTCCTTGCCGATGGGGATGATATAGCCGTATTTCTCGCTGGGGTAGGTCGGCTCAATGCCCATCAGAACCAGATTCGCACTGCTGACAGCGGCACGGTCGCCCAGTGCTTTCAGCGCCTCAAAGTAGTCATTCTCCACATAGGGGTCTACCGGGCAGACGACAACGGATTCTTCCTCGCCGACGCCCTGCACGTCCTTCAGGTAGGCCGCTGCCAGAGCGATAGCCGGAAAAGTATCCCGGCGGCAAGGTTCCACGCTGATGCCCACTTCCTCGCCCAGCTGATTGTGGATGGCCGAGACCTGCGATTTGGAGGTAGCAATGGTGACAGTTGCATCGGTATCGACCGCCTTGATCTGACGGTAAACACGCTGCACCATGGATTCCAGTTCGCCGTCTTCGCGATGGAAGATCTTGATGAACTGCTTGGAACGGATATCATTGGAAAGCGGCCACAGACGCTGGCCGGAACCGCCGGACAATAACACCAGATTCATAATACTTCTCCTATCATTTAACAAAAAAGGCCGTGGCCCTGCACGGACACACGACCTTTTCAAATCGTTTGTTTTAGCGCTCTGCACGCATCGGGTTGTTCAGGAAGTCCTCATAGGACAGGCGCAGGCCATCTTCCAGCTCGGTCTTGTAAGTCCAGCCCAGATTGGTAGCCTTAGACACGTCCAGCAGCTTGCGGGGAGTGCCGTTGGGCTTGGTGGTATCCCACTTGATTTCACCGGTGTAGCCCACGACCTTGGCAACCAGCTCGGTCAGCTCCTTGATGGTCAGTTCCTTGCCGGTACCTGCGTTGACGGTCTCATTGCCGGAGTAGTTGTTCATCAGGAAAACGCACAGGTTTGCCAAATCATCCACATACAGGAACTCACGCAGCGGAGAACCATCGCCCCAGCAGGTAACACTGGGCAGGTTCTGCTCTTTGGCCTCATGGAAACGACGGATCAGCGCCGGAACCACATGGCTGTGGGTGGGGTGATAGTTGTCGTTAGGGCCATAGAGGTTAGTGGGCATGACGCTGATGTAGTCAGTGCCGTACTGACGGTTCAGGAACTCGCAGTACTTCAGGCCGGAGATCTTCGCCAGTGCATAGGCCTCGTTGGTCTTTTCCAGCTCACTGGTCAGCAGGCAGTTTTCCTTCATGGGCTGAGGAGCCATGCGGGGGTAGATGCAGGAGGAGCCGAGGAATTCCAGCTTCTTGCAGCCGTTCTTCCATGCGGAGTGGATGGCGTTCATCTCCAGCGTCATGTTGTCATACATGAAATCGGCCAGTGCTTCCTGATTGGCCACGATGCCGCCGACCTTGGCAGCAGCAAGGAACACATACTCCGGCTTCTCCTGTGCGAAGAACTCTTCCACAGCATCCTGACGGGTCAGGTCCAGTTCCTTGTGGGTGCGGGTGATGATATTGGTGTAACCCTGACGCTGCAACTCACGGACGATTGCAGAGCCCACCATGCCACGATGACCTGCGACATAAATCTTAGCATTCTTTTCCATCATAATAGAATTGCCTTCTTTCCAAATTACAGAACTGCCTTGAGTGCCTTTTCGCGCTTTGCACGCTCACGATCGTGCTTTGCCATGATCTCCACCAGCTGCTCGTAAGTAGTGGACTGCGGGTTCCAGCCCAGAACGGTCTTAGCCTTGGTGGGGTCGCCCCACAGGTTGTCCACATCGGTGGGACGGAACCACTGAGGATTCACGCAGACCAGCATCTTGCCGGTAGCTGCATCATAGCCCTTCTCATCGATGCCGGTGCCCTCCCAGCGGATGGTGATGCCGTTGGCTGCGAAAGCCTTCTCGGTGAAGTCGCGGACAGTGTGCTGCACGCCGGTAGCGATGACGAAATCCTCGGGCTTATCCTGCTGCATGATCAGCCACATGCACTCGACATAATCCTTAGCGTAACCCCAGTCGCGCAGAGAATCCATGTTGCCCAGTTCCAGATGATCCTGCAGGCCCTCGGCGATACGACCAGCAGCCAGCGTGATCTTACGGGTGACAAAGTTCTCGCCACGGCGCTCAGACTCATGGTTGAACAGGATGCCATTGACGGCGAACATGCCGTAAGCATCGCGGTACTCCTTGACCATCCAGAAACCGTACTGCTTTGCGACAGCATACGGAGAGTAGGGGTGGAACGGAGTGGTCTCGCGCTGGGGAACTTCCTCGACCTTGCCGTACAGCTCAGAGGTAGAAGCCTGATACACCTTGCAGGTCTTGGTCAGACCGCAGACGCGGACGGCCTCCAGCACGCGCAGAACACCCAGTGCGTCCACATCGCCGGAGTACTCAGGAGCATCAAAGGAGACCTGAACATGGCTCTGTGCAGCCAGATTGTAGATCTCATCGGGCTTGATCTCGCCCACCAGACGGATCAGGCCGGAGGAATCGGACAGATCGCCGTCGTGCAGGGTGATAGCGTTCTTCTCGATCAGGTGGTCGATACGAGCGGTGTTGGAGATGGAAGCGCGGCGGACGATGCCGTGAACCTCATAGCCCTTTTCCAGAAGGAACTCTGCCAGATAGGAACCATCCTGACCAGTGATACCGGTAATCAGTGCTTTTTTCATAATTTCGATCCTCATTTAAAACGCGAAGTTTAAAACTTATGTTGGTTGATTTTGTCGTACATTCATATTTTAAAAGGATATTTGTCCTTTCAGAAGTGCATAAGCAGTCCGATATTAGCACTATCTTGGCTTCTTCGGTCCAGATGAAACAAAAAGAGCCGCGCAGGCTCAAAACTTGCGCAGCTCGGAAAGTTTTATTGCATTTATGTCTTTTTCAGAGAGGATATATTCCCGCATAGGCCAAGGCTCAGTCTGCCAGATAAAATCAGAATCATAGCGCACCGCTCTTGCCGCTTCACCGCAGAAGTCATTATCCACGCACCACTGCATCAAGGTGTCATCTTCCAGTGTCAGGTAGCCATGGGCAAAGCCACGTGGAATCAGCATCTGCTTCTGATTTTCAAAAGAGAGGATCTCGCTGTAAGCATATCCAAAGGTGTCTCCCAGTCTGATATCAACAGCCACGTTGAAGATCGAACCGTGCAGGCAGGATACCAGCTTTGCCTGTGCGTGCTCTCCCTCTTGGAAATGCAGCCCACGCAGCGTTCCGGCTTTCCTGCTGAATCCCTGATTGATCTGAAACACATGGAAGTCGATTGACCTATCCACTGGCACAGAAAGCCAGCCCCGGAAGTCCTCAAAACAAGGTGTTTCAATTATTACTGGCTTTACCATTGCTTTCTGTACTCCCTTGGACTGATTCCTTCCACCTTGCGGAACATCCGGCTGAAGTAGTTTGCGTCTCCCATGCCGACCGCAGCGCCAACTTCATCCACAGTCATATCTGTGAAGCGAAGCAGCTGCTTGGCTCTGGTGATCCGCTTTGAGATCAGATAGTTGTTGACTGTTGTTCCGTAAGTCTCCTTGAAAATTTTGGACAGGTAGAACTTATTGATAAAGAACTTTTCTGCCAACTCTTCCAGCATGATTTTCTCTGTAAAGTACTCGTCTAAATACTCCTTTACAGCTGCCAGTTCCATTCTCTTCCGGCTCACTGTCACGCTCTCCGGATGCCAGGACTGCTCCATCAGGAGAGTTAACAGAGTGCCCAACTTCTCATTGATCCGCATATCCCGTATGTAATCAGAAGATGATGCCAAATCGTAAATATCTGTCAGAAGTGTAGTGAACGGTTCAATATTCGCCGGGTGGAACACTGGCCGGCCACCACGCTCCTTGTACTTCTCATATACAGCTGGAAGGGACGGTGCATAGAAGTGGCACCACTGGAGAGACCAAAGGTCGTCAGAGGTGGAATGGCTGTAGGCCTTTCGACAGTCGATGAACACGCAATCGCCTGCTCTCAGTTCATAGTTCATACCCTCGTATTTTAGTTCGCCCTTTCCAAATAGGACCACAAAGCATAGAAATGACACAAGGTCTGTTCGAGTCGAGGTATGTGGGTGTGTAGCCCGCAGCGAACCTACTTCTTGCAGATGTAGAAGAGATGTACGAGCAAATGATGATGGCGTATAAAGGATTCGGGAAGACTGGACAGAGGATGACTGTGGATTGAATAACTCGTCCATCTTCTTGTCCTCCTATTTCGTCAAATACTGTTGATTTTGATTGGATCAAAGAGCTTTCCGCTCGTCCATTGGATTTCTTCGGATAGGCTTTTTTTAAACACTTTCCTTGTGTCTTAGGAGTATATATCATATATATCCACGCAGCGTTGTTTTCTGTATTCTTGATAACGTCATTGCGAAATTCATTGCTACATTAGCTTTTGATGTCGAAGAAGTTTCAGTAAAATGCATTATCGACCGCCTAGAAATGTATAGCGAAGTATTATACTCTTATTAAACCAATTTGAAATCTTTAGCATAAAAAAGAGTGCAGGAATTGTAACAGCAACCGAAATCACGTTGACTAGCATGCTAGAGTAATTGATATATTCTCCAACTATTTTTCCAAATGGATAAAATAAGGATGTAAAACACAGGGACTGAATCGCATAAATCGGCAATGTATTTTGTCCAAGTAACGCCAATTTTTTACAGCCTACAAGTTTGACACATCTTGCTTTTTTTAACAACTCAATCAAAAGACATGTCCCGCAAATACCAATAAACCAACGATATAAGTCAACCAAAATTTGTTCAACACTTGTAACGTATACACCCGTTGTATAAACGTATGCTTCAACTGAATAAAAAGGAATTAATGCAAAGAAAAGAGCACTTAACGTTATCCGTATTACGCTATTCCTGCTTTCGTCAAATATATTGATATTAAACTGTGCTAATATAAATCCGAAATAAAAGCAAGGAAGCATAAATGTATATTGGCCAGCTGTTGGTATGACCATTCCAAGAATCATAGTAAAAAGAAGAAGCCCCAATTGAAACCATACCTTAGAATACATATTTGACAAACACTTTAGTCTGTCGCAGATTACTCTTATTACTAAAGCAAAAACACTATTAATAAAAACAGATACAAGAAACCATAACGTGCAAAAGTCCGCAAAACTTTTCAAAACACTTCCGATTGAAGTCAATTCTCTATAATGTAATGGTAAATATATAGTCAAATATCCCAAAGCGTTCCAAGAAATAATAGGAACAAATAATTGTCCTATTTTCTTTTTAAATACCGTCAAGGGGCGTTTATTCCAACTCGTTAAGTAAAACAAGAAGCCAGAAATCATCATGAATGCAGGCATATGAAATGAATATATAAAAGAAAACAGTCTATTTTCAAAAAACTTTTCTCCCCCCCATTCCAATAGTAATAAACTGGATAATATGTCCTAGTGTAACTAAAATAATTAGAGCTCCCCTAGATATATCCACGATTTCACTTCTCGTTTTCATTTGCATTCTCCAATTTTCTCCTTCTTTATATCCGAACGATATACTGCAAGATTTCCGGCCAAAATTTGATTTGGAGGCACATCCTTTGTAGCAACAGACCGATTGCTGCATTTTCGCTAATAATAACCCCCTTTAAAACAATTGAGCAAGCACCAATAAAAGGCATCCTTCGAAATAACAACTGGTTTACATTTTCCTTCCATACCCTTGTTTCTTCCGTCGGCATCAATCGGGTGAAAGTCAGCATCCCAAATTTTCACATTTGTCCTAAGCATTACACTGTTTTCTATATAAATATACTCCTATGACGTAATCGAAACCTGACTCATACCGACATTGTTTCCAATGACTAATTTTCCGTTTTACCAATTGATAGGTGTGTGCCCCCCGCAGTAGGGTTAGAGCATTCACTAGAGTTGATAATACACCCATTACCTACGCTAAGGCCTTTTCCATTTCCATGCACATAAATCTTTCCGTTAATAATTAAATTTGCTCCAACTGTCACATCTTTAATCCGTAGCATTGCAAAATTCCAAATTTCATCAATTAGTTTAATCATGTTGACTTTTATTTTGACTTTTATTTCTCCAAAAATCGGCTCCAATACGTAAAAGCGTTTTTTCTTCTTCAGTATAATAAAATATCGCTATCAGCATTGTAAATAAGAGAGCTTCAATAAATATTCCTGAAATGAGAAATGAAATAATCGAATTAATGTAAATCACTTTCATTTTGACCGTTTTATAGATGAAATCAAACATATTTGCTGAAACTACTACCACAAAAATATATAATATATTTTTGCACCAATAGATAATATACTCCTTTACTGATGCTTTGAGACAGTAAAAGAAAACAATCCAACTCCTTCCCGTCCAGAAAATCATTTGACTAAAGCAAGTGCCTATAAGCACGCCTACTATTCCAAAGGGTTTCACAAGTAGCAGCGAAACAATAATATTCGCAAGTGCACCAATAATATTAATATACTTTTCTTTTTTGAATAACCCTGCCGCATTGATAAAATCGCAAGTATTTCCGTGGATAATATTAATGTAAAGATCAATCATCAACAAAATCAACAAATCATGACTCATTATCATGCCATCTCCGACCCACCATCGAACAAAGTCTTCAAGCATAATATATACAGGTACAACTATTAAAATTGCAAGCACAAACGTTACATATTGATATACATTAAAGATTTTCCTCTTTGAAACATTTATATCCTTTGCAATTGCATTTCCGATAAATGGTGCCATTGGCGTCATAACGCTACTGCACAGTGTTTTTAGCCCTGTTGATATTGTAGTATAATTAACCAATCGCCCCACCGCTATTGTGCTAACAAATGCGGACACAATAATATTATCTGTTGAATTATAGATATATGCAGCCATTTTCCCGGCAAACACATTTTTAACATCCGATATAATTTCCTTAAATGTTTTCCAATCGACAGAATTTTTTTTCAGATACGGATATGCTTTATGACAATAACCGTTTACAATTAAATTTGAAATAATGGATTCCAGTATTTTAAGTATAAGGTAAATATAATAATTCTTAAACGTCATTAAGCAAATGCATTGAATAACATTTAGTGCGCTTAAAACCAATAAATCAATAATTTTTGCGACATAGTCTTTTTGATTTGCATATAAAAGAACCCTTTTGTATGCAATAAAGTATGAACTTGCTGACGCAACCGACTGTAGGATAAAGTACAAATAGATATTAAAATTGATTGTAATATCTGAAAGTATAAATCTAAGAAACGGTAGCAAAAGAAATGTTGCAACAAGAAAAAATGTCCCAACTGCTGTATAGACAACCCTAAATACATTTAATATGTCGTTTACCTTAGCTTCGTTGTTTTCATTTAATGGCTGATAAAGCCTAAACGCAACTGCTGTTTGAAAGCCAAGATCGGCCAAAGCCAAGGTTCCCAAAACAGATGAAAATGTACTATTGATACCTAGTGTTTCGACACCAATATACTTAACAAAGAAATACCGTGTAACAAATGTAAAAAAGATCTTAATCAGTTGACTAAGTAATCCCATTCCACTATTTTTTAGAATTGCCATTTTCCTTAGTCCTTCACTACAATTTTATTAGTAATGCTATGTTGAGAAGTCCATTCCGTCTCTACAATACTCATATGTAGTAGAAAATAAATAATCATATATTTACTATCCAGAATTTGAATTGTCAAAAAACCGACTGTTATCAAAATTATCCAGCAGGTACATAAATAACTTGCCAAACTCTCTCGCAAACCACTTTTGATTATTTTACATAAGTTTCTAATTAGGTAAAATACTAAAAGAACGCCACAAAAGCCCGTTTTATAGATAATCGATAGCATTCCAATATCTTCTGTAAATAGATAGTCAATGGTTCGATATATGTATTTTGTCTTCGGGAACTGATCAACCAAAACACCAATTCCGAGAAAAGAATGTTCTTTCATCAATTTTGTATAATATATAATTTCCTCTGTTCTAACTCCTCCCGTACCAGATATTGAGGTAAGTTCAGCAAACAATTCTTTTAGTATGCTTAATGAATAAGGAATAACTACTATTGCTCCAATAATGCAAAGTACAAGTAGAAAAAAAATCTCATACTTCTTTAAAACAAATCGTTTTGTCTTTAAATGAGAGTAATACATATACACCATGCAAAAAACTACCAAAAGAATCAAACTCCGCGACTTTGCAAAAAAGAAGAGAAATGCTGTCATTTCAATAATAATTAAGACTTTATCAATTTTGTGTTTTCTCATTTCGTCTGCCAAGGCAAGAAGCAATGTTGGTGTTGCAATATTGCAGCCACCAATTCGAATCCCATTTCTTTCAGAATACCCCAAATTAAGTATTTGTATTTTCTCTTCCAACAATCCTTGAATAATCACCATTAAAACAAGTATTGCCCCGATTTTTTCAAGGACAGCCACTAAATATTCAGCATTTTCTTTCTTATCTTTTAATAAATCTGTAAAGTAGAAATACCATCCAGCGATAAAAATATAATGACTTCCATATAAGCCAATTAGTATACTCTGACCATAATAGATTTTCGCTAGCATGATACCATAGAATATCGTTATGATCCAAAACAGCAGGAAATTTCTCCAGAAATGTTTTTTCGTTACAATATGTGGGCTTTCGTACACTAAAAAGCACATTCCTATTACAGACAACAAAAAAATCGAATTTCTTGATGATATATAAAAAAAGTTTTCCTCCAGCAAGACAGCAATCAACGTCCAAAAAAATATCTGTATTTTTTTCTTTTCGACTTTCATATTATACCTTTTATAAAAGAGTCCAGTTTTTCTCGTATATTCCAGAAAAATCTTCTTCTCTATTGTTCCATTTTTTAGGAGCAACTATCGTCTTTTTATTTATTGCTAATTTTTGTGCCCACCAACTAAAGGAACTATTTGATAAAATAAAATGCTTACATTGATACATTAAATACAACTCTTCAAAGTCTTTATTTTCAAGATCAACATAAACTTTCTGACCAGGCAAGTCATAATGATTTTGTATCCATTCCAAATCTTCGTGCGTATTAGAAAACACGAAGAAAACAGGCGATGTTTCTTTATTTAAAATATATTCGAATCCCTTTCTATAATACTGCTCATCGCAAACCAGTAAATCTTTCGCCCACTTTGAAGATGTATAGTCTCCCCTCCGAATGTGAACGCACACTGAATTACTACACAGTATTTTTTTCAGCATTAACTTGTTGGCCATATTGGGAATATACTCACTTGATACTCTAAGTTCATTTGCATACCGATCAAAATTCACAAACAGCGATGCATTCTGGAAATAGCAATCAATAAATGTAAAGTCTTTTACAGCATATAGCGGTGGAGCCGAATGAACTTCACTACTTATAAGCATCCGGCTATCTAACATCTCTTTGTAATTAGTGTTTTTCTTCTTTTTTGCGCTTGCATTAAAGCAAATCCAATATTTCAATTTATTATAATACGCTAACAGCTTTCCATAAAATAAATTCACTTCTTGCTTTTCAGAAACGCTAAGATTTTGCAGGGAATTTATATGATTCTGATAATTCGGTTCTCTTGTAATGTAATATTTACTATATACCACTTTGTTCCCTGTTTGAATCTCAATCTCTCTTCCTGCAGCATATTGAAACATCTGATTTCCAAGCCCACCGCGCAAATTGATAATTATCATCTGTTCCCCCTCTTAAGAACCTTCAGCTTCAACTTCTTTATCGATTCTTTACTCCAATAAAAAAGCATTATTAGTCCTATTGAACCAGTACTCAAAATCGTGCATTGAAATTTATCAATCCTATTTTTAGGTCCATTTTCAGAGTTCATTCTACGTATGGAATTCAAGCGATCATTTATAGCTATATATTTTTTCAGTTCTTTATACTTTTGCTTTAATGTTAGCGGGCATCCAGCCAAAAACAAGTTTTTGGCAAATATCGTACATCCGCTGACATCCACATCCATTGTGTGGCTATACCATTCTTTTTCATACGATGGATACATTGAAAAGACCGACTTCATCACAGAAATTTGTAAATCGATACACTCTTCAATGTTTTCAACATAGCGTTTTGAAAGCGAATTTTCGTTGACATTTCTAACCACATACATTGCTTTATTATTTTTTTCTATAGAATGGCATGACAGCATGTATTTATGCACAAAAATCAAATCTTCCGCTAAAGCAATTTTGTCATCAAAGAATATGTTGTTGTCTAATATAATCGACCTTTTATAAAGTTTTCCTACTGCACTCCCCATCCTAATATACATCATATTTGTTCCCATCGAAGCAGCATCCAATGCGACGAAGGATCCTTTAGCTTTAAACCAGCTTTTTGCCGCCAACGATGTCCCACACTCATCAACAATTTCTGCAGCCACGAGATCAGCCTTATTGTTTTCATAAGACTTCATTAGTTCTTCAAGACAATTTTTTTCAAGGAAATCATCCGAATCCAGAAAAAGTAGTTGTTCACCTTTAGCATGGCATATACCATAATTCCGTGCATGCGACACACCACCATTGGGAATATGATAAACCTGAAGAACTGTTTGTTCTTTCTTTAAACTGTCAAGTATTTCTCCAGTTCTGTCGGTTGATCCATCGTTTATAACAAGTATCTCAATATTCCTATTGCCTATATTTTGTTGTAGCACTGACATAACGCAACTATCTATCGTTTGCTCAGAATTGTAGGCAGGTATAATCACGCTAATCATTAATTACCTCTCAACAATAATTTATATAGATATACACGGTCGGCCTTATAATCGCGGTAAAATTGGTTCTTACCTATATCCCGTTCGGTTGACTTTTCGATCATCATAATAATCATAAGCCACCTCAGTTTTATCAGTGTAAAATCCGAAGTAATTTTTTGCACGTTTTAGGAAACATATTTTGAAATGCGACAGCAATGAAAGTATACCAATGAACCTGTTTTCGTCTATGTGATATCATAATCATTGGATAATACATTCCCTGTTCTATTCTTTCTTGTTTCACTTTAATTTTTTCTATAATTCCAGTACCAATACCCCATTGTGATATATCCCAAAAGGCTTTAATATTATGCTTTTTCGACAAAACACTTAAGACAGATTGATTGTGCCGAGTATCTACGAATTCTGGATAATTAGAAAGTCCCAATTTATTATCTTCATCTGTAAATAAATATGGTGCCTTATAGGTCAAGTCATAGTATTCTTTAAAAAACTGTACCGTATCGTATCTTTCGTCTTTTCAAACAAAAAAAAACGTCGAGCACCGTTGTGGCGTGTCAGTGTATTTTTTTTCATCACAATCCAAATAAACAAAAATATCTCTTTTAGTATAGGCTTTCTCAATATTGTCTTTCATATCAAAAACCATGAATTTCACATTGTCCCTTTTCATAATGTCTACTAGTATCTGGACAGGTCTTATAAATGAAGCTCCCGAATCTGAATAGAATATATAATCCCCATATTCTGCCCGATTTAAGGCATCCATAATAATATGTGGCCGCCACAAACCAAACTTTCCTGCGCGCTTATCATTTAATTTAAATGTTTCTCTGTTGTTCTCGATAAAGCACTTGTCTATGTTTTCAGGCCCATATTCTATTACTCTATCGACTTTACCATATTTGTATGCTGTTTTTGTGTTAAATTGCTGTGCCTTTTTATATGTACTGTCAGCATAGTTAATAGCAATAATCATTTTCTCAACTCAGCCTCTTCCTCACGCTTTTTAATTAATTATAATTTTCTTGACCCAACGCGTTTTTGTATTTCTTATGCTCATAAATTTTTGCATCCACCAAATATCGATACCAATATGCCTGCAAGAAAGCGTATATTTTTCCTTCTGTTCCGTCAAGAAATCCGGCTTTAACATAATACCTATATAAATAGTAAAAATGTGCACGCATTCCCATCGGCAATTTATAATATACATTCATTTTAATCCATGTTCTCGAATCAGAGTTTTCTTTGTTAGCGTGCTTTTTCTCATGCTCGAAGTAGTCCAAGGCTTCCCGGGATGAATACCAATTGTGCTTATTGATAAAAAAATCCAAACTTTTAAAGTCAAAATGAAGGCAGTCGTTTTTCATATCAATAACCCGGCCTTTGCTTAGGATAATATGTTCATCCATGTTTCTGTTTTCAATTGCACCATATTTGGTTTTATAGCAATTCATTTTTTTCCATGGATAAACTCCACCATGATATAAATCTTTCCCAAGAAAATTTTTTCTAAATCGCAAGGTGATGCCGGTTACGTCAGATTCCATGTTTTCACTACACAATTTTTCCAGTTCTGTTGCCGAATCTTGCGTAAACCTTTCGTCCGCGTCAATTCTTAGCGTCCATACTGTTTCTGGCTTTGCTACTTCAACTCCATACATATATTGTTTAGCATAGTTTTCAAACGGGTGCTGATAAACTTCTGCTCCACAGGTATGTGCAATTTCAACGGTTTTATCAGTACTATAGCTGTCTATGACAACAATTCTTTTAACCATATTGGAAATTGACTCTATGCACTCTTTTATATTGATTTCTTCATTTTTTGTAAGTATAAGTGCAGTAATATCTGCAGCCATAGTTTTTACCCTTTCTATTATTCTACCGCTAGAATCCAACTTATTTTCTTATAATTCTAGGTTTTTGACCAACCACAGTTGTATTGTCTGGAACATCAAAATCAACGACGCAGTTTGCGCCAATGACAACATTATTTCCAATTCGGACTTCACCAAGAACCATCGCGCCTGCTCCTATCAAACAATTGTCACCAATTATCGGCCCCCCCATTTAAATATTTAACCCCAATAACAGTTTGCTGAAATATTGTGCAGTTCTT
>ERZ1673744.2061-NODE-2061-length-15970-cov-5.559347_pt1 | contig 15970 bp, 13 predicted proteins | sample MGYA00580207_ERZ1673744 | MGnify/ENA primary metagenome ERZ1673744 (study PRJEB41218, sample SAMN15661751) | gut metagenome | host: Homo sapiens | place: Canada: London | collected 2015-08-20/2019-03-30 | study: EMG produced TPA metagenomics assembly of... | reverse complement strand
CAGGCTGTGAGAGCAGCCCAGAACAAAGCCCGCCGGGATGGTATCGCGGTGGATGTGGATGCAGTCACCGAGGACGGAGAGAGCCGCCGTGTGCAGTATCTGCCGGATGGAACGTTGCGCCGTTTGTGGATGCACTAAAAAGTTTACTTTAATTGTGACAGAGAACACCGGGAACGAGTGAGAGCAGTTCCCATCTTGTTGAGAAAACACAGGAGGTCGTCAATTATGAGAGTATCCATGGAGAAATTTGTTAAGGAAGTATCCGGGCAGGCTGGCACGCTGTGCGCTGTTCTGGCTGAGGGTACTACATTCTTTGCCTTTGATGCAATAACCGCACGTTTGTGCAAGAAGAATATCACGCTGACAAGTGCAGACAGGTCGTTTTCTCTACCGCGCAAAGAAATCTACAAAATCAGCAAGATGGTCTGCAAGGAAAATCTGAGTGTTGAGTACGAGATTCTGACGATTCACGGGAACAGCATCATCGTGGATGTTTTCTAAGCACCGCCGGGGAGCAACGCCGGGACAGAGAACACCGGGCTGTGAGAAAACGCCCGAACACCATTATTATAAGGAGAAGCTAAAAATGTACACTATCACTGACCAGATTCGCACAGATGTTCGTGAGCGGATGTTTGCAGAAGGACACGCAACCGGCACAAAAGTTCGTATTTTCATCTGCCCCAACTGCGGGAGCTACGTGTGGAGCACGGATGCACGAGCAAAGGTTTGTTGTGGAGCCTGTGATGCAAAGGGAACACCCATGACCGAAGAGGATATGACCCTTTGAACACCGCCGGGCATTTTACAAGTTCACTTTTAGGAAAGGAGGGGGGCGCATGAGCACTACATCGTATCGACTGAAAAATCTGCGTATGGCACAGGGATACACCAAGACGGACGTTGCAAAGGCGGCGGGAGTTACCCGGCGGGCTGTGTATGGCTGGGAGAGTGACACCATGACCCCGACAACGGCTAATATCATCCAGCTGGCACAGCTATTTGAGGTGTCCACGGATTATCTGCTGGGCTTGACCGATTCAAAAAACAAAACGGAGGAATAAAATCAATGGAAAAGACTTTGACCGCAAAAGAATTGTACGACTATATCCAGAGGTTTACCAGTGTACTTGTCAGCGCTGGGCAGGGCAACAACGTCCTTTTTACATGGATTCGGACGGAACGGGTGGAACTGCACAAAATCAACGGCATCCCTGATATTTTCGGCAACGTAATGAAGCGCCCCAAGAAACGGAACGGCGGATTTTCCCTGAGTGGTGCATCTTTCCAGTGCAATATCGTGGAAGAGGACGAAAACAATCATGTGGTAACGGTCACATCGGATACCATGCCATTCCCGGTCACTTTGAGCTTGCAGATGTAAGAACGCTGTAAAATAGGGTACACCGTATCTTTCCACCCGATTCTATTCCGTATATTGCAATCTGGGGTCAGTTATGGCATTGTTTTCAATAATTTCTGGCATCTCTGACCCTATTTTTCATATCAGCCAGTGAGGTTATATTATGAAGGTCGCATACGTCCGCGTCAGCACCGAAGAACAGAACGAAGCCCGCCAGATAGAAGCGCTCAAGAAGCACGGCATTGAGAAGTGGTTCACCGAAAAAATCAGCGGCAAGAGCATGGACAGACCCCAACTGCAAGCCATGCTGGACTATGTGCGGGAGGGCGATACAGTCTATATCCACGACTTCAGCCGTCTTGCACGCAGCACCAAAGACCTGTTGGATATCGTAGAACGGTTACAGGCAAAGGGCGTACATCTGGTCAGTAACAAGGAGAAGCTGGACACCGGAACCCCTACCGGAAAGCTGATGCTGACTATGATCGCCGCCATCAACGAATTTGAACGCCAAAACCTGCTCGACCGCCAGCGGGAAGGCATCGCCATTGCCAAACGGAACGGGGTGTACAAGGGTAGAAAGAAGGTTGCTATGCCCGATAATTTTCCTGCTCTGTATGCCCGCTATACCCGCCGGGAACTGAACAAAGGGCAACTGGCTGAAGCACTGCACATCACGCGCCCCACACTGGAACGGATAATAGGGGAGTATTTGGCTGAGAACCCTGCATAAATTTTAAAAGTGCACTCGTAAATTTCACGAATCAGGCACTTGGCTTACTCCCCCTAGCACAAAACCCCTGTCGCTCACAGCAGAACGGCAGGGGTTTATTATTATGCTGGTTATTTCCACGAACGAATCGTGATCAGGTGTCGACCTTTTTTTGTTTCATATCCAAAGCTTTTTCTTGTTACATACTGCTTCAGCATATTCTGTGCCTCCGGAGTAGTCGCAGCGTAAGACATCAGCCGCCGGTTGAGCAAGCCGATCTGATACAACCGCTGTTGCTCCCTTGTAAGTACCGATGGATCAAACGTCTCAGATTTGTGAATCAGCAAGATCATCTGGCTGTAAGAAGGGAAAGACCTGTTCGGTTCCATTGTCTCCATCTGCAAATCAAACAGAATAGCTCTCCGCCGATCATTGAGCAGCACATCAGAAAATAGCATCTTCTGGATCGGTTTGGATGGTTTTCGTTGACTGTTTCCAACCACTGTACCTGCTGTTTTCTGAGCTCGGCTTACCTGAGATTGCGCTTTCTTTGATTTTTTCCTTTTTGGTGCATTTCTAATGTATTCATCTGCTGCTGGGTCGTCAGGCGCTCTATCGAACAAATAGCTGTATCGATAATTGCTCCTTCGATCTTCAAAGCTTGCGCCAATCTGATCAATATTGCGCATATGCAAGCCTGCATGGTGTTGGTTGCCGTGTCCCACAACGTCACATCCTTCCGGTTTGTTCTGCCACCGGGCAGGGAAAATCAGGTCACGATCTGCATCAATTTATCAAAGCTGTCCACTACCTCGTAGGTCACGCTCTGGTTGCTGATAGCGGCAAAGTGGGCTTTTGCGCAAGCGATCTTTGCTTTTTCTACCCCGCGCAGCTCCAGACTGTCCAGCAGGTCCACGCCCTTGGTCTCTGCCACAAAGTAGACGTGCTGCACCTCGCCCTCCTTAAAGGCGATAGCCCAGTCCGGGTTATACTTGCCCACCGGCGTAGCGATGAAAAAGTCTCCCGGCAGCTTGATGTACAGCGCCACCTTATCGTTGACTTCCAGATCGTTGGCGAACCGCTTTTCGTTTTCAGAGTCATAGATCACATAGCTGAACAGGCTGCGGTGCGCCTCCATTGCGTTCAAGCCCAGTTTACCACGAAGATTCTTCTGGGTAAAGACCTCAGTGCTGTAGGTTTCGTCCAATTTGTTGTAGGCGATATGCTCAATGACCTGTGTTGCCTTCTGGTTATTGATGAGCTTTGCGGTTTTCAGGATAAATTCTTCCGGGTTCAGCCGGTACTGGGCAAACACGGCAGCCTCCATGCCCTGCAAAATGGCTGCAACAGTAGCGCGGGTGAGCTGCGTTTCCTCCACCAGTTTCCCCACCAGATCGTACTGCACACTGCCCAGCGATACAGTGGCAGAGGTGTTGTCATTGGCGCGGACACGAGCAAACGCCTTTCCTTGTTCCAACTGCTGGCGGGACTCGATCTGTGCGGTCTGTTCGCCGTGTTCCATCTGGATACGGATACGCGCTACCTTCAGCTTGTCGTTCAACTCCCGAATGGATTTTTCAATGAGTTCCGTAGTGTCCAACTGGACGGTGTAGTAGGACTTGTGGTTGATGCGCTCCCACAGTTGCAAAAACTCCTTGCGCTTGAGCTTTTCTGGATCCACCACCGCCTGAACATTGCTGTCGTGGGCGTTTTCCGGGGCAAGGGAGCGACTGTCGTAAACGGAATCCAGAATCTTAGCCACTTCCGGGGCAAAGCCCTGCACTTCCGGTGCCAACTGCAGCGTGCCTACCCTGCGTTCCGTGTAGTATTTTTCGGTCAGCTGCCCGCGATGGACATAGCCACTTGTTATCAGATCGTCGTAAACTGCCTGTGCAACCGTGGGAGTCAGCTGAAGCTTTGCGCCGTTTTCGTTGGTCAGGACACGTCCTGTAAACAGCGCCGTATCCACACTGCAGGGGCGTCCCTTCAGCGCTTCTGCCAGCCCAGCCTGCAGAGCCTCGGCAAACTTACCAAAGCCCATATCGGTGACAAGGGTCAGCTTGTTCAGCTCCTGTACCTCCGAGCCGAGAACGCTTTCGTCCATTCGTTCGCCGTTCTGGTTGACACACAAACGCAGACCACGCCCGATCTCCTGACGGCTGCGGATCTCGGAATCGCTCTGGGGTTTCAGGGTGCAGATCTGGAACACGTTGGGGTTATCCCAGCCTTCCCGCAGAGCCGAGTGGGAGAAGATGAACCGCACTGGCTCATCCAGACTGAGCAGCCGCTCCTTGTCCTTCATGATCAGGTCGTAGGCGTCGGTATCGTCGGAGATGCCGGTCTTTTTATCCACCTTGCCCTCCACAAAGCGAGCCTTTTTTCCTTTTTTCTTATCAATGGAAAAGTATCCCTGATGGGTCTTGCGGACGCTGATCTTACTCACATAGTCAAACCATGCCTCATCGCCCATTTTGCACTGCCAGTCGTTCAGCAGCGCGGTGTACTCTTCCTCGAACATCTTGGCATATTCGCCGTTGCGTCCGCTGTCGTCCTCGCCCTCATACACACGGTACTTGCCGACTTCATCAATAAAGAAAAGGCTCAGCACTTTAATGCCCTTGCCGTACAGCTCCCGCTCCTTTTGCAGATGGATGCGGATGGTCTCGCGGATCTGCACCCGGCGCTGCGCTTCCACCAGATTCTCGTTGCCCTGCACCTGCCCGGCGTAGAGCTTGAGCCCGTTCAGAAAGGTAACGCTGTTGTCCCTGCCGTCAATGCCATCGGGCAGGATCACATAGCGGTCGGCGTACTCTGCCAGATGATTGGACAGGTCGTAGAGGTTATCGCCGCCTTTTACCCTCTGCACCACGGTGCGGGTACCGGATGCGCCCTTTACCTCAAAGCCCAGCCGTGCCACCGGTGCCCGATTGGGGGAGAGATCGATACCTTCCAGATACACATACCCGCCGGTTGCCGTTGTTCCGGTCAGGGTCACGCCCAGCGCTGCGATCTTTTTGACCAGATGCTGGTTGTAGGCGTCCATAGCGTCCAGCCGGTATACCATATTGTAAGCCTCGCGGTGGGTGGCAGAATAGCGCAGGGTGAACAGCGGGTTGAACTTTTTCAGGCTCTCCCGGGTCTGTTTTCCCTCCACGCTCTGGGGCTCGTCGATGATGAGGATGGGGTTCGTTCTGGCGATCATATCAATGGGGCGGCGGCTGCGGAAGCCGTCCAGCTCCTTATCAATGATGCGCTGGTTCTTGCTGGAATTGAACGCCTGCATATTGATGATCATGACCTGAATGGACGGACTGGAGGCAAAACTATCTAGCCTTGGGAGGTCATCTGAGCTGTAAATAAAGTGCTGGGCGGCAAAGCCGTATTCCAGTTTGAAATGTTCCCGCATGGTGTCCAGCGATTTATTCACACCCTCGCGGATGGCCACACTGGGCACCACCACGATGAACTTGCTCCAGCCGTAGCGCTTGTTCAGCTCGTACATGGTCTTGAGGTAGGTGTAGGTCTTGCCGGTGCCGGTCTCCATCTCCACCGAGAGGTTCAGCCCGGGGCCTACAAGCCCTTCGTCCGGCTTCAGTCCGTTTTTCAGCTGCACGGCGCTCAGGTTCTCGACTAGCTGTGTAGCCGTGAGGGCAGGGATCAGCGGATGGTTGCAAAAGCCCACCTCGCTCAGGTTCTCTATGCTCTGCTGCATATTGGCGGTGTTGCCCATATCCATCCGGTAAGAGGCGGCATCGTAGCGGGGCTGCCCTGCAAACACATCGCAGACTGCAGCGGCGGCTTCTGCCTGAAAGGGCTGATGTTTGAATTGCAGTTTCATCAGATCACCCTCACCTTCGTATCCGGGGAGAGGTTCTTGAAGATCTCGGTCACGTTGATCTTATCCGCATCGGTGGCAAAGGAGCTGTCCCGGAAGATCGCCTGCACCGGGTTTTCCTGTGCCATAGCGTGGATCACGTTATCCGTCACGCAGGGGTCAAAGCAGGCCATCAGCGCCCCGTTATCCACGTTGTGCACCTTGCAACCGTCCACAACGGTGGTGGTATGGGGCAGGTCGATTTCCACGCCGCAGCGCAGCATACAATCGTACAGCAGGTCAAGGTCGGTGCGGTCCTCCTTGATATTACTCACGGTCTCGCCCAGCATGGTCTGGGTGATCTGCTCCGGGTGGAAATAAACGTCCTTCATATTGCTGCTATCCACCCTAAACACACGGAAGCCGGTATCAACCTCTGCCTCCGGGTGCTCGGCTTTGATCTTCTCCCCTGCCCGGCGGATACGCTCCTTGCCGATTTCACAAATGTTCTTGTAGCCTGCCTTATACGCCTCGCTCTTTTCATCGCAGGGCTCCGGCAGCTGCACCATAATAAACTTCCGGTGTCCACCGTCCTCTGCATTCAACTGCATCACCGCATGGGCAGTGGTGGCGGAACCAGAGAAGAAGTCCATCACGAGCATGTCTTGGGCACTTATTGAGTTAACAAGCAATCGTACCAAATCCACAGATTTAGGATAGTCAAAATATTTTTTTCCTTCAAACAGCTTTTGTAGTTCAGAATCACCGTTTGATATATTGGTTATTAGGTCTTTTAACAAAGTTGTATTAAAATCTCGAATTCTCGTATAGATTTCATAGCTATTTCCACTTGTATGCAGCACAATCAGGTCATAAGATTCGTTTGCTATTTTTTGCCTTGACCATCTCCACGCATGGTATTTATGTGTTCCATCTCCGTTTTTATGCGGAGGCAGTTCCACCCATCCCTCGCGTTTTTCTCCAATGTTTCCCGGCTCAATTGCACCAGATGCAGGGTTATAATAAATCGAAAACACAAGATTTGGGCGTGTTTCTTCATTGAATTTTCGGTTATGATTGTATAGTGTATCGCCAATGGCAAACATACCCCTGTCATCTGTCCGAATATCCTTGTTGAAGCCTTTATATGTATCGGGCATTTTATCTTTTGCAAATTGAACATCTGCTAAAAAGCTATTGCTTTTTTCAGAATCCTTTGCATATGCCAATATGCTTTCCCATGTCTTGGCAGCACCTTTACCGGATATCTGTCTACCTGTAATATTTGATACCCATGCAAAATGGTTTAGATAATTTGACTCACCAAAAACTTCATCACATAGTTTTATTAAATTATCTTCTTCGTTATCGTCGATTGAAATGAATATCACGCCATCTTCAGCCAAAAAATTTCGTGCCAGCATCAGACGCTCATACGTCATGGAGCACCAGTCGGAGTGGAAACGGGGGTTAGAGCGGTTGTTTTCCTTGAACAGCCGGTTGCCGTTTTCATCCAGTGCCCCGGCTTTTTCTGCATATTCCTCCGCATCCATGTTATAATTGTCCGGGTAGGTAAAGCTATCGCTGCCGGTATTATAGGGCGGGTCGATATAGATCATTTTCACCTTGCCCAGATAGCTTTGCTGCAAAATTTTGAGCACTTCCAGATTATCGCCCTCGATATAGAGGTTCTGGGTGGTGTCCCAGTTTTTGCTGTCGGCGGGCACCGGGCGCAGGGTCTGGGTGGTGGGGCGGGCAGCCTCTGCCATGGCCTGCTTTTTGCCCACCCATGTAAACTCGTAGTGCTCCTTACCGTCCACAATGTCGTGGGAGAGCAGCTGTTTCAGGGTCTCGAAGTTGATGCGCTTTTTCACCCCGCCGTCCTCGTCGCGCATCTCGGTGACCGCAGAGGGGAAAAGCGCCGCAATTTTGGCAATGTTCTCCTCGGTACTATCCGGGGTCTGCATCTTCAGGTGTTCGCTCATTTTGCCTGTTCCTCCAGTTTTTTCAGCTCCCGCCGCAGTTCCATCTGGCGGGCAAGCTGTTTTTCCTTTCGCATTTTGTTCCGCAGCTGCTCGATCTTCCGCTGCAGCTTTGCCTGCTCCTCGGCACGGGTCAGCGCCTCGCTCAGGGGTTCTGCACCGGTGCTTGGCAGCGCCTCGCCCGCAATTGCCCGGACGATGCTCTCATATAGGGCGTCCATATCCAGTGCGCTGCAGGGCAATGTCAGCCCGGGCAGGGGACTCCAAACGGTCTCATAGCTCTTGCGCAGCTTAAAGCCGCCGGTCTGGGCTTCTTTATAGTGCACTTTTAATTGGGCGGTACCGTCCGGGCGCTCCAGTACAAAGATCAGATGGTACGGAATTTGCTTGTCCATAGCTTCCAGCACGCTATCGTCCAGCGTCTGCCCGGTCAGCTTGAGGTGAAATACCTCGATCTCCTGTACCGCACTGCCGGGTGCAAGGTTGAGCGTCTGGGGTGAGAGCTTATTTGCCCATGTAATAAGCCGCAGCTGCTCGGTAAAGCAGCGCCGCACTTCCGGTGTGACCGAGAGATGCTCGTAAAATTTCTGCTTGGGGATGCGCTTGCCGAATTGGGTGCTCTGGGGCAGATCTAGCATAACGGCTCCTCCTCCCGCACGGCAAGAAACGCCACCAGCTGGAAGTCGTCCAGACCGGATACCTGATCCAGCAAGGCACTGGTGCCGCCTGCCTGAAACAGGCTTTCCAGATCGTTATCCTCCTTGGCATCCACAATGGAGAACACAGCATCCTCCAGCAGATTGGAATACACGCTCATCTCGCGCCCATCCTGCGTTTCTGCATTGAAGGCATCGCACAGGGCGGTAAGAGGCTCGGTCTTGCCCCGGCAAAGCTGCCGCAAAGCATCCAGCGTTGCCTTGGGGGAAAGGTGGTCGTGGACGGTCAGCCCCTCCTCGTCCAGATAGACCAGATAATAGGGGTGCAGGCGGTTGCGGTCGTTCAGGTTTATCTCGTTGTGGACGTTTTTCAGCACAAAGACAACGCCTGCCGGAGCATCTGCCGTTTTTGCCGCCACTGCATGGATCCCACCGGGACAGGTCTCCAGCTCCGGGTGGGTGCGCAGATACTCCATCACCTCCATCCGGTACTCGTTCAGTCCAAGGTCGGTAATAGAAACGCCGCCCCGCATATCCTCCAGATCGACTACCTCCGTCTGCAACCGCTGCAGCTGCTCTTTGCGGTAGCTCAAATCGCCCTGTTCCTCCGGGCTGAGCAGGTTATCGTCGCCAGTGGAGGTCATCACCACAGCCTTCATGCGCATCTCCACGCGGGCTTTCAGGTCGATATATTCATCCAGCTGGAGATCCGGCCAGAAATTCACCATACGGATCACATCGTTTTTGCTGCCGATACGGTCGATGCGTCCAAACCGCTGCACCAAACGCACAGGATTCCAGTGTATATCGTAATTTATCATTTCATCACAATCCTGCAGGTTCTGACCCTCGGAGATGCAGTCGGTGGCAATGAGAAGGTCGATCTCCGGGGCTTCCGGCATCAGGGCAGCCTTATCCTTGGACAGCGGCGAAAAACAGGTCAGCACATTATTCAGGTCGGCTTTGAAGCGAGGGATCGTGCTGCGTCCCTCCACCGAGCCGGTCACAAGGGCAGTGTGCAGCCCAAAGGTCGCCTTGGCATAGGCGCTCACATTTTCGTACAGATACTCTGCGGTATCGGAAAAGGCCGTAAAGATCAGCACCTTTTTGTTGCCGAGGTTGATGGGGTGCTCCATCTTGTCCGCAATGGTCTCCAGCAGCATCTGCAGCTTGCAGTCGTGCGCCGGGGTGATATCGCCGATCATGGTTAGCAGCAGTGCCAAGGTATCGGCATCCTCCTGCAGAGTGTTGCGCCAGCTGATGTGATCCATATCCTCCAGTGCGATCCGTACCTTTTTGCCCACAGCAAACAGATCATTTTCCAGATCATCCGGGTCAAGATCGGCTGCGCTTGTCAGGTCTGCCAGCTCCATCACAGCTCTGGGGTCGTAGCGGTCGATCTTTTCCAGCGTTGCACCGATCAGCTTCTGGATCCGCTGCAATGTCAGCCGGAAGGAATGCACCGAGCTTTCCAGCCGTTTGAGCAGATTCACACGCATCAGGTGGCGGATGCCCTCCTCACGTCCCTGCTGGGTCAGATGGTTTTTGCCTTCATGGTTCAGGTTGGCGTACTTTGCCATCCGGCTGGGCAGAATATAGCTAGAGGGCGTATAAATGCTCAGATGCAGGTTGAGCAGCAGGTCATCTATTTCAGAATAGGAGATGGCGTTTCCGATATCCGTCAGCGGCGGGCGCTTGGAGACCGGAGGAAGCCTAGTTGGGAACTTTCCGATCTCCGATACATTATAGTATTTCTCAATATGCCGCCGGGAGCGGGCGATGGTGACGGCGTCCAATACCTTAAAGAAATCAAAGTCCAGCATCTTCATCAGCCGGTCGGTACTGCGCTGTTTTGCAGGCAGCTTGCTCCACGCATTGAACTGCATCTGTGCAGCACGAAAAATCTCTTCCACACTGCGGCTCGTGCCAAGGTCGCCTTTCCAACGGTTGCTGTTGCCCTCGTAAGCCAACGCCAACTGGTTGCGCAGATCATAGAAGTTGTTGTTGACCGGCGTGGCGGAAAGCATCAACACACGGGTGCGTGCACCGGGGCGAATGACCTGATTCATCAGGCGAGTATAGCGGTTTTCCTTGCCTTCCTCCTCAAATTTGCCGCCGTTGCGGAAGTTGTGGCTTTCATCGATCACCACCAGATCATAGGCCGCCCAGTTCAGCTTGCTCAGGTCGATCTCGCCGGAATAACCGCTGCTGCGGCTCAGGTCGGTATGGTACAGCACATCGTAGCGCAGCCGGTCCTCCGCCAGGGGATTGTTTTTGTAGTTTGCCTTGTAGGTGCGCCAGTTGTCACTCAGCTTTTTCGGGCAGAGCACCAGCACCCGCAGGTTCCGGTTTTCGTAGTATTTGATGACCGCCAGCGCAGTAAAGGTCTTACCCAGACCCACACTGTCCGCCAGAATACAGCCGTTGTACTGCTCCAGCTTGCTGATAATGGCCAGCACTGCATCCTTCTGGAACGTGTAGAGCATCTGCCAGACCTTGCTCTCCTTAAAACCATTGCTCTCGTGGGGCAGATTGTCCTCGCTGACGTTCTCCAGAAACTCACCAAAAATGTTGTACAGCACAAAAAAGTATAAGAATTCCGGGCTGTTTTCCTGATATGCGGTGGTAATGCTCTCCAACACGGTATCTGTTACATCCTGCAGCCGCTGTTTGTCCGCCCAGATCGCATCAAACTGTGCAAGATAGGCTTTACTTTCCGGTGCTTCGGTCTGTAAGATCATGCTGAACAGGTTGTCGCCACGCTCGCAGCCAAGATCTGCCCGTGTAAAACCATTTATAGGGGCATACGAGGTGGTCTCGCTTCCATCTACCACTACAAACCCGGGAATATGGTCTGCCGTGTTGTTGGAACGGAAGCGCACCTTTTTCCGGATCCAATCTGCACATTCCTTGGAAATCGCCTTTTGCCCGAACTCACTGCGCAGCCGGAGCTCAAATTCATTGCCATGCAGGGCCTTTTCCCGGTTCATGCGTGGAATGTAGAATTCTCTCCGTGCCTTTGGCGGGCGCTGCTGCAAAAAAGTGGGGGATGTAAAGAGAAAACGAAGCTCCTGAATGCCTTCCAGCTGTGCCTTCAGCTCTTCAAATGCATAGATCGAAAAGCAGGCTGCCGCAATGGACACTTTACTGTTGCGCTGGATCGTTTCCCGCAGACTTTCCGCCAGCGTGCAAGAACGGTTGTCAATCAATTTCAAACATTTTCACCTCTCAATAGCACTGGGAAGAAACTTGCTAATTTGGGGCATAGCTAATAACAATTTTATCACTATCGCGCAAATATGGCAAGAATAATGCCAATAATTCCAGAAAGTGATAAGTTTTCGTATAGTTATGGTTGAGGTGATCTTATGATTGGCGAACGACTGTCCGAAATGCGGAAAGACCACGGGCATACACAGGCTGATCTTGCCCAAAAGCTGAACACATCCATTTATGCAGTCCGCAGTTGGGAACAGGAGAAAAGTGCGCCCAGCCACGAAATGCTCATCAGCATCTGCCAGCTATACCATGTGTCCTCTGATTATCTCCTTGGTCTGACGGATATCGACCCGGCTTACCGCAAAAACCAGCAGACAGTTCTGTTAACACCTGAAGAGCAAAAGCTGCTCCAATGCTTTGAAGAATTTCTGATCTGGCAGCGCAAACGCTGATTTTTGAATGTGCACTTATAAAGCAAAAGCCCTGCCGCTCGGATGTGAGTAGCAGGGCGATTTTCATTTTATACAGTATCCGGTCAGAAAGCGAACTTAAAGAGCGGCGTTCAATATCAGACAGCAGATATCCCGGCAGATTTGCGGCTCGATTATTATTTTCACCACTTTTGAGCATATCCATTTGCGTCGTGAAATGCGACGGAATTATGAGCGGACTTTGATTCCAGTCATAAGATCTGTCAAACACATCTCCACTTGTGGCGAAAGTACAGAATTGAAGCACGGCGCACATTCTTGAGAAGGGATTGGTAGAACATTTTTGCGCCAGCAATAGCGATTTCTGAAATTTTAGAATACGGTCTTTCTCCACTTGCAGGGGAAAGGTTAGTAGCCGAATTTTCGGCTGCCAAGGGTAGTCCCGTTTCATGATATCCTTGTCTATTGCTCAATTGTGAGCGATAGGTTCAAAGGGCGCGTTTTGCTACCTTTAGAATCAAAGGGTTGTAGATTTGTGGACACTCGGTCATAGCACACTTCTGCGCACGGTGGACATTTTTGGCCATCGTCACTTGTGGCAATGGGAGTGTACCAGACAGTACAGGGTAGTACCCTCATGCTGCGAACGAAACGCCGAACGTCTCGACCCACTTTCAATATCGTTCGAATTGAACGGTGTTGAGGGTGGTATTACGAAGGTACGTAATATTATCACATATAATCTGCGCGGTGTTATGGAAATCTGCCGTCTGTCACAAGCTAAGTTTGGGTTAGGTCGTACCGTCTGCTCAAAATTGAGCGGGGTTCAAAGCTGGGTGTCGCATTTTACGACTCCCTTCCCGGCGGGTATCGCATCACCAAAGGGTGTTTACGACGTATACGCCCTTCATAATATCGAACGATAATGCGTTGTTTCCGATTTGAGGTGCACATTTCAAGACAGATGAGGGCGATTCGAGCGACCCCCTGACATGCTATCGCCGCTTCTTGCAAATCTGAGGATGGCTCATTTTTCCGCTTTCCTAGGTCAGTCCAATTTTGGACTTACCCATCAATGCACGCTTTTTGTGCAACTTATACAGAATCAACATGAGCATTTGCACATTGCAACCAATTTTGTCACGGATACGATTATTTTGGCTTTTGAAGTGTACTTTTTAAAAAACAGAGAAAACTATTCACTGCTGATAGAATACGGTGGGGTCCCTTCTCCCACCCCCTCATCTTCCTGCCCAGCTCCAATCTTCAACATCTCATTGTCATTCGCTGTCAAAGATTTACGCTGTCGAGCACAAGTCGATTCTCCGTTTCCGAGCGTCTTTCAGCCACTCAGAAACGTATAACCAACTTGCACTCGAAAATCAAAATACACTTTTTAATTTTCTTTTGTTCTGTTTTTTCTCTGTGTTATTATCTGTTTTGCGTCTATTTTTGTACTTACACTATATATAAATATGGTACAATTTTAGACGCAGAATAGAATCAAATCTCGACCAATGTCCAGAATGTTTTCTGATAGTTTTCTCCACGCTTGCGATTTTTCTCGCTCATAATTTTCACACCATAGATTTTCAGCTTTTCATTCAGGACATTCTGACCCATCGGACGATTCTTGTACTCGGTAAACACCTTTGACAGCATGATACCGGCATACATATCTTCTTTGGGCATCGGCTGATTGAGATGCGTTTTAATCCAGTCAGTAAGGACTTCCATGCGATACCGCTTTACACCACGCCTTAAATCAGTCTGTGCATAGTCCACAAAGTATTTCAGATAGGATTCTCGCGTCATTTTATCCAACATCTCCCTTTCATATCTCAGTTGTTTGACACCCAGAGGATTAACGCGATATGTGTTCTCTGATGCGTCCCATTCCATGATTTTACTGTCGGTCAGCTTCTTTTGGATTCTATCGGGCGTGTCACTATGACGATACTCGGCAAAGGCTTCTTCACCAGCAAGGAACGCTTCTACGGGCTTTAGTTCTTCCTCAATAATTGACAGGTATTTCTTTAAACCACTCATGTACCAGTCTGCATCATAGTCACGGAAGTAAACGGTACAGGTATCCTCTGCATCCAACGGGCGTTTGCGTCCCATGGACTGTGCGATATCGGTCGGCTTCCACTGGTCGATGAAGATGTGCTTTACTGTGCGGTCTTTGATCTCGATACCAATGCCGATTGCTTTTGTGGTGAACAAATATCTTTTTTGGAGTTTTCTGTCTTTGATACAATCGGTCAGGGCATCCATTTTTTTGCCATATTTGGTATTGTTCTCAGAGCAGTAGTACCCGGCGGCATCACCGAATATCTTTTTCATCTCGATAAGGTCAGCACCGCTTGACATGAAGATTACTGCCTTTTCATCCGTCGGGAGGTCATTTAGCATCATCACAAGGTTTTCTCTGGCATAGTAGTACATTTGCTGGATGTGGGCGTTGTCCTGTGGAAGGGTATAGATACGGTCTGGCGGTGTTGGAGAACTGGCATTCAGCATCTCGTACACCTGACCACCGGTTGCGCTCATATAAATCACCACATGGTCTTTCTCGGCACTCTGCAATACTTCCAATGACAGGTAGGTATTGATGTTATAGGTAGAGAAGTCTGTAAAGTAGTGGCATTCATCAACCACAATGTACTTGAAACCAGCCAGATACTCTTCCAACAGTGCGGGAGCGTTCCTGCGGCGCGTTTCGATGTACTGATAGGTCTGAACCTCCAGAATCTCTTCATAAATCGGAAATTCTGCGGCAACTTCTTCTCCCATCTCGGCTATCTCTGCTTCAAATCGGCGGCGTATCATCTCTGCATGGAGCGAGGTCAGCGGGCACAGATAGAGGATGCGGCTTCTTTTGCCACCGGTCAGCATTTCATCCACGAGCCATCTTGCCAGCTTCTTGATGATAAATTCGTTCTTTCCACGGCCTGTTCCACAATCAAGTATCACACGCCCACTCTCCCAGTTTTTGAAGTCCTCACCAATGATATCTGACACCCAGACATTCCCGGCGGGCATAGCGGTTGTGATTGCAGTAGTAGCACTTGCGGTATCATTACACATCTGAGCCACCTCCGATTACAGATTGTTCAGTTCATCGCGGCGGTTCAGGTAGTCCTTCATCGTTTCCTTGAGCATCGGGGAAGAGAAGAACGAGAAGCAGTTTTTACCCGGGCGTTTGAGGTTTGGCTGCACCCCGACAAGATAAAAGCCCCGGAGCATCAAGTATCCTGCCATACGCGGCGAGTAGATAACAATGATATCGCGGGGCGTTTTGTTAGTGGTATCCATGATGTGTCCTCCTTATATAGGTCTTTATGAGTGAATATTCTGGCCGCAAACACGGCTTTTCTTTACAACCTATTATACCACATAATAGTGTATTTATCAAGACAAAACGGACGATTCACTTTATTTTTAGAGCGTTTGTGACACATTATGACAACTTTATGTGGTATATATGAATGCTTGACTTTAAATATTTACTTTTAATAGCTGGATGCATAGACGGCGGTATATACAGCAAAAGGACAGCACCGCCGGGTGGACGGTACTGCCCCTATGATGGAATCTTCACGAACGAGGCTTAAAGGTGCACTTTCAAGAGAAAAAATCAACGATTTGTATAGATATGTTGCGTTGAATCGCTGAAAATGTTATAATAGCAAAGCAACAAACACTTCAAGTCCATACCGATAAATATAGAAGAAAAATGAGCCGATTTATTGCCCCTAAGCCCGCCGGGCAGGGGAGAGCAAAGTCGAAC
>ERZ1673744.2060-NODE-2060-length-15974-cov-5.692380_pt1 | contig 15974 bp, 16 predicted proteins | sample MGYA00580207_ERZ1673744 | MGnify/ENA primary metagenome ERZ1673744 (study PRJEB41218, sample SAMN15661751) | gut metagenome | host: Homo sapiens | place: Canada: London | collected 2015-08-20/2019-03-30 | study: EMG produced TPA metagenomics assembly of... | reverse complement strand
ATTACAACCTACTTTTTAAGAACAAAATCGGCGAAAGCTCACTTGACATTCACCGCACCCTGCCTGAAAAGCGCGGGACCGTCTACGTCTATGCGTCTGCCATGCACGAGTTCTTAGGCGAAATGTCCTTTACCCGCGGTTCTGAAACCTACAAAGACGATTTCGGCGACACGTGGGTTGAGTATGGTGTCGGCGCCAGCGTCTTTGTCACGCCGAGCACCTATTTGTACGGATACGTGCAGCGCAACAGCGGCGCCGATGTTGAAGAACCCTAGCGCGTCAATATTGGCGCCCGCTGGTCGTTCTGATCAGTTGAGCCACACAGCGACTGACTGATCCCGAATATCAGCGCATGAAAATGGGAACCCGCACGACTCTGCCGGGTTCCCATTTTTTTGATCTTCATTTCAGCTGAATTTCTTTGAGATGCTCATTGCCGGCCTAATGCCGGCAAGCACTTCAGGGTCTTATCTTCTCACGCATTCCACTCAAGTATCCGCCCGAGGAAGTGTCTTAGCTCCGGCGCCTGAGGCGCCTGGAACAACTCCGCACTCGCCCGGCACTCCAGAATCTTTCCGGCATGAATAAATGCCGTCTTTTCGCAGGCCTTCCGCGCAAATCCCATTTCATGCGTGACGATCACGAATTCAATGCCCTCTTCCTGAAGTTCCGCCACAACGTCGAGCACCTCGGCCGTGTACTCCGGATCGAGCGCGCTCGTGGGTTCGTCGAGAAGCAGAAGTTTGGGCTTCGGCGCCACGGCGCGCGCAATGGCGGCGCGCTGCTGCTGACCGCCCGAGAGTTCCGCAGGGAGCTTCCCGGCATGATCCGCAAGACCAAACCGTTCGAGGAGTTCAAGTCCCCTCGCCTTCGCCGCCTCCCGCTCCCAGCCGTGCACTTCAACAAGCGGCAGCGTGATGTTCTCGAGCACCGTCATGTGTCGGAAGAGATTTCCCTGCTGAAATACAAACCCGAGGCGCCGGCGGAATTGGAGAAGCTCAGCCTCCGTCTGTGGGATCGGAGTCCCTTCCAGACGAATGTCTCCCGAGCTCGGAAGGATCAGGCCGCCCAGAATTCTCAGAAACGTGGACTTTCCGCAGCCCGATGATCCGATCACGGCAAGAGACCGCGTTTCAGTCGAAAACGTAATGTCGTTCAGAACGGGCGCCGCGGCATCGAACCGCTTGGTGAGGTGCTCAAGATCAAGCCGCATAGGAGAAGCGCTTTTCGAGAACCCTGCTCGCATAGGCGACAGGAATCGTCAGAATGAGATAAAGGATGCCGAGGAAGAGATAGCTTTCGACGAGCTTCAGATTGGTAGCGCTGATTTCCCGCATCGCCTGCGTGAGCTCCACCACGGAAATCATCGAGAGAAGCGACGAATCCTTGATGACGGAGGCGAACTGGCCGGCAAGGGCCGGCAGCGTTCTCGCCGTCATCTGCGGGATGATGACGAATCGCATCGTCTGCGCCCGCGTAAAGCCCACGGCCCGGGCGGATTCGAGCTGCGCCGGGTCAAGCGACAGGTAGCTCCCGCGCAGGATTTCAGAAATATAGGCGCCCTGAAAGACCGACAGAATGATGACGCCCGCCCAGAAGCGGTCGTCGACGCCCCATGCCGTCCCTACCAGATAGAAGAAAAGGTAGATCTGCATGATGAGGGGCGTGCCGCGGATGAAGATCACATAAGCCGATGAGAAATACCGGATCGGCAGGTACCGCGACTGGCTCGCTGCTGCGGAGAGTGCGCCGAAGATGAGGGAGAGCACCATGCTCGCGAGGCTCACGCCTACGGTCAGCAGAAACCCGTCCCAGATGCGGATGCGGAAATCCGGCAGGAACGAGAAGTCGAGCCGATAGTCGATTCGCGAGAGCGACACCCAGAAGAAGCCCACGATCAGGACTGCGGCAAGCAGGGAGCTCGCCGCAGCCTTCAAGACCGAGGGCTTCTCGCCGGAAGCAACGGTAAAAAGTCCCGGCATTACTTCTTTAGCGGAGTGAAGTCAAAGAACCACTTGAAGCCGAGCTTGTCGAAAGCCGCTTTTTCGGCCGAGAGGTGCTTTTCCGTCAGGCGGTCGAATTCGCCGTCCTTCTTGCTCTCTTCAATAAAGCTGTTGAGAGCGGTCAGAAGATTCTTGTCGCCCTTTCTCACCGCCACGCCCCAGGGCTCCACATCCTGGAAGGGAATGAAGACCGCGTTAGTGGTGTCGGGATTCTTCTGCCAGTTGCGGTAGATCGTGAGCTGGTCGTAGAGGAAGCCGTCGACCTTCCCCGTAGAAACCTCCATCACGCAGGCGCTTTCGTCGGGGAGAGCCGTGACGGTCGCATTCGTCAGATGCTTCTGCGCAAAGAGGTAGCCCGTGGACCCGATCTTGGCTGCAATCTTGCGGCCCTTTTGATTCAAGTCCTCAATGCTCTTCACGTTGCTCCCCTTGTTGGTGAGGATGCCGAGAAGCGCATTGGCGTAGGGCGCGGAAAAGTCGACGGTCTTCGCACGTTCAGCCGTGATCGTCATCGAGGACATCACCATGTCGACCTTCCCCGTCACGAGGGCCGGGATGAGGCCGTCAAAGGAAATATTCTCAATGCGGATTTCCTTGCCGATCTTCTTGCCGAAATCCTTCATGAAGTCGACGGAGACGCCGGAAGGATTGCCGGCAGCGTCCGTCCCTTCACAGGGAGGGTAAGCGAGCTCCATGCCGACCACGAGAACGGACTTCTCCATCGTGTCGGCAGCTGCCGTCAACTTCGGGGCATCGGAAGACTTTTCGCCGCAGCCCGCAAGCGCGAGGATCGAAAGCGAGAGCGCAGCGGCCACCGCCTTGCGGCGGGAAATGGAATTCATCATTGGTAAACCTGAAAAAGAAAATCGGCAGGAAGCAGAAAGTTTCTTGCCGAACAAATTTGAGCCAAAGCATAGCGCAATTGGGACCGCTTCATGGGAGCCCGGGAACGAGAATCAAAGGTCGAGCTGATTGACCGCCTCCTTTAAGGCATCGGCCGTCCGCCGGTCGTATTTGGCGGTCGTCGTGACATTCGCGTGGCCCATAAGGTTCTTGACCGCAACGATGTCGACGTTCTTCGAGAGAAGCCTCGTCGCAAACGTTCTCCTCAAGTCGTGGGTCGTGATGTGTTCAATCCCGGACTCGTTGAGCGCTTTGGCAACAATGCGGCCGATCGACGCTGGATCCAGCGGCGAATCGAGAATGAGCTTTCCGCCCTTTGTGTAGCGCCCGAAGAGCCAGCCGGGAGAAGGACCTCGAACAGCAAGCCAGGCATGAATCCGGGCGCTCACGGCGGGCGTCAGAAACACGGTGCGTTCCTTATTCCCCTTGCCGAGAACGCGCAGGCTCCCTTCGGCCATATTGAGGTGTTCCATCCGAAGGGTCGTTGCTTCCGCCCGGCGCAAACCGCACCCGAGAAGAAGCGCAATCACGGCCTGATCGCGCACCGCGCTCGGACGCTCCTCTTCGTCGGCTGCGGCGAGAAGCTTTCCCGATTCTTCCAAAGAGAGCGCCCGTCCGCGCGGCTCGCGATGGACTCTCAGCTGCTTCACGGCCTTGATCTCCGAATAGGTTTCGAGATCAAGCTGCCGCAGGCGCCAGGCGGTTTCAGCGACGCCCTTCAGGGCTGAAAGATAGGCATTGACGGAAGTGGCGGAGAGCCCTCTTTTGTCTGAAAACTCATGCACAAAGGCAACCGCATGCGCATAGCGGAGCTTCCCCCAGGGGCAGCACACGGCATCGGGGAACCCGAACCAGCGTGCAATCACGTTGAGGCGCGAACGCACGGCGCGGCGCGAAGCCTCGGAATGAAGCTCCGCGAGATAGGCCGCCGCCGCGTTCACTTCGTGCGAAGCGGCTTCCGGGGCGTCCAGAAGGCCCGTCCCTCCTGACGAATTTTGAGCGATTGCCAGGAGACCGCTCTCCGTTTTCGCATCTGAAAGGCCGTCAAATTTCATCTGCCGAGTTTTTCCTATCTGTTTTTGGATTCACGCCGGTTTCCATTGAATCCGGCATCCGACATGAGGGTTAACCCTCTCATATCGGTACCGCAGCATATTACGCACGATAACTGAAATTATATGGCGTAATTTTGAGCGCGCAATCACCTCCACCTTTCGTCGAAGTCAGTTTCTACGTTGTATTTTGGTTTGCTTGTTTATTGTATAGCTTTCATTAATTTTTCATTCGTGTTTAATTATTCAAAATACGATGATATGAATGAATACTTAACTTGTCAATTCATTCACTAATAAATGCCACATTCACTATCATTCTTTTTTTGCATACTGAGACTTTGTTCCATATCTCGTTCTATAAAAGTAATAGAATTGCCAGAATGACGGCATTTCAATCCATTCTGATTTATCTTCTATTTCATTGTTTATTGAATTAATTTTATCAACCAGCAATGAATAGAATTCCTTCACTTTCAATTCTTTCGTATTGACAATATCACCATGTCTTTCAAGCATCTCAATGCATGATTCATTCATGAGTTCGAGAATTCTGGGCGTGAGCGCAGCGCCGTCCTTTTTACCCTCACCCGCTTTGCGACCGCGCTTGCGCCCCGTCGTGGCCCGTCCCGGGTTGCCTTTCAGCATAGGCATCAATGATTTAGCGTGCTGTCCGCGCCGCCAGTACGTGGCGATCAGGAGCTTCAGCCTTCTGGCCTGCTTGACGTCGCCGGCCGCAGCGGCATTGCAGAGGTCTTCGATTCCTCTCTCTGAATAGAGCTCGGGGTTTGAAAGAAAAGGAAGAATAGTCTCATAAAGATCTCTACCCGTTTTCTCAACAGACTCCGTCCATTTTCGCGAAGCCATATCTGCGAATGGATCCAGTTCAATTGTTGCAGTTCCATTCTCAATCATTTCATTCAGCTTCGATGTTGCCGCCCTAACCAAATGGACTGATTGCCCTTTCATTTTAATCAGCAATGTCATACTACCGAATATCTTAATGACTCTATATTCAATTTCATTCCATTTTATGATTTCATTCTCTTTAAACTTATTCTCATTCATTTCATTCTGCTCCATTTCTATATTACAAACATAGATGGCATATACAATTTACATTGCTAACAAATTCAAATTGCAGTTTATCAGGAACCGGGAAAAACCGCGAAGAAAAACTAGGCAGTCCTTTTCGGTGGCGGCAAGAATAACTGCCTAAAAATTAGGCAAATTATCGATTTTGCGCGTTTGCATCGTATATCCATATGTTGTATATGGATTTCAGTTGAATTCGGCTGCTCCAGGCATAAAAAATCCCTGCCGTGCGCATCCGCAGGACAGGGATTTAGGAGACGAGAGACTGTACTAAGGCGCTGAGTCGCGAGAAAGCAGGTCAGTCGCCGAAGACGCCGGTGGAGAGATATCTGTCGCCCCGGTCGCAGATGATCGTGACGACCACAGAACCCGGATTCTTTTCGGCAATCCGGATCGCGCCCGATACGGCGCCGCCGGACGAAACGCCGCAGAAGATGCCCTCTTCCTTAGCGAGCGCCCGCATGGTTGATTCAGCGGCCTCCTGAGTCACGTCGACGGTTTCGTCAACGACCTTCGGGTCGAAGATTCCGGGACGATAGGCCTCGGGCCAGCGGCGGATGCCGGGGATGGAGCTCCCGGCCGCAGGCTGCATGCCGATGACGCGCAGATCAGGGATGATGGTTTTGAGGTAGCGTCCGGTGCCCACGATCGTGCCCGTCGTTCCCATGGCGGAGACGAAGTGCGTCACGCGCCCGCAGGTCTGGGCGATGATCTCAGGTCCCGTCGTGCGGAAGTGCGCGAGGGGGTTGTCCGGATTGTTGAACTGGTCGAGAAGATAGCCTTCGCCGCGCTTCTGCATTGCCTTTGCAAGATCGCGGGCGCCTTCCATGCCCTTTTCCTTGCTCACGAGAATGAGTTCAGCGCCGTAAGCCTTGATGGCCGCGCGGCGCTCGAGCGACAAATTCTCCGGAAGGATGATCTTCATGCGGTAGCCCTTGAGCGCCGCGATCATCGCAAGCGCAATGCCCGTATTGCCGCTCGTTGCTTCAACGAGGACGTCGCCGGGCTTGATGTCGCCCCTCTTCTCGGCCTCTTCAATCATGGAGCGGGCCGCGCGGTCCTTCACGGACCCTGCAGGGTTTGAGCCCTCGAGCTTCACCCAGATTTCGCTCCCGTTCTGAGGAGCCAGGTGCTCGAGCTTCACGAGCGGCGTCATGCCGATGGTATCGATGAGTTTTCCAGCCATTTTGTTGATTGCCTGTTACGAAAAAGCGTGATGATCGATTCGAATGGGGAGCCTGTCGCTGCCGCGATAGAAGTACGCCCGGTCAAGGCTCATGTAGTAGGTGTTCCCGCGCGTGGGGAGCGCATCCTCAAGGAGAATCGCGTTGATGGGATCCGGGTACCACCCTTCCGGCCGGGCGAGAACCTGGACGGCGCCGCCCTTTGGGCGCGAGGCAAGCACCTCGATCGGGAGCTGCCCGAGACCGAAGGTGCGCTTCATCTGCGCGTCGATGGGCCTCAGCAGCACGTCGACGGGGCCGGGCTCAACTTTTTCTCCGGAGAGCGGCAATGCGAGCGAGCCGAGAAGAAGCTTTCCGTCCTCGATACGGCCCTCAAGCACATTCACGTCGCAGAGAAATTTGAGGACGAAGCGCGTTTTGGGTCGCGTCCAGATTTCTTCCGGGGCGTCGGCCTGCTCAATCCGGCCGTCCTTCATCACCACGACGCGGTCGGCAATCTGCATGGCCTCTTCCTGGTCGTGCGTTACGAAGACGCCCGTAAAGCGAAGCTTTTCATGCAGGCGCCGGATCCACTGCCGCAGATCCTCGCGGACCTGGGCGTCGAGCGCTCCGAAAGGCTCGTCGAGAAGGAGAACGCGCGGCTCGGTGGCGAGCGCCCTCGCGAGCGCGACGCGCTGCTGCTGCCCGCCCGAAAGCTGTGCGGGGTAGCGCCCGGCAAAGTCAGTGAGCTGCACCATGGCGAGAAGGTCCCGCACGCGCGCTTCAATGGCGGCTTTGGGGAGCTTCTCCGCGCCCTTTCTCACCGTCAGGCCGAAAGCGATGTTTTCCGCGGCCGTCATGTGCCGGAAGAGCGCGTAGTTCTGAAAGACGAACCCTACGCGCCGGTCGCGCGCTGAGACGTCCGTCATGTCGGCGCCGTCAAAGAGGATCCTGCCGGAAGTTTCCGTTTCAAGTCCTGCAATGATTCTGAGGAGCGTCGTCTTCCCGGAGCCCGAGGGCCCGAGGAGCGCCGCCATTTCGCCGGTTTCAATGGTGAGCGAAATGTCCTTCAGAACCGGCGCGCCGCCGAAGGTTTTCTGAATGCTGTCGATCTGAATGCTCATGATGAAAGGGTCTTCCTTCGCTGCAGTTCGGGCTCCGGAGAACTCAGGCTCTGCGGCGGGCTTCAAGGCGCTTCTTGATGAGGAGCGTGAAGACCGCGAGAAGCGAGAGCGCGGCCGCAGCCGTAAAGGCGCCGACGGTGTTGTAGTCCTGCTCGAGGAGTTCAATCTGAAGCGGGAGCGTCATCGTTTCGCCGCGGATGCTCCCCGAGACCACCGAAACCGCACCGAATTCGCCGATGGCGCGGGCATTGGTGAGAAGGACGCCGTAAAGAAGCGCCCAGGAAATATTGGGAAGCGTCACGTAGCGGAACATCTGCCAGCCCGAGGCGCCGAGAAGAATCGCGGCCTCTTCCTCCGCCGCGCCGCGGCTCTGCATGACGGAGATGAGCTCCCGCGCTACGAAGGGGCACGTGACGAAGATCGTGACGAGCACCATGCCGGGCCAGGCGAAGAGAATCTGAATCTCCGACGCCTCAAGCCAGGGCGCAAGGGGCCCGTTCGCGCCGTACCAGAGAAGGTAGACGAGGCCCGCGACCACGGGCGAGACGGCAAACGGAATGTCGGTCGCGGCAAGAAGCCACTGCTTCCCGGGAAAGTTGAACCGCGCGCAGCACCAGGCCAGCATGATCCCGAAAACGAGGTTGACCGGAACGGTGATGAGCGCAATGCCGGCGGTGAGCCCGATCGCATGAAGCATCTCCGGGTCGCTTAAGTTTTGGAGCACCGGCATCAGGCCCTTCTGAAACGCCTCGGCAAAGATGTAGACGAGCGGGATCACGAGAAAAAGAACCGCGATCAGGACGGCTGCGCCGATGAGAATGCGCCGGGACAAGTTCGAGGCGCGTTTTGCGGATGCGGTCATGCGGGGGCTCCCAGGCGTCTGGCAAGGCGCTTTTGCAGGAAATTGGCGAAAAGGAAGAGCGCAAGCGAGAGCGCGAGAACGAGCGACGCAATCGCGCTCGCGGCCGGGTAGTCGAATTCCTGAAGCCGCATGAAGACCATGAGCGAGAGCACTTCCGTTTCGTAGGCAATGTTCCCGGCGATGAAGATGACGGCGCCGAATTCGCCGAGCGACCGGCAGAAGGCAAGGGTCGTCCCGGCGGCAACCGAGGGAAGAATTTCCGGGAGAATGACGCGGCGGAAGATCTGTCCCTTCGTAGCGCCCAGCGTCTCCGCGGCCTCCTCCGTTGTTTTCCCGAGGTCCTCGAGCACCGGCTCAACCGTGCGCACGACAAAGGGGATTGAAGTGAAGGCCATGGCGACGACAATCCCGAGCCACGTGTAGCTCACTTTGATGCCGAAAATTGAGAGCCAGGCGCCGTACCAGCCGTCCTCGGCAAAGAGTGCCGAGAGCGTGAGGCCCGCGACCGCCGTGGGAAGCGCAAAAGGCAGGTCGATGAGGGCATCCAGAATCCCGCGCCCGGGGAAGCGGTAGCGCGCGAGCACCCAGGCAAGAAGGACGCCCGCGACGCAGTTGAAGACGGAAGCCCAGAAGGCGGAAAGGAGCGTTACCCGCAGAGCGGCAAGCGTCTGTGGATTCGTGATGATCTCCCAGTAACCCGCAGGCGTGAGGTGCGAGAGCTCTCGCACGAGCGCGCTCATGGGGAGGAGCAGTATGAGCGAAACAAAAGTGACGCTCACCCCGAGCGACAGCCCGAAGCCGGGAAGCACCCGGCGCTTCTTCCTCTCCGCCATGATGGTTATTAACGAAGCTATCATTTAGTTGACGCAACTCAGATAACATCATTGATTAACTTGAATTTTCATTGATCCATACGTAACTAATGGATGATTGCCTTAATACTTCCTGCCGAGCCTGACGAGACGATCGAATTCACCGCCCGTCGCAAAGTGCGTCTTCATGACGGCCGCCCAGGAGCCGAAGCGTTCTTCAACAGTGAAGAGCTTCGTTGCGGGGAAGCGGTCCTTCAGGGCCTCCATGGTCTTCTGATCATTCACGCGGTAGTAGTAGCCCGTGATGATTTTCTGCGCTTCGGGGCTGTAGAGGTACTTGAGATAGGCTTCCGCCGCATCCTGAGTCCCCTTCTGCTTCACCACCTTGTCGACCCACGCGACCGGGAATTCTGCGAGGATGTCGGTCTTCGGGACCACGACTTCAAAGCCCTGATCCGCATACTTGCTGCGGATGTTGTTGATCTCGGACTCGAACGAAATCAGCACGTCGCCGATTCCGCGGTCGACGAACGTGGTCGTGGCGCCCCGTCCGCCCGTATCAAAGACGGCGACGTTCGAGAGGAACTTCTTCATGAGCTCCTCCGTCCCTTCCTTTGAGCCCTTAGACTCATCCTGAGCAGCCGCCCAGGCGCCCAGATAGGTGTAGCGGGCATTCCCGGAGGTCTTCGGATTCGGGAAGACAAGCTTCACGCCCTCCTTATTGAGGTCGGACCAGTCGGCGATATGCTTCGGATTTCCCTTCCGCACGAGGAAGGCCATCGTCGAATAGAAGGGAGAGGAATTGTTCGGAAGCCTCGCCTGCCAGTCGGCCGGAATGAGCTTTTCCTTGTCGTGGAGAACCTGGATGTCGGTCACCTGATTGAAGGTGACGACGTCGGCCTTCAGTCCCTGAAGAATGGCGAGCGCCTGCTTGGAACTCCCGGCATGTGACTGACGGATGGTGAGCTTGTCGTCCGGATGCGCCTTGTCCCAGGCGCTGATGAAGGGAGGATTGAGATCCTGGAAAAGTTCGCGGGCCACATCGTATGATGCGTTGAGGAGTTCGGCGGCGTTCGCGCCCGGCAGGGCTGTCGCTCCGATAATGGCGGCGGCGAGCGCTGCGGCGCCCTTTGACCAGATCTGTTTCGGCATGATTCTCTTCGCTTAAAGTGGTTGGCGGAGGTTGGTCCTCCCCGTTTCATCGCTGAGTGCGATGCCTTCTTTACGGGGTAACCCCTATATGGTTAAACCCCATACTAGCGAACTTGGACGATCCTGCCCTCAGTACTTTGTGGTAATACCTCAGAAATCGGGAACAAACTGTTTCGTCAATCGAGTACTTCGCCCAGGACTCAGCTGCCGGCCCCGCCGCTTCTCGCATTGATGCGCGATTCCACTTCCTCGGCGAGGAGATGCGCGCCCCGATGAATGAATTTCAAAGCCGGGAAAAGCGCATAAATATCCCGCGTCGGGAGGTGCCATTCTGGGAGAATCTGCACGAGCCTCTCTGCCGCCTCTTCTCCTTCTCCGGCGATGTCCGGAAGACACGCGATGCCGTTTCCGCGAAGCACTGCATCCCGGATGAGACCTGCTGCCGAATAGCGGAGCGGCGCATGCACCGCTATCCGGCGCGTTTCCGATCCGCGGGCGAGAATCCAGTGATTCTCTCCCAAAAGTCCGATAAGCCTGTGCGCTCTGAGATCGTCGGGTTCTGAGGGCGCCGGATGGCGGCTCAGATAATCCTGAGAAGCAAAAAGGCAGCTTCGGCAGAGGCCGAGCCTTCTCGCCGCCGTACCCGGCATCGGTTCAGGAGCGACTTCGAACGCAAGATCGATGCCCGATTCGACGAGCGGCAGCACTCGGTCCGATGCGAGGAGCTCTATCGAAAGCCCGGGATGCTTCTCCCCAAATTCCTCCAGAATGCCGCAGAGAAAGAACTCAGCAAAGCTCGTGGTTGCCGCCACCCGGAGACGGCCAGTCAGTTCTGAGCTCCCGGGCGATGCAAACATTTCGTCCGTGCGCCTCAGAATCTCCCGCGCTTCCTCAAGAACGCGTTCGCCGTCCGAAGTGAGGGACACGGAGCGCGTCGTGCGGTTGAAGAGCCTCAGATGCATCGTCTCCTCGAGCTCCACGACTGTTCGGGTGACGGATGCCCTGGAAAGCCCGAGGCTCTCCGCCGCTCGCGCAAAACCATTCAGGTCGGCAACGCGCACAAAGGTTTCGAGCGACTTGATCTTGTCCATATTGTTCCGGTTTTCAAAATAGTCTGTTGTTCTTAAGTCTATTTATTCCGGTTTTCAGCATCAATAGGATATCGGGATGCCGCAACCTTTTTATCCCGATATGAATATGACGATGCCATTCATCACACGCCGCTCCCTTCTTGCCTTTGCAGCCGCCTTCCCTGCTGCCTCTATGTTCCCAATCAGGTCCTATGGGAACACCGGCGTGCCGTCGAGCCAACTGCTTTCTTCAGAGGAAGTCTCAAAACTCTTCATCCGCTTTGCCGAAGAGCGCCGCATGCCTCCCGAACTCGGACGATGGCTCGGCAACAAGTCGATTCAGGAAATTTCTCCCTACAAAGTTTTCGACAACGTCTGGTGCGTCGGAATTTGCTGGGTTTCCGCCTATGCCATCCGCACGAAGGATGGCGTCATTCTGATCGACACGCTCCACGAGCCTTTTGTCGACAAGCTCCTCTCAAACCTGCGCGAGGTCGGAATCGACCTATCCGAAATCAAATACGTTCTCATGACGCACGGCCATTTCGACCATGTCGGCGGCGCCTGGCGCCTTCGGGAGCTCCTCCCGCATGCACGCTTCGGCATGAGCGCTCGCGGCTGGGCGGAGGCCAAAGGCCACGAAAAGGAAAGAAACGGCTTCAGAATGCCGCCCGCGGATCTCATTCTGAAGGACGGAGACAAAATTGCGCTCGGAGAAACGATCGTCACTGTGCTGGAAACGCCGGGACACACCTGGGGAACCTGCTCCTACCTCTACGACGTCCGGGACGGAGACGAAATGCACCGGGCCGTGACGATCGGAGGCCAGGGCCTCAACGCGATGGACGACCTGAAGCAGCTCGAAGCCTACATCGGCAGCATGAGGAGACTGGGGGATCCCGCACTCGACATCGATGTCGACCTGACGGCTCACCCGTTCTCTACGGGTCAGACGGAGAAGATTCCGGCAATCAGAGCGCATCGCCATGGCGAACCTCACCCGCTGGTCGACCGCAATGCTTATCTCGAGCGCCTCGAAAGACTTATTGCCGGTGCGGAGCGCTATCGTCGCCAAGGCGCCCGAGCCTGACCTCATCAGGCTCGAGCGGCTTCAGGCTTCCGCGAAGCGCCGAAATGAAGAGGCTTCTCACCCATTCGAGTCCCGTATCCAGCGTCGTGTGGGCGTGCCAGATGAGTGATGGCTGGAGCCACGGCACGCTCTCCGCACGGGCGAGCACCGTGAGAGGCCTCTCTTCCGCCAACGCCTTTGCCGTCCGCCACGGCAGAATCAGAACGGCATCCGACCGGCGCATGAGCCTCACAGCCCCGAGCCAGTATTCCGTCCAGAGCATCGTCCGTCCGGCCTTGAGCGGGATCTCCGCCGGGCCCGGCACGCCTTCTATGGGATCGTCCGTGTCCGGATGCACGCAGATTTGAATCCGACGGCAGGCCTCAAGGTCCTGCATAGAAAGCGTGCCGTCCTGAACCTTCCTTTCAAGCGGATGCCCTGCTCTCACCGCATAGACGTAAGGCGTCCTCAGAAGCGGAACGCTCGCAAAGTCTGCCGGGAGATTGACGGCCGGAAAGATCGCGAGGTCCGCTTCTCCGGCGCGGAGCTTGAGAAGCGTGTGTTCGTCGTGAGGAAGGATGGCAATCCCGGCTTTTGGCGCCTTCTTCATGAAAAGCTCGAGGACGGGCTCGATCATGATCGGAATCGCATTGTCGAGCGAACAGATGCGGATCACGCGGTTCATCGCTGCGGGATCGAAGGCCTCAGCCGAAAAGAGCTTTGCCATTTCCTCGAGCACGCGCCTTGCCTGAGCCGTCACCTCGTGCGCCCGCGCCGTGGGCGCGAGGCCGTGCCCGAAGCGCGTGTAGAGCGGATCCTCGAAAACCGTCCGCGCCTCGGCAAGGAGCCGGCTCGCCTTCGGCAGACTGATCGAAAGCCGCGTGGCGGTTCGCCCAAGATGACGCTGCTCATAGAGCGTCGTCAGAAAAACGAGAAGTTCGCGCGAAAGCTGGGTGTCGGTACCTGACATGTTTTTCAGATTCTGAAAGATTATTTTGCGCTTCCAGGCTTCAAAAACTCAGAAAAGTCACCATGGATGGCCTGAAATCCCGGGCATATAGTTCTGAGCACGCGATCGGAAGCGCGATCTGACGCAGGAATCCTAGCCGCACGAGGCCATTTTTGCATCACGCTTCCGGTGCCGGACCATTTCAATATTCGAAAAAGGAAGCATCCATGTCCCGCCTTCTCAAAGCATCGCTCGCTGCCGCTGCGCTCATCCCTGCCGCCGTCATGGCCATGGGCGGCGCCTCGGGCCCGAAAACCACCTATGAAGTTCAGGGCCACCTCGGCGAAATCGTCGTGAACCCCTATGAAGTCGCTCCGCTCACAGCCATCATCCGGAACGGCGGCTACCAGATTCTCGACGCCCGCGTGACGGTGCTTCCGAAGCCCGAAGGCGAGGAAATTTCCTACAACGTCTCGCGCCGCATGCTCCTAACCCACGGCGGCATTCCTGTTTTCGGCCTCTATCCGGACTACCTCAACTCCGTCAAGGTTGAATACACGCGCCTCTTCAACGGCAAGACGGAAAAATTCTCCGACATCTACAAGATCTACGGCTCGCCCATCTACGTCGAAGCCTCGGGCCTCGTCAATGAACGCTCGACCATGCCGAAGGTCCGTGCGGTCAAGGTCGATCCGAAGTTCAAGGACCGCCTCTACCTCCTCAACAACGCCCAGGACCTCGCGGGCAAGGCCTCCCATGCCGTCTGGCGGCGCGCTTGAATGGAACTTCAACCCGCAGATCGGCATCGTCGACACGAAGGGCGACTATCGCTGGTATCTCTTCACGAATCCCATCTATTCGCTTGATTCCCTCTACTACGGCGGCGACATGATGGGCTTCCGCCAGAATAAGGACGGCGCCTTCACCTGGGGCTACGGCCAGCGCTACGTCAAGTACGACCTCATGGGCCGCGAGATCTGGAACCGTCGTCTGCCCATTTCCTACAACGACTTCTCGCACTCTCTCGACCCGGCCCAGAACGGTCACTTCTTCCTGCGCGTGGCGTCCTCCAACGTCAAGCTCGCCAACGGCCAGAACGTCCGCACGGTCCGAGACGTGATCGCTGAAGTCGACCATGACGGCTACGTCGTCGACGAATTCCGTCTCTTCGACATCCTCGACCCGTATCGCTCCGACGTCATCAAGGCGCTCGACCAGGGCGCGGTCTGCCTCAACATCGATGCCTCGAAGGCGGGCAAAACCCTCTCCGAGGAAGACATCAGGAAGCTCAATGAATCCGACCACTACGGCGACATCGCGGGCACCGGCATTGGCCGCAACTGGGCGCACGTGAATTCGGTCGACTACGACCCGACCGACGATTCGATCATCATCTCGTCGCGCCACCAGTCGGCCATCATCAAAATCGGCCGCGACAAGAAGGTGAAGTGGATCCTCGGCGCCCCGCGCGGCTGGAAGGGAGAATTTGCCGGCAAGGTGCTGAAGCCCGTCGACCATCAGGGCAAGCCCATCGCCTGCACGGACGCGACCTGCGAAGGGGGCTTCGACTGGACGTGGACCCAGCACACCGCCTTCCGCATTGATGCGAAGAGCAAGCCGGGCGTCGTTTATCTGACGGCCTTCGACAACGGCGACGCCCGCGGCATGGAGCAGCCGGCGCTTCCGGAAATGAAGTATTCCCGCGCCGTCGTCTACAAGGTTGACGAGAAGGCGGGCACGGTCGAGCAGGTCTGGACCTTCGGCGAGGAACGCGGCCACGACTGGTTCAGCCCCGTGACGTCGCTTACCGAGTACCACGCCGACAAGAATTCGATCTTCGTCTACTCCGCCACTGCGGGCGCTTCCTTCGACATCAAGACCGGCGCCTTCACGTCGGCCCCGAACCCCTACATGATGGAGTTCAACTGGGGCGAAAAGGAACCCGCTGTCGAAATGCGCGTCGAATCGACGACCGGCTACCAGGCAATGCCGATCGATCTGAAGGCCGCTTTCGAGAAGTAATTCCTGATCGATTGAGTTAATTCAGAAGCGATTGAGATCCCCGTCTGAGCGAAGGCGTTCAGGCGGGGATTTCCTTTATCCGGAAAAAATACGGGCAAACAACGGAATTGCTGCAGCAGCTCTGCCCATTCTGGTTGAAATCATTCAAATCAATCGGGTTTTCTTTCGGAGAACCTTGTCTCTCAATCCTTTCCATCGATTATTCAGGTTGTGGATTGATGAGAGGAACACTGCAGGAATAGCCGGCGCGGGATGAATTGCGTAGAATACTCGTCATTCTACTACCCTCCCAAAGGTCCACAGAATGAATACCGACGAAATCATTGAGCAGGTAAATGCCCATCGTGAAAAAGAGTCGAAGCTCTTAGAGGAATGGCAGCAGATCCGCGCCCGCGCGCAGGAACAATGCATCCATCTCATCGATGTTTTCGAATTTACCGCTGCTGATCTTCATCTCGGCAAGGACGGCAAGGCGATCAAGTCGCCCGTCAAGAATGCCGGCGTGCCGAAGTTCATCAACCCTGACGGCCCCGAAACCTGGACGGGCCGCGGCAAGCGTCCCCAGTGGTACATCCAGGCGAAGGAAGCGGGCTACACGGACGACGACATGCTGATCGCGAACAACACGCCCGCAGAGTCAAAGTAAAGGAAGGTCTGAGCAAGTGCCAATTTTTATGACTGCAACCGGAAAATCCGGA
>ERZ1673744.2058-NODE-2058-length-15984-cov-6.855798_pt1 | contig 15984 bp, 11 predicted proteins | sample MGYA00580207_ERZ1673744 | MGnify/ENA primary metagenome ERZ1673744 (study PRJEB41218, sample SAMN15661751) | gut metagenome | host: Homo sapiens | place: Canada: London | collected 2015-08-20/2019-03-30 | study: EMG produced TPA metagenomics assembly of... | reverse complement strand
TATCGTCATGCAGCTTCAAGGGGTGCTGTTACCGGATTTCTGGAAATTCACGGAAATAGGGATCCGAAATTCCGTAGCGTACGCCGCGGGTACTCTCAGAGAACATCGGACTGTATTTTCTGAGCAGTCCGTACTGCTTCTCGAGGCGATCCATATAGCCGGCGATATTCTTTCCGCCGAGCCGGACCCCAATCTCATTCCAGGTGGCGGCGCCCCTGGCAACTGCCCGCAGAATTCTTTCGTAGATGGCGGATTCAACCCGCAATTCATCAGAGAGGAGCGTAGCGCCGTCTGTTCGAAGGAAATTGCCGCTTTCGGAAAAAATCAGATTCACCATATCCACTCGTGCGAGCGGAACCGCATCGGCCAGACAGGCGACATAGTGCGCGACGCCGCCCGTGACGGCGTAGAAGGTGAGGAGATCTTCCGGCGTTCCCTGAGGCCGGAGATCGAGAAAGATTTCCCTGAGAAGCTTCGGGCCAAAAGGTCTCAGCGTGAGCGCAAGATCCCGTCGTCCGAAAAGCGGTTCGCTCGCATCATCAAAGATACGCCGGACGATTGCCCCACCGGAGCCGCTCATCATCAGAAGGAGCCGGGAATTGTCCTTCTCCCGGTCCCAGACCCCCTGAAGGTCCGCCCAGAAAGCCGGAGCCGCGTAGTCAAGCTCCTGGCATTCGTCGAGAATCATCACACAGGGCTTCTCCCGGGAAAGCTTCATCACAAACCGGACAATCTCGGCGAGCTTGAGTCGACGCGGACCATCCTCTTCGCTAAGACCAAACGTCTCTCTCACCTCGTCGAGCCAGATCTGTGCCAGCTCTGCTTCTGCATAGCGCCTCCGGCAAAGAAAATAAAGCATGGGCCGGCCGCTCTCTTCGGCAACCTTGAGAATCAGCCTGGTTTTGCCCACGCGTCGTCTTCCAGTGATGACCGCCAGTCGGGAAGAGGTTTCTGCAAGCCGGAGCTCATTCGTGAGCGCCGCTATTTCCTGGTCTCTGCCGTAGAACTTCATATTGCTCAATTAGCTTTACATCTGTCGCTACACTTTCTGTAGCTACAAAGAGTGTAGTAACGGGCCCCCTGCTTTGCTGCTCAAGCAGCCCCGCCTGCCGAGCGGTTTGGATCATTCGATGCGTCAGGACCATTGTGACGAAGTTGTTGGACTTGCTGCCGATCACAGCGCTTAATAGTGGGTGCCCTCGAAATCTTTACCGTATGCTTAGGGACGCCTTTCCCGCCTTCATTTCTTCGACAGATGAGAAAAGATCGCGGCAGAATCCATCAATTTCCGAATCATTTGAAAAAGTTTCAGTCTTAGTTCTCATTTAATGATCCCTAGCTGAGCCAGCAATTTGAGAGTTTGGTTGTCCAATTTGTTTTCAGCCCTCCTGAGGTAATGATCGGGCTGACTTGACGGAAAATTGATTTGTGCAAAATCCCGGCTAAAGAATTCGGGCGGCCTTTCCTATCGAGAAAGTCCGCCCGAACGCTTATGGTTATAAAGCTTGCGCCTGACCGGCAGCCGGCTTATTCCACGGTGCCCGCCTGCGCGTCGTCCTCGTCATTTTCCTTCGGCGCGGCCTTGCCGGCTTTGCCGAGCTTCTCGAGGTAGGCCTCCGTCACGTCGCCCGTCACGTAGACGCCGTCGAAGCACGAGCAGTCAAAGGCGGGGATGGCGGGATTGAGGTCATGAAGCGCATTCTTCAGACCGTCAATCGACTGGAAGATCACCTTGTCGGCGCCGAGCTCCTTCGCCACGGCTTCGGCGTCCTTGCCGTCGCCGCAGATGAGTTCGGACTTGGTCGGCATGTCGATGCCGTAGACGTTCGGGAACATCACGCGCGGAGCGGAAGAAGCGACGAAGACCTTCTTCGCGCCCGATTCGCGGGCCATGCGGACGATTTCCTTCATGGTCGTGCCGCGCACGATGGAGTCGTCGACGAGAAGGAGATTCTTGCCTTCAAATTCCACGGGCATGGCGTTGAGCTTCTGGCGAACCGACTTCTTGCGAACGGCCTGGCCCGGCATGATGAAGGTGCGGCCCACGTAGCGGTTCTTGATGAAGCCCTCGCGGTAGGGAAGACGCAATTGCTTCGCGAGCTCCTGCGCGCAGGGGCGGGAGCTGTCCGGAATCGGCATGACGACGTCGACGTCCATGAGGTTCAGTTCCTCGGCGACGGTCTTCGCGAGGTAGACGCCGAGATTGAGGCGGGCGCCGTAGACGCTGATGCCGTCGATCACGGAATCCGGGCGGGCGAAGTAGACGTATTCGAAGGCGCAGGGATTGGCCACAGCGTGCTCAGCGCACTGACGAGTCTCAACATTGCCCTTGAAGTCGAACCAGATCGCTTCGCCCGGCGCGACGTCGCGCTCGAGCTTGAAGCCGAGGCCGACCATCGTGACGGATTCCGAGCTCACCATCCATTCCTTCTCGCCCGTCGCGGTGACGTTGGAGCCGAAGCAGAGCGGACGAATGCCGTGCGGGTCGCGGAAGGCGAGCAGACCCTTGCCGGCAATGAGCGCCACGACGGCGTAGGAGCCGCGCACGCGGCGGTGAACGGCCGCAACCGCTTCAAAGATTCCGTCCGCATCGAGCTTTCTGTCGGCCGTCACGCGCGAGATTTCGTTCGCGAGCACATTGAGGAGGACTTCCGAGTCGCTCGTCGTATTGATGTGGCGGCGGTCGGTCTCGTAAAGCTCCTGTTTGAGCTCCTCAGCATTCGTGAGGTTGCCGTTGTGGGCGAACATGATGCCGAAGGGAGCGTTCACGTAGAAGGGCTGCGACTCCTGGTTCGAGCTCGCGCACCCCTGGGTGGGGTAGCGCACGTGGCCCACACCCACATTGCCCGTCAGATCGCGCATGTTGCGCGTGCGGAAAATGTCGCGCACAAGCCCCATGGCCTTATGCATGTGGAACTGCAGGCCGTCGAGCGTGGCAATACCGGCTGCGTCCTGGCCGCGGTGCTGCAGCAGAAGGAGCGCATCATAGAGGCGCTGATTTACCGGTTCATTGGAGAGAAGAGCGACTACGCCGCACATGGCTGTTCAAACCTCGCTGAGGGGAAAAAACGAAAAAGGAAAACTTCAAAAATTCAGAATGCGCAAAGCCGCCCTGACTCTAGTCCGGAGCGGCTTTGTACGAGAAACCTGCATGGTGCTTCGGCTCACTGCCCTTCGGGGCCGTCACGCGCGCGACGTGGCGCGCATGTCGGAGAGCCACTTCGGGAGGTAGGGGAGCGACCAGTCAATAAGCGTTTCGGCCGGTCCGATCAGTACGGACTGCTGCCACATGCGGCTCCCGTGAATGCTCGCAGGCATGCCGAAAAGGAAGACGCAGGCGCAGACCACCACAATGCCGCGCACGAGCCCGAATACGGCTCCGAGCGCGCGGTCTTCAAAGGTGATGGCGGCGACCTCAAGCATCTTGCGGATCAGCATGCCGACGAGGCCGCAGATGAAGAGAACCGCGACGATGATGAGCACCGCTGCGATCATCACGCGCGGAATCCATCCGATGCTTTCGAGGGGAATGTGTTCGGCAAGATCGGCCGAAAAATTCATCGCGAGGAGAATGCCGATCACCCAGCCCGCGATGGCGAGCACTTCGCGCATGACGCCGCGCATGATGCCGACAATGGTCGAGAGTGCGAGGAGCGCGATGATGATCCAGTCAATTTCGGTCATATGTCTGAAAACGTTGGCGCGAGAAGGCTTGAAGGTCCCTCGCTCTACGCGAATCCGATGCGGGGAAGTCCATTCATGAGGGACTCCCCCTAGAAGCTCGTCATTGTACTGAAAAACGGCTCGGCTACTGCCTGGAAACGTAGGGCTTCTGCGCTACCCCGTTGAGAACGATCGTACCGATAGCGCTCTCGGCTTCGTTCCGCGTGCCGTAGAGGCCCGCCCGGACCTTCCAGAGGTTCCCGCCTTCCTTTGTCTTGTAAGCAGGGAGTCCGAGAAGCGCCATTTTGCGGACAGTCCGTTCGGCCGCTTCTTCATTCCCGGTGGCAAGGACCTGTACGTACCAGCCCTTCCCTGAGGGGGGCGTGATGCCCGCGGACTTGGGCTGCGTCTTCCTCGCGGCTTCCGGCGCGGGCTTCTTAGCGGGTTCAGCCTTCTTTTCCGGGGCCGCGTCGGCCTTCTTCGGGGCGCTCGCTTCCGGGGTTTTCTTTGCGGACGGAGGAGCAGCCTTCGTCTGCGCCTCGCGGGCGAGGTTCGCCTGCGCGGTCGAGCCGCGGCTTCCCATCGTTGTGTCGGAGACGTTCACTTCCGCCTTTTCGGGCTTCTTCTGCGCGTCGGCCGTATTGATCGCCGTACTCGTTTCGGTTTCCTTCGGAATCTCCATGCGGACATTCTTCATGCCGGAATCGTCGATCGGCGGGTCGCTGTCGAGAATGAAGGGTGCGGCCACCACCACCGCCATCAGAATGGCGGCAGCGCCCACGAGCCGGTGCTTCGTGCGGCGGCGGGCGAGGATTTCGGCATCGGTCGGAACCCGGGGCTTCTGCGGGGCTTCCCTCCGCTGCTGAGCGGCCTGCGCGCGCGGAACCGGCCGCATGACGGGTTCGTCTGACTGAGGAGCCTGAGCGGACGACGGAGAAGCAGAGGCTTCAGCCTCCGCCGCACGCACCTGAGCCGCGAGGTCGCTTTCAGGTATCGGCGCCTCAACGGTCTCGCGCGGAGACGGAGCGGCCACCGGAGCCGCAGATGCAGAAGAAATAGTAGAAACAGGCTGAACGGGCTGTACGGAAGGCACAGGCTCAGGCTGCGGCGTTTGAAAAACAGGCTCGACAGGCTTTTCCTGAGCAGCAGTCGGTTCGGAACCCATGACCGGTTCGTTCTTCACCGTCTCGATGCCGTAGGGATCCCAGGGAGCGGGCTTTTTCGCTTCTGCCGCCGGCATCTTCGGGGATTCCGGCGGAACGGGCTGAGGAACGGGCTGAACCCTGGGCCCTTCGGATTCGGGCTCTGCGAACGTGAAGGCCGGCGGATTGGCATCAGAGGGGGCAAAAGCGGGCGGCACGGAGGCTTCGCCCGAAGCGCCGCCAAAGCTCGGTTCCCGACGTTCCGGCGGATTGCCGCCGGCATTTTCTCCGGACGCGGATTCCTGATTAAGTTCCGAGAGCTTCACGCCCTGCGGGCGGTTGTTTTTCCGGAAGGGATTAAAGAATGACATGGAGACAAGCCTTATCGGGAAGTGCCGAGCAAATGCATCAGAAAATTCTATCAGGCGCAAAGTTGCGGTCTTTCTGAGAAGCCGCCGGGCGGAACAATTCGAAACGGAATTCCTGAGCGCTTTTTCCGAACTGCCGCCCTCACCGGCGGATTCCTTCCCGGGCAAGGCACTCAAGCGCCTCGCCCACCGTTACAAAGGACCCGAAGATGATGATGCGCACGTCCTTCCCGGCTTCCTTCAGTTCCCTCGCCCGGACTCTCGCCTTTTCGAGCGCCTGGGAAACGTTTTCTGAGGGCGTCATCGCAGAGGGCGCGACGCCCGCCGCCTCGAGGAAAGGCGCTAGAAGCGCCGCTTCGCCCCCGCGCGGTCCGGGGAGTCCCGCGTAGAACCATTCGTCGATTTCGGGAGCGAGCGTTGCCGCGACCTTCGCGCGGTCCTTGTCGGTGAGCATCCCGAAGACGGCAAGCGTCACTTCGTCGGGGCGCTTATAACGCCTGAGATTGTCGGCGAGCACTTCCGCCGCCTGAGGGTTGTGCCCCACATCGAGAATCGTCTCGCAGGGGTCTTCCGAAACCCGCTCGAAGCGGGCCGTGATGCGCGCCCGGGCAATGCCGCGGGCAAAGGCTTCCCGGTCGACGGGAAGCCGATCCTTCAGCGCCAGAACGGCGGCAATGGCGCCCGCCGCATTGCGGTACTGGTTTTCGCCCGCAAGTCCCGGCCGCGGCAGTTCGAGCGCTTCATCGTTCATGGAAAAGCGGAAGGACCCGTCGCCATATTCGGTCACCCGGAAGTCGCGGTTGATGAGCGAGAGCTTCGCGCCGATTTCATGCGCGTACTCAATCAGGCTCTGCGGCGGCTCCGGGTCCGAGCAGATCGCGGGCTTCCCGCTTCTGAAAATGTGCGCCTTCTCGAGCCCGATCTTTTCCCGGGTGTCGCCAAGGAACGCCGTATGGTCGATGCCGACGGCGGCGACCACGGAGACGTCCGGATCAACGGCATTGATGGCGTCGAGCCTCCCGCCCAGGCCGATTTCCAGAATCACGACGTCGGGCTTTGCATCCTGGAAGCACTTCAGAATGCCGAGCCCCGTGAATTCAAAATAAGTAAGCGGCATCCCGGCGCGTGCCTTTTCGACTTCGCGGAAGGCGCGGATGAGCGACTCGTCGTTGACTTCGCGGCCGTCGAGGAGCGCACGTTCGTTGAAGCGCAGCAGATGGGGCGACGTATGAAGCGCCGTCCGGAAGCCCGCTTCCCGAAAAATGGTCTCAATAAAGGTGCAGGTCGAACCCTTGCCGTTCGTGCCCGCGACTGTAATGACGGGTGAAGCAAAGCCGATGCCGAGCCGCCGGATCATTTCCTTCATGCGGTCGAGCCCGAGATCGATCGGCTTCGCATGAAGCTTTTCAATGTAATTGAGCCAGTCGTCAAGCGTGGAGATCGTCTCAGGCATTTTTCGCTGCGCCTTATGGGAAAAAAATACGAAAGCCCGCCTTCCTCTAGCGGAGAGCGGGCTTCATGAAGGAGTGCCGTTTCAAGAGGGAAGTCGACAGCATAACTATTGCAGCGCCTCCCAGCGGCGATCAGATGCCGTTCACGGGCTGCTTCTTCATGAGGAGCTGCGTCAGAACGGAAATGCGGGCGCGCAGTTCCCGGCGGTCGACGATCTGGTCGATCTGACCCGTGCGAAGGAGGAATTCCGAACGCTGGAAGCCCTCGGGGAGCTTCTCGCGCACCGTCTGCTCGATGACGCGCGGACCAGCAAAGCCGATAAGCGCCTTGGGCTCGGCAATCACGACGTCGCCGATGAAGGCGAAGGAGGCGGAGACGCCGCCCATCGTCGGGTCGGTGAGCACCGGGATGAAGGGAAGTCCGGCATCGGCGAGCTTTCTCGCCGCCGCGGTCGTCTTCGTCATCTGGTAGAGGGAAACAAGACCCTCCTGCATGCGCGCGCCGCCCGAGGCCGTAAAAACCACGAAGGGGCAGCGGCGGCGGATGGCTTCCTCGACGCCGAGCGCAAAGCGTTCGCCCACGACGCTTCCCATGGAGCCCCCCATGAAGCGGAATTCAAAGGCCGCAGCCACCATCGGCTCGCGGCGTAGCGTTCCCGACATCACGACGAGCGCGTCGGTTTCGCCCGTAGCCGCCTCAGCGGCTTCATGGCGCTTCGGATAGGGCTTGCTGTCGACGAATCCGAGGGGATCCCTGGCACGGACTTCCGAACCGATCTCAATCGCGGAACCCGGATCAAGGAAGGAGAGAAGACGCACACGCGCGCCCATGCGGAAGTGGTAGCCGCACTTGGGGCAGACGCGCAGGCTCCTGTCGAGCTCTTCGGTATAAAGCGGCTGCTCGCATCCCGGGCACTTCGTCCATACGCCTTCGGGCACGACGCTCGTCTTTTTGGCGGTGGGCGCCTCTTCGCGCTTGATCTTGGGAAGAATGTGGTTAAGCCAGCTCATGAGAAGCCTTGAGAAAAGTAATCCGAATTGAAAATTATACGAGGCGCGCTCTGCTCTTCCCCATGCCCTATTCGCATTCTTGGGCTACAGCTTTCAGCCGATGCCGCGCAAAAGAGAATTGCCCGGATCCATTTTCTGTCGGAAGGATGACCGGCCGCGCGAGAACGCGAAAGGAACGACGTGAATCTTTTTTGCCGGCTATCGTTCGAAAGTGCTGTGTGTTTACGAAATATCGTTCGGTTTTTAATGACAAAAAGGACGATTTCACGGATTCGGAAAGAAGGCCGGGACTTCATTCTTGAAAATGGAACGGCTCCATCAGGAAATTTCGCTCAGCAAGGTATAAACATGCGTTGTGGAGAATAGGCAAATCTGCCTAGACTGCGGCATCTCCATGAGACCTACGCGCTTTCCGGCGCACGTCTCCTGGTTCTTTTCGCAGGAAATATTTCCATGAAGCTCAAGCACTCCATCCTTTGCGCAAGCATGGCGCTCGCCATCCCGGCGGCCGCATTCGCCATGGGCGGCGCCTCGGGTCCCCACACGAACTACATCATGCAGGGCCACCTCGGCGAAGTCATGATGAACCCCTATGAGATCGCGCCGCTTACGGCCGTTATCCGCGACAACGGCTACGATCTCTCGGACGTCACCGTGCGCATCGTTCCCAAGACGAACGGTCAGGAAATCAAGTACACGGTCTCGCGCGCTCAGCTTCTCACCCACGGCGGCATCCCCGTCTTCGGCCTCTATCCGGATTATCTGAACCACGTCGAGGTCTCCTATACCCGGACGCTGCGCGGCAAGTCCGAATCCTTCAAGGACACCTATCAGCTCTATGCGCCGCCCGTCTACACGGAAGTGGCCGGCATCCCGACGGAGCGCCATGCGCTCTTCGGCGTCAAGGTGAAGAAGGTTGATCCGGAATTCAAGGACCGCCTCTACTTCGTCAACAACCTCGCGGAAAAGTCCGGCATCGGCACGCGAGCCGTCTGGAACAACCCCATGGGCGGTGCGCTGCAGTGGAACTTCTTCCCGCAGAACGCGGTGGTGGATACGGCGGGCGACATCCGCTGGTACATGTTCGCGAACCCCATCTTTGATCTCCAGTCGCTCTACAAGTCCGGCGTCATGATGGGCTTCAAGCAGAATGACGACGGCATGCTCACCTGGGGGTTCGGGCAGACCTACGTCAAGTACGACATCCTCGGCCGCGAGGTCTTCAACCGCCGTCTGCCCCTTCGCTTCAACGACTATTCGCACTCGATGGACGACGCGCAGAACGGCCACTATTTCCTCCGCGTTGCGAGCTCGAACTACCTGCGCGATGACGGCAAGCACGTCCGCACGGTCCGCGACATGATCGCCGAAGTCGACAAGAACGGCGTCGTCGTTGAGGAATGGCGCCTCGCCGACATTCTCGACCCGTATCGCGACAACGTCCTCAAGGTTCTCGACCAGGGCGCGGTCTGCCTCAACATCGATGCCTCGCAGGCGGGCAAGACCCTTACCGCGGAAGAGCTTGCCAAGGCTGACTCCTCCGACAATTTCGGCGACGTCGTCGGCACCGGTGCGGGCCGCAACTGGGCGCACGTGAACTCCGTCGACTACGACCCCGAGGACGACTCCATCATCATCTCCTCGCGCCACCAGTCCGCGATCATCAAGATCGGCCGCGACAAGAAGGTGAAGTGGATCCTGGGTTCGCCTGAAGGCTGGAAGGACAAGTTCAAGCCGATGCTCCTCACGCCCGTCGATGCGAGCGGCAAGCCCATCAAGTGCGAAGGGAGCAAGTGCGAAGGCGGCTTCGACTGGACCTGGACCCAGCACACGGCCTTCAAGATCGATGAGAAGAGCAAGGGCGACATCATCTACGTCTCCGCCTTCGACAACGGCGACGCCCGCGGCATGGAACAGCCGGCTCTGCCCGACATGAAGTACTCGCGCTCCGTGATCTACAAGATCGACCAGAAGAAGATGACGGTCGAACAGGTCTGGCAGTGGGGCGAGGAACGCGGCCACAGCCTCTTCAGCGCGGTGACGTCCCTCACGGAATACCAGGCCGACAAGGATTCCGTCATGATGTACTTCGCCACGGCCGGCGCTCAGTACGACCTCAAGACCGGAGCCTTCAACACGGCGCCCAATCCCACCATCTTTGAATTCAAGTGGATGGCGAAGGAACCCTCTGTTGAAATTCAGCTCCTTGACTGCACGGGCTACCAGGCCTGGCCGTTCTCGATCGACAAGGCGATGAACGCGACCGCGCAGTAATCGGGTCTTATAAACCAATCCTTTCTAAAAGGATCAACGCCGCTCATTTCCACGGGATGAGCGGCGTTTTCATTGGCGCGTTTGGATGACGTCGAGGCTTATGGGCGAAGCCTTAGAACTGCCCGAAGAACGGGCTTCTGCCCTGCTGCGGCAGCTCCGGATTCTCCGGATAGCCCACGCCCGTAAGGTAGAGCCCGCAGGGGCTGAAGGTAGGCGCGGAAACCTCGCGCGATCGGGCGGCAAGAACCTCCGCGATCCAGCCCGGCGCCTCGCGGCCGGTGCCCACGTAAATGAGCGCGCCCACGATGTTTCTCACCATGTGCTGCAGAAAGGCGTTGGCGGAAATGCGGATGCCGATGAGCGATCCCTGTCGGATGATGGAGAGTTCCGTCACTTCGCGCACCGGCGTCTTCGCCTGGCATTCAGCCGCGCGAAAGCTCGTGAAGTCGTGAACGCCAAGGAGCGCCTTCGCCCCCTCGCGCATTTTTTCCTCATCAAGCGGCCGGAACACCCAGCCCGTCGTCGTTTCAAGCAGGGGCGATCTCACCGGGTCATTGCTGATCCAGTATTCGTACGTGCGCGAGCGAGCGGAAAAGCGCGCATGGAAGTCCTCCGGCACGCATCTCGCCCACCGCACGGCGACGGTTTTCGGGAGAAACGCATTGACGCCCCGCACCCAGCCTTCGGGCGCCCGCTTCGCTTCGCTCGCAAAGCTCACCACCTGATGCGTCGCATGCACGCCCGCATCGGTGCGTCCCGCGCAGATGACGCTGACGGGATGGTCGGCAAAGCTGGAGAGCGCCTCTTCGAGCGCCGCCTGCACGCTCGGCCGGTCAGGCTGCACCTGCCAGCCGTTGAAGGTCGTGCCGCAGTATTCAATGCCGAGCGCATAAGTGCGCGCGGTCATGCCTTTGCGCTCCCGAGACGCTCGAGGAGCTGAATCGCGCGCTCGCGCTGGCGATCCGAACCGCTCTTCTTTACTTCCTCAAGAAGCTCGCGGGCTTCGTTCGTGGCGCCCAGCCCAATGAAGGAACCCGCGAGCGAAAGCTTCGCGTCGATCGCCTCCTGCTGAGCCTCCTGCTTGTCGGGCTGCACCACGGGCTGGGGCTCGCCGGGCTCGAGAATCGGTTCAGGCTCAGGCGCGGCTTCCGGGCGGGCGCTTTCCGCGGCTGCCGCATCCTCCCGCGGCTTTTCCACGGGTTCCTCCGCTTCCTCCGGCTCGGCCTCGGGAACCGGTTCCGACATCAGCGGCGGCACGTAGCCCTGAGAGGGCTCGGGAACCTCAAAAGGCTTTCTCGCAGGCTTCGCAGCTTCTGAAGCCTCATCCTTCATATCGTCAAGGCTCAGATCCACCTTCTGAATGGCGGGGGGAAGTTCTCCCTGGTAGCGCTTTCCGATTTCCTCGGCCGACTCAACTTCGGAGCTTTCAAGGGGCGGAAGTTCCGCATCGTCGGGCGCAAGCCACGGCTGATCCGCCGGAGCCGGGCGCGAGGTCACCGGATTCTGAAGCGCTTCCGCCGGAAGGGCGTCAGTGTCGCGAGAAGTGGTCTCTGCGGCCTGCGGCTTTATTTCGAGAGGCGTTTTGAGCGCCGCCTCAAAGGAGGAGAGCATGTCGTCCTCTTCCTTTACCGGCTTTTCTTCTGACCCGGACGCCGCAGCTTCGGAAGGTTCGGAACCTTCGCCCGCCTTCCTGTCGGCTTCCATCTGCGCCGCGGCATAAGCCATGGCGCCTGCGCCCATTGCGCCCGCGGTGGTGCCGTTCTTTACGGCTTCGTCAATCGTGGCGTCGACGGCCTTCAACTGCGCTTCCGAGGTCGGCGGAACGTTTCGCTGAATGGCAATCGTGCCCTCTTTCTTCGGGCCGTGGTCGTCGTGATCCTTATCGGGGTGCTCGCCCTCGCGACGGCGCCACCAGAGAAGTCCGCCCAAAATGGCGATGACTAATGCGGCGAGCGCGCCCCAGGACGTTTTGCTTGCGCCCGCGGGGCCGGATGACGGTTCTTCAGCGGCCTTGCCGGCATCGGCAGGCTTCGAAGACTCTGCGGGCTTCTCTTCCGCCTTCTGTGCTGCTTCTTCAGCCGCAGGAGCGGAGGCGGCCGCTTCTGATGCGCCGGTCTTCAGAGGTTCTTCCGTTTTCTGAGCTTCCGCCGGCTCGCCGGCAGATTGCGGTTCGGGGACTGCCTCAGTCTTCTGAGGTTCCGGCGCCGGAGTCAGCGTTTCAGCGTCCTTCTGGACGCCGTCCTTCGATTGCGCTCCCTCGCCTTCGGCGGGCTGCGTCTTTTCCGACGCGTTCGGCGCTGCAGTTGCGGAATCCCCGCGGGTCTCTTCAAGGTCGGAGGTCTCCGCCTGCCACTGGGCAAAAGCCTTCCTGCCGGCATCGGCAACCGCCTCGGGCTTTTCACCTTTGGCGCTTGCCGCGAGCTGCGCAGCGGCAACCTCCGCCGCACCCGCGCGCGAGGCCTTCTGCGCATCGATCAGATTCTGCGTGGGACCGGGAACCTCGACCGATTCCCCATGAACCTTTCTGAAGGCCTGAAGCGCATCGATCGCAAAGACTTCGTCCTGCGCGGGCGACTGGAGAAGCTCGCCCACCACAATGCGCGACGGGTCGCCCTCAACAAAGGCGCGCGGGTTTTTATCGGTAAGCGCCACGGCAACCTGCTCGAGGAGCGCTCCCGGATAGCTCGGCCAATAGAGCTTCGCAATCGACCAGAGCGTCATGTCGCGCTGAACGCGGAAGGATTCATTGGGATTGAAGCCGTTCAGGGCCACGTATTCGTGCACCACCAGAGGCGCCGCGCGGCCGATGCGGCGGCGGGGCTTCTGCGTCTTCTGAACCGTTTCCTCGGGCTTCGCTTTTTCGGCTGCCGGCGGCGTGACTGCGGGCGCGCTTTCAGGCACGCTCGCGGGCGCATTCGCGGCGGGGGCCGGCTTCTCTTCCGGAACAGGAGCCGCCTTTTCAGGCGCCGCTTCCGCCGGGGCCTTCGTGCGCGCCGCCTCCTCGGCAAGCGCCACTACATTGAAGGATCCGTTCGTGCGTTCGATGCGGTATTCGCGCACCGTCACGTTCCCGCCGGCATTGAGCTCGATGAGGAGCGGGAAGCCGGCATTGAGGCTCTGCGTTCCGGTTACGCGCACGCGCACCGTGGAGGGTTCTCCGGAAAGCCTCGCCATGCGCAGATCAAGCGCTTCCTGAGGCCACTGAACGCCTTCGCGGAGATACGTCGCCGGGGGCGCCACGCGCACGAGGAGCGGCGAAATCGTGAGATCAACGTCCTTCACCTCAAGCGTTGCATCGAGGGGCTGCCCGGGAATGCTTTGGATATTCAGGTCTCCAAGGGAGACTGCGCCTGCGGCTGAAGCGGCCGCGGCAAGAACGGCGGCTGCCAGTACGGAAATCGGGTTGGACATCGAAGACATTGGAAAAACCAGAAAGGCCTCCCCCGTCGTCGCGAAGGAAGCCTGAGAACGGATTTACGGATGATACCGCAGAGGCATTGAGAGACTGAATCCCGCGCGTTGCGCTCGGGGCTCATGAGCCGCTTCGCTCAAAGATTCCAGACGGAATGCGCTACCACGTCGTCCTTCAGAAACCGGACCGAATCGCTCGAGCAGATGACGGCACCGCATCCGACCTCAAGATCCATGTTTGAGAGCTCACTGAAATGCCGGATCATGGACCTTTCGGGATGCTCGCTCATCTTGATTTCCACCGGATGCCACTTGCCTTCGGCATGAATGAGGAGATCTATTTCAGACTGCTTCTTCGCATCGCGGTAAAAATAGAGTTCAGGCTCAAGCCCGTTATGCCGCCAGCTTTTAAGAATCTCCGACACGACGAAAGTCTCAAAGAAGGCGCCGGCATTGGTATCGCGATGCATCTCCTCTGCAGTTGAAAAACCGCAGAGCCAGGCGCAGAGCCCCGTGTCGATGAAATAGATTTTGGGAGACTTGACGAGGGTCTTTGTTTTATTGGAAAAGAAGGGCGGCAGCAGGTAGATGAGGCCTGCCGTCTCCGCGAGACGAAGCCACCGCTTCACCGTCGGATCGCTTACGCCCGTCAGTTCTGAGAGCTTGTTGATCCGAAGCTCCTGACCCGTCCTCAAAGCCAGCGCCTTCATGAAGCGCCTGAAAACGGACAAGTCTTCGATGGAACCCAGATCCCGCAGATCCCGGTCGAGAAAGGTCGAAAGGAAGCTTTCGTAGAACTGGCTGCGCTCTCTGGGTGTAAGCGCTATGACTGCCGGCCAGCCTCCCTGCCAGATGAGCGACCAGGTTTCCTCCATCGATCGGGGCGAAAGGACCTCTGCCGGCTCCTCCGACGGCAGATAAGGCTTCTGCAGAAGTCCGCTCCCGAACCTTTCGTAGAGGCTCAGAGGCATCAGATGAATTTCAAACAGCCGGCCTGCAAGCGAATCGCCCACGCCTTTCATGAGCGAAAAGCGCTGGGAGCCGGAAAGCCACGCAGCGCCCATCAGGTCGGAGCGGTCGACCTCAGCCTTCAGCTGCAGGAACAACTGCGGAGCACGTTGAATCTCGTCGATGAAAAGCGGCAGCGGATGGCGGCTGAAAAAAGCCCTGGGCGCATTTTCCGCAAGTCCTCTTTCCTCCGCATCGTCCAGCGTTACATACGTGCGCGCTCCTTCAGAGAGATGGCTCAGAAGCGTGCTTTTTCCAACCTGACGCATGCCGGTTGTCAGCAATACCTTGAAGCGCTGACAAAGCGAAGGGATTTCTTTTTCTATCGTTCTCGGGAGGTACATCCGGCGCTCCTTGCGGAACAGGCGAACGCTCCGCTCTCAGAGCCTTTGCCTGCATGCATATATAAATTTTTCACATATGATATTAGAATTTTTCCAACACACATGTTTGAATTTTCCTTACATGCATGTAGGAATTTTTCCAACATCAAAAAAAACGGCCAAGCCGGGACCACTCCCAACTGACCGCTTTTTTCAGGCTTCAGGCAAAAAGGATTACTGCGCCTTTTTCCCGACCACAATCTCCGAATCCGTAGCCGAGGTCACCGCATAGGCAGAACCCTCGAGCGACTTCTGAACCGCATCGCGAATGCTCATGCGGCCTTCCACCGGCGCAATCCTGAGCGCGGAAAGATTCTGGTCGTCATAGCTAATGAAGCACCCTGTGGCGTGCGCCAGCGCCTGAGCGGCTTCGTCGAACCGCATGTCCTTGAGGCTGTATGGATGGTCCGCCGTAATGGCGAGGCACCCGCGGCCCGGCTGAGCAGGAGCCGCCTGAGTCTCAGGCTGAGCTTCAGCCGTCGTTTTCGGCGCCTCCGCCGCGCCTGCGCCCGCCTGAGGCTCTGTTTTCTGACATGCGGCAAGGCCGCCCGCGAGAAGTGCAATGCTCGCCGTGAAAATCAAAATCTTCTTCATCCTTCCTCTCCTTCCATGGATTCATCCCGGGCTTCTGCATCGCCCGGCGAAGTTCTCTGAAGGAGTCTAGGAAAAGGGCGTAAAAAAGGCTGTTGCCGGAATTTAGACCTGCAACAGCCTGAAAAAAAGGTTTCACGGAACGCACGGAGGAAGCCGGTCATTTCAATGGCCGGAGGAATCCGTGCAACCCTCCGGTTGTCGTAGTATCATAGGACTATGACGTCTCAAACCTTTATACTTGAACTGCCGATTAAAGCTGACGACAGCCAGAGTCGAACGATTGCGAAGAAGTTCGAATACGGCCGCATGCTTTATAACGCCACGCTCGGCAGCGGACTTGGGAGGCTGACGCAGATGCGCCAGGATCCTGAGTGGCGCCGTGCGTGTGAAATGAGCAAGGGGAAAGAGAGAAATGAGCTGTTCCGGCGTCTGAACCGGAAGTATCGTCTGACCGAGTACGATTTCCATGCCGATATTGCCAGACATCGGGAAGGAACGAAGCGCAAGAGCGAGCTCGGCATCAACGAGGCGCAGAAACTTGCCACGCAGGCTTTCAGTGCCGTTTCCCGCTATATGTACAAGCAGGGCGGCCGGCCCCGCTTCAAGTCCTTCAAACGAGGTCTGCACATTAGATGTCATACTAACTTTCGCCACCCCTTCAACCTTTCATGGAGTGGCA
>ERZ1673744.2055-NODE-2055-length-15992-cov-4.931606_pt1 | contig 15992 bp, 12 predicted proteins | sample MGYA00580207_ERZ1673744 | MGnify/ENA primary metagenome ERZ1673744 (study PRJEB41218, sample SAMN15661751) | gut metagenome | host: Homo sapiens | place: Canada: London | collected 2015-08-20/2019-03-30 | study: EMG produced TPA metagenomics assembly of... | reverse complement strand
CAAGGTGTCGCTTGCCACCTCGGTGGTGTACTATTTCGGCATGTTTGCGCAGCTCGGCATCCCGACCTATGGCATCAACGCCTGCGCAAGGATGCGGGACAACCGACGGGAGCTGACAAAGACCGTGCAGGAGATCATGATCATCAATCTGATCATGACGGCGGTCGTGTATGCCGTTTTTGCCGTGTCTCTCTTTGCCGTGCCGCGTCTGGCGGCGGAAAAGCCGCTGTATATCATCACCGGCGTCACCATCCTGTTTTCCACGATCGGCGTCGAGTGGCTGTATAAGGCGGTGGAGCAGTATTCCTATATCGCCACCGTTTCCATCCTTTTTAAGTTTATCTCGGTCGCGGCAATGTTTGCCTTTGTGCATAACGAGGGCGATTATGTCATCTACGGCGGCATCACCATCCTTGCGGCGAGCGGTTCGGGACTTCTCAATTTCATCCGCCTGCGGCGGTTCATTTCGCTCAAGCCGGTCGGTCACTATGACCTGCGGCAGCATTTGCGCGCCATTTGGGTGTTTTTTGCCATGTCGGTGGCAACGACCATCTACACCAACCTTGATGTCGTCATGCTCGGCTTCATCAAAACCGACGCCGATGTCGGCTATTACAACACCGCCGTCAAGGTCAAAAATGTGCTTTGTGCGCTGGTGACCTCGCTCGGCACGGTGCTGCTTCCCCGCATGTCCCGCCTTGCCAAAGAGGAAAAGTGGAACGAGTTTTACGGACTGGCGAAAAAATCCATCAATTTTGTCCTGCTGCTCTCTCTGCCGCTTGCGCTGTTTTTTGCTGTTTTTGCCAACGAAAGCATCCGTCTTCTGTCGGGCGATGCGTTTTTGCCCGCCGTTTTGCCGATGCAGGTCATTTCCTTCGCCGTGGTGTTCATCGGCCTCACCAACATCATGGGCATCCAGGTGCTGGTGCCCCTCGGCCGCGAGAAGCAGGTGCTCGGCTCTGAGGTCGCCGGTGCGCTTGTCAATTTGGTTTTCAACGCGACGCTCATTCCGCTCTGCGCCGCGACCGGTGCCGCGATCGGCACCCTGCTGGCGGAGGCCATGGTGTTTAGCTACCAGTATTATGTTCTGCGGGATGTCGCGCGCCCCGTTTTTTCCAGGATCGCCTATTGGAAGATTCTTCTGGCGCTCCTTGTCGGCTGCGCGATGTCCGTTCCGATAAAGCTGCTGCCCTTTCGCCCGTTTTCGGGGCTGCTTGTTGCAGCCGGTTTGTTCTTCGGCAGCTATCTTGCCGTGCTGCTCATCGCAAAGGAAACGCTCACCCGTGAGCTGATCGGGCAGTTTATCGGCAAGATTACCGCCCCCTTCAAGCGCAAAAAAAGCTGACACCGTTTCAAAAAAAACTCCCGGCGCAGCGCGTCGGGAGTTTTTCTCTTTCTTGTTATTCTGCTTCAATATACAGCACCGTGTATGCGCCGAGGGTCTCCGGCAAAGCGCAGTCGGTGTAGGTGTGGGTCGCGTCGATGCACTTGCACGCCGTGACCTTTTTGCCGCCGAGCGACAGATCGAGCGGCGTATCCTTGTCGGTGATGTTGGCGATCACGAGGCAGTTGCCCGCCTCGCCCGTCGCCGCGACCGCAAAGACATTCTCCGTGTCGCAGGTGCTCTCCACCTGCGTGCCGCGGGCACACAGCTCGCCGAAGGCGATGAAGCCGTAGTATGCGGGGAACGGTTTCAGCGTGAGCGGGTTAAAAAGACCGGAATAGGTGCTCACGCCGCAGCGCGCATCATAGAACATAGCGCTGTCCAACGGGACATCCTGAAATCCCAGCAGCATACCGGTCGTGAATGCCGCATGCTGTATCGTGCCGCGCAAATCGGCGCGATAGTTCCATTCGTTGCAGGTGGACTCCGTGTGGGTGTAGCCCGCCTCATCCAGCCGACGGCGCGCATACCGTGCATGTCCCATCGTGCGGGAGGGCGTCGTGTAGCTGTGCCATGAGAAGAAATCGAGCGGGCAGTTGTGTGCTTTGATATAGTCGATGAACCCGTCGAAAAACTCCACGAAATAGGCATAGCGCGGACTGCTGTTCGCCAGCTTGGTTCCCTCGCCGTCGAGCGAGCAGAAGCCGCAGCTGCCGTAGCCGCCGATCATGAGATGCGGGAACTTCTCCTTGAGGTAGGTCGAGGCAACGCCGTAGAACTCATAGAAAACTTCCTTCGTGGCACGCCACTCCTGGTTGAGCTCGATCTCCTCCCAGTTGTCCGGCTCGTTCCAAATCTCCCAATAGCGGATATTATAATGGAAACCGTCCGCCCAGCCCTCGGTGTAGTGGCGGATGATGTGCTCGCAGATGACCGCCCATTTGTGAAAATCCTTCGGCGGATCAATGCGGTAGGCGCGGATAGCGATGTCATTTTCGATCGACACGCCGAGGCGGAAGAACGGCTCCACCCCATGCTTTATGAGCGATGTAATGAGCACATCGGTGAACGCAAAATCATACGCCGCAGGATCGTCGGGATCGGCGTCGAAATCGCGGAAAAGGTTCGGCACATCCACAAAGCGGTTGCCGCCCAAAAAGCCGCCGGTGTCGTGCAGCCGCGAAAACGGAATGTGCGCCTCGGTGAGATAGTGAAACATCTCATCGTCCACGCCGTACAGGATCGGCGGCTGACCGACGCCGTTGACGGGCTTGATCTTTCCTTTTTGCTTTGTGAAATCCACTGTGATCTTTGCCATATGTATCTCTCCTTATTTTACATATGTTCCTGCAAAAATGCCGCAAGCGCGTTTGCTGCACGGCGATGCGCCAAAAGTCCCGGGTGCCCGTTTGCACCCACCTCACCCACTCTGCCGCAGATGCGGTCAAGCGGCAAGAACCACACCTTTTCGTCGGTCTTGCGCACCGTTTCGACCGCCTGTGTCAAAGTGGGGACAAATTCTCCGTTCATCAGCCCGTATGTCCACAAAATCACGGCATCGGGATATCGCGCGCGCACCTTGCGAACAAACGCGATCGCGCCCGCCGTCATTTCCTCGTCGGTCGTCCTGCCGCCGACATCGTTCGTGCCGGCATGGATGATGACAGCATCCGGCTGCCAGCCGTCGGCAAAGTCCCAAGCGCCCTCGGCGGGGATGCGGGTGTTGCAGTCGAAAAATGTTGAGAATGTTCTGCCGACCTCACCCGAGCATTCGTGCACAACGCCCTGCCCCGAAATGGACAAAAGGCGCGCTTCGGCGTCAAGCATCTGCGCCATCCGTGCCGCATAGGTGAGGGTCGCATCCTCCGTGCGGGTGTGATACGGCTCGCCCGGCGCGCCGAGAATACCGTAGCCGCAGGTGATGGAGTCGCCGATAAATTCCAGCTTCCGTTTCTTTTCGGCAGGCGGCGCCGTGAAAACGCCGTTCACCGTGATCGCCGTCACAAACACCGTTTCCGACCAGCTCTCCGCCGACGCGCGCCGCAGCGACACCGTGTGGCTGCCGTTTTTCAGCGCCAGCGAAAAGCGGTCGCACACCTGCATTTTGTAAGTAACGCCGTCCACAATGACGGCAAGATATTCCTCGGTCGGATAGGGCGCACACGCGATCGTCAGCGCGTCGCCCTCAAAGCAGAACGAGCAGCCCGAAAAGGACCACGAAAGTCCCATCGCGCCGTCCCTCCACAGGATACGCCCATGGAGCAGCAAGCGCTCCCGCATGTCCCACATCGTCATATTGCCACCTCTTTCGAGGGCAGTATACCACAGCACACCCCCCTATGCAAGCAAAACTTTCACCGTTTCGGCGGCGCGTTTTCCCGCCGCTGCAGCGTTTGGCAAACCGCCCGGTGCCTTCTGCCATTGCGTTGCCAAAAGGGCGTTTGAAAGCCCCGCAATGCGCGGTGAGCACCCCGTCGGAATTCTGCGCCGTCCCGTGACCGCAAACGCCATATACGCACCGTGAAAGCTATCGAAATACCGTCTGTAGGTCGCGGGCGTCCAGCAGTCGAGGAGCGTCAGACCTTCCGCCGCCGCGGGATACCGCGCCTTGATCCTCTCGGAGATCCCGTCGGTAAGCGCCGCCTTTTTTTCGGCATACGCTTCGGGCGTTTTTTTCAGCTGCTGCCACCGGTCGCTCTCGGCGGCATCCTGGAACAGCAGCGTTTCAATCACCGTTTTTCCCTCCGGCGCAAAATCCGGCTCGTGCAGGAATGACCGCACCGGCAGGCGGGTGTGCGCCCGTCCCATGACGGTGAGCGGCGCACAGGGGAGCACCACCGTGCCCTCCTCGACCGCCGTGCTGTCCACGGAAAATGCCGCGTGCACGCTGGAAAAGACGGGATAGGCAGTGCTGTTTGTATACGCGCGGCGCAAGGGCGCAGGCATATATCCCGCCGGCAGCAGCGTCCCGAAGGTCACCGTCGGATCGCAGGCGAACAAAAAGGCGTCCGCCTCGACCCGCGCGCCGTCCGCCAACAGCAGTGCCGTCACCCGACCGTCCGCAATTTCCGCACCCTGCACCGCCGCATCGGTATAGATACCGCCGCCGAGTGCCTCGAACCGCGCTGCCATGCGCTGCGCCATCGCGGCAGAGCCGCCGCGGGGCATGTCCGCGTTGCCGTTAATAAAGGCGGCATAGGCAACAATGAGCCCCACCGCGGAAAACGCGCCGGTGAGCAGATCGGTCATGAAATGCCGCAGCAGCGGATGCAAAAACCGCTCGGAGAGCGTCAAAAGCGACATCCCGCCGTACCGCAGCCACACCTGCGGCAGATTTTTCGACCCCGCCGCGACCGCCTCCACCGCATCCATGAAGCGGTCGATCTCGCGTCTGTCGGCGGGGGACAAAAGGATCATTTCCCGTCTCGTGCGCGCTGCGTCGCGCCAAAGCGACAGCCGCCTGCCGTCATATTCCGAGGTGTAAAAGGCGGCAGGGCGTATTACCTCCACCCCGCCGAGCGCACCGACCTCCTCCCACAGGGCGTGCAGGCGGGTGTTTTCCGCCGTACCGTTTAACCAGTGGATGCAGTTGTCGATGTGACAGCCGCCGCGGTCCCAGCCGGTGAGGTTGCCGCCCATCACCGCATTTTTCTCATATATATCGCAGGAAAGCCCGTTTTTGAGGGCAAAAATACCGGCAGTCAGCCCCGCAACACCGCCGCCGACAATCGCAACCTTTTTCATTCTATGCTCCTTCCCCGCATCTGCCGTACAGTGCGGTCATTTCGCGCAGGATTCCCGAAAGCCAATCGTTGAGGCACCTCGCGTCCAAGCGCCATGTCCAGTTGCCGCTGTCGGTGGCGGGGGTGTTGATGCGCCCCTCGCTCGAAAGCCCCAGAATGTCCTGCATGGTGAGGATTGCCGTGTCCGCCACCGAAGCGACCGCCGCGCGCATCATGCTCCAATTGAGACTGTCGCCGTCCCCCATGTGCAGATACCGCCCGGCAAACGCCACATCGGCGGGAGCGGCGGTCCTTGCCCAGCCGAGAACCGTGTCGTTGTCGTGCGTGCCGGTGTAGACCACGCAGTGACGGTCATAGTTGTGCGGCAGATAGTCGCTTTCCTCACGGCTGTCAAACGCAAATTGCAGCACCTTCATCCCCGGAAAGCCCGTTTCCTTCAAGAGCGCCCGCACCTCGGGCGTCAGAAAACCGAGATCCTCCGCCATGATCGGCAGCTCCCCGCAGCGTTTTCGGAGGCTGTCGAAAAGCGTCATGCCCGGTCCCTTACACCACTTGCCGCGGCGCGCGGTCTTTTCGCCGAACGGGACGGTATAATACGACGCAAAGCCGCGGAAATGATCGATGCGCACCACATCATACAGCCGCAGTGCATGCGCCATCCGCTCGCCCCACCACGAAAAGGCGGGCGTTTGCCGCGCCATATACGCCCAGTCGTAGATGGGGTTGCCCCACAGCTGACCGTCGGCGGAAAAGGCGTCGGGCGGGCAGCCTGCCACCAAAAGCGGCAGCCCCCGCTCATCCAAGAGAAACTGCTCCGGTGTTTCCCACACATCCGCGCTGTCATAGGCGACATACATCGGCATGTCGCCGATAATTTCAATCCCCGCCGCGTTGGCATAGTCCTTCACCGCCTGCCACTGCGCGAAAAAGTGATATTGCAGAAACTGCCAAAACCGCACCTCGTCGGGGGCTGCCGTTTTTTCCTTCCATGCGTTCCACGGCGCACCGTCGTTTGCGGTCTTCAGTGCCATGAACCGCGCATAGGGCAAAAGCCACTTTTCCTCCTTCGCACAAAAGGCGGCAAACGCCGCCTCCGGCACAAAGCGGGAAAAAGCCCGCCGCAGAAGCGGAAAACGGCGCGCATATTGCCGCCCGTAGTCCACGCACCCCGTATCAAGGCCGAGCGCCGCCGCCTTTATTTCCTCCGGCAGCAAAAGTCCCTCATCACACAGAATGTCGAGATCGATGAAATACGGATTGCCCGCAAACGCGGAAAAGCACTGATACGGCGAGTCGCCGAACCCCGTCGGGTGCAGCGGCAAAATCTGCCAATATCGCTGTCCCGCCGCCTTCAAAAAATCCACAAACCGAAACGCCGCTTTGCCGCAGGTGCCGATGCCGTACGGCGACGGCAGAGAAAACACCGGCAGCAGGATGCCGCTTTTGCGCATACCTTTCCTCCTATCCCTTCACAGCGCCCGCCATGACTCCCTTGACGATATGCTTCTGGCACAGCGCATAGAACACGATAACCGGCAGGATCGCCAGCACCAAAAGCGCCATATTGACGCCCGTGTCCACCGTGCCGTAGCTGTCCTTCACCGCCTTTTGGATGGCGATGGGGATGGTCTCAAAGCCGCGCGTTTTATCGAGCACGAGATACGGCAGCAGATAATCGTTCCACACCCACATGGTCTCTAGGATTGCCACGGAGATATAGGTGGGCTTCATCACCGGCAGCACGACGCGAAAAAACACCCCCGGTGGCGAGCAGCCGTCGATGGTCGCCGCCTCCTCGATCTCGAGCGGGATGCCCTTGGCAAAGCCCACAAACATGAAAACGGCAAGTCCCGCGCCGAACCCGAGATAAACAATAGGAATGGTAAACGGTGAGGTGAGCCGAAAGCGGTTTGCCACCATGGAGAGCGTAAACATCACCATCTGGAACGGCACCGCCATGGAGAACACACACGCATAGTAGAACGCGCGGCAGAATTTTGACGCCACGCGGGTGATATACCACGCGCACATGGAGGTGCACACCAAAATGAGCAGCACCGACAACACCGTGATGACGACGCTGTAGCCCGCGGATTTGAAAATGGCGATCTCTGCGATGCCGCGCGTGAAGTTGGAAAGTCCCGCAAAGGTCGAGCCGTTTGGCAGCGCAAAGAAGTTGTCGACGATGCCCTCCTTGGTTTTGAAGGCATTATATACCACCGTGATGAGCGGCAGCGCATATACGACACAGAACACTGCGAAAAGCACCGATATGAAGCGGTGCAGACGACGCAAGGGCTGTACTCTCATTGCTGCACCTCCCGCCTGTGGGTGATGGAAAGCTGCGTCAGCGAAACGGCGGCGACGATGAGGAAAAACACGACCGCCATCGCCTGTGCCGTGCCGTGGGCGCGGGCGCTGTTGCCGTAGGTGTCGCTGATGCACAGCGCCAAAAGCTGCGTCATTTTATGCGTGATGCCGCCCTCGTCGGTGACGGCGGGCAGCCCCGCTGTCAGCGAGAGGTTCTGATCGTACAGCTTAAAGGCGTTGGTGATGGACAGAAAAAGGCAGATGGTGACCGACGGCATCACCAGAGGGATGGTGACGCGGCGCAGCGTTTGCCACCCCGTCGCGCCGTCGATCTTTGCCGCCTCGATGAGGCTGTCGGGCACTGCCTGCAGACCTGCGATATAAATGATCATCATATACCCGATCTGCTGCCAGCAGAGAACCGCCAGCAGCCCGAAAAATCCGAAGGTGCTGCTGTAGCTGAGATCCTTGCCGAAAAGCGGCAGCAAAACACCGTAGTTTAACACCATCTTCCACACATAGCCGAGCACGATGCCGCCGATGAGGTTCGGCATGAAAAACACGGTGCGATAGACATTTCTGCCCGGAATGTTGCGGGTGAGGGCGTAAGCGAGGAAAAACGCACATATATTGATAATGACCACCGACAGCAGCGCAAAGATCACCGTAAAGCCCAGCGACTGCCAGAAATTATACTGACCCGAGAAAAGCACCCGCCGGAAGTTGTCGAACCCGACAAAGCGGAATTTCGTCAGCGTCTGAAATTCGCAGAACGAAAAGACGATGCCATAGAGAAACGGTACGACAAAGCTCAAAACAAACGCCAGAAGCGTCGGCAGCAAAAACAGGGGAAACCATTTTTTCAGTGATCCGTACACCGCAAAGTCACGCTCCGGTCAATGATTTTTGTCATATTCGGTCTTCCAACCGGTCACAAACGCCACCTCGACATTTTTCCACAGAGCGTCGGTCATGCCGCCCTGGGCATAGGAAAGCAGCGCCGCGCCCACGCCGCTTTTCCAGTCCTCGGACGGCATGGTCGCAAAGTTCCACGAAACGGGCGTCTTCCCCGCCTTCACATAGTCCTCGGCAATGCCGACAAGCGGATTGCTCGATGCCTTTGCCGCCTTGAACGGTGCAAAGAAGCCCATCTTGTCCGCAAGCGCCGTTGTTCCCTCGTCGCTCGTCACGACCCATTCGAGGAATTTGAGCGTCGCCTCGATGTCCTGCTTTTTCGCCTCGCTGTTGACACACCAGTAGTTCTCCGAGCCGGTGCACAGTCCCTGTTCTTCCTCGCCCTTGACGCCGATATAGATGGGCAGCATACCGATGTCGTCGGCGGTGAGACGGCCCGTCGTCACGCTGTCATAGCTCCAGGTGCCGTTCTGATAAAAGACCGCCTGTCCGCCCGCAAATTCCGCCGCAGCATCGTCGCCCGTTTTCGCGCCGATCTCGGCGGGAGAGCAGGTCGCATTGTTGAGATAGAGATCCCAGATCTGACGGAAGTTGTCGAGATATGCGCCGTCCACGGTCTTGGCGACGGTGATGCTGCGGTCGCGGTATTCATAGTAAAGCGGCACATTCGCAAGATGCGTCTTGAAACGCCAGTCCGAGGAGTCGGTCATGCCCGCCGAGGTGAAAGCCCCCTTGACGCCGAGCGCGTCCTTATGCGCCTGGATCTCGGTCGCGACCTTGGAAAGCGCCGCAAAACTATTCAGCGACTCGATATTCTTGACGGAGGAGAAATCCGACGCAAAGTATTTGTTCAAAAGCGGTTTGTTATAAATAATGCCGTAGGTCTCGAGGACATAGGCAACGCCCGCGACCTTATCGCCGTCCGTGAGCGCAAAATCCCTGTTCGTGAGCTCTGTATAGACAGCGCTGTCCGACAGGTCATAGCAATAGTCCTTCCAGTGCTCCAGCCCGACAGGGCCGTTGACCTGAAACAGCGTAGGCGGATTGTCCTTGACGATCTCCGCGGACAGCGTGTTCTCATAGGTGCCGGACGCCGCCGTCACCACCGTCACGGCAACTCCCGTTTTCTCTGTATAGCTTTTGGCAAGCGCTTCCCACGCCGCCTTTTGTTCGGGCTTGAAATTGAGATAGTAGACACTGCCCGCCGTGTCGCTTTTGCCGCAGCCCGCCGCCGTGCATAGCAGCAGGATCGCCGCAAATACTATCGCTGTCAGTTTTTTCATGAAGATCACTCCTTTGGCGTTAGTCTAACCGCCCGCGGCAGCGTTATGCATGGCATAAAATACGGCTTGCAAAAAATGATACTATCCTATATACTGTTTAGCGTAGAAAGGAGCGATCGTATGCAGCTCGCTATCATTATCATTTGTGTTAGTATTGTTCTCATTATTCTTTGGCTCATTTCCGGCCAGCGCCGCCTTGTTGCCATGGACGAAAACATCAACAACGCCATGAGTCAGATCGGCGTGCAGCTCACCGCGCGCTTTGACGCCCTGACGGGACTTCTCGAGCTCATCAAGGGCTATGACGCGCACGAGTCGGAAACGCTGCTCGAGACCGTCCGTGCGCGCCGCACGGTCATCACCGCCAATTCCTCCGCGGCGGATGTCGCGGCACAGGAAACTGTCATCACCGACGCGCTCGGCAAGATCAACGCCGTCGCGGAGCAATATCCCGCACTGCGTTCCGCCGAAAACTATAAGCAGGCGATGGGTGCCGTCGAACGGTATGAGGGGACGCTGCGCAGTGCGCGTCTTGTCTACAATGACAGTGTGACCAAGCTCAACCGCGCCATCCGCATGTTCCCCACCTCGCTCATCGCGGGCATGCTGCACTTCTCGGCAAGGGAATATCTGAAAACCGAGCAGGAAAAAACCGCGCGCCCCGAAATGAAATAACGCCTATGAAAAAGCTTTTTTGCTGTCTCTTTACGGTGCTGCTCCTTTTCTCCCTGTGTGTACCGTCGTTGGCGGCGCAGATCTCGGACATGGACATCACCGTCACCGTGAACGACGACGGCAGCGCCGTCGTATCTCAGGTGTGGCAGACCGATGCCGATGAAGGCACAGAGTTTTATATGCCGTTTTTCACGAACGGCTATCTCACGCTGAGCGATCTTTCGGTGCGGGACACCGAGCGGGAATATGCGGTCGCGGACGATTGGGATCCCGACCGCGACTTTGACGAAAAAGCCTATCGTTGCGGACTGCTGCGGACGGGAAACGGCTATGAGCTCTGCTTCGGCATTTCGCGGTACGGCGCAAACACCTACACGGTGACCTACACCGTGCACCACATGTTCAACGCCTATGAGGACGCGGACGGCACGCTTTTCCGCTTTGTGAACGACAAGCTGAATGTCACGCCGACAACCGTACATCTTAGCATGCGCCTTGCAGACGGCACGCCCCTCACGCACGACGCCTGCGGCATCTGGGCGTTCGGCTATGACGGCGACATCCGCTTTGAAGACGGCGCCGTCGTCGCCGCCACCGCGTCGCCGATCGAAAGCGAAAACCACATGACGCTCATGGTGGAGCTGGACAAAGGTATCCTGCACCCCGACCGCACGGCAGAGGGCACCTTTGACGAGGTGAAGCGCCGCGCCTTCGAGGACAGCGACTACGGCTATGCCGACGACGAGGTGGACGAGGGCTTCGGCGTTTTCCTCGTTCTCTGTCTCGTGCTTTTCGTCGGCATCGCTCTCGCGGCACTCATTGTCAGCATCGTCAACCGCCTGCGGCTCAAACGGTTTGCCAAGGCGTTCGGCTATTGGCGCGACCCGCCCTGTGACAACGATCTGCCCGCTGCAGCGCATCTGGCGACGCTTTTCCGCCTTTGCGGCGAGGAAAAATTCATCGGCGCGCTCATGCTGCGCATGGTCATGGACGGCGAGCTGGCGGTCGAAAAAACGGTGTCTGTCGGCACGATGGGCGGCGAAAAAACGAAAAACGCCCTGCGGCTCGTGAAAGAACCGCAGGACGATATGTTCAAGGAAAAGCTCTTTGCCGTTTTGCGGGTCGCCGCCGGCGGCGACGGCGTGCTTTCCGAAAATGAGCTCAAAGCCTATTGCCGCAAGGACGAAAAGCCGCTGCGCGCGCTTTTGGACGCGGCGGCAAGTGAAGGACATCGCTATTTCACCGAGCGGCACTGTTTCAAAAAGACCGAGCCGCACACCCTCGGCGGGCTGACCGCAGAGGGCAAACAAAAGCTCGGCGAGGTGATGGGGTATCGGCAGTATATGCAGGACTTCTCCCTCATCGATGAAAGAGAGCTGTCCGAAGCCCCCGTGTGGCAGGAAATGCTCATTTATGCGACGCTGTTCGGCGTGGCGGGCACGGTAATCGAGCAGCTCAAAAAGCTCTATCCCGCACAGCTCCCCGTCCTCGAGCAGTATGATCGCGATCTGGCGTTTCTGATCGGCTGCAATCACGGGATGTACACTTCCCTGCGCGCCCGCGAAAACGAGGTTGCCGCGCGCAACTCCGGCGGGGGCGGCAGCGCATCCTTCGGAGGCGGCGGCGGATTTTCCGGCGGCGGCTCGGGCGGCGGCGTTCGATAAAGAGAAAAAATGAGGTGACTTTCGTCACCTCATTTTTTTTACAGCAGGATGGAATGTTTGCTCGTGAAGGTCTCGCCCGCCGCGAGCCGCGTCATACCCTCGCGCGTTTCGAGGGTCTGCGGTTCATCCACAAAGCTCGGAATGCCGCCCCACGGCTCCATGCACATATACGGTGCGCCGAACTTGTGCCACAAAAGGAAATAGTCGGTGTCAAACTTCACCGTCACCGCTCTGCCCGTCGGACGGTGCCGCAGCGTCGCCGCGCGGGAGCGCAGATCCTTGAACACCAGCGCGTCCACCTCAAAATATTTGTCATACAGCGGGAACACCCGCGCATCCTTCAGCATCTGCACCGGCGTGCGCTTCAAAAGGTTGCCGTCGAGCGGATAGGTGAAAAGCGTCTCCGGCTGCTCGAAAATGATGTCATACTCCTCGATGCCCTCGGGGCAGGCATACGCCTCATGCGAGCCGAGCGCGAAAAGCATGGTGCTGTCCGACTCGTTTTTCACCGTGTAGGTGATGTCCGCCTGTCTGCCGTGCAGACGGTATGTCACCCGCAGGGTGTAGTCCCAGGGATATTTCTTCTTCGTCTCGTCGGATGAGGTGTGAACAAAGGTCGCAAAGCTGTCGCCCCGATCCTCGACGGCGAACCTGCAAAATCTGGCATAGCCGTGCTTTTCCATCGGATAGGTGACGCCTTCATAGCTGTAGGCATCCTCCGGCGTGCCGCCGCAGAACGGGAACATGAGCGGCGCGACGCCCGACCAGACGGCGGGATCGCCGCTCCACAGGACATCCTTGCCGTCCAGCGTCATGCGGCGCATTTCCGCGCCCGTTTCGTCGATTAACAGCGTTATTCTTTCGTTTTTCAAAGTGACCATATATCTTTTCTCCTCTCAGTGCAGCAGGATGTTTCCTGCGTGTCTGTATTCTGACGGCGTCATGCCGGTACACTGCCGAAAGGCGCGGTTGAAGCTCGCTGTGCTGTTGAAGCCGCAGCCGAGCGCCACCGACAGCATGGTTTCCGAAAAATCCGGCGCACAAATGCGCCGCACCGCCTGCTCCACCCGCCTTGTCGTGATGTATTCCCAAAGGGACACGGTGTTATAGCGCCGAAAAAGCGCCGAAAAATAGGTCGGGCTGCACCCCGCCTGCGCCGCGATGTCCGCAAGCGTCAGCTTTTCGCAAAGGTGCTGATCGATATAGTGCATGGCGCGCAAAACGCCTCTGACCCCCGCGCCGTCGCCGCTCGCGGCGGCATAGCCGTGGTCACGGATGAGCGCAATGAGCATCAGGTTCAAAAGCGACTTCACGGCAAGCGCATATTCGTCCCGCTTTTCCTGCAGCTCCTTTGCCACCTCCCCGTGCAGGGAGCAGAGCTTTTCCGCCCGCTCTGCCGGAATACGGTTTGAAAAATCCGGCGCGTGCGCAAAGCAGAAATCGAGATGCCGCTCGCTGAGCGTGTCGCCCGCTTTGCCGAAAAGATAGCGCGGCTCGAAGTGCAGGTTGACGATACGCAGTCCCTCGTCCTCGACCGCCGTGATACAGTGCGGCTCGTTGCCGGCAAACACGAACACATCGCCTGCACGCATAGGCAGCACGCCCGCCGGCGTCGTATAGCTGCCGGCGCCTCTTTCCACCACCGTGATTTCGAAGCGCGTATGGCTGTGGCGCTGCAACACCCGCTTGAAGGAGGAAAGCGACACCCGCCACATTTTGAGCAGGGTCTCCTCCCCCACGGTCAGCGCACCGATATCCTCTACCATCATAATATCCTTTGCAAATTTCATAATATACTTGATGAAAAGTCAGCCGATTTCTTCTAGAATAGCATTGTACAAGCGGAAAGTCAATTCTTTTCAGGAAAGGAAATCTCCATGAATAGGTATTCTTCCCCCTCCGACCTGCGCATCACGGACATGCGCTTTGTGGACATCGACGGCGCACCCAAGCGCTGCACCCTCCTGCGCATCGACACCAACCAAGGCATCTCCGGCTACGGCGAGGTGCGCGACGCTTCGAGCAAGACCTATGCCCTGATGCTCAAGAGCCGCATCCTCGGCGAAAACCCCTGCAATGTGGATAAGCTCTTTCGCAAGATAAAACAGTTCGGCGGTCCCTCCCGTCAAGCGGGCGGCGTGTCCGGCATCGAGATCGCTCTGTGGGATCTCGCGGGCAAGGCATACGGCGTGCCGCTCTATCAGCTGCTCGGCGGCAAGTTCCGTGACCGCGTGCGCGTCTATTGCGACACCGATGTGGACGGCAAGCACACGGGGCACGACATGGGCCTGGCGCTCAAAAAGCGCATGGACATGGGCTTTACCTTCCTCAAAATGGATCTCGGCATCGGACTGCTTTTGGACGAGCCGGGGACAATCAACGCCCCGCTCGGCTTCATCGACAACATGAAGACCTATGCCCCGCACATCCTCAATGTACAGGGCGGCTCGGTCACGGCGGACATGGTGCGCTCACAGAAAAGCTATGACATCGTCACCACCGCCCACCCCTTCACCGGCATCCATCTGACCGAAAAGGGACTCGACTACCTCGAAAACTATGTGAAAGAGGTCAGAGAGGTCATCGGCTATGAGGTGCCGCTGGCGATCGACCACTTCGGCCATGTGTGCGTCGAGGACTGCATCCGCTTTGCCAGGCGCATGGAGCCGTATAATCTGGCGTGGCTCGAGGATATGGTGCCGTGGATGTACACCGATCAGTATGTGCGTCTCAAAAACAGCACCTGCATCCCGATCTGCACAGGCGAGGACATCTATCTCAAGGAGGGCTTTGAGACCATCATTAAGGCGGGCGGCGTGTCGGTCATCCATCCCGACATCCTTACCTGCGGCGGCGCGCTGGAGCTGAAAAAGATTGCGGACATCGCCGACGAGCACGGCGTCGCCGTGGCGGTGCATATGGCGGAAAGCCCCGTTGCCTGCCTTGCCGCCGTGCATGCCGCTGCCGCGATGCACAACTGCCTGGCGCTCGAATTCCACTCGGTGGATGTGCCGTGGTGGGCGGACATCGTCACCGGCATCAAGAACCCGCTCTTTGAAAACGGCTTCATCACCGTTCCCGAAAAGCCGGGCCTCGGCTTTGACGACCTCAATGAAGAAATGATCAGAGAGCATATAAACCCGCAGATCCCCGGCTATTTCGAGCCGACCGACGAATGGAACACGGAGTTTTCCAACGACAGAATTTGGAGCTGATAATATGTCCTACATAAGAGAAGCACTTGAAGAAAGCAAAGCATATTTCTCAAAACGGTATGCCGCAGACCTGGAGAAAAACCGCAGGGGAGACTTTTCGGTGACGGTGCAAAGAAACGGAAAACCGCTCAATGGCATCGCCGTTTCCTACGCCCTCGAAAGGCACGACTTTGATTTCGGCTGCAATCTATTTATGCTCGATCAATATGATGACCCCGCGCAGCAGGCGACCTATTATGCACAGTGGCTGCGCCTGTTCAATACGGCGGTCGTCCCGCTGTATTGGGAGGGAACAGAGCCGAAAAAGGGGTATCTGCGTTATGCGGCGGACACACCGAACGACGTCTACCGTCGCCCGCCCGCCGACAGGGTGGTGGCGTTTTGCCGCGAAAACGGCATTGCGATGAAGGGACATCCGCTTTTTTGGCAGGAATTTATCGCGAAGTGGCTGCCCGAGGAGTGGGACGCGCTCTACCCGCTCATCGAAAAGCGCTTTGCGGAAATCTCAAAAAGATATGCCGACACCATCCCCGTTTTCGACTGCGTCAACGAACCGTCGCGCCTGTTCGATCAGCTGTTTGAGTACAGAGAAAACGGCTGGAAATGCGTTTTCCCGCCGGAGGACTACATCGAGCAGATGTTTGCGCTCGGAAAACGGTATTTCCCCAACAACACCCTCATCCTCAACGAGGCAACCGGCGCGACCTTCGGCGAATTTCGCGGCATCTTCGGCGGCTACTATCTTCTTTTGGAAAAGCTCCTCGGCAAGGGACTCAAAATCGACCGCATCGGTCTGCAATGTC
>ERZ1673744.2049-NODE-2049-length-16032-cov-5.749515_pt1 | contig 16032 bp, 9 predicted proteins | sample MGYA00580207_ERZ1673744 | MGnify/ENA primary metagenome ERZ1673744 (study PRJEB41218, sample SAMN15661751) | gut metagenome | host: Homo sapiens | place: Canada: London | collected 2015-08-20/2019-03-30 | study: EMG produced TPA metagenomics assembly of... | reverse complement strand
CCGATGGTCCGCGGCTCGACGAGTTCCTCGCCGAAATGCGCCGTGAGGTGTTCGAGGGCCGTGAGGGCTACATGAACGTCGGCGAGGCGCCGGGCATCACTCCGGAACGCAACGAGTTCATTACCGATCCGGCCCACAAGGAACTCGACATGCTGTTCCTGTTCGACCACGTGGGCGTCGACCAGGAAGGTTCCAAGTGGAACACCGTGCCGTTCGAAGTCAGGAATCTGCGTGCTCGTCTTGCCGATCAGCAGGAGGCCGTGAGGAACGCCGGCTGGGCCAGCCTGTTCTTCTGCAACCACGACCAGCCGCGTGTCGTGTCCCGTTGGGGCGACGACTCTGACCGCGAGTCGCGCGAGTTGAGCGCCAAGGCGTTCGGCATGCTGCTGCACATGCACCGTGGCACCCCCTACATTTATGAGGGCGAGGAGCTGGGTATGACCAATGCCCATTTCACCAAGCTCGACCAGTACCGCGATCTGGAGGCCATCAACGCCTACCGCCAGCGCGTGGAGGAGGCCAGGTGCCAGTCGCCGGAATCGATGATGGCGGCCCTCGCGCTCATCGGACGGGACAATTCGCGCACGCCGATGCAGTGGGACGCTTCCAGGTACGCCGGCTTCACCGCGGCCGACGCGGCGACGGAACCGTGGATCGGCGTGAATCCGAACCATGTGGAGATCAACGCGGCCGAGGAGTTCGACGATCCTGATTCCGTGTACGGCTTCTACAAGAAGCTCATCGCCATGCGCCACGGCAACGCGACCGTCGCGACGGGCGAGTGGAATCTGGTCGCGGCAGACAGCGAGCAGGTGTATTCGTTCACCCGTACCGGCGGCGACGATACGATTCTCGTCATGGTCAATCTCACCGGTAGGACGGCGCGGGTGCCGGCGGAGGTCGCGCGATTGCTCGGGAATGGCGTGAGCGAGTCGCAGGTGCTGCTCAGCACCTATGATGCCGTACATGGCGTGAAGTCGATCGCTCGCGGCGAGCTTGCTCGTTGGGAGGGAGTCGTGATTCAGCTCTAATCGACTCAAGCTGACTTCATGTTCACGCTCGACCTTACCCTGGTTGAGTGTGGACATGAAGTCAATGTCAGGGGCGTGTCTATCTCCCAGAGTGGCGTCTCTTAATGGGGAAGTCGATGTCCGTCAAATGTGAACTGGAGAACACTGGCTGGTGCAGGGCCATCTAATTTACTTAGCTACTAACTTAACGGCAAATCTTAAAAGGTGCAGCCTCGCATGATTCTGGTGAGAGGTTTTTCGTTGTTCCGTGCTGCGGATAAGGTTGGGGGCTGCGGACATTTTCTTGGAGATAGTCATGCAGCCCCCAACCTCTCCGCGCCTGAGGGGCCTTTCTATGCCTTTGACCGGTGCGTACTATCCAAGGGCGGCATGCTGTAACACTGACCTAGCGCTGCTCCTATGTCACAGGCAGCAGTCAGAACAGCAAGCCATCATCAGGTCGCCGCAATCAGTCCGTAAGATAGGCCTGCGCATCCAGCGCTGCACGGCAGCCCATGCCCGCTGCGCTGATTGCCTGACGATAAGTACGATCCACGCAATCGCCTGCAGCAAAGATGCCTGGTGCACTGGTCACCGTGCTGGCACCCTGCACCACGACATACCCATCATTGTCACGGTCCACAACACCAGCTGCAAAATCAGTGGCTGGCGTATGGCCGATAGCCACGAATACGGCGTTGGTATCCAGCGTGCTTTCTTCTCCGGTCACCACGTTACGTACGGCAATGCTGCTGACACTGGCCGGTGCCACAGCCGGTCGTTTGATTGTCAAGCCAGGAATGGCAATAGGTGCACCGGTGCTCTGTGTGGGGGAGGCGGTGCCGGTAATGGAGGTCACCACTGTGTTGGTCAGTAGGGTGATGGTCGGATTGGCTTTGGCTCGGTCCACCATGATCTGCGAGGCACGGAAGCTATCGCGTCGGTGAATCAAGGTGACCGAAGAACCGAACCGGGTCAGGAATAATGCCTCTTCAAAAGCCGAATCGCCACCGCCTACGACCACGATAGGCTTGTTCCTGAAGAAGAAGCCATCGCAGGTGGCGCAGTACGAGACGCCATGTCCGGACAGCTCCTGTTCGCCGGGCACCCCAAGCTTACGGAATGACGACCCTGTGGCGATGATGAGTGCTGATGCCTCCAACTGGGAGTCATCGGAGAGCGTTACACGATAGGTCGGCTTGACCGAATCACTCTCACACGCCTCAATGGAAGAGACATCGTCTGTGATATAGGTTGTACCGAAGCGCTTGGCCTGTTCCTTCATGCGATCCATAAGATCCGGGCCAAGAATACCTTCCGGGAATCCGGGGAAGTTCTCCACCTCAGTGGTGTTGACCAACTGTCCACCTGGCGACAACGCACCAGTGACCATAACAGGATTAAGACCTGCACGGCCAAGATAGATGGCGGCCGTGTAGCCAGCGGGACCAGAACCGATAATGATGACGTTATGTTTCACGTGAAACATTGTCACACCCCCATACGATATTCCATGTCATTCAGCCAGACGCGAAGAAAGGGCGGCACCGTCGAATGTATGCGAACGGTACCGCCCTTCTTGGGTCAGTTATCGGTATAGATGCCGATTAGAAGACCTCCACCTTCTCGATGTACAGCTGGTTCTGCGGCAGGCTACCCGATGGCACCCACAGCAGCAGATCCTGCGTATTGACGGCTTTGGTGAACTTCACCTCAGTAGTGCCACCTTCAGCAAAGGTGAATTCGGCCACCTGCTCGCCCTGAGTGGGGTCTCCAGTGGTATTTGCGCGAATATAGCCCTTACCACCGGATGTGCGGATGGTGATAACCATGCGGTACGCATCCTGCGGCTGGTCAAGGTGCATGTAGTATGCGTACCCGGATTGGCCGCCAGGATTCGACAGGAAGTTGGCGCTGGAAATCGTAAACGCCGTGTTGTTCTCATGGCGCGGTTGCGGAGCAGCGCTGGAATCCTTATCGCCGGACTTCTTGGCCTTGGTCTTCTTGGACGACGAATCAGCAGTCTCGGACTTCTTGGACTTGTCTGATGCCGAGTCCCTGGATTCGCTCTGAGTGGCATCACTCGACTTTGAGGAATCGTCAGTGGCGCCACCGTTCGTCGCGTTCTTGCTGCCACCGAATGGCACAGCGTCAGCATTGATATCGGGCCAGTCACCTTCGCTGGAGTTGCTGGAAGCATCGGCAGGATTGTCTCCGGAGGATCGGAACGCATGCACTGCCCAAACAGCCGCTGCCACTACCAATATCAGAGCCACAATGATGGCAACGACCTTGGTCGACAGTTTGCCGAACAGATGTTCATCGGGCAGCTTGCTGTCATCCTCGTCATCCGGCACATCCTTCGGTGTGAAGCTCGGAGGAATGGCGCTTACTTCGGCAATGCGGGCCTGCTCCTCTTCCAAGGCACGCAGCGATTCCTCACCGGGGGCCACAGCACGGCCGCTGACATCGAACACGGGAATACGACTGGTCGTCTCTCCCACGGTGGCATCGGAAATACCGCCGGTAACAATAGGCACCGTCAACCGAGTATTATCACCCGGACCGCCGATGGGGGCCGGATTCATTTCGCTGTACCAGTCACCGGTGTCTTCACCGGAAAGATTCTCGTGCTCCCAGGCGTCAGAAAGGTTGAAGTCAAACAGACGGCGGGCGTCAGATTGAGACTGGTTGCCGTCAGCAGTACTGGACCCATCAGGCAGAGGAGCCGGTGACATCGCGTGCGGAGCGGGGACGGCGGCCGGCTGAACCGGCAGGGAAGGGGTAATAGACAATTCCGGAAGACTGCTGCTGTTAATCAACGTGCTGGGAATAGGCACGATATCGGTCTCGTTGGCGGGCTTCAGTATCGCCTTGGTAATCGAGCAATCGCTTTCCACGCTCGGCAAAGCGATATCAGCATCGCTCAGTTCAGAGAGCGGCTTCCAATTACCCAACAAGGCGTCGAGTTCTACAAGGGCAGCCATCGGCAACGTGTGCTCGTCGGGCTTGCTTAAGGCCAATCCACGCTTGCAAATCACGCGGAATTCGCCAGGGGTGTCTTGCGGCAAGGCGCGCAGATTGAATGTGGGTGTCGCTTGGCTTGGCGTGCGTGTCAGCAGGGCATAGAGCAATGCCGCAAGCTGGCGAATCGCATACCGTTCAGGACCGTCCGTACGCAGATCGGTAGCGGACGTGTCGGCCAGCATCGTGGCACATGGTGCATCGGCAATCTGCACACCGGAGGCAGTCACTCGAACGGTGTCGGTTGTGATGACGATGCTGCTGGGAGTATCCGCAATGACCTCGCGCAGCACGTTGGCGCATTCTCCGATAATCGACCGGATGGCGCTGTAGCTGAGCGGCTTGTCGGTATCCACCATGTAGTCAGTCAGGCATTGGCCGCTGTCCACCGGCATGACAATGAGAAGTACGTCGGATTCCATACGGTATTTCAGTACGGGAATCACACGATCAGGGCGAGTGGCGGCGATGCGACCAGCGAGCTCATCGATTGCGGCGAAAGCGCTGCGATTGGTAATGATGAACAGCTGGCAATCCTTTGCCAACACACGGTCGTTGGCTTTCCATGCCTGAATGCCAGGCTCCTCACGCAACGATGATACCAAGGTGTATCGGTTGAGAATCGTGTCTCCGAGTTGCGGTTTCATAGTGCGTTCGGCTCCGTGTGATTGGTGTTCGAGACTGGTCTTAGATATTCTACGTGTGGGGCTGTCCTTGACGGGTTCCGTCTCAGGATTGATTTGCGTATCGTCGACTTTTTCCGGCTGGGCTGTCACAGCAACGTCCTCACTGGCCGGAGTCTTGTGTAGACGGGCCAGTATCGAGTGATAGGCGCTGATGAGTTCCGGGGTGCGTATCACCCACAACACAGCCACATATACTACGGCCAGCACGATGGTGAGCACCACGCAGATGGCCAGTGCAGACCACCAGCTCATGTGCCCGCCTACCGATCGAATATCCGCGCCGAACAGTGCGACTACCGGTCGTTTGATCAGCCAGACCACAACTCCGGAAGCCAGCGCCGCTACAATGGCCTTGGCATATGTCCTCGTGATCTCCCGACCACCAAGATTGCCTTCGAACTTGCGGCGCAACATCATCAATGTCAGCGGCAACGCCAGTAATCCACCGAGTGTCACCGAGCAGGCGATGCCGAGTACCCAATGCTCAGGAGGAAGTACCATCATGCCAATCATCATGAATACCGAGGTGAATCCATACTGCATCACCGCGGACAGGAAGGGGTGAAGGCCGTCCTCAAAGGCGTAGAACGTGCGCTGGATCAACAGGAACGCCGACCCCAATGGAATGCCCATAGACAAGGCGATAAGCGCATAGGAGATCAGCATGGTCTCGTCCATCGAGACGGACGGAAGCAATGCGCGGATGATCGGTTCGGGGAACACGACCATGGCGGCGGCGAAGAATATGATCAGCAGCCCTACGTTGTTCAGCGCGCTCACCAGATCGTGCCGTGCCTCATCCAGATTCGCAGTTGCGATGGAACGGGAGATCTTGGGGAACATAGCCGTGGATACCGATACGGCGATGAGCGAATAGGGCAGGATGAACAGGGTGTACGCATTCTGATAGGTCGCGTTGCCTGCCACGCTGAACAGGCTGGCACCCGTCAGTTCGTGGGCGCGCTGCGGTGCGGATGTGGCGATACGGGTAAGGATAATGCCGCAGATCTCACTGGTGACCACCACGCCCAAAGAGCCTAACGCCACGGGACCCATAGACCTGAGTCCAAAGCCGCCAAGCCCGAAGCTGGGTTTGTATTTGAATCCGATACGGGCCAGCGGCAGGAACAGTATCAGCGCTTGGAAGGCCACGCCCAAAGTCCAGGTGCCTGCGGTAAGCGCGATTTTGTCGGCGGTCCAGAATTCGAGGGGCTGTTCATTGGCCTTGCTGAACAGCAGAATAAAAGCGACGAAACCAGTGCAACTGATGATGTTCGCGCCGGTGGAACTCCACGCATACGTGAGGAAATGGTCTTTGGCGGCCAGAATCTGACCCAACACCGTATACAGGCCGTAGAAGAACACCTGAGGCATGCACCACAGGGTGAACGAGGTGGTCAGGGCTATCATCTGGTGATCGTCGCTACCCACGTACAGGCGGGCAAGCAGAGGGCTGGCCGCCGCCATCACCACGGTCATGGCCAATAGGATGCCGATGGCCAACGTAATCAGGCGATTCAGTCGTTCTTGGGCGTCTTTTTCTTTCAACGTGCGCACGATCTGGGGCACCAGCACGGCGTTGAAGATGCCGCCGGACACCAGCGTGAACACGGATTGGGGAATCATGGAACCGGCCTGATAGGCGTTGGCCGCCAATCCGGTGGTGCCGATGGCCGCAGCGAGAAGAATCGTGCGGAGCTGACCGGTCACACGGGAAGCAGCGGTTCCCGTGGCCATGATCAGGGAATTACGACCTACGCTTGAACTCATTCGTCGGGGTCCTTCTTCCGATGGAACTGCCGCCACAGGCCGATAATGCCCAGTAGCACGGCGAAGCCGATGATAATGAAGCCGCTGGCATCACTGATGCGCATCACACTGGTGATCGCGGTGTCCTGCGTGTTGCCGAAGCTGTTGCCTTCCCGGTCGGTCAACGACACATGGGCCGTCGATGAGCCGGAAGTGGAAACGCGGATGGTGAAGGTCACCTGAGCGTCGCTATGCGAGGGAATATCGATGTCAGCGGTTCGCGAGGTGACGATCTGCATGGAGTCAGTCAGTGAGTTGACCTGCACGCTGACGGCGTAGGGAAGGTCATTGCTGACGGTGATTGGCATTTTCGCGGATTCGCTGAACACGGATATTGATTCCGATGGGTTGATGCGTACGCCGTTCAGAAGATCGCTGGCCAGTGTTTTCGTGGCTTTGACCATGGCTTTTCGCGTGGCTGTCGGCTGGGGGGAGCCAGACATGGACCGCAGCGCCATATCGTCATGCAGCGCCAGTAAAGAGCCAATCCATTGCGCCGGATCGTTGCTATGCGAGGCGGTGTCATTGGCGTCCTGCCGGGCCAGGGCCTGCGGGTCCAACGACGAGACCTCGTCGGAATCAATCTCGTTCCTCAATATGGAGGTGGCCATGCGCATGATGTCATGCCGGCTGTCGGCCAACTGTCTCAATGCCGACCGGGTATTGGCGGTGTTGGCATCATCGGCCTTGTCGGGATTGACCGAATCGCTGACATTGTACGGATCGGCCTTGGCCATGGTCTTCAGGTCCGTCAGATTCAACCAAGACGCCTGCTCGAAGGCGCTCATCACCTGATCGATCCAGCTGGCCTCCGTGGTGCGGGAGAACGTCATAAGCAGGTATCGGGATGTATAGGGCTGTTCCATCTGGTAGAACGCGCTCTGAGCGATCAGTCGGGCCAACCGACCGGCATCGCTGGACTCGGCCTGCGCGTCCGTGCTGGTGGCTTGGCCCTTGGCCAGCGTGCCCAAGGTCGATTGCTCCTTCAGCACGGTGACATCGCCGGCAGGCGTATGCACCACGTAGGTGCCTGTGTGTACGGCTTCAGTCTGGTCGGCATCGAAAGAGGCATCGGCAATCACCGTGTCATAGCCCTGCTCGCGTGCTGCGGTCAGCGCATCCAACGTCCAACAGTTGTTGCCCTGCCATGCGTACGCGGAGGGTGTTTCGGAGTCGCCTCCGTCGGCATACCATGCGGCCGCCTGCTTGGCGTTCCACTGCTCAGTGGTGATGCCGGCCTTTTCGTAGGCCGCGGTATCGTCCAGTGCGGTATAGGCGGTGATGTCGAAGTCGGCGGGCTGCATGATGCCGGCAATGGACGGTTGCACTGCGGACTGACGCCAATACAGAGGATCCGCGATCACTTGCAGCGAGCGGTGCTTGGCGAATGTCTGCCCAAGGGATCGCGCGGTATCGGCATCCTGTTCGGATAAGGATATGGCTTGCGTATCAGTGGCTTTGGCCGCGTTGCTGGCGTCGGCGTTATCGGACTTGTCGGCCTTGTCCGTGCTGTTGGACTTGGACGATGTTGATGTCGAGGAAGTGGTGGTTTCGGCAATGCGATTGCTGATGGCCTTATTATCGACCTGCCAGCCGCTGGCGGTGTAGGGCATGGCCACGGTCAGGTTCATGGCCGGTGTTGTCGCGGTGTTGAGCCCATCCGAAGATCGGGTCAGAAAACTCGGCAAATCGGCGAGTATCTGATTGCCAACGATATACGACAGCATCAGCGGTTTCGGTCCCCAACTCCCTATGGAGGCAAGGGTCTGCTGATTGGCGTTCACCTCGATGGTGACGGTGGCAGTGCCGCCGGCGGGAATCGATGGCACGTCAACGGAACCCAACTCGTTGGGGGTTGGGATGGGGGCGTTGTTCTCGGCCCAATTCTGAATATCGGTGCGCGAGACAAAGGTGAACAACGCATTGGTGGTCAGGTGCAGTGTGCCGCTTGACGTGGCCGTGCTGTCCGTATTGCTGATGACCGCGGTGACACGATAGCCCGATTTGGAGGTGACGATGGGGGTGCTTTGCGTGATGGCAATGCTCTGCTTGGGCTGATTCTCGGTCTGATTGCCCGTTGCGTCCGTCGTATCGGATGAATCAGTCGTGTCCGTCGTATCGTTCGCGTAGACGGTCAATGGAGCGGCCAGCATCGCCACAACGGCGACGCCAGCCGCCAGTGCGTGTGCCAGACGTGTGCAATGTCGTAAGACTCCGGGTAGGTTCACTCGTTTGCCTGCCTGTTCTTCTTCCTGGCGTAGAGCCACGCGATTTTGCGTTCGTTGGGATAGCTCAACACGTCATCCAAATCTTCAAAACGCACCCAGATGGCGTCTTCCGCCTCATGATCCGGGTCTCCTTCCACCGTCAGTTCACCGCCGGTCTGTTTGAGCGCGAAGTGATGGACCAGCTTGTGCACGCGCTGCGTGGTACCGGTGAACCAGTAGTCGATGGTGGCGATGGAATCGATCACCTCGCCCAGGATGCCGGTCTCTTCATGCACTTCGCGCACAGCGGTCTGCTGCGGGGTCTCGCCTTTTTCGATATGCCCCTTCGGCAAGCACCATTCGAGATGGCCGGAGCGGGAATGACGGGCGATAATGGCCACGCGGTTCTGGTCATCGAAAATCAGACCGCCTGCCGAATATTCGCGTACGACCGGCAGTTCCTGGGCATCCAGTGAAGCGAATGTGGTCGGACCGTCCGACGTACGGCGTTGCGGCATCATGGCCGGAGTCGGGCCGGATGGCGTCACCGGTTCTACCGGCACTGCCGGTTCCGGCGAGGCAACATCTCCGGACGGGTGCCGGCCGAAGACCGTGGCCGGCGTGGGATGCGCTGACGTTGCGGGCCTCACTGGTGCTGCAGGCGGCGCTGAGACCGGCATGGTGACCGGCGTTGCGGCCGGTGCGGTACGTGCCGCAGGCGGCATCAGCACGTCGCGCGGAGTCGGTATCGCTGTGGTGTGCGCGGCGGCCTTGGCGACCGCAACGGCAGCATCTACGGCCGCGTGAGCGGTCGCCGCAGGATCGTTCGTGACGATGGTTACGGACGTTTGTGCCGTGGCGATAATCGGCTCGACCTCGGCAATCGTCTCGGCACCGGCCTCGCCGGCGATACCATCAGCCTGCCCCTCGATAGTGCCGCTGGTAGTGGCGATGGTGACGGTGGCATGCATGCCGAAGACGGTGGCCGGTGTGGGCATCATCGGCTTCGGTGCGGGCATGTCGCTGGCGGCGTCCGATATTTCGGATTCGGATGGTTCGGGTGTGGCGGGCGTTGCGGGTGTGCCAGGCACACCGGAATGTTGCGCAGTCGGTACTGCGTCTACTTCGTCTTGATGAACGGCCTGATTGGTGGAGTGGCTCGCGGTGCCGCCGACATCGGAAGAATCGCCCGAATCGGCGGAATGATGCGGAGTTTCGGACGTATACAGCAGGTGGTCTTGGGTATGGCTATCCGCCGAATCTGGTGTTTGCCCCAGCATGCGGGCAAGGTCGGCGGGCGTAATCATATTCTCCACCTTACTCAACCCCGTGTGCAGGTGGGGTAACGGTATGCTGGTAGGGCAGAAAAACGTCGCACGCGGGAAGGTGCCCATTGGATTTCGAAGTATGGCCTGAAGCCATCGAACTTGGTCGACTGTTCGCCGAACAGGGTTACGAGCTGGCATTGGTCGGCGGCCCGGTCAGGGATTTGCTGCTCCATAGAAAGAGCCACGATTTGGACTTCTGCTCATCCGCACGGCCTGAGCAGTTCGAGCCGATACTGCGCCGGTGGGGGCATGACGGCTTCTGGGACATGGGGCGCAAGTTCGGCACGCTGGGTGCCATGCGCCGCCGCCCGGACGGCACCGAGGTCAAGGTGGAGGTCACCACCTATCGCTCCGACACGTACGATCCGGACTCGCGTAAGCCCGAGGTCAATTATGGCGACACGCTTGAGGGCGACCTGTCCCGCCGCGACTTCACCGTCAACGCGATGGCTCTGCGCGTGCCCGACCTGCAATTCGTGGACCCGTTCGGTGGTGCCAGTGATCTGTCCAAGGGCGTGTTGCGCACGCCGGTGGATCCGCGACAGTCCTTTGACGACGATCCGTTGCGTATGATGCGCGCCGTGCGATTCGTGGCCCAGCTGGGCTTCCGTATCGCGCCGGACGCGGCCGAGGCGATTACCTCGATGCGCGACCGCATCGACATCGTATCCGCCGAGCGTGTGCGCGACGAACTGACCAAACTGCTGCTCTCCGACCGTCCGCGCGCCGGCCTTGAGGCGTTGGTCGAATCCGGTCTTGCGGACATCGTCTTCCCGGAAATTCCGGCCCTGCAATTGCAGATCGACGAACACCACCGCCACAAGGACGTCTTCGAGCACACGATGATTGTGCTCGAACGTGCTATCGCCCTGGAAACCGGCCCGGACGGCCCGGTGCCCGCCCCCGACCTGACGCTGCGCTTGGCCGCCGTGATGCACGATATCGGCAAGCCGAAGACCCGCCGGTTCGAGTCGGGCGGCAAGGTGAGCTTCCACCACCATGACGCGGTGGGTGCCAAAATGACCCGCAAGCGTTTGAAGGCGCTGCGTTTTGACCACCATCTGGTCGAGGACGTCTCGGAACTGGTGAATATGCACCTGCGCTTCCACGGCTATGTGGACGAGCCGTGGACCGATTCGGCCGTACGCCGGTATGTCAAGGATGCCGGGCACCTCTATGAGCGGCTGAACAGGCTCACGCGTGCGGATGCCACCACACAAAACAAACGCAAGGCGATGATCTTCTCCCAGGCCATGGATGAGATGGAGGAGCGCGTCCGCGAACTCAAGAAGAAAGAGGACTTCGACGCGATCCGCCCGGATCTGGACGGCAACGAAATTATGGAGTTGCTGGGCTTGGAGCCCGGCCCGATGATCGGCCGCGCCTACAAGCACATGCTGGAATACCGCTTGGATAACGGTCCGGTGGACCACGATGTGGCCGTCGAAGAACTCAAGCGCTGGTACGCCGAGATTCAGTAGTCCGATACTAGTCCGATACCAAAAAACCGTACGCTGAATACGTGTCAGCGTACGGTTTTTCGCGAAGATGAAGCTGTATGCGCCTTACTGCGCCGTGTATGCGTCGTGTTTGGTGTCGGCGGGCAGCTTGGTCATGCTATCGGCGGCCTTGCAACCCTCGATATTGGTGATGGTCTTACCGGATTGCGGGGAGGAGTTGGTGTCCTGCAGATCGTTGAACGTGGCGCCGATGACCACATCGATGAGCTGATCCTCGCGAGCCGTCATGATCATGGTGGCGTCGGTGAAATTGCCGATCAGCGTATACGCCTGATTAATGGCGTTCTTGCCGAAGTAGATGGTGGTGCGTTCAACGTCGGTGCTGGAATAGTTATCGATTTTCTGCACGCTGAATCCACGATTGGCCAAAGCTTCACCCACGGCCTTGGCGAATTGGCCGTGAGAGGTGCCGTTCATCACGCGAATGCCGACCGAAGCGTTGGACACGTATTGCGCTTTGCCGCTGCTGTCCTTGACCGCGCACGGCGCCGCGTTGCCGTAATTCGGCTGGCTGGCCGGAGTCTCCACTTCGCCGAGGCCGAAAACGTGGAAATTGAACAGTAGGGCTATGACCAGCACTACTGCCAATACCGCGCCGCTGATGGAAAAGACGATGGTCTGGCGGCGGCGCACGTACGCCTTGCGGGCTTCACGTTCATCAACCTGATACGTCATCGGTGGACTTCTTTCATGGGTCGGGTGGCTGGTTGCTACCTTAGCGTCACTGTCTGACGCTGATATTGGGGTGTTCGGGAGATTTGGCTCGAATAATACGATCGACCACAGCTGTATCGCGCCACACCTCGATAATGCGTTGTGCCGCTGCCTCGTCGGCGGCGAAAGCGACCACTGAGGGGCCGGATCCGGAGACGAATGCATGGCTGGCACCCGCCTGCGTGGCGGCGTCGATGGCCTGCCCGCTGCGGGGATGCAGGCTGATTGCTGCAGCCTGCAGATGATTGCGGTCGCCTTCTGCGGCTCCCACGATGTCAAAGGTGTGGTAGACCTCAGGAGTGCTGAGTTGCGACTGGTATGCGCCGACCAATACTTCGCCGCTGAATCCCTGTTCTATCAGCGCCAGCTCATCGCGGCTGCCGGGGGCGATATCCGTGATGCGTTCGCCGAAACCGGTGCCGTATGCAAGGCCACCGGTCAGGCAGAACGGCATGTCCGCGCCCAACGTGGCAGCAATGGTGCGCAGGCGCTCTATGGGCCAGTTCAGCTCCCAGAGACGATTGACCGCCAGCATGGTCGCCGCGGCGTCGGCTGAACCGCCGCCTAGTCCGGCACCCACGGGAATGCGCTTGGTGATGGTCAACGCCACATCCGGCTCGCGCTCGGCCGCCTGGGCCATGGCGAAGAGGGCCAGTACCGCATGGTTGCGGCGCATGTCGCTGCGTGAGGAGGCCAAGTCGCCCAAATAAGCGCCTTCGAGCTCCAGAGAGAATCCTGCTCCGGGTTGCTTGGCGGTTGCGGTGACGGTGTCGTATACGCCGATTGCGCAGTAGATGGTGTCCAGTTCGTGGCGTCCGCCCCATTCGTCGTGAGCAGGTCCCACTTCCAAGGTGAGATTGGTTTTCGCCGGGCAATCCACCGTAATGGTGATGGGGGAGAGCTCATCGGACTGATGTCGGGCAGCGGCTGAGCGTGGATGTGAGATTACCGGACTCATTGTGCCTCATCTCCATCTCCACACGATTCGATGGCCTTGGCCAGAGCGGTGAATTCGGCGATGGTGAGCGTCTCTCCTCGACGGGTCGGATCGATGCCGGCGATGGAGAATGCCTCGGAGGGCGCAATGGTCTTCAATGCCGCGTGCAGGGTCTTGCGACGCTGACCGAACGCCGCATCGATCAGACGAAATACGAGTTCCCGTTGTGTGCCGTCGTCTGTGCTGTTCGCAGTTCCCGGGGCAGCCGGGTCATCGGCCTGATACCGGGTGAATTTGACGAGCGCGGAATCCACATTGGGAGCCGGCCAGAACACATTGCGGCCGATGGTGCCCACCCGTTCGGCGGTGCCATACCAGGCGAGCTTCACGCTCGGCGTGCCGTAGATCTTGGAACCGGGCTTGGCGGCGAGTCTGTCGGCCACCTCTTTTTGCACCATCACCAAGAACGAGCCGAGGTTGTCGAAACGCTCCAACAGCGTGAGCAGAATCGGCGTGGCCACGTTGTACGGCAGATTGGCGACCAGCGTAAACGATGCGTCATCGCTGAAATCAGGCACGTTCTCCGGGGTGACGGTTAAGGCATCCCGATTGACGACGGTGAGTCGTGACGTGGCTTCGGGCATGAATTCGGCGACTGTGCCCGGCAGTCGTTCGGCCAACGGCGGATCGATTTCGACTGCGGTCATGGTGGCGCCGGTTTCCAGAATCGCCAATGTCAACGATCCCAGGCCGGGGCCGACTTCCATGACATGATCGGCAGCGGTCACTCCCGCCTCGCGTACGATACGACGGACCGTGCCGGGGTCGATGACGAAGTTCTGCCCGAATTTCTTGGTGGGGCTGATGCCGGCATCGGCCGCGATACGACGGATATCGGCGGCACCTAACAGGTGACCGGTGGCGGGAATGGTGTCGTTCATAAGCGTGTGTTCCTTGTGGGCTTCGTAACCGATCAGTACCAACCGATTTGTTCGGAATGTTGCCATGCCTTGGACGGGCTGCCGTAGGTTTGTGCGATGTACCACAGACCCCAATCGATCTGTACGGCGGCATCGTCACGGTAATTGGCGCCGAACGCAGCCATTTTGTCTGCTGGTCGCGACTGAGGAATGCCGTAGGCACCGGAGCTCGCGTTTTCGGCATACCACAGCCATCTGGACTCGCGGTTCCATAGTTTGATCAGGCAATCCCAGTCGTTGCCTGTCCACCCGCGCTGCGCGGCGGCACCGGCGGCATAGGCCTGAGCCTGGGCTACGGTGGCGTGCCAGAGTCGGCCGGAGGGCGTGGTGGTTGTTCCTGAATCGGAGCCGGAAGAGCCGGAATTGTTGTTCGTACCGCCGCCGGTGTTGCCGGTGTTGCCGGTGTTGCCGGTGTTACCGGAGTTGTTGCCGCCGGTGTTGCCGGCATTGTTGTTGGTATCGGTGTTCGTGTTGTTGCCAGAGCTGCTGTTGTTCTTGTCGCCTGTGTTGTTGGCATTGTTACCGGACGACTCGTGCTGATTGTTGGAACCGGAATCGGCCTTGCCGTTATCGGCGGAGTCGGATTTTTTGTCGGAACCTTTATCGGTATCAGACTTGGCGGCGCCTACGGCGATGATCTGGTCGATGGCCATCGTGGTGACGGTTTCGGATTTCAGCGTCTCCGATTCGGCCACGCCATCGACATACGTGACGTTATACACCTGGGTTTTCTCGCCATTGACGCCTTGCTGGCGGATCTCCGACTGGCCTTCAGGAAGATTGGAGTCGATGATGGTTTGTGTGGAGTATGGCACTACGGCTGTGCGCGTTTCCTCGCCATGCGTCACGCGCCGTACGCGCAGGATAGTGGTATCGCCGTCCTTTTCGACGCTCACACGGTCCTCTTTGTTCAGCACGATGCCTTTGGAGTCAAGAATGGAGGCCGCGGGCAGTTTGCCGTTGGGGGCCACGGAAGTCTTGCCGTCCGCAATGACGGTGACCGGGCCATCCTGATTGATGACCAGTCCGCCGGTGAGCTGGTTGTACACATTGTCGATGTCGACGGTGATTTTTGTGGCGTTGTTCTGGTTTTCCTCGAAAAATCCCAGCAACTGGTCGGCACTGGTGGCCACGGTCCAGAAGGGAACGGACGTGCCGTCGATGTTGATAGTGGTCTGGTAGGCGGACTGTACGGTGACCACGGCATGATTGGCGAGTTGGTCGCCGGACGAGGTAGTGACGATATCGTGGGTCTTGATATCCACCCCTTGTTCCTCCAGAAGACGGGTGGCCGTCATCGCATATGTGGTGACTTGGGTGGTTTGCCCGTTGATGTTCAGGGCTACGGATTTACGCGCGGTGAACGCGAATGATCCAGCCAGCGCGATACTGGTCGCCGCGATACAGGCGATTACGCGGATGCGACGCAGTGTAACAAACCGCTGCGGGGTCCAACGCCGTGCCATTGCCATACTCTTCCTGCTGGATGAACGATTACGCCACCCATCGTAACGGTTGTTCCGGCCCATACTGCGGTTTCACCGGCCACCGTCACCATTCCTGCTCGTCAGATTGTTCTGAGCTCAAAAAAAGAAAAGAAAAAGGGGGCGGGAGAGAAGGGGATGTTCCCGCCCCCCTGAAGGCGCGGAGCTGGTTGGGGGACGCTCCGCCCTCATTCCAGGAAGCCCATAGTTGGGGGAAGGCTCCTGGAGTACTTACCCAAGGTAAGAATTATATGCGTAGAAAAGTCTACGTATCATATAATACGCCACTTTTCTACGCGTCGAGCCTCTTGTCGGGATCGAACCGACGACCTG
>ERZ1673744.2046-NODE-2046-length-16052-cov-8.625367_pt1 | contig 16052 bp, 20 predicted proteins | sample MGYA00580207_ERZ1673744 | MGnify/ENA primary metagenome ERZ1673744 (study PRJEB41218, sample SAMN15661751) | gut metagenome | host: Homo sapiens | place: Canada: London | collected 2015-08-20/2019-03-30 | study: EMG produced TPA metagenomics assembly of... | reverse complement strand
GAATATCCGTCCGCAAGCGAAGAACCAGATTCGCCGGAATCATTTGTCCCAGGGTCGCCGCCAGGGCGTCGCGCTGTGAATATCCTTCCAGACGAATTCTGACCAGAAGATCATAGGCGTTTTCGTCCAGGGTAACCGTGAAGTCTTCGCTGACCGTTGACAGGTACTTCAGAAGGGTCCTGTATGTATACGGAAGCTGATCCAGGTATTTAATCAGGATTCTTTCACGTCGGCCCTGTAACGTGTCGCCAGGCGACACGGGAAGGTCCAGAATGGATTCCCAACGCTGACACCCATATTCGGTCAGGGACACAAGGAAAAAGTCGTCAGCGGCGTTCCTGACGTCACTGACGGCCTGTTCGAATTCCGGCTGTTCCGCGTTTGCGATCTGGTCGAATTCAATCAATTCCTGAAGGCAACGCGGCCAGTATTCTTTAAGTAACATTTTTGACCACCCCCAGAACCGGAATAGCGTTCGACGCCAGACTGATATTCTGGGTCGTGCCGTTGATCGTGGTTCCGGTTACGTCGATAATTCCGTCGACGGCCAGGACCTTTGTTTCGATCTGGCTGACGCGGACGATCAGGACTTCCTGGTCGGCCCATTCCTTCGCCAGTTCGGCGAAGTATTCCTGGATAGCCTTCTGGACCTCTGCTTCGACAGATTCCCAGGTGTAGGACGTCGCAAAGGTCAGCGCGAGGGAAACATTCACAGTCGTTCCGACGACACCTTCCACGGTTACAACATGGCCGATCGGCGCGATACCGTCACCGACGCCCTGGTTCTGAACAGGGTCGACGGACGTCTGGACGCTGTTGACCAGGTCTTCCGAAGGAATTCCCCAGTCGCTGTCGACGAAGATGATCTTGACGGTTCCGCCGCCGTTCCAGACAGGAATGACCTTGATCTTTCCGACGCCCTGAAGAAGTTCGACTTTCGTCTTATAGTCAGCCTTGTTTCCGCCGTAGGCCTGGGATTCAAGACTTTCCAGGTAACGGGAATACAGGTCGGCGTCAGATTCTTCGTCTTCGCCGTTGATCAGAATGTCGGCCAGGCGCGCGGCGCCCAGGCCTTCGACATAGTCGATCGGGAACAGGTTTCCCTGGTAACGGTTACCGGCGGCGCCGGCTGTTTCGCATACCAGGCGGAACTGACCAGTCGCCAGTTTTTCGGTGACTATGTAGTTCAGGGAATCGCCGGAAAAGCGCGTTCCGATAGGAACGTCCATAGCGTTTCCGTCGCCGTCTTCGAAATATCCCTTTCGGACAGCGGCAGTCGCGGCCGTTCGGAAGATACTTCGTTCGCGGACCTTCTTTGTCAGGTCTTCGCCGGTTTCGGTGTCGGGGAAGGCTCTGTCCATAAGATAGGCCAGTTCGATATACATGATCGCCAGTTCAGCGGCCGCCGGCGCTATGGCGTCATATACGACGGAACCTTCGCGTTTGTCGATGGAAGGCGCGACGCGCTTCAGACAACGGTCCATAATATTTTCGAAGGTCATATCTTCAAACATTTCCGCCCACCTCTCTTTCAATAGGAATTTCGCCGAAGATAGTTTCGGCCGTGAACTTCACAGAAGCGGTTCTTTTGTCAATCTGGACCACTTCGAAGTCGACGACGTCGGTGATCCGGCTGTCCGCCAGAAGCGCTTCGCGAATTACACGTTTGATTTCACTTGCAAACACTTGATAACTTTTCCCGACGACGGCGTTCAGTTCTATTCCGTAATTCCAGGAATAGATCAGGAATTCAAATCGTTCGGTTTGCAGTATTTTATAAATGGCCTGTTTCATGGCTTCCGTAGAATCGCAGAAGCCACCGACGCGGCCGGCGTCAAAGTCGATTTTGTATGTCCGCGAAGGGGCGTCAGCGGCGGTCTGAACCGCCACGTCGGCGCCGATCTTCACGGTCGTCGCGTTAGGAATCATAAGTTCACACCCTTCCCAGAACCAGGAAGGACTGGCCGCCCTGGTTTCTTAAAAGGACCACCTTTTCACCGACTGCCAGGCCGTAATAATATTCGGACGTGCCGTCAGTGTTGGTCTGATAGTTGTTCTTCAGGACGTGGGAGTGAGACGCGAAGGACGCGTCACCGCTTCCGCCTGACTGCGCTTCGGTGGTGGGTGAACCCTTGACGCCAGTGTGATAGTGTGTAGGATAAAAGCCGGCCTTGAATTCCTTCATAACGACGATAGCGTCGCCGGAAATGTCGAAGCGGTTGTCGACACGGATCGTCAGCGGTGACGTTTTGGTCACGGTCCCGAACATATAAGCGGCCGGAACGCCGGCGTTCTGTGTGCCTTCCGCGACTTTTTTCATTGTGTCAAGAAGTCCCATATTACACCACCTTCAATTTCAAAGACATAGTTTCCTTCAGAAGATCGTGACTGGCTTCTTCGACGATAAAGAAGGACTTCACGTCCACAGCGCCGATTCCTATGAACAGGGCGCGTCCGGCCCTCACGGACAGGTCAGCGATCGCGTTCACGCTGAAGGACCGCTTCGGCCTGTTGTAAAGTTCCAACATTTGATCGCCGCGTTCCTTGATCTGTGCTTCGTTCATGTTTTCGTCGACCGTTTCGTAGTTTTGCAGAATACCCCAGAATTTCATATTGTTTGAATCCTGGAAGATATACGCGTCACGTTTTCCAGTTTCCTTATTGTCGCGAACCAGTTTGATCTTGTTGAATGTGTCGGAATCTATGTCTGTTTCATAGGTGAAGCCTGTCGCCAGGCTTCCGTCGCCCACGAAAAGGTCCAGTTTTGCGGTTTCGACGTCGGTCAACGTCAGTTTCCCGAAGTCGTCCCACAGAACGAACATTTTTCCGGTGTTGATCAGGGTGTAGTCGATCGCCTTTAAGATGATGTCGAAAAGGGTCTGGCCGTCTTCAATCATGGAAGGGATAACATAACCCGTATTGACCAGGCTTCCGGTCTTCAGTTTGAAGTCTTCCGCAATCTGTAAAAGAATCTGGTCGGCGCGCTTGCCGGTAAAGACATAGGTTTCCTTGTTTTTCTTCAAATACCAGGTCTGATCGTAGGCCAGAACTTGAACCTGGTCTTTTTCGTTCTGGCTGATTTTCACAACGTAGCCATAAAACAGGCCCACGTCGCCGTCCTTCAGACAAAGGATTCCGCCGTGGGTCCATTTCACCGCGTCGTCGACTATTGCTGTCAGGTCCAGGGAAGAAGGGGAACCGGACCGTTTCGTCGACCATTTCGCGGAAGTGATCAGCGTCGTAATGTCGAACGCGTCACCTGATACGTTGTTTTGATACAGGATAGAAATTCCCATTATGGAATCGTGAACACCTGGCCAGGGTAGATCAGATTCGGATTCGAACCGATCACGCCCTTGTTGGCGTTATAAATTTTCGTGTAGTCGCTCCCCTTGCCATAGAATTTCTTCGCGATATTCCACAGGCAGTCCCCAGACTTCACGGTGTAGGTTTTACTGGTCTTTTCCGGCTTACCTGGCCTTTCTGGTTCTTTGGCCTTCGCCGGTTCTTCTTCCTTTTCCGGAAGGACGATTCTTTTCGGGGAAATATCCTTCCATTCGTACAGTTTGATCGTGTAATACAGATCGCCCAGTTCGCCGGACCGTTCTTCGTATTCGAAGGAATCTATTCCCATTCGAAGGTTACAGTCCAGGTCTGTTCCAGTGATCAGGAAGCGGACAGGGGTTTTCTTGTCCCTGGCCTTTTGAATCGCCTGAACAATGCTGACGGGGTCTTTGATCTGGCCGGTTGTGTACGGTGCCTTCGATACCGGAAAAAAACTTTCCCAGGACAGAATTCGAAGACCTTTTTTTCGAAGAAGAAGAACTTCGCCCAGTTCAAGAACAGTAACCCGTTCATTCTTACCAGGCGAAGAAACATTCAGTTTCGCCGGAAGGACGGGAATGTTGATTTCCCGTCCCCCGACGATCAGGGTCATTTTGTAGTTGCTCATTAGTTATACACCCCTTCCGCCGCCGCTGTGAATTCGTCTTCCAGTTTTCTTTCGATTTTGGTGACGACTTCGTCGACGTCGACCTTTTCGCTGATCTGGGCGTCAACCGCCACAGTAGGCGTCAAGGTAACGAAGTTCTGAACATAACGCATTTCGGCCACGTCGCGAAGGAACTTCAGGTCTTCGTCTGCGATATTGATGTCGCTTTCGATAGACCCGACAGAACCCACTGAATCGACGTTTCCGACGTCATTCGTACCGTTCACATTCCAGTCGGAAGTCCCGGCGTCAGTGTTTGCCTGGGCGGCTTCTGCTCTGGCGTTTGCGTAGGTTTCGGACAGTTTGGCCGTAGCGTCGGCAAGTTCTTGCTTCGCCGCTGAATATGTGGCGTCGCGTTCTGCCTGGGCGGCCTTGATGTCCGCTTCATACTGATTCAGGGCGTCGGCCCTTGCCTGTTTGGCGGCTTCGTTTTCGGCGGCCGCTGTCGTTGCAAAAGTGACCTGTTCGATCAGATCAATATTGACGCCAGGAATCTTATTCAAAAGGGATATGAAGTCGTTTATAATTCCGATCGCGCCGTTAATCATATTTTGAAGAATTGTTAAGACGCTGACCTTCATATCTCCCATAAAGTTAGCGATTGCCACGCCGGCCTTCTGCCAACATAGCTTTAATTTGTCTATCAGGTTCGCGATCCAGTTGTAAACCGCAAAGAAGGCCACCTTCAGGGCAGTCCAGGCCACCACAAGGGCCGCCTTGCAGATTTCCCAGGCGTTCTTCACGCCACCGACAGCCTGGATCATCTTGTAAAGGGCGGCGATTACGACGCCGACCGCAAGGGCGATCCAGAACAAAGGATTCGACAGAAGGGTCACGAAGAAGGCCTTCGCGGCGCCATTCGCGATCCATGTCGCGGCGGTCTGAATACCCAGGGCCACCGCGTAAGCGATAGCCGCGCCGGCAAGGCCCCAGAAGATCGGGGCGATAGTGGACCAGTTTTCATAAATCCACTGGGCGCCAGCGCCGATCGCCTGGATAACAGGCCCGAAGGCTTCCAGGGCGATATTCTTCGCCAGGGTCCAGACCTGGGCGAAGGTCATAGGCATAGCGTTAAACTTCGCGTTGATTTCGTCGGCAGACGACAACATGGCATTTTTGACGATCGTTGAAGTGATCTGTCCTTCGGCGGCCATAGCGCGAATTTGTCCGATAGGAACGCCCAGGTAGTCGGCGATCGTCTGAATGATTGTAGGCGCCTGTTCGAAAATGCTGTTCAGTTCTTCACCACGAAGGACACCGGAAGACATGGCCTGGGTAAGCTGTAACATAGCCGCGTCCACACCGGCGGCAGAAGTGCCGGCGATCGTGAACTGTTTGTTGATCAGTTCTGTAAACTGGATTAGTTCGGCGTTACTTCCGAAGGCGTCCTTCGCCATAATACCCATTTTAGAAACGGCGTCAGCGGTTGTCTGGTAGGCCGCGCGTGAACGATTCGCGGACGCCATAATCATAGACTGAAGTTCGTCCGTGGTCTGAAGACCGTCGTTCATCAGGTCGATTCTGGCCCTGGTCGTGGTCATTGTGTCCGCCAGATCAATAATCTTTTGGACACTGATCGCCGCCAGGGCAGAACCAATATATTTTTTTACGCTCCCCCAGGCGTTCGCGACGCCTTTCGCTTCATTCTGGGCCTGTTGCTGTTTACGGTTGAAGTTATCAACCTGACCGGAAGCGCGACTGACGGCCGAAGACGCCCTGTCGAAATTCGCGCCAGGGTTTACCTGGTCCGACAGGCTATCGGTCACTTCCAGGGCGCGGTTCGTTCTGGAAAGGGCGGTGGTGATCTTCCGCAGTTTGGAAGTCATACCGTCACGAATAGTCATTTGTGTAGCTACTCCGGCCACAGTTCATCACCTTCCTTTCTTTCCCTTCCGGTTTGCTTTCTTCGCTTCTTTCTTTTCCTTCTCGATCTGAAGGTCGATCGAAGCATAGATAAAGGCCCGTTCCCGAAGGGGAAGGGCAACAAGCTGACTGGGAAGGATTTTCAACCGGTGAAGGGCGTAATGTGCGTAGACGGATTCACCGTCCGCCTGGCTATCATCACCCCCACCGGTTATTAGTTTTTTGCTTCTTCACGAAGGTCGTTCACGTCGTCGGTGAACCCGTTGATCTCCTGGACACCCAGAAGAAGGTCGATAAACTGACCAGGCTTCAGAAGGACGTCGATCAGCGCTTCGGCGCCCATGACGCCATATTTCGCCTGAAGGTCTGCGTCCTTGAAGTTGGGGTCGACGGTGCAAGCGATAACCAGGCGGTTATTGTAAAGGTCCTGATCGGTGTCAGTGGTCTTCTGGTGGGTCTTCTTGTCGAAGGTCACCTTCTGACAGGACTTTCGAAGGGCCTTGTTTTCGCCCTCTGTGATAGACTTGATCGTGAAAGGAACGGGGAAGCCGCTGACCGCGACTTCCGCTGTTGCCTGTGCGTTTTCCTCATTTGTCATAAGGAATTCCTGAAGTTTACCCATGTTTTTATCCTCCTTTGAAGCGTGTCGTTAAATCTTCGTGAACGGGGTCAGAATGTCGAAGTCTTCGAAAGTGAAGTCGACGTCTTCGTCCAGTGCGTCGTCGGAATCGCCGTCCAGTTTTGCCAGGACAACAGAATCCAGGTTACAGCCGATCAGAAGGGTCGACTGCTTACCGGCGGAAGATTCCTGGTCGTCGTTCTCGACCACCATGTCGAAATACACGTCGACGCCGGTTTCCTTCCACTGCTTGATCATGGCGCGGAAAAGGGGCGTCATGTAATAAAGGGTCATGGAACCAGAACCGTTCGCGCCGGTGGTCTTATGGCCGGTCATGCGCTTTCCGATCGCCTTGATTTCAGACTTGTTCTTCTCGACGTTGGCTTCGATAGTCTTCGCCATGAACAATTCTTCATTGTTGCCGTTGATCTTCGCGTAGGCGCGGCCTTCCTTTCCGGAAATGGTATCAGGTGCGTTCAAAGTTTTCATTGTCTGTCACCCCTTTCTTAATTTACAACGACAGTCATGTAAAGTTTTTCCATACTGTCGTTAGGCTGAAGCGCGCAGTCGACGGAAACGTCGCGTTTGCCGTCGCCCTGGTTTACGGTAATGTCAGCACTGTCGAAATTGCTGATCGCGTCGATCTGCTGATACTGAAGCGCCAGGGCCACCAGATCAGCCTTGAAAAGCTGACGTCCGGTGTCGCTGTTGGTAACAAGGCCGATATAAGAATCGCCGAAGATACGGGCGACGTCATTCGCCCACCCGTCCATGACACGAACCACGCGATTCGAAGTCCAGTCGGCGGACATATTCTGGCCGATAGTTACCAGGCTGTTAATGTCAGTCAGGACGCGCGCCTTCCCGTAGTCGGCATAGAAAACGAATTCGCCGGCCTGAATGGCGGCTTCAAACTGGGACTTCGTATATTTAATATCGACGTCCACAGCGTCGTCGTAGGCGGTATTAGTCAGACTTTCGTTGACCTCCGCACCGGCAGAAGCGCCAGTCACCCAGGCGACGGCCTTGTCGCCGGTGATAATGGTACCGTTCGTGAGAACCACGCCGTTCTTGACGTTGATCAGGCCCATATTGTCGCCGTCGTACTGGTAAAGGACACCGACGATCTTTCGGCCTTCGTCGTCGCGAAGTCGCTTCACGAAGGCGGCGAAAAGGGACTTGACGTCTTCGTCAGTGCCAGGATAGCCGATTACGTTGAAGGATTCGACTTCGAAGGCCACCAGTGCGGCGGTGTAGTTTGCGGCCTTGACTTCGCCGTTCGCGCCACCAGTCAGCGCTGTCGCGGTTGCGATAGTAAGAGAAGCGGCGGTTCCGAAGGTTACGAAGCTGTTCGCCACCAGGGACGCGGCGCCGCCGTCCTTTGCGACGGTCTGGCTGTCCATGACCATATCGTCAAGATAGGTCACGACGTCGACCTTTGTCGCGTCGTCGACGTTGGTGATCACTGCGACCTTGATGTCGTTTCCGCGTGTGCCGCCCCACTTTGCGGTTACAGTCATTCCGCCCACGGTTGCGGACGCCTTCGCGCCGCCGCCGTTCACGCGGTAGATCAGAAGGGTCTTCGCGCGCTTCAGCGCTTCGCGGACAAGAAGAATATTCGCGTCAGTGGGATCGTAACCGAAGACCTTCAGACTGGACGCGTTGAAGTCAGTCGCGGTAATTGTGAAGACCTGGGATTCAGGTCCCCAGTTAAGTTCCAGGGGAAGGGCGGCGACGCCACGGCTTCCCATTTTGGCGTTGGTTCCCATGCTTACGAAGTTAATGTAAGCGCCAGGAAGAATCTTATTCTGTACTGTGAAAGTACCTCCACCAATAGGCATAGGTTACACCTTCCTTTCAAGAAATTCGGTTACAAGCTGAATCGCCTGTTCCCGTGTATACTGCTGACCGTCCTTCAGGATCGCCGCCACGGCGTCCCTGGGAAGGTTCAGCGTTTTCGAATTGACCAGTTGTTCTTTGCTATAAACAGGCGCGGCCTGGTCGACCACGGCGCCCGTGTTTTTCTTTGTAGCCATTACGTTATAACCTCCGATCTGATCGTGTTGTTCTGGTCCAGATAATACATTGTCGGAATGACTTCCGGTGTGATCACGAAATAGAAGTCAGCGTCAAAAAGGAACTGGAAGACGCGCTGATCGACGTCCTTCCTGGCGCTGATATTCTTCAGGCGGATCGTGCGTCGGACGTCGGTTTCGACGCCGGCGACGACCTCTGTCTTTTCGTGAACCGAAAGGGTTTCGAATTCGTCAAACATGGTTTCGGCCCATGCGTTGAATTCCAGGTTATCCTTCGACGCCAGGAAATACAGAACTTCGAACTGAACCGTCCTTCGACGGCGCCTGTCCAGTTTCTTTTCCTGGGACGCTTCAATCATACCGACAAAAAAGTTCCCGTCGGAATCCTTCGGGATTTCGTTGACGAAGACATGACGATCGGACCACAGACCGACAAGTTTTTCGGCGACGGCTTCCAGGAAGTCGTTCAGGGTCATTCGGTTCACCTCCGTTATTTCAGGCGGTCCCTTATGATCCTATCCATTTTCCGGTTAAGGCGCGCCGCCTGGGTTTGTTTTGTGCGCTTGACAGCGCGAAGAAGGGTGAAGTGGCCACGCACGAAGCCGCCAGGCGGTCCCACATACATTCCGCCTTCAGGGTCGTTCTTCTGGTATACGAAGGAACTTCCTTCCCAGTGACCAGGAACGAAATGACTTCGGAAGCCGTATTCAAGTGGCTTCGCGTAGTCAAGATTATTGAAGACGTCTATTTTGTAGGCGCGGCCGGCACGAATGGCCTTTGTTCCGCTTTTGAAGTTCCGGCGATAGTCGCCAGTGTTGACAATGCCTTCTTCTTTGCAGATTTTACGGGCCTGATCGCGCGCGTAGCGGCCTTCACCGACGGCCAGTTGATCCATGATTTCAGGAATATCGTTTTCCAGGGCCTGAAGTTGGTTCTGGAAGGCCACCAGTTCAGAATTGTCCACGCTCACGCCAGATCACCGTCCTTCACCTTGATTTCTTGATGTGTTGCATATACGGCCGGACGACCGACGACCGCGAAGTTCAGTTCTTTCTGACTGGAAGGATCGTCACGCCCGAAGCGCTTCAGGACGATCTTGTCGCCAGGAAGGATCGAAAGGTCAGGTCCGGCGAAAATGACAGCGTCATAATCGACGTTGTTTTGTGCGTCTGTCTGTCCGCTACTGTCTGAACCTGTATACGAAAGCGCGCAAATGATACCAGAATAAATCACAGAAGGATCAGACGCCGAAATAGCGTTCTGACCCCTCTGTGGCGTGGTTCTTGATACCGTGGCGGTGTCTTCATAGGTCATTTCGATCGCGGCGCGCTCTGCGCTTGCGTTTCCGAAGGACATAGAATCACCACCTTACTTTTCGATACTCGTTCAGGACAGTCTTCCACCCGAAGAATTCGCCGTTATCGGCGCCCAGGTTGAAGGTGTTCGCCGATCCAGACGATCCGGAACCTGTGGCGAAGGTGGTTTGAACGTCACCACGCTTCACAGAAGCCACAGGGCCGGTCGTGGCCGAAGAATTCCCCAGGCCGGCCGACTTGTAATAGCTGACACACATGACGACCAGGACGTTTTCCAGGTCTTCCGGAAGGGTGTCCCAGTTGATGTAGCGAAGGACCATTTTTTCGACGGTCTGGATCACATATTCCAGGATAGCGTCATGGTCTTCCGCCTGAATCCCCAGAAGGGCCTTGACCTTCGAAAGACGGCTGTCGCTCGACATAAGGGTTTGAAGAACCGTCGCGCGTTCCGCGTCGGTTAGGCCTTCCAGGGAAGATAGAATTTGATTCAGCATGATTACACCACCTTTCGGCGGTCCCGATTATTCACCTTTCTCGGCTTCGATCAGTTCGACGATCTGGGCCTTTGTGGCGCCGTCAGGAACCGCGATTCCGGCGTCCTGGGCGACTTTCAGAAGTTCGTCCTTGTTCATCTTGGACAAAGGCTTTTCGTCGCCCTGGGCGGAGTTCTGGCCGTCGTAGGGTTCGAAGTCGGGGTTCTTCTGAAGCTGTTCGACGACCATGTCGGACTTCGGTTCCAGAATTACGCCGGTATGTTTGTTTTTGAACTTCATTTTGATACCTCCTTATGAATAAGACTGTCCCTGGCCCAGATTACGCCTTCGCGTAGTGGAAGATCAGGTCAGGGGTCAGGGCCTTCGTGCCGTAGTCGTAGAACATAGACACGCCGTAGTCGTTGGACAGAGGAATCTTTTCAGGCTCCTTGTAAGGATAGATTACGGCCGGCTGTGCGATAGCGCCGTCGATCATAATGATCGCGTTAGTTCCGGAAGGAACAAAGACGGAAGAATAGCAACGGACGCCGTGGAAGGTTGCGAAGTCTTCGGCCGCGCTGTCAACGTTTGCGTTCTGAACATTCTTGTCCAGGTAGTTTCTGATCTTGCCGTAGAAGGAAGGATCGCACACCAGGCGCATGATGTTACGGGGAACGCCGCGAACGTAGTCGTTCTTCACGGTTTCCAGGGTCTGAATGAAGGCTTCGACAATAGTTTCCACGTCAGTTTCAACAGTTTCGAAGGCAGTACCTTCGCTGACCGCGCACTGGAAGAAAGCAGTGTCGAATTCTGCCGCCACGGTGTCGACATGGTTGTCGGCGCGTCTGGCCATGATGTTACCCACGCCGAAAGTATCAAGGTCGAACTTTGCGGCTTCCTCCACGATCTCCTTGTGGGTGTTCAGGTTGACAGTGGTAGGGGGAACAGTGATCGCGCTACCCTTGCCGGCGGCTCTTGCAGTGCCGTAGTCCTGGGAAACGCTGTTCTTGAATCTCTTATACTCGACGGAACCGCTTGCCGGATTGCCGGTATAAGACTGGGACTTCAGACCGGACGCCAGGGTGTCCTTCTGAATGTTGCCGATCACAAGACCGGAAAGTTCCGCAAGGTCAACCTTCGTGGAACCAGTCTGGATCAGGGAAATAGCTTTAGTTCTTGCCATAGTAAATCACATTCCTTTCAAATTATTTTTTGTGATTGATTACAGGACGACAGGGCCGTCCACTTTTACGGCCGGCGCGCCAGGGGCGCCAGGTTCGGCCGGTTTTGCGCCCTTAATAGTGGCGCCAGGATTCGCCGGTTCTGTAAACAGATAAGCCTTCGATTCCTTAATAGGCTTCAGAAGGGGGTCAAGGTCTGTTTTCAGATTGCCGGTGTCGTCGACGTCGATCTTTTCCAGGTCCAGAAGGCCGATAATGTCCGAAGGGTCGTGAACCTTTCCGTTCAAAGCCATTCGAAGGGCGGCGTTCTTGCTGATCTTCTTGATTTCGGCGTCGTGTGTGGCCTGAAGGTTTGCGATCGTGGTTTGGGCGTTCTTTACGTCGTCGGCGATTTTGGCCGGATCGCCGGTTCCACCGATAGCCTTCAGCGCTTCGGCGGCGGCCTTCAGGGCGTTTTCCGCGCTCGTTTTACCGCTGTTCGCGCCGTTGTACTTATCGGCCGGAACAAAACTTCCGTCGTTTCCGATAACCAGATCGACGTCCTTTCCGTCTTTGCCTTTGCCCTTCAGGGCGGCTTCGACCTGGGCGGACAGTTCGTCGCCCAACAGGGATTTGATACCTTCAATGATCATGGGAACTCCTTTCACCGCTGTCTTTTCCGTGACTTCCACACGCTTTGCGGTTCCGTCTGTTCGCCGGACGGTTACGGCTTGAATTATATGAAAAAGACGCCACCTGGAAGGCGACGCCTTAATCAACAGAAAAAGGGCATAATAAAACGCCGGCCTTTCGGTCGACGTCTTATTCAGGGTGATTCTTGCACTTAATACAAGTTTGCTGATTTTTGTCTGTGAATGTCATATCCTTCGGAAGTTCCGAAAGCGGCGACATTTCTTCATATACCAGGGCGGCGTCATAACATTCCAGAACGTCAATTTCGCGCCCCAGGATAGGACAGAAGACTTTCTTTTCACTGTTTTCCATATCCCAGTTCCTCCATTATCTTTTCAACCTTGCCGGTGAATTCTGCCCGTTTGTAGGCGGTCCGGATTTTCCCGTCGTGGCCGACATAGGCCGCGCCTTCAGGTGAATAGTAGTTCGTTGAAATATTGCGCTTGATAGAAAAAACGGCGTTGTTGATGTATTCAGCGGCTTCTTCCAGGCTTACGTTGTGGTTTCTTTGCGCTATGTGGGCGGCGTCTATTGTCAGAACGGACGTGTCGATTTTCTTCGCCGGTACTCTGACGACGCCAGTCAATCCGGATTCCTTGACCTTCTTATAAATTGCAAAGTCTGACTTCGTGGCTTCCGGAACGCGGCCCTTATAGGAATAAAGTCCTTTCAGTTCAGACCAGGATTCAGGCTGACCGTATTTCAAAGACTGGAAAGCGTCGACGTCAGAAGGGGCGTCAGCGCCCAGGCGTTCGGAATATGATTCGAACTGTTCCAGGTCTGCCTTTCTATTATACGCCTTTTTGCGTTCGACTTCAACGGACCCCTGGCCGTTTCTGGCCACTTGTTCGTCATACCAGTCTTTATAAGTTCTTGTCTTCGGCATAGGCTCACCGGAATTATACCAGTCAAGGGCGTCGTCCGGATCGTGTTCGATCGTAGTACAACGATCGTTCGGGTGCATAGGCGGATAATTGACGCCAGGTTTCGCGTCTTCTACTTTGAAGACCTTACCGTCAAGGGCGCCGCACACTTCACAAGTACGCGCGTCCAGTGTGGCCATGTATTCATATTCTTCGACGCCGGCTTCGTTATAGGCGGCCCTGTCGGCTTCGCTGTGAATGTGGGCCGTTTCCGTTCGGATCAACCTTTCAGCGTTCTTGTAGGACTGTCCCATTTTGGCGGATAGGGCGGAAGACATGGTTCCGACGCTCTTTCCCTGAATTAGTCCCTGGGTGATTATTTCCCTGGTATTGAACAGAAGGGCCTGTTTGTTTTGCCACAGGCGGTCGGAAAACATGGCGCCGGACCAGGGATAAGAAACGACCTGTTCAATAGTCGAAAAGTCGATCTTCGCGATTTCGTTGAAGAATCCGGACCTGGATTGAATGTCATAGCATTTTTTATAATATCCTTCGACGAACATATCCCCGAATTCTTCCTTCATCTGGGCGACGCCTTTGTCGAAAAGGTCGTTCAGAATCAGGTCGATCTGGCCCTGTAAGGCTTCCAGACGGGAAATAGAACTGTTCGCCGATAAGGAGTCAAGCTGTGCAGTCAGAAGCGCCCTGGTGTGGGCGTCTGTGGTCTGGGCGATCTTGGCGACGTATGCGTCCAGGCTTGCCTTCCATTCCTGGAATTCATTCCGGTTCAGAAGGCGGACGGCCTGATCGTATGTAAGGCCATACTTTCCGGCGTATTTCGAATAGAACCCGTCGATTTCACGGCGGATCGCCTTCGCGGCCGTTTCGTATTCCTGGAACATTTTCGCCGAAAGACCGGCGCCGCGAAGATAGGCTTCATTCTCACGCTGTAAGGCGCGCGCGGCCCAGTATTCTTTATTCCTCATTTACGCCACCACCATCCAGGCCGGCGCCATTGTCGCCGCCTTCCTGGCCGGCGTTCGCGCCCAGGCTATTATTGAAAAGACCTTCGCCGAATTCTTCCATAGCGGCCTTCTTTTCTTCGTTGATACGGTCCAGTTCTTCGTCTGCGTCTGCGACCCAGGGGTGATTCTGAAGAATGGTTCGTTTCGACAGAAGACCGTCGCTGTTTCTGGCGTTGTTGATCACGTCGGTTTCGTTGACAGGAAGGTCCATATTGAAGATAATGTCGAATTCTTCGTTCGTGAAGTCGCCCTGTCCGGTGATCTGAAGATAGACGTCAATGAACAGTTTCAGACGTTGGAAGGTGTCTTTCAGTTCGGTTCCCAGGGAATCGCAGTCCGCGTCAAGGTCCATATATCGGAAGTTGATCGCGGTTCCGGAAGCGTTACCCAGTTCAGGGTCCTTCGTATCGACAGCGGCGGCGAAGTCATACACGTCGCGGCGCTGTTTATCCAGGAAGGCCATGACAGCGTCGATATTCAGGTCGGCCTGAAGTTTATCCACGCCACCGTCGGTCGTGACTTTGATCGCCATGTGTTCCTTCAGGTCCTTCAGGAATTCGGCCAGGTCCTGACCGCCATAGTTGCGAAGGATATAGATAAACTTCGCGACGTCACGAAGAACGTCGGCCGTGACGGACGTCTGCCAGTTGATGTCGTCGATCAGGTCCTTAATGAAGTAACACAGGGGAAGTTCTTCTTCGTTATACTTCAGCCAGGCGATCGGCGCTTCCTCCCAGTTATAGGCTTTGTCGCCGACGACGAAGTGGGGTTCGGTGTAGTCGTTGGTTTCGTCACCGTGTTCCTTGTCGACGTGGAACTGGCCGGCGCCGGTTCCGGCGAAGGCGTCAGTCTTGAACCACTTCACGCCGCCAGACCACCAGAATTCCGCGTGTGTGATAACGTGTTTTCTGGTCCCGATATAAATGATCTGATCATAGAATCGAATGAAGGCGTCCAGTTTGGTTCGTTCTGCGTCCTTCCACAAAGGGATCAGTTCGTTCGAAGGGATTCGCATGAAGGCCAGTTTCCCTTCGTCGAAGTAAGGCTGAAGCCAGGCAATACCGGACTTCACAGCGCCCTTTCCCAGTGACTTAATCTTCCGGCGGAATGTGGCGTCGAATACCTTGTTCAAGGCGTCGCCATAGGCGCCGTTCGCGGTGTCAACAGTCCAGGGTTTCGACAGAAGGTAGTTCGCTTTCTGGTCGACAAGTTTCTTCAGAATCGGGTGTTCGATCCTGGTGTTCGACCGGTTGGCGACGTCATTCGTCTTCTTCTGGACGTCGGACCTGTTTCTGTAATAGGATTCAGCCTGAACAATATTCTGATACTGTTCGGACTGTTTGAATTCGCGGATTTCCTCACTGACGATCTGGGCCAGTGACATAGTCGCGTTTTCAGGGTTGGACAGGACAGCGTTGATCCGGTCCATAACCGATAGTTCAGCCATTTTTCACACCTCATTTCAATACTTCGATAGCAGAACCACGACGAAGGCGTTCAACGGCATAACGAAGGGCCGCCATAGCGTCGTCCATGAATTCGACCGGTTCGTCGATATACAGGCCGGACGTGGCGTCCTTTTTCCATTTCCACTGTTGAACTTCCTTCAGGACATTTACACAAGACGGGTGAATGTGGATTTTTCGGCCCTTCAGCCAGTCAATTTGTGCCTTGACGCTTCCAGGTTCCTTCTTCACAGCGGCCGCCCTGAAGCCGGCCTTCTGCCAGGTCTTGATTCTGTCCGGTTCTGCTGAATCACAGAACATTTCGACGCGTTGGTCGACCTTGTTCTGTTTGGCCAGGTTGATAATTTCTTCCGTGTCCTTCTCAAAGACATAGATTTCGGAACAGATATAGATTTCACCGTCCCGTGATCCCACGCCCAGAATGGCGTCGGCGTGGTTATATCCGAAGTCCTGGCCATAATAGAAGGCGTCGAAGTTGGTCTTCGCCGTCGGGAAGTCATGGACTTCGAAGTTCGTCAGGATCAGGCCGCCCAGTTCGCCCCATTCG
>ERZ1673744.2025-NODE-2025-length-16148-cov-4.899957_pt1 | contig 16148 bp, 18 predicted proteins | sample MGYA00580207_ERZ1673744 | MGnify/ENA primary metagenome ERZ1673744 (study PRJEB41218, sample SAMN15661751) | gut metagenome | host: Homo sapiens | place: Canada: London | collected 2015-08-20/2019-03-30 | study: EMG produced TPA metagenomics assembly of... | reverse complement strand
CGGCGTCCAAATCAAAACTACGGAAAGAAGTATCACGATGAAAAAAACAGAAAAGATCCGCTTTCTCACCGAAGCGGCGATGATCGCCGCCATCTACTGCGTTTTGACGGTCTGCCTGCCGTTCATGACGTTCGGGCAGGTGCAGTGCCGCATCGCCGAGGCGCTGACGGTGCTGCCCGTGTTCATGCCGTCGGCTGTGCCAGGGCTGTTTGTCGGCTGTGTGCTGTCGAACGCCATCGGACTGGCGATGGGCGCGAATGTGGCGGGGGCGCTGGACATTCTCGTCGGTGCGCTGGCGACCGGCGCGGCGGCGCTGCTCACCCGCAAATGGCGGCATGTGCGTTTGCGCGGACTGCCCGTTTTGTCGACGCTGCCGCCGGTGGTGCTCAACGCCCTTGTCGTGGGCTTGGAGCTGACCGTCGCGCTGTATGGGTGGGATGTGCGTCTTTATGCCATCAACGCATTGGCGGTCGGCGCGGGCGAACTCATTTCCGCGACCGGCGGCGGGCTCATTCTGTATATCGCTCTGAGAGGACGGCTGAATGGAGAAAAAGGATAAAGAGAAGAAACTGCTTTGGAGCATTCTTTTTTTGCTCATCGCCGCGCTGACGGTGTGGGCGCTTGTCTCGCAGAATAAGGCGTTTTCCCTTCATTCCTTCGCCGCCTATTGGCGCGGGGCGAAAAAGGGCTGGCTTCTCTGTGCGCTGCTTGCGGCCTTCGGGTTTATCGCCTTTGAGGGCGCGGCGCTTGCGGCGGCGTGCCGCCCGTTCGGCAGCCGTATCCGCCCGACGCGCGCCTATCTCTATGCCGCGGCGGATGTCTATTTTTCCGCGATCACGCCGTCTGCGACCGGCGGTCAGCCCGCCAGCGCCTATTTCATGATGAAGGACGGCATGGCGGCGGGGACGGCGGCAGCGGCGCTGCTGGCGAACCTCATGATGTACACGCTGTCCATCGTGGTGATCGGCGCAGTCATTTTCACGGCGCACCCCGGCGTTTTTCTCAGCTATGGGCTTGCGGGTAAGCTGCTTATCCTGTTCGGCTGCCTGGCGCAGCTCGTGATGGTGGTGTTTTTCGGGCTGCTGCTGCGGGACGAAAAGCTCTTAAAGCGCATCGCGGATGGGGGGCTGCACATTTTGTGCCGCCTGCACCTTCTGCAGCGTGAGGCGCAAAAGCGCGAAAAGCTCAACGCCGCCATGGACGCCTACCGCGATCAGCTTCTGTGTCTGCGCGGGCAGCGAAAAATGTTTTTCTTTGTGTTATTGTTCAATTTTTTGCAGCGCGCCTCCTCGATCTCGGTGACGCTTTTTGTGTATCTTGCGGGCGGCGGCACTTGGGCAGAGGGGATGCGCGTCTGGGCGACGCAGGGCTTTGCCGTGCTCGGCTCGAACTGCATCCCCATCCCCGGCGCGATGGGCGTGTCGGACTATCTGATGCTTGAGGGCTTCGGCAACATGATGCCGGCGGCGGAGGCTGCCAATTTGGAGCTGCTCAGTCGCGGCCTTTCGTTTTATCTCTGCATCACCGTTTGCGGCATAACGGTGCTTTTGGGATATTTACTACAAAAGAGGAGAAATCATCATGCTGGGATTTTATGACTATACGGTGCTGCTCACCTACCTGTCGCTGGTGTCTGCCGGCACGGGTATCGTGGTGTCGCTCAGCGGCGGCGGGCATCCGTTCATCGGCGTGTTTTTGCTGCTTTTCTGCGGCCTTTGCGACGCCTTTGACGGCAAGGTCGCGCGCACCAAAAAAAATCGCACCGACATGGAGCGCCGCTACGGCATCCAGATCGACTCGCTGTCCGACCTCGTGGCGTTCGGCGTGCTGCCCGCCTGCATCGGCATTGCGATGCTGCGCACCTCGCCGATCATGAAAATGCTGCGCCACCGCTGCCCCGAGCGGGTCGAGGTGTTTTTGGTCGGCGTGCTCGGTGCTATTATGGTGCTGTATATTTTGGCGGCGATGATCCGCCTTGCCTATTTCAATGTGACCGAGGAGGAGCGCCAGCGCACCGAGGGCGGCGTGCGGCAATATTATACGGGGCTGCCCGTGACCTCGGCATCGCTCATTTTCCCGCTGGTGCTGCTGCTGCAATATATCGTGCCCGTCGATGTCACGCCGGTGTATTTCGTCACGGCGCTGCTCACCGGCTTTGCCTTTTTGTCCCGTATTCAGATCCGCAAGCCGACGCTCAAGGGCATTCTCATCATGATCGGCATCGGGCTTGTGGAATTTATTCTGGTGTTTTTGGGCGAATTGCTCACCCGCTGACGGAGAAAACGATGAAAAACGAACGCATGCTGCGCTTTTTATATCACACCGCTGCGGGGCGGATCCTGTTGCGACCGCTGTGCAGCCGCGGGGTGTCCCGCCTTTGCGGCGCTGTTTTGAACACGCGGCTGTCGCGCCCCCTCATCGCCCCCTTTCTGAAAAACAACGGCATCGACATCGCCGATTTCGAGGGCGCGCCGTTTGCGAATTTCAACGCCTGCTTTTCGCGGAGGATCAGGGACGGACTGCGCCCGATCGCGCCGCTGCCGGCGTTTATCGCGCCGTGTGACGCGCTTTTGTCGGCATACCGCATCACGGGCGACACCGTCATCCCCGTGAAGCAGAGCCGCTTCACCGTGGCGGCGTTGCTCGGAGACGATCCCGTTGCCGCGCGGTATGTGGACGGCGTGTGCCTGGTTTTTCGCCTGTGCGTGCAGCACTATCATCGGTATCATTATGTGGACGACGCCGTGAAGGGCGAAAATGTGTTCATCAAGGGAAAGCTCCACACCGTGCGCCCCATCGCGCTGCGCGAGGTGCCGGTGTTTGTCGAAAACTGTCGGGAATATACCGTGATGGACACCGTGCACTTTGGCACGGTGACGCAGGTGGAGGTCGGCGCGCTGCTGGTCGGGAGGATCTGCAACCGCGACGGCGCGGGGGAGGTCAAACGCGGTGCGGAAAAGGGCATGTTCCTCTATGGCGGGAGCACGGTCATCCTGCTTTTGGAGAAAGGATGCGTGCAATTCCCCGAAACGCTTTTTGTCGCGACCGCCGACGGAAAAGAGACGCCGGTGCGCCTCGGCGAGGCGATCGGAGAAAAGGAGAAGGTATGAAACGGAGACGGGCGCTCGGGCTGTTTTGTGCGGGACTGCTGCTTTTTGCCGCCTGCGGGCAGGCAAGGCCGTTGTCGTTGCCGTCGGTGGCGACGGCTGCCGCGCAGACAACGACGGGCGTCACCGCAACGAGCGCCACGGCGACGACGGCAATAACGACTCTCCCGCCGACAACGCCGACAACGGCGACAACGGCAGAGACCACTGCCGTCACCGCGACGATTGCGACGCGCCCGCCGACGACGGTGACCGCGCCGACAACGACGCCCACAACCTATCGCACGACCGATGCGCCGCCCCTGCCCACGGCGCGTCCCCCAAAGCCGACCGAAAAACGCGAGCTTACAGAGACCGTGCGGGTCGTCTGTGTCGGGGACAGCATCACGAAAAACGGCTATTGGGAGAATAATCTCCAGGGGGCGCTGCCGCAAGACTATGTCGTCGAGGGGTTCGGCGTGAACGCCGCGACCGCGCTGCGATACGGCATGAAAAACGACGGCACGCCCATGGGCTTTGTCGACACAGAGGCCTATGCGGACAGCCTGCGGACAGTGCCGGACATCGTGGTCATCATGCTCGGCACAAACGATGCAAAGCCCATCAACTGGGAGGGGGACATGGATAATCCCCACCAGTTCATCATCGACACCACCGAGCTTGTCCGCACCTATCAGCAGATGGACAGCGCGCCGACGGTGTTTCTGGCGCTGCCGCCGACGGTGCACAGGACCTATTCCACCATCACCGAGGAGGCGCTGGCGCAAAAGGTCATCCCCGCGCTGCGGCGGGTGGCAAAGGTTACGGACGCGCACCTCATCGATGTGCACACGGCAACGGAAAATGCCGCGGAGCACTTTGCCGACGGGGTGCACCCGTCGGATGACGACGGAAGACAATGCATTGCCGATGAGATCGCCGCGGCGATCCTTACATATGTAACATCGGAGAAAACCGAAAAAACGGAAAAAACGGAGGGAACGGTATGCAACGGGCAGGGTGTCTTTTGACGGTGCTTTTGCTTTTGCTGGTGCCGCTTGCCGCCTGTAAGGCGGAGGTGTCGGGGGAGTCCTCGGCGGTCGCCGCGGGCACAACGACGAAACAGATGGCGGAGAGCACAGGAAAGACTTCAAAAAAGACCGAAAAAACGACTGCAGAGACCGAAAAAACGAAAAGGACAACAGAAGAGAGGACGACCACACCGCCGTCGACGAAGCCCGTCACGACGACAAAAACGCGCCGCCCGACCACGACGCGGAGCACGAGAGGCACGTCCGCGCCGCCCACACTGGCCTATCTCACCTCCGCCCGCGCGTCAAAGCCGACCGAAAAGCGCAGCTTTGCGGAAACGGTGAAGGTCGCGTGTGTCGGGGACAGCATCACGAAAAACGGCTATTGGGAGAATAATCTCCAGGGGGCGCTGTCGAAAAGCTATGTCGTCGAGGGGTTCGGCGTCAACGGCGCGACCGCGCTGTATTTCGGCATGGACAACAGCGATTTCAAGGCGTATGTCGACCAGCCGGAATACAGAAAAAGCCTTTCCGCCGGCGCGGACATCGTGGTCATCATGCTCGGCACGAACGATTCGAAGGGCTATAACTGGGAGAGCGACATGGACAATCCGCGCCAGTTCATCATCGACACGACCGATCTTGTTCGCTCCTATCAGCAGGCGGCAAGCGCACCGACGGTGTTTTTGGCGCTGCCGCCGACGGTGTTCAAGCCCTTTGCGGGTATCACCAACGAGGTGATTGAGGAAAGCGTCATCCCCGCGCTGCGGCAGGTGGCGGCGGACACGGGCGCCATACTCATCGACACGCATGCGGCGACAAAGGACGCCGCGGAGCATTTCGTCGACGGTGTGCACCCGTCGGATCTCGCGGGCAAGAAGTGCATCGCCGACGCAGTCGCGGCGGCGATCACGGCGCATGTCGGCAAGAAATAGAAAAAGTGGTTGACAACCCTTGCAGGGTGTGTTAAAATGTGGGATGCCGCATGTTGTGGGTTTTTGAAGTGAGCCCTGCTCCACCCGCCGCAGCGAGTCTGAAGAAAAGGCAGGTACGCCTATGTACGCGATTATCGAAACCGGCGGCAAGCAGTATAAGGTGGAAAACGGTGATGTTGTGTTCATCGAAAAGCTGGATGTCGCACCCGAAGAGACCGTCACTTTTGACAAGGTCATGGCTTTCCACGACGGAAAGGCCCTGAAGATCGGCACGCCCTGTGTGAAAAACGCAGTCGTGACGGCGCATGTTCTGAAGAACGGCAAGGGCAAGAAGATCAACATTTTCACCTATAAGCCGAAAAAAGGCAGCAGCCGCAAGATGGGCCATCGTCAGCCCTACACCAAGGTGCAGATCGACACGATGGAGATCGTGAAACCGGTGAAGGCAGCCGAATCGGCGGCGGAATAACGATATGATACGGGCGGTTTTCCGCTATGCGGGGGACGCTCCGCGGGGATTTTCCCTTTGCGGGCACGCGGGCGCCGGTGTCGCGGGCGAGGATGTCGTCTGCGCGGCGGTCTCCTCTGCGGCATACATGGCGGCGAACACCGTGACCGATGTCGTCGGCGCAAAAGCGACGGTCGATGTGGGCGACGGGGCGCTGACCCTGGAGGTTTTTGAGGAAAACGCGGGTATCAAAACGGTTATGGACGGCTTTTTCCTGCACATGAAGGCGTTGCAGGAGCAGTATCCCGAACGGATACAGGTATTGAAAACGGAGGTGTAAGTATGTTAAAGGTCAACATTCAGTTGTTTGCGCATAAAAAAGGTATGGGCTCGACCAAGAACGGTCGTGATTCCGAGTCCAAGCGTCTCGGCGTCAAGCGTGCCGACGGGCAGGAGGTGCTCGCGGGCAACATTCTGGTGCGTCAGCGCGGCACGCATATCCATCCCGGCAACAATGTGGGCATCGGCTCTGACGATACGCTGTTCGCGACCATCGACGGCGTGGTGCGCTTTGAGCGCGTCGGCAAGGACCGCAAGCGTGTCAGCGTGTACGCTGTGGAGCAGTAAGTTTCTGCAAACAAAAGGGCTGTCGCAATCGCGGCAGCCTTTTTTCAAATGTAAAAAGGGCATACTGACAGAGAAGGGAAGTGTCGGATATGTTTGTTGACAAGGCAGTGATCACCGTGAAGGCGGGGGACGGCGGCAACGGTGCCGTGTCGTTTCACCGCGAGAAATATGTCGCGGCGGGCGGTCCGGACGGCGGCGACGGCGGACGCGGCGGCAACATCGTGTTCAAGGTGGACACAGGGCTGAACACGCTGGCGGATTTTCGCTATAAACGGAAATATACCGCCCCTGCGGGACAGACGGGCGGCGCAAAGCGCTGCTTCGGAAAAGCGGGGGAGGATCTTGTCATCACCGTTCCCGAGGGAACGCTCATTTTTGACGACGAGACCGGCAGACTGATGGCGGACATGACGGCGGAAAAACCGTTCATCGCCGCCAAGGGCGGCAGAGGCGGCTGGGGCAATGCCCATTTCGCCACCCCCACCCGCCAGGTGCCGCGCTTTGCCAAGCCCGGCACGCCGGGGGAGAGCTATACGCTGCGGCTGGAGCTGAAGCTGCTCGCGGATGTGGGGCTTGTCGGGTTTCCGAATGTCGGAAAATCGTCGCTCATTTCCGCGGTGAGCGAGGCAAAGCCGCAGGTCGCCAACTATCATTTCACGACCGTCACGCCGGTTCTCGGCGTGGTGCGCGTCGCCGAGCGGCAGTCATTCGTGATGGCAGACATCCCCGGCATCATCGAGGGCGCTGCCGAGGGCGTCGGCCTCGGGCACGACTTTTTGCGGCACATCGAGCGCTGCCGCGTGCTGGTGCATGTCGTGGATATCGCGGGGAGCGAGGGGCGCGACCCGCTGGAGGATTTTGACAAGATCAATCATGAGCTTGCCGCCTTTGACAGCGCGCTTGCCTCCCGTCCCATGATCGTGGCGGGCAACAAGTGCGACCTCGCGACCGAGGAGCAGCAGGCGGCGTTTGCCGCTGCGATGAAGGCGCGCGGGTTTGCCTATTTCCCCATCATGGCGCCCATCGCGCACGGCACGGATGCCCTCATAAAGCACCTTGCCGCCATGCTGCAGACGCTGCCGCCGCCGACGCGGTTTGAGCCGCAGGCGGAGGAGCTGCCGGATGTCGAGACGCTGCGCGACCGCAGCGTGCAGATCAAAAACGAGGACGGCGTGTTCTTTGTGGAGGCGCCGTGGCTGCTGCGGCTGATGCGCGGCATCAACTTCGATGACAGCGAGTCGCTGCAATATTTTGAAAAGGTGCTGAGAAGCGCCGGCGTCATCGACGCGCTGACCGACGCGGGCGTTGTCGAGGGCGACACGGTGTGCATCTATGACTTCGAGTTTGAGTTTGTCTGTTGAGGTGAGCGGCATGGAAAGACTGTATCCGCAGGCGGTGGATGTGCGGGAGCTAAGCCCGCTGACGCTGGCGCTTGTCGGCGACGGTGTGTATGAGCTGATGGTGCGGGAGCGCCTTTGCTGTCTTGCCAACCGCGCGGCGGGCGAGCTGCACCGTCTGTCGGTGCGGGTGGTGCGCGCCGAGGCGCAGGCAGCGGCGGCAGAGCGCATCGAGCCGCTGCTCACCGAAACGGAGGCAGCCGTCTATCGCCGCGGCAGAAACGCCCACACCCCGCGCACCGGCAGAGACTACCACATGGCGACGGGGCTGGAGACGCTTTTCGGCTATCTCTATCTGAAGGGCGAGATCGACCGCGTGCGGACGCTTTTCGATGCGTGCATGGAAAAAGGCGCGGAAAAATAAAAAAAGTGCGGGTCCCCCCGCACTTTTCTCTCCCTTCGTCACGGCTGCGCCGCGACACCTCCCTCATCAGCGGGAGGCAAAGAAAGGATCTCGGATCACCATTTCTTTTGCAGCTCCTCGGCGCGCGCCGCGGACATCTGCTTGATGGTTTCCGCCTTATAGGGTGAGGTCTCGCCGCCGTTGCCGTAGAGGAAATAATACCCCTCCGGCGTGCGGTACAGCCGCTCCTCATACCCTGCGGGATCGCCGAAATCGCCCTCACTGTGCGCTTTGATGAGTGTGGCGGTTTCGGTGTCATAAAGACGCTTGCAGATGGTTCTTTGCATGACGATCAACTCCTTTATTTTTTATCCACTGTCAGTATACACTATGTTTCGGAAAAAATACAGTAGATTTTGACAAAAAAAGGCGTTTGCGGAAAAAATTTACATTTTCATAAAAATGGCGAAAACCCCCCGTCCTTATCGCCTTTTTTGCACTTTTCGCCGCTGCCCTTTTCGTGCAACACGGAAAAATTTGCAAAAGAGGATTGACAAACGGAAAAGAACCGCATAATATTTTCATGTGGAAGCGGCACAGCCGCTAAAAAATCAGGAGGATGAGGTTTCATGGTATTGGAAAAGGTTGCGGCGATCCTGTCCGCGCAGTTTGAAGTCGATGCAGACAAGATCACGATGGACACCGACTTTGTGGAAGATCTCAACGCCGACTCGCTGGATGTTGTGGATATGCTGATGTCGCTGGAGGATGAATTTGATGTGGAGATCCCCGACGAGGAGATCGAGAACATTCATACGGTGGGCGATCTGGTCTCCTACATTGAGGAGCACATGTAAGAAAACCGTGAGGCTGTCGCAAAAAAGCGGCAGCCTTTGTTTTTGGAGGTGAGGGGCGTGTGGACGGTCGAGGCGATGACGGCGGCGGATGTGCCGTCCCTTGCCGCGCTGGAGCGGGCGTGCTTTGCGCACCCGTGGTCTGCGGATGCCATTGCCGCGGAGCTTAAAAACCCCGCCGCCGTGTTTCTGGTCGCGAAAACGGAGGGGGGCGCTTGCGGCGGCTATGTCGGGATGCTTTGCGCCGCCGACGAGGGGGCGATCGCCAATGTGGCGGTGTCGCCGCAGTGCCGGCGGCAGGGCTGCGCCGACGCACTGTTGACGCGGCTGCTGCAGGTCGCATGGCAAAGGGGGCTTGCCCGCGTGACGCTTGAGGTGCGGGTGAGCAATGCGGCGGCGATCGCGCTGTATGAAAAGCACGGGTTTGCGGCCGTCGGGGTGCGCCCGCGGTTTTACCGCACGCCGACCGAGGACGCCGCCATCATGATACGGGAACGGAGAGTGGAAGATGGTCATACTGGGAATTGAGTCCTCCTGTGACGACACCGCCGCGGCGGTGGTGAAGAACGGTAGGGAAGCGTTGTCCAATGTCGTGGCGTCGCAGGTAGAGGAGCACCGCCTCTATGGCGGCGTCGTGCCCGAAATTGCGTCAAGGCGGCACACCGAGGCGATCTCGGCGGTGGTGGAAAAGGCGCTTTTTGACGCGGGGATGACGATAGAGGAGGTCGACGGCATCGCCGTGACCTATGCGCCGGGGCTGATCGGCGCGCTGCTGGTCGGCGTGAATTTTGCAAAGGGACTGGCGCTGGCGACGGGCAAGCCCCTCATCCCGACGCACCATCTGCGTGCGCACATCGCGGCAAACTACTTGGCGCATGCGGACTTGAAGCCGCCGTTTTTGTGCCTTGTGGTGTCCGGCGGACACAGCCACATCGTCGAGGTGAAGGACTACACCGATTTTCGCGTTGTCGGCAGGACGCGCGATGACGCGGCGGGCGAGTGCTTCGACAAGGCGGCGCGCGCCATGGGGATGCCCTATCCCGGCGGCATCGCGCTCGACAAAATTGCCGAGGAGGGGGACGAGACGGCGTTTCATTTCCCGCGGCCGCGCGTGGACGGCAGCCCCTATGACTTCAGCTTTTCGGGACTCAAGACCGCCGTGCTCAATATGCTGCACAACGCGGAGCAAAAGGGCGAAACGCTGCCGACGGCGGATGTGTGCGCGTCGTTCCGCAAGGCGGTCGTCGACATGCTGTCCGAGAACTTTTTGCAGGCTGCGGCGGACACGGGTGCAAAAACGCTGGTGCTGGCGGGCGGCGTTTCCGCCAACAGAGGACTGCGCCGTCGGCTGGAGACGGAATGTGCAAAAAGCGGGCTTTCGCTGTTCATGCCGCCTATTTCGCTGTGCGGCGACAACGGTGCGATGGTCGCGGCGCAGGGGTATTATGAGATGGCGGCGGGACACACGGCGGGCATGGATCTCAACGCGGTTGCATCCTTGTCGATTGAAAATTGTGAATAATTTTTCAAATCTTTTATTTTGCTCTTGCAATCCCGAAAATTTGTCGTATAATGTTATTCGACGGAAGATGGTTTTCCGACAGGAGAGGTTTTCCGAATATATCCGTTTTTGACGGAAAGGAGAGGCAATTATGACCAAGAATGCATCTATCCTCAAGTGGGTAGAAGAAAAGAAGAATTGGTTGCAGCCGGACGAGGTCATGTGGATCGACGGCAGTGAGGCACAGCTGGAGATGTTGCGCGCACAGGCGTGCCAGACCGGCGAGCTCATTAAGCTGAATGAAGAAAAGCTGCCGGGCTGCTATCTGCATCGCTCCAATCCGAATGATGTAGCGCGCGTGGAGGGCAGAACCTTCATTTGCTCCGAAAAAGAAGAAGATGCCGGACCGACCAACAACTGGATGGCGCCGGACAAGGCATATGCGATGCTTGATGACATCACGAAGGGCGCCTATCACGGTCGCACCATGTATGTCATCCCCTATTCCATGGGCGCAATCGGTTCTCCCTTTGCCAAATACGGCATCGAGATCACCGACTCCATCTATGTGGTGGTGAGCATGGCGATCATGACCCGCATGGGAGAGGCGGTCTATGACGCGCTGGGCGACAGCGAGGACTGGATCCGCGGTCTGCACTGCAAGTGCGACATCGACGCCGAGAAGCGCTATATCTGCCACTTCCCGCAGGACAACACCATCATTTCCGTGAACTCCGGCTACGGCGGCAATGTGCTTTTGGGCAAGAAGTGCTTTGCGCTGCGTATCGCGTCGAACCTCGGCAGACAGGAAGGCTGGCTTGCCGAGCATATGCTCATCCTCGGCGTGGAATATCCGAACGGCGAAAAGAAGTATGTGGCGGCGGCGTTCCCGTCCGCCTGCGGCAAGACCAACCTTGCCATGCTGATCCCGCCGGAGCTGTACCGTAAAAAGGGCTACAAGATCTGGTGTGTCGGCGACGACATCGCCTGGATGCGCATCGGCCCGGACGGCAGACTGTGGGCGGTCAACCCCGAGAACGGCTTCTTCGGCGTTGCACCGGGCACGAACATGAAGTCCAACCCGAACGCGCTCATTTCCACCAAGAAGAACACCATCTTCACCAATGTGGCGCGCAACCTCGACGACAACACCGTGTGGTGGGAAGGCATGGACAAGAACCCGCCGAAGAACGCGGAAAACTGGAAGGGCGAGAAGTGGGATTGCACCGACGGCTCCAAGGGCGCGCATCCCAACTCCCGCTTCACCGCACCGGCAAAGAACTGCCCCTGCGTGTCTCCGGAGTTTGACTCCCACACCGGCGTGCCGATCTCCGCTATCGTGTTCGGCGGCAGACGCGCCAAAACCGCTCCGCTGGTCTATCAGTCCCGTGACTGGAACAACGGCGTGTTCGTCGGCTCCATCATGGCGTCCGAGACCACCGCTGCCGCGACCGGCGCTGTCGGCGTCGTGCGCCGTGATCCCATGGCGATGCTGCCCTTCTGCGGCTATCACATGGGCGACTACTGGGCGCACTGGTTCGAAATGGGCGAGAAGCTCGGCGACAAAGCCCCGAAGATCTTTAATGTCAACTGGTTCCGCACCGACGACGAAGGCCACTTCATTTGGCCGGGCTTCGGCGACAACCTGCGCGTGCTGGAGTGGATTTTGAAGCGCTGCGAGGGCAAGGTGGACGCCGTGGAGACCCCGATCGGCTTTGTGCCGCATGCCGAGGACATCAACATCGAAGGCCTGGAGATCTCTTTGGATACGCTGAAGGGTCTGCTCGATGTCGACCGCGACCTGTGGAAGAGCGAGACCGAGGGCATCACCGAGTTCTATGCCAAGTTCGGCAACAAGCTCCCCGCGGAGCTGCGTCACCAGCTGGATGCGCTGAAAGCGCGCCTCGGCTGAGCTTAACTGTATCAAAAAATCGGCTGTGCATCGCACAGCCGATTTTTTGTTTGCAGACCTTTTCCCAAGGCTCCCCTCTTTCCACAGAGGGGAGCTCCCGCCGCATGCGCGGCGGGGGGTGTTGCAGGTGCGCAGGACTATATGGTCTCGTTATTTTCCAGATCCTCCAGTGCTGCGCGCACTGCCGCGATCACGAATGCGGAAAAGGTGCACTCCTTTCCCGTGATGGCATGCTCCACCGCCTCGATCACATCGTTCGGAAAACGGATCGTCTTGTTTGTCGTCGGCGGTATCACCGGAATATGAAAGTGTCCCATCGATCTCACCTCGCAATATATTTGAAATACAAATAGCTTAAAGCAGCTGCAGCAGTTCCTGTGCGGAGAGAGCGGAGAGGGAGGTGATGCCGCCGGAGAGCACCGCGTCGGCGATCTCCTGCTTTTGCTCCTGCAGGCGGAGGATCTTTTCCTCCACCGTGTTCTGCACCACAAGGCGCACCACCTGCACGGGGTTTTCCTGCCCGATGCGGTGGGCGCGGTCGGTCGCCTGCTGCTGCGCGGCGAGGTTCCACCACGGGTCATAATGGATGACCACATCCGCGCCCGTGAGGTTCAGTCCCGTGCCGCCCGCCTTGAGCGAAATGAGAAATACCTGCGTGTCGCCGGTGTTGAACCGCTGCACAAGCTGTGCCCGCTCGGCGGCGGGCGTCGAGCCGACAAGCGTCATGTGCGAAATGCCCGTGCGGTCGAGATCCCTTTCGAGAATGGAGAGCATGGAGGTGAACTGCGAGAAAAGCAGGACGCGATGCCCGTTGTCGCACGCCTGCCGCACCACCTCAAGGCATGCCTGCCGCTTGCAGCTCACCGCTTTATACCCGTCCGTGCACAGAGACGGGTCGCAGCAAATTTGCCGCAGGCGCATCAAAAGCGTCAGCACCGACAAACGGCTCTTTTCAAAGGTTCCCGCCGCCAGCTCTGCGTGGATCTTTTCCTCCACCTGCGCCGCGCAGGCGGCATAGAGCTTTTCCTGTGCCTCGTCCATGGTGGCGGTGAGCACCTGCTCCGTTTTCGGCGGCAGCTCTTTCAGAACATCCTTTTTCAGTCGCCGCAGCAAAAACGGCGCGATGATGACGGCAAGGCGGGAGAGCGGCGCTTCTTCGCCGTCTCTCACGATGGGCAGCTCGAAATGCTTTTTGAAATAGCTGTAGCTGTATAAAAATCCGGGCATCAGGAAATCGAAAATGCTCCAAAGCTCCGACAGCCGATTTTCCATCGGCGTGCCGGTCAGCGCAAAGCGCCGCTCGGACGCGATTGCCTTGACGGCGCGGGCGTTTTGCGTCTGCTGATTTTTGATGTATTGTGCCTCGTCCAAAATGTGATAGTGAAAGCGCAGCTCCTTGTAGAGCAGGATGTCGCGCTTCAGGAGATCATAGGAGGTCACCAGCACGCGATAGTCGCCGATGTCGGACAAAAGTGCCGCGCGCAGCGGTGCGTCGCCCGTCACCGCCAGCACCGTGAGGTGCGGCGCGAAGCGGTGCAGCTCGCTCACCCAGTTGAGCACCAGCGAGGTGGGACACACCACCAGCGAGGGCAGCGGGGAGCGGGCCGCGTCCTCCGTCAGCAGGCTGATGATTTGCAGCGTTTTGCCAAGCCCCATGTCGTCTGCCAAAATTCCGCCGAACCCCGCCGCATCCAGCGCGCGCAGCCAGCGATAGCCCTCCTTTTGGTACGGCCGCAGCACATTTTCGAGCGTCTTCGGCACGGGATAGGGGGCGGCGGTCGCGTTTTCGATCTCCTGCGCCAACGCCTTGAACACCGCCGCCTGACGGAAATGCAGCTGCGGGCGGCTGTTCATGAGCGATTGGAGCTGCAGGGCGCGATAGCGCGGGAGCGTGACCCTGCCGCTTTTCAGCTCGGCAGGTGTGAGCGACAGCTCATCGGTCAGGTGCAAAAGCGCCTGCACATTTTCATCGGAAAGCGACACGAATGCACCGCTTTTCAGTCGCGAAAAGCGGCGGTTTTCCCGAAACGCCGCCAGCAGCGCGGCAAGCTCGTTTCTGTCCCACTGCGACAGATCGACGGAAAGCTCCAGAAGATCGCCCGCAATGTTCACGCCGACCGCGACTTTGGGGGGCGGCGCGGGGCGCAGCCGACGGAAAGCGTCGGTCGCAAACACCTCGCACAGCGCCTCCAGACGCGGCAGCCCCTCGGTCAGGAAATCAAACAGCCGTTCATCGTCATCATGCAGCGTCGCCTCGCCGGTCGCCGGCAGAAAGCCGGTGAAATACTGTTCGATGACGGTCTGCACCGCCCGCTCACCGCGCAGGTCACGACATTCCCGCGGCTTGGCGGGGGTGAAAAGCGGGTGCTGCACCGCGCCGTAGCAAAACTGCACGGCGGCGGTCACGGTGTCCCCCTCGCGGCAGTCGAGATACAGGCGGGTCAAAAGCGGCTGCGGCAAAAAGCCGCGCCACTCCCCGTCCCCCGTGACAGGCAAAAGCGGCTCGATGACCGTCAGCACCTTGGCGCAGAAGGCGGGGAGATCGTCGTCGGAGACGGTCAGCTCACCGCCCGCGGCGTGTGCCGCGATGAGCCAGTCGCCCGCATTTTCAAAGGCGGATGTCGTGCAAAAAAGCGCCGTGTCGGTCGCAACAAAAAAGTGTGCGGCGCCGAAAAACGGCACGGCAAACGGCGTCAGAAAGGCAAAGCCGCCCTTGCGCTTTTGCGCCGTGATCGCGAGCGGGGGATCGCCCGCGACGAGCGGGAGGGCATAGGTCTGCCGCTCCATGCGCACGGAAAGCGTTTGTCCCTCATAGAGCTCAAAAAGGCGGTCGCACGCGGCGGGGGACAGCGGCAGCTCGCGTCCCGTCGGGGCGCAGCGCCCCAGGGCGCGCAGCGCGCGCTTTTGCGCAAACAGCAGCGAGAGCAGCGTCTGCCCGTCGGGGGTGAACGCCGCCTTGGTGTGATAAAAGGAAAATTGGTCGCTGTAGGCGAAATCCTCGCCGTTTTCCACGGCGTCGAAAAAGCGGGAAATGCTTTTCACGATATAGCTGCGCTTGCCGCAGCCGACCGCCAGCTGCAGCGACGCCTGTCCGCCGGACAAAAGCAGCGTCGGCGTCAGGGAGATCGGCTCCTTCACGGGGCGTGCGGCGATTGTCTCGTCCGCAAAATAGCGGTTCATGAGCTGTCGCGCCGCCTCGCCGGTCGGGGTGTCGGCGTCATAGAGGCAGGAGGCGGGCGTCAGCCCGCCGATCATGTCCTTATAGTATTTATCCGCCAGCGTCGCCACGATGTGACGGCACGCGCCGTCCTCAAATTGCCCGCAGGAGCAATAGAGATATTCCGGCTCGCCCGCCGTGTCAAACCCGATCTCGGTGATGAGCGGCGCGTCCTGCTCGCCCTGCACCTTGGCCGTGATAAACTCCGCATAATAGCGGTTTTGCTCGCGGCGCATATTCTGCACCCGCCCCGCGTTATACAGGCTGATGCCGCGCAGGTATGCCTGACGGTTGCGCGCGAGCGCCGCGATCTTTTTCAGCGAAAATAATGCCATGCCGTCAACTCCTTCGGGGGTATCGTATCAGTATACACCCAAAAGCAATCTATAGCAAGGGGTTAGGAGGTATAATCCTCCAAAAGTCTTTCGAGCGCACCCTTGTCGGAAACGGGGATGCCCGCTGCGAGCCGCTGTTGCTCCTCGGCGGGCAGGGAGACGATCGCCACATCATACAGCTTCATCGGAAAGCGGCTGTCCCCCTCAAACACCGCGAGCCTGCCGTCGAACGCGCCGAGGGTGTAGGCGGCGGGCGGGGTCATCTCGGCGGGCGCTTCCCGCCCGAACCGGAAATAGAGAAACCCGCAAACGGCGGTCGCCAGCACCGCGCACAGAGCGACGGCGAGCACGACCGCCCGCACGGTCAGATTTTTCATTGCATCACACTCCTTTTTTCTAGTATGGATGCAATACGAAAGAGATATGCAAAGATTGACATTTCGGCAAAAATGCGGTATGCTA
>ERZ1673744.2020-NODE-2020-length-16191-cov-7.898488_pt1 | contig 16191 bp, 14 predicted proteins | sample MGYA00580207_ERZ1673744 | MGnify/ENA primary metagenome ERZ1673744 (study PRJEB41218, sample SAMN15661751) | gut metagenome | host: Homo sapiens | place: Canada: London | collected 2015-08-20/2019-03-30 | study: EMG produced TPA metagenomics assembly of... | reverse complement strand
GAGAGCTATTATTAATAAATAATAAAGCTAAGAAATTTAGCTTTATTAAATGTGTTTAAACAAGTTATTAACAAAATAATGCTTAATAACTTTTTTTGTGTGCTAAAAAATTCATATTTGGGAATAATTTTAGAGGAAAGAGGTAGATAAAAATGAAATTTAAAAATTTTTTTGAACAAAGAGGAATAACTTTAATTGTATTAGTAGTAACTATAGTGGTACTTTTAATATTAGCAGGTGTAAGCATAAATGCAATCTTGGGAGATAATGGTATAGTAAACAAGGCAAAAGAGGCACAGAATGTAACCGATAATTCAACAAAGCAAGATAAGGAGAATGTAAATAAATTATCAGATAAATTAGGTGACATATTAGATGCTAGAACTCCATTGAAAGCAAATATGAATGGATATGTTCCAGGTAATTGGACTAATAAAGATATTATTGTAACTCTAACAGGAAAATCTGGAAATACAAAGTATCAATATAGTAATGACAATAAAACATGGGCTGATTGCAATGAAAGTCTGACAATTAATTCGGATCAAGATAAAATGTACTATTTTAGGACTGTGGATGAATCTGGTAATGTAAAGAAAAAAACAGAAGGTTATTCGATAAAAAGAGATACTACAAAACCAACTATGGGATTTTATGCACAAAAGAGTACAACTGGTATAACGTGGAAAACAAGAAATATTTCTGATACAGGAAGTGGTATAGAGGTAAACAATAAAGTTACAATATCACATAAAATAACATTAGAGAGTGACGAAAAATATGTTGTAGATTATGAAGGAACAGATTCAACTAAAGAGATTACAGGATTAACTAGCGGCAAAAAATATACAATAAAGGCTACAGTTAAAGATAAAGCAGGAAATATAAGAGAAGCTAGAAAGGAAATCTATTTTTCAAGCAATAACGCAGAGAGACTTAAGGACCCATACTTGGTGGGAAAAGATTGTGAATGGAATTATACTTTTACAGAAGAGATTGATGGAAGCTATTCTAATGAAATTAAAGAAGATATGAAGAATAGTTCACTTGAAGTTATATTATCTAAATATTGTTCAAATCCAGAAGTTGTTGAACGATGTGAATATACTATGAAAATTAAAACTGCATATCAAATGGAAGCTATAAATTATGAAGGAAAAGATTCAAATGGAATGTACACAATAGAATTATGTTATCCAGAGGTGACAGATGATATGGAGGGAATTGCAATATTATATTTCAGCAAAAGAAATAAGGATATTGTATGTGAATATATTTTCCCGGAAAATATAGATAAAGAGAATAAGATAATAGAGTTTAAAATGAAAGAAGCAAATGGAATAATAATACCTATTTGTGATTCATTGTAATTTAAGATAAAATGTAGTTTTTAAGTAATGAAGTGCATCCAAAATGTTAGACAAAGATTTAACATTTCGGTTGCACTTCATTATTAAAAAAAATAAATTTTTTTAATAAGAATGTAATTTACAAGATTTTCGTAATACAGGTTTTAATATTGAAAATCATGATATAATATGTTATTATAGTACCATACTATCAATAAATCGAGAGGTAAGAAAGTTGAAAAAAAAGATTTTAATAATAATGTTAATAATAGCAGTTGCTATAGGAATAGCTATTTGGGTAACAACTAGAAAACATGAAGAAGCAAAAAATGATAATTTGAAAATTGTAACATCATTTTATCCCATCCATGTTATGACAGCAAATATAACACAAAATGTACAAGACGTGGAACTTGTAAATATGACAGAAGCCAATGTTGGTTGCTTACATGACTATACAATATCTACAACTGATATGAAAAAGATAGAAAAAGCTGATATATATATTCAAAATGGATTAGGTTTAGAGAGCTTTATGGATAAAATAATTTCAGCATATCCAGAATTAAAGGTAATAGATACTAGTGCTGATATATCAAATAAGATACAAGATGAAAATGAGACGAATCCTCATATTTGGACAAGCATAGAAAACTATATCAAACAAGTAGAAACAATATGCCAAAAACTATGTGAATATGACAATAAAAATGCTGAAACGTATAAAGCAAATTGTGAAAGTTATTTACAGAAAATAAATCAAGAAAAACAAAAATATGAAAATCAACTTCAAAAACTAAATGGAGCAAAGGCCATTTGCTTAAATGAGGGGCTAGAATATTTATTAAAAGAACTTAAAATGCAAGTAACACAAGTAGAAACAAATCATGAAGAAAGTACAATGTCAGCAGAAACACTAAAAAACCTAATTGAAAAAATGAAAAATGAAAACATAAAAATCATTGTAGTAGATAAAGATGACAATATAAAAAATGCTGAAACATTAGCAAACGAAACAGGAGCAAAAATATATAAACTAGATTCAGGGCTAACAGGGGAAACAAACAACAACGCATATATAGACAAGTTAGAAGCAAATTTTTTAGTTTTAGAATCTATGATGTAGAACAGGAGTAGAAAATGGGTGGAAAAGGAGCATGTGGCTTACACTGCACAAAAATAAACAACATAAGTGTAAAATTTGGAAAAGAACAAGTATTAAAAAATGTAAATATCCATGTGCATTGTGGAGAGTTAACTGTAATAATAGGTAGAAATGGTGCAGGAAAATCTACATTATTAAAAGCTATTTTAGGAGAAGTAGAGCATACTGGAAACATAAGCTTTGTGGATATGAAAGATAACATTGCAAAAAGAATAAAAATAGGATATGTGCCACAAACTATAAATATAGAAAAACACATGCCAACAACAGTATACGATCTATTTGCATCATGTATTTGCCATATACCAGTATTTTTGAAAAAAGATAAAAAGATATATAGTGAAATAAAAGAACAGCTAAAAATATTTGGAGCAGAAAAGCTAATAGATAAAAGTATAGGAGATTTATCTGGTGGAGAATTGCAAAGAGTATTACTTGCAATAGCAACAAAACCAACTCCAAATTTATTGATACTAGATGAGCCGGTATCTGGAATTGATAAAAATGGAACAAGAGATTTTTATCAATTAGTAAATGAATTAAAAACAAAATATGATATGTCAATTTTACTTGTATCACATGATTTAGATTTAGTTAAAAAATATGCTGATAGAGTAATCTTACTAGACAAACAGGTTGTAAAAGAGGGAACACCAGAAGAAGTATTTGAAAGCTTAGAATTTAAAAGTTATTTTGGAGAAATATAAGAGGAGAAGAATATATAATGGGAGTAATATATAGTATATTAGAAGCAATAATACCATTTGAATTTATAGATTATGCATTTATGAAAAATGCACTAATTGCAATTGTTTTAGTAACACCAGTATTTGCTATTTTGGGTACTATGATAGTAAACAACAAAATGGCATTTTTCTCAGATGCACTAGGACATTCAGCATTAACAGGAATTGCATTAGGAATGGTTTTAGGAATATCAAATATGAATATTTCAATGATATTATTTGCTGTAATATTTGCATTGTTATTAAACTATGTAAAAAATAAAACAAACTATGGAGCAGATACAATAATAAGTGTATTTTCATCAATAGCAATAGCACTAGGACTTGCAATGTTAGCACAAAGTGGAAACTTCAATAAATATTCAAGCTATTTAGTGGGAGATATATTAAGCATTAGTAATACAGAAATATTATACTTATTTTTAGCATTTATTGCTGTAATTGCATTTTGGTACTTTACATTTAATAAATTAAATGTAACAAGTATAAATACAACATTGGCAAGAAGCAGGGGAGTAAATACCAAAACAATTGATAATGTGTTTGCAGTGTTAATAGCTATAATTGTAATGATTTCAATTAGATTTATTGGTATCTTACTAATAAATTCATTACTTATATTACCAGCAGCTTCTAGTAGAAATGTGGCAAAAAATATGAGAACATACCATTTGTTTGCTGTAATATTTTCATTATTTTCAGGAATCACCGGCTTAATTATTTCATATTATTGGAACATACCAACAGGTCCAATGATAGTGCTGATATCAGGTTTGATATATTTCATAACCTTTGGACTAAAAAAGAGAATAAAAGAATAAAACTGAAGTGGCAAAACCACTTCAGTTTTTTCTTTACAAACCTAATATTTTCTTTGCTCTTGATACGTCCTCTGGAGTAGCAGGAGAAACTCCATCAAGCTCATATTTTAATCCTAGTTCTTCCCATTTGAAACGTCCTAAGTCATGATAAGGAAGAATTTCAACTTTTTGAACAGAATTTAAACTATGTATAAAATCCTTTAATTTAAGTAAATCTTCTTCTTTATCTGTAATTCCAGGAACTAATACTTGTCTAATCCACATTGGTTTATTTATACTACTTAAATATTCTGCAAAAGCCAATTCTTTTTTATTAGAAACACTAGTTAGATATTTACAAATATCATCATTTATACATTTTATATCTAATAAAAATAAATCTGCTAAATCAATTATTTGTTTTATCTTATCTGTTATATCAAAGCTTCCAGCAGTATCAATAGCTGTATGAATACCATCAGCTTTTAAAGCAGTTAATAGTTCTATTAAAAAATCTTGCTGAACTAATGGCTCACCACCACTAATTGTAACACCACCGCCAGAAGGTACAAAATAACTTTTATATCTTTCAATTTTTGCTAATAATTCTGGAACAGTATATTCCATACCACCACAAACATCCCAAGTGTCTCTGTTTTGGCAAAATTTACACTGCAAATTGCATCCTTGCATGAAAATTACGAACCTTATACCAGGTCCGTCAACTGTTCCAAAAGATTCAAATGAGTGTATTCTACCTTTCATATTTCCTCCTAAAATTTATATTTAGTAGCATAAAAATATGTTTTCGCACCTGTCGCGCAGTTGAAGGAGTGAGCCAAGACCCGCGTTTAGCTCGGAGGCTTGCCCACGAACGACGACAGCAAGACAGAAGAAAACATATTTTATGCACGAGAACTAAATTTTTTCATGTATTGTTCTATGAATTACTTCTAATTGTTGTTCTCTAGTTAATTTTATAAAGTTAACAGCATATCCAGAAACACGAATTGTTAATTGTGGATATTTTTCAGGGTGATCCATTGCATCAAGCAATAAATCTCTATCAAATACGTTAACATTTATATGATGTCCTGTTTGAATAAAGAAACCATCTAACATACTTACTAAGTTATTTACCTTTGAATCTTCATCTTTTCCAAGAGTAGCAGGAGAGATAGAGAATGTGTATGAAATACCATCTTCAGAATATTCATAAGGTAGTTTAGCAATTGTATTCATAACAGCTAAAGCTCCATTTACATCTCTTCCATGTAGTGGGTTAGCACCAGGTCCAAATGGTTCGCCATCTCTTCTTCCATCAGGAGTATTACCAGTATTTTTACCATATACTACATTTGATGTAATAGTTAAAACTGATAATGTGGCTCTTGAATTCTTGTAAGTATGATGTTTTTCTAGTTTTTTCATAAATGATTTTACTATATTAACTGCAATTTCATCGACTCTATCGTCGTCATTTCCGTATTTAGGAAAATCACCTTCAACTTGATAATCAACAGCTAATCCAGTTTCATCTCTAATTACCTTAACTTTTGCATATTTTATTGCAGATAAAGAATCAGCAACAACTGATAAACCAGCTATACCACAAGCCATTGTTCTTAAAATGTCTCTTTCTTTATCATGTAAAGCCATTTCTAATGCTTCATAAGAATATTTGTCATGCATGTAATGAATCATATTTAATGCTTTAATATATGTTTTAGCTAAATATTCCATCATATTATCAAATTTTTCCATAACTTCATCATAATCTAAATATTCTGAAGTAATAGGGGCAAATTCTGGAGTAACTTGTTTTCCAGATTTTTCATCTTTACCACCATTAATAGCATATAGAAGTGCTTTTGCTAAGTTTGCTCTTGCACCAAAGAATTGCATTTGTTTACCAATTTTCATAGCTGATACACAGCATGCAATACCATAATCATCACCTAAAGTAACTCTCATTAAATCATCATTTTCATATTGAATAGATGAGGTTTTAATAGAAATATCAGCACAGAACTTTTTAAATCCTTCTGGTAAATTTTTAGACCATAATACAGTTAAGTTTGGTTCTGGAGCAGGTCCTAAGTTTACTAATGTGTGTAGTATTCTAAAAGAGTTTTTGGTTACTAATGTTCTTCCATCAATACCCATACCACCAATACTCTCGGTTACCCAAACAGGGTCACCTGTAAATAGAGAGTTGTATTCAGGAGCTCTTAAGAAACGAACTAGTCTTAATTTTATAACAAATTGATCAATTAATTCTTGAGCTTGTTCTTCTGTTAAAGTACCATTTTTCATATCTCTTTCAATATATATATCTAAGAATGTAGATGTTCTACCTAAACTCATAGCAGCACCATTTTGATCTTTAACAGCAGCTAGATATCCAAAGTATAGCCATTGAATTGCTTCTTTTGCAGTTGTTGCAGGTTCAGAAATATCATATCCATAACTTGCAGCCATTGCTTTTAATTCATTTAATGCAGCAATTTGGTCGTGCATTTCTTCTCTTTGACGAATTAACTCATCTGTCATTTCATCAGAATCTAATAAAGAAAATTCTTCTTGTTTTTCTTTAATTAAAACATCAACACCATATAAAGCAACTCTTCTGTAATCACCAATAATTCTTCCACGACCATATCCATCAGGAAGACCTGTAATTAAGTGTGAGCTTCTAGCAGCTCTTATTTCTGGTGTATATACAGCAAAAACACCATCATTATGTGTTCTTCTTAAGTTGTGATAAATGTATTCAATATTTTCGTCAACTTTATATCCATAACTTTCGCAAGATTTTTCCACTATTCTAATACCACCATTTGGCATAATAGCTCTTTTTAATGGGGCATCTGTTTGAAGACCAACTATTTCTTCTAGCTCTTTATTTATATAGCCAGGGGCATAAGCATTTATTCCAGATGGAGTTTTAACATCAACATCTAAAACATCTCCATTTTCTCTTTCTTGTTTGTATAAGTCTGTAACGTTATTCCATAGCTTTTGAGTTTTTTCAGTTGCACCTGCTAAGAAAGCATCATTTCCTTCATAAGGTGTGTAATTAGCTTGAATAAAGCCTCTAACATCTATTTCTTTAGTCCATTCGCCTTGTGTATTAAATCCTTCCCATTGTTTAAATTCCATAAAAAATACCTCCTTGTAAAATAATTTTGCACATATTATTATAATATAATAAAACATCTTTATCAACATTTTTTGACAAAAAAATAAAAGCAAGAGAACAAAATCTCTTGCTTTTAGTATGGTTTAAAACCTTAAAAATTATTCTTCTTCACTAATGACTTTAGCTATTTTATAAATTAATTTTTGTTTGTCACTAGATACTGAGTTTAAAATTTCATTAAATTCAGATGTTAAGTAATTATTTGAATTACTAGAAACTCCATTTAATATAGAACCTTCAGAAACACCTAAAATTTCACAAATTTGAGTTAATCTTTTTAAATTAATATGAGAACTACCTCTTTCAATTCTACTTAAAAATGCAATTGAAACATCTAATTGTTCAGCTAGTTTCTCTTGAGTCATATTTTTCTCAACTCTTGCTTTTTTCAATCTTTCCCCAATGATATTATAATCAAGTGCCATGTTACATCTCCTCCATAACCTATTTATAAGTAATATATAGCATTTAATCGACAAACTTAACAGATACCTAAGCGTTAACATTAACACATATTTATAAAATGTTTATACTAATAAGTTATTATGTAAGAAAATATGGAAAATATACATTGAAGTAAATTTTGTGTGAAAAAAATATTTAATTGTATAATAAAAATAAATGTCGAAAAAAGTGGATAGAAATTAAAGGAAAGTATTGAAAGTAAAAAAAAGTTATGGTATTCTTAAGTAAAATATGTACAAGTATCTCGTTTTCTCTTTGCATAAAAAATGAAAAAGTGTACATATTAAAAATACGGAATAGAAAGAGGACTAAAATACAGAAGAAGTAGGAGGAAAAGAGAAATGAAAAAAACTAAAACAAACGAAAAATTAAAAAGAAAGGTTTACTCAAATCAAACAGGTATTACTCTGATAGCACTAGTAGTAACTATAGTGGTATTGCTAATCTTAGCAGGAGTAAGCTTAAATGCACTATTTGGAGATAGTGGAATAATTAAAAAAGCACAAGATGCCCAAAACAAAATGGACCAAGCAGTAGAAAATGACCAAAAAGGAATAAATGAATTAAGTAATTGGTTAGATAGTAAAATAAATGGAAGCGCAGGAGGAAACACAACTGGTGGAAATACAACAGGAGGAGATGATAATCCATCAACAACACCTAAAGTCTCAACATTAGTAGGAATAGTAGTAGATAAAAATACAAAAGCAGAAGATACATATGGAAATAAAATAACAATACCAAAAGGATTTAAAATATTAGCCCATAGTGAAAATACAACAACAGGAGATGTAACATATACTTATAGTGGAGATAATATTCCAGCAGTACAAGACGGAATAGTAATAGAAAATGGAACAGATGGAAATCAATTTGTGTGGGTACCAGTAGGAACAATAAAAAATAAAGATAACACAACAAATACGATAACGTTAGGAAGATATGAATTTGATAGTAGTACCGGAGCATTAACTTCAACAACACCAGTACAAGTTGCATCAGTAGAAAATTGTATGCAAGAAGTTACAATAAGTACTAATTATAAAGAATTAAGTACACTTAGAGAAGGAAATACAGCGGAAGATTCAACAGCAGAAAATGCCACAGCAAGAGATTTAAAAACATTCGTAGAAACAAGTTTAGAAAATGGAGGATATTATATAGCACGATATGAAGCAAGTGGAACAACAAAAATAATTTCAAAATATAATCAAGAAGTATTAGTAGATATAACACAACCAACTGCAGCAAAATTAGCAAGAGAAATGTATGGAGAAGTAAAAGAAGATGATGAATTAGTATATGCAAGTGATTTAGTAAATAGTTATGCATGGGATACAGCAATAATATTTATACAAACATATTCAACAGAAACAGACGCAAGTAGCTATGCAAGTGAAAATAAAAGTACATCATTTGCAAATACAGGAATAAATAACGACAAATATTGTAATATCTGGGATATGTCAGGAAATGCATATGAATGGACCACAGAATACTCTACACGCTCTAGCCTTATCTACTTCTACTCTTGTGTTTATCGTGGAGGGTGTTACTACGCACCTAATGACGAAGCCGGCGATTACGCGTCTAACCGCAACAGCGCTTTCACGACTGGTAGCCTCAGCTTTTGTGGTTTACGTCTTCTAATTTATGTAAAATAGCACTAACCACTGGTTCAATGAACCGAAAAAGTAAATTAAATACGAGGGTATAAATTGTTTTATGTAAAAAATATATTTTCCTATTGTTTTATTTTTACTTATATGCTAAAATACAAATGACTTTAAAAAAGGTCTAAATGAATTTAATTATTTTGTAAATACTATTCCTTCTTGATATTGATATTAGAAAGGTTTTATATGTCAAAATATTAAATATCAAAACTAACAAGGAGGAAAAGATAATGGCAGACAAAACTTTAACATGTAAAGATTGTGGTGCTGAATTTGTTTTCACAGAAGGTGAACAACAATTCTATGCTGAAAAAGGTTTCACAAATGAACCTCAAAGATGCCCAGAATGTAGAAAAGCAAGAAAAGCACAAAGAAGAAACAACAATTTTAACAACTAATTTTAAAAGAGACAGAGCTAACAAAAGCTCCGTCTCTCTCTTTTTTTGAATGTAAACTTAAAAAACATCAACACTTTATTACTACATAGAGTCTACTATTTTTTATCCTACCTTTTCATGGCTATACTTAAGCTTAGTAGCCATACCTCCACGAATATGCCTTTCAGCTTTATTTTCATTTAATATTTCTCGTACCTGATGAGCTAAATTAGGGTTTATCTTAAGTAATCTTTCACTAACATCTTTATGAACAGTACTTTTACTAACGCCAAACTTTTTAGCAGCACCTCTAACTGTATCTTTCGAATCTATAATATAATGAGCTAATGTAACAGCTCGTTCCTCAATTGAAACTCCAACCATAAAGAAAACCCCCATAAGAATACTTTTGTTTAATTGTATTCGCATAAAGGTTGTATTATGAATAAAAACCTTCTTAATAAAATTTTAATAAAATACCACTAGTTTTCTTAAGAATCTAGTGGTAAAATGTTCTTGTAAAATAATGAAAGGGAGATTTTTTAATATGGCAGAAACAATATTAAAATGCAAAAACCTACATAAAAAAATAGGTAAAAAAGAAATCTTAAAAGGGGTTTCTTTAGAGGTAAATGAAGGAGATATTTTAGGCTTTATAGGACCAAATGGAGCAGGAAAAACTACAACAATTAAATTAATATTAGGCCTTCAAGGAATTACAAGTGGAGAGGTTAATATAAATGGATATGACATAAAAAAAGACTTTACTAAAGCTATAAGAAGAGTAGGAGCAATTATTGAAAACCCAGACTTGTATATGTATTTAACAGGATATGAAAACCTAAAATTAGTTGCAAATATGTATAAAGGTATTACAAAAGAAAGAATAATGGAAGTTGTAAAGCTAGTAAAATTAGAAAATCGTATAAATGATAAAGTATCTAAATATTCACTAGGAATGAGGCAAAGATTAGGCGTAGCACAAGCTATATTACATAATCCAAATTTATTAGTTTTAGACGAACCAACAAATGGATTAGATCCAGAAGGTATAAAAGAAATGAGAGACCTTTTAAAGGTTTTAGCAAAACAAGGAATGGCAATATTTATTTCAAGTCATAACTTAGCAGAAATGGAAACTCTATGTAACAAAGTTTGTATTATTCAAAATGGAGAAATTATTGAAACTAATGATATTTCAGTAATAAGAACTACTAATGAAGCACACTACAGAATAGTAGTAGATAATACAGAAAAAATAGCAGAAATAATATCAGTTCCAACTGAAATGAAAGAAAAAGAAGAATTTACTATAATAGCCGAAAGAGAGCAAGTTCCAAACATAGTAAAAACATTAGTAGAAAATAATATTAAGGTGTACGAAGTTAATGAAGAAAAATTATCATTAGAAGATGCATTCTTAAAAAAGACAGGAGGTAATACAATTGATTAGTTTAATCCAAAATGAATTAAAGAAAATATTTAAAAAGAAAAGTTTGTTAATCACATTATTAGTTACACTTGCTTTTATCATTCTTACTAATGTTATATATAAACTTGACTTTGGAAATTCGTACTATGATTACATAGAAGAAGAGATTAGTTTTTATGGAGAACAATTAAAAACTCTTGATCCCGAAAAAGATAAAGATATGTATGCACAATATAAAACTGAATTAGAAGTATACCAGTTAGTAAAAAAATATGACGAGAAAAGTTGGCAAGCTAAGATAATACAATCAGAAATGAGAAGTTGTATTTCAAATATAAACTATTATACATATCAGGAAAAAAGTGATAGTGGTTTAAAAATTGCAAAAGCAAAATATAATGAATATATAAAAAGGCTAGACACAGATGATTGGAGATATTTTGCTGAAGAGGAAGTAAAAGAAAAAAATACTGAAATAGATGAGCTAAAAGCAATGCAGGAAAAAACTACTAATAAATTAGAAATAAAAGAGCTTCAAAGCCAGATAAGAGGCTATGAAATAAGCAGACAAATAGCAACATGGAGATTAGAAAAAGACATTCCTTATGGAAATGATTATAAAAACAATTGCTTAAACAGCTATATGGTGGCAATGGAAGACATTAGAAGTTATGATTTTGGAGAAACAGAAAAAAATTATGATTCTAAAAAACAGTATTATAAAGCCCAAGAAACGGCAGCAATAAACAAATATGATATTGAAAATGGAACTACCGTGGGAGATACAAGTAGTGCAAAGGGAATATTACTAAGTACATTTGACGAATATGAAATATTTTTAATAGTAATGTTTATGATGACAGCAGGGGTAATAGTAAGCGAAGAATTTAGCAAAGGTACAATAAAGTTACTTTTAATTAAACCATATAAAAGAAGTACAATTTTGGCATCTAAATTTATAACCAGCATAATTGTTGCCATTATAGTTATACTACTAGTTCTCTTAATGCAATTTGTAGTAGGTGGGTTAATACAAGGATTTGATAGTTTTAGAAATCCAACTATAATTTATGACCACACAATAAATAATGTAAAACAAATAAATACAATACAATATTTAGCTATGCAAGCATTAGGAAAAGCTCCAATGTATATTTTACTTATGACTCTTGCATTTGCATTTAGCACAATATTTACAAACTCAGCATTAGCAATAACTATTTCATTGTTAGGATATATGGGAAGTTCAGTTATCAATATGCTAGCATTGAACTTAAAACTAAATTGGATTAAATATTTTGTTACACCAAACTGGAATTTAACAGAATATTTCTGGGGAGGAATACCAACATTTGAGGGAATAACATTACCATTTTCAATTGCAATAATAGTAATATATATGGTAATAATGCTAGTACCAACATTTATAATATTCCAAAAGAAGAACATAAAAAATATATAAAATAAAAGGATGTAGTGTTTTGCTACATCCTTTTTAAATTATTTAATCTTTCTAGCCTCTAGGTAATATCTCTTATCATAGCTGTGTCCCATTGAGAATGTTTTACGAGGTAAAGCACCATCAAGAATTACAGTTTTGAAAAGCTCTGTTTTAGCCATAGGAGGTAGTAAGAAACCAATATTTCCTGGTTTGCTACCAAGTTCTTTGGTAACATCATCACCATGAATATAGTCAACTTTTCCACCATGTTCTTTAATATATGCATCAATAAACATTTGTAAAGAACCAACAGCTAAATTTGATTTTGGATTTTTAATGTATAAAGTTTCATTTTTTCCTTCATAAACATATTCAACTTTTTGTCCTTCACCAGGAGTTCTTGAAACATCATAATATTTTTCAAATTCTTCAATCATTTTTGCAGGTTCAACACCAAATACAACTCTGTGAATTGGTTCAAACTCTAATGCGTCACTATGTAAGTTAACAACTTCTACTAAAGCATATCTTGCAGGGCTATTTTTAGCTTCTTCCTCAGACATAGTTTTCTTTAAGTTTTCATAGCAAGCTTTTGCAGTTGCTAAAGAGTGGTTACCATCTCCAACAGAGAATAATAAAACACCTTTATCTTTAACATCATATTTAGCTTCAAAATTATCTTTATCAGCAAGTTCTTCTAATCCTTTGAATATTCCGTCCATTAAGTTTTCAGGAACTTTATAACCTTTAACATGTCCACCATTTTGCATTAAATCAAAATCATAAACAACATCTTCGCTAGTTACTTTATCTGTTAAACCTTCAATAATTTCTTTTTTCTCATCATCAATTAAAAGCATAACATGAGGTAATTCTAGACTAGCATTTTCTCTAACTCTTACTCTAGGTGGAATTCTTTCTAAAACAGTTCCTTCAGTAGCTCTAATTAAAGATTGAGAACCTTTTTCATAAGAATAATCTTCTAGGTCTACCATACCAATAAGACCTTTTCTTACTTTTCCATCTGCACCAGTTCTCTCTAAGTAAATTAAAGAATTATCTAAAGTTTTGAAAAAGTCAGTAGAAAGTAAATGATCCATTTCTTTATTTATATTTGCAATTCTTTCTGCAACATTATCTTGCTCTAAATAAATTTCTGGTAAAGTAATTTTTAATGTTGAAGGAGCATCCCCAACAATATTTTCAACTTCTTTCCAATATTCAGGCTCTGAAGTGTATTGATCACAAGCTACAACAGCCCATTTTTCCATTTCTGCATTTTTTGGCAATAATATATTTGCCCTCTTAAATGGTACGTTCATAATTCAATCCTCCTAACAAAGTTTTATTATGCTCAAATTATATCACTACAAAAAGATTTATACAAGCATAAGTCACAATTTTGCAAAATTATGGTGAATTTGTTAGAAAGTATTGATTTTTGATAAAAGTTATATTATTATAATTACAGTAAAACCTAAAGAAAAAGTATAGAAAGAGGCACAAAATATGAGAAAAGCTAAAACCTATGCAGGAGTAGAGAGAGAGAGAGAGAGAGAGCCATAACATTAACAAACAATAGCCAAGCTAAGAAATTAGCTTTATTAATGATATATAGCAAGCAGACTATGTAAAAGTAGTCTGCTTTTGTGTGCCTAAAAAAGGAAAAGGAGGGAACAATATAAAAAATAAATAACAAAAATAAATAACAAATTAAGGAGGAAAAAAGAAGATGAATTTAAAAACAAACAATAAAAGAACACAAAAAGGTATTACGCTAATTGCATTAGTAGTAACTATTGTGGTCTTACTAATACTTGCAGGAGTAAGCTTAAATGCAATATTTAGTGAAAATGGAATAATAAACAGAGCAAAAGACGCTCAAAACAAAATGGACCAAGCAACACAAAATGATATGACAGGATTAAATGAATTAGATAAATTAATAAGTAGTTTAACAGATAAAACAACAGAAGAAACAGTACCAAAAATAGCAATGTTCGACACGGGAAAAAAGGTAAGGGACAAAATGTATAACCTTATGCCGGAAGGAACTATTAGTAAGTTTTCTTATAGTTGTAATGTTTCAATAGATGCAATAGAAAAATATAATGGTGTTCCAGATTTAACTAAACTAACAGAAGCAAATATAGTATCATTAGGAGAATCAAGCTTTCCAATATATATGTGGGCTGAAAAGAGTGGAAAAACAGAAATAAGAAATCCTGTAGGAATGAAAGGCTTAACGGCAGAAGGGGATAACGATTCTTCTAAAAAAGTAGAAACAGGAAAAATATATTGGTGGAGTGAAAGCGATAGCGTGTATCTAAATCCTGATAGTTCACAAATGTTTGCAGATCTTCCATATTTAACTAATATAGATGGACTAAAAGATATGAAAACAGACTATGTTGTAGATATGAGCAAAATCTTTTCTTCAATTGGAACACAGTTAAGTAATATAGATGCACTATCTGGTTGGAATACAAGCAAAGTTGAAAATATGAGTGACATGTTTTACAGATGGTCTTTTACAAATACAAATAGCTTATCAAATGTGAATGCATTATTAAATTGGGACACTTCTAAAGTTAAAAATATGAGTAGCATGTTTGCAGGAAATAATGAACTAACAGATATAGAAGGTTTAAAAAAATGGAATACATCTAACGTTACTGATATGCATAATATGTTTGGAGATGGAGATGGCGAAGGATGTGCATTTATAAATCTATCAGCAATATCAAATTGGAATGTGAAAAATGTAACTAATATGACTGGTATGTTTTATATGTGTAGTAAACTTGAAGATATATCAGAAATATGGAATTGGAATATAACAGAAATTGCACAGAGTATGTTTATGTCTTGCTCTAATTTAAAAACTATAACAATACCAAGTACAATAACAAAAATAAGCTCTGATGCATTTGCAGGATGTGCTAACCTAACAAAAGTAAAAATACTTGTAACAGATGCTACTAAATTTGAGGTTAGAAGTGGTGAGTTTAATAACATAGCTTCAAATTCAAAAATATATGTCTTAAGTGAAGAAATAAAAGCGAAACTAGAAGGTTGCTATGACACGAGTAAAACAACAGTAGAAGTAGTAACCTTAGAACAAATGAACAATCTGTAAAAATTGTCGAAATTTGACATACGATTTTACTTGCAAAATGCAATTAAGTATAGTATAACAATACTAACTTAGTTGCATTCTTTTATATTCTAGGAACTTTTTCATAGTATGAAAAAGTTCTGTAGAAGATAAATATGCAAATTACTAGAATTTCTAGCAGTTTGCACTGCGTAGAAATTCTTGAAATCCGTTTGTTGCAATAATTATTTTCTAAATTTAAAGTTTTTAATTATTAAATTTTAATCTCAATAGAATTATCTTGAATTAGTATTATTTAAAATCAAAATTATTTTAAGCCAATAATATTTTAATCTTTAAGTTTATTTCAAATATTAGTAACTTTGTAAAAATTAAAATCTTAAAATTTCCACAAACAAAGAAAATATAAATTAGCAAGAA
>ERZ1673744.2016-NODE-2016-length-16216-cov-15.552008_pt1 | contig 16216 bp, 7 predicted proteins | sample MGYA00580207_ERZ1673744 | MGnify/ENA primary metagenome ERZ1673744 (study PRJEB41218, sample SAMN15661751) | gut metagenome | host: Homo sapiens | place: Canada: London | collected 2015-08-20/2019-03-30 | study: EMG produced TPA metagenomics assembly of... | reverse complement strand
CAAGCAAGGATTACATTCTGTTTCCTTCCGGTTTGCTCAATTTTTCGTATCTTTGATGTAGTCTGAGAGAGTTTAATTGACTACGAGCAGATTATGAAGGACTCGCATGAGATAAGCTAACGGATAAGAAAAAGGGAAGTGTTCAGAAACACTCTATTTCTCATGCTTTCAAATAACTCTTCAAATGCAAAAATAATACTTTTTTAGTAAAGGTGGATGCGAATCCGCCTTTATTTTTTCAGACGGGCAATCTTATTTCGCTCCCGTAAGGGAGCGCTTTTTCCTGCACATCCACTACTCATATCGACTATTCAGCTGCTTAGGCAGGGACGAATATCCAGACAATATCTGTGATGGAAGGTACTGTACCGGGGCGGTCGAAACGATAGTCGTTCCGACCGTTCGTCGTTTCTGCATTTTACCCGTACCGACGCCAGCCTCTTCCAACACCTGTTCCAACCGCGACAACGGGGGCGGTCTGTCTGCCCGGGCCGTCCGCAGACGGGTTAAATTCGTCCCCTGCACCGCTATTGGTGCTAACCTAATATTTCGTAAAGATGGACGAAAAAGTAAAGAACGACGAGAAGAAGGTAATGCTCGTCAGGCAGACCGGAGAAGGTCAGGACGGCAAACTGAAGGCCGTCGGCAGTATCGACGAAGACGGAAACATCAAGACGCTCGATCCCACTGCGGCAAATGTCGCCAAACTGTTCGACGTGCACACGAATCAACCTGCTTTGGAGGCGTTTTTCACCAAATTCATGGAGCAGTCGCAAGACCCTGTAAAAACGGGTATCTCGGAGATCTTCATCATGGCCGAAAGCGTGCTGGAGAAGCTCATCAAAATCGACCTCGATCCGCAACTGCTCGAAAACTACCGCGTCGATCCGGCCGAAGAGCTCGCAAAAATGGAACAGCAGATCGCGGTTCCCCGTTTCGAGCCTATGGATATATCGAAAATCGACATGGCGGGTATGGAGCGCATGGGTATCCGTATGGAAGACCTCGAACCCCATTTGAAGGCGATGTCCTACGGGCACAAATCGCACGGACTGATCGAAATGCGGCCGGAGATGGAACCCGGCGGCATGCGCGTCACCACCAAAGGGCGCGTATCGCTCGAAGAACAGGCCGACGGAACGCTGAAAGTCGTGCCGCACTATTATCGGGAGAAGTGCGATCTCGACGCGCCCTTTCACAACGTGCTGCTCGACGACGAGGCCAAGCGCAACATCATCGAAACCCGTCATGCAGGCAAGGCGATCGACTTGGAGCTGGAGCCGGGCAAGATGACGCCCTGTTATGTTTCGCGCGACAAGTGGACAAACGAACTCGTTGCGATGCCTGTCTCGGATTTCGATAAACGCGCCTCGATCAAGAATGCCAACCTCTCCGAGGGCGAACAGCTCGACTTCTACTCCGGACGTAAAATCCTGCTGAAAGGCTATACCACCCGTTCCGGCTACAAACGCGATGCTTACATCCAGATCGACGCCTCGGAGGGCAATATCGAGTTCGACCACGGCGGCCTCGACAAAAGGCGCTATCAGGAGCATAACCGAGGGGTATATGCCGCCAAACGTTTCGAGCAGGGCAATCCCCTGCCGGAAGGGCCGCGTCCCATGTTCATTCCCAAGCGGGTGTTCGGTGTGGAGCTGCCCCAAGAAGTTTACAATCAATGGCTGGACGCCCTCAATTTCCCCGAAAAGCGTAAAGACGTCAAAGCGACCTACTTGCAGGGATTACAATTTCCCGGAAGCCCGGAACGTGCGGATCGCTGGGTAAAACCCGATTACGAGGCCGGAAAGATCAAATCTTACCGTTGGAACCCGGATTACTCACGTAAACAGTCCTCCTCGCAGTCACAGACTCCGGCCCGAACCCCGTCGAACGAGCCGTCCAAGCAGGCCGAAGGACAGCCGCAGAAGCGGCAATCCGAACGCGAAGTTCGTCAGGTCACCCCGCCGAAGCCTCAGCCGAAGAAGTCCAAGAGCGTAGGAGGTCTGTAACATGCTCGCTGCCATTCTGATTATCATCGCGGCCTCGGTGTCGTTCTCCGTCGTAACCCTGCTGATCCTCTTTTATATCGGCAAATGCCCCGATGCGGAACAAACGCAGGACGACGACAGCCGGTATTACGACGAGAACGGCAACCACATCTACTACGACCGCAAGCTGATCGCCCGTCTCGAAAGGGAAAAAGAACGGGCGGCGCAGCAAAATAAATAGCCACTGAAAACATCCGAAAAACCGAACGAATGAAAGTCATCATAGCAGAAAAGCCCTCGGTAGCGCAGCAGATCGCCGCCGTCGTGGGCGCTACCACCCGCAGAGAGGGGTATATCGAAGGGGGCGGCTACGCCGTCACATGGGCCTTCGGGCACCTCGTAGGCCCGGCCATGCCGGAAGCCTACGGCATCGAAGGGTTCAAGAGAGAGAACCTTCCGATCCTTCCCGAAACCTTTATCCTCGAACCGCGCCGCGTCAAAAGCGGCAAGGAGTACAAGCCCGATCCGGGAGCCGTCAAACAGCTCGCCGTCCTCAAGGAGCTGTTCTCCCGCGCCGAGCGAATCGTCGTGGCCACCGACGCCGGACGCGAAGGCGAGCTTATTTTCCGTTTTATCTATCACTATCTCGACTGCAAGACGCCTTTCGAGCGGCTGTGGATCAGCAGCCTCACCGAGCGGGCCATCCGCGAGGGGTTGGCAGCCGTACGTCCCGGCAGCGAGTATGACGACCTCTACCTCTCGGCCCGAGCCCGCTGCGAGGCGGATTGGATCGTGGGCATCAACGCTTCGCAGGCACTCGCCATCGCCGCCGGACGCGGCGCATGGTCGCTGGGGCGGGTGCAGACCCCCACGCTGGCTCTGGTGTGCGGGCGCTATCTGGAAAACACCTCATTCACGCCGCAGACCTATTTCCGGCTCAAACTCCACACGGCCAAAGACGCTACGGCGTTCGCCGCCCTCTCGACGCCGAAATACGATACGAAAGCGGCGGCGGACGAAGCCTGTACCGCAGTCCGGGGCAGCGACGGCGTGCAGATTATAAAGGTCGAACGCCGCAATGCAACCGAGCAACCGCCGCTGCTGTACGACCTGACCGCTCTCCAAAAAGAGGCCAACACGCGGCATGGATTCTCGGCAGAAAAGACGCTCGGCATCGCGCAGGAACTTTACGAAAAGAAGCTCATCACCTATCCCCGCACGGGGAGCCGCTATATTCCGCAAGATGTGTTCGAGGAGATAGCCCCGCTGTTGGCCTCGCTCTCCGGCCATACGGGTTTCGGCCATCAGGCTGCCGACCTGTCGGGCGGAGAGCTGAACCACCGTTCGGTGGACAGCAGGAAGGTGACAGACCACCATGCTCTGCTCATCACCGGCCATACGCCCGCGGGACTTGCGACGGATTCTGCCAAAATCTACGATATGATCGCCGGCCGCATGGTCGAGGCGTTCTCGCCCGCGTGTCTGAAAGAGATCACCTCCGTCCGTATGGAGTGTGCAGGCGTTCCGTTCGAGGTGCGCGGCACGATCGTAACGAGCGCCGGATGGCGCAAGGTATGGGGCGAGCCGGAAGAGCGTACAGAGGAGGATGCGGCGGCTCTGCCCGAGCTCGCCGAGGGGGATATGCTCACGGTGCGCGGATGCGACCTTCAGGAAAAGCAGACGCGCCCCCGCCCGCTGCATACCGAAAGCAGCCTGCTCGCGGCAATGGAGACCGCCGGCAAGGAGTTGGAAGACGAAGCCGAGCGCGAGGCCATGAAGGATTTCGGCCTCGGAACTCCCGCCACCCGTGCGGCGGTGATCGAGACGCTTTTTTCGCGCGAGTATATCCGCAGGGATAAAAAGTCGCTCGTGCCCACGGAAAAGGGCCTCGCCGTGTACGGCATTGTCAAAGACATGCGTATCGCCGACGCCGCCATGACGGGCGGCTGGGAACTGGCCCTTGCGAAGATCGCCACCGGAGAGATGAACGCCTTCACCTTTCGTAAAGGTATCGAAGTTTACGCCTCGCAAATTACTTCCGAACTGCTCAAGGTGCAGGTCGGGTCGGTTGCCGGGCGTCCAGGCGCTCCGTGCCCCCGCTGCGGGGGCCGGATAACGTTCTACCCGAAGGCCGCCAAATGCGAAAATGCGGAGTGCGGCCTGACCGTATTCCGGACGATAGCGAAAAAGGAGCTTACGGACAGCCAGCTGGAAGCCTTGCTCGTCAAGGGTCGAACCCCGATGATCAAGGGCTTCGCCAAGAAGGACGGGGGCACGTTCGAGGCCGCCGTAGTCTTCGACAGCGATTACCGCACCGCGTTCGCTTTCGACCAAGGCGGCAAGACCCGTAAGCCGGGTGCGGCGAAAGTCCGGAAATAATCCTTACCTTTGCCGCTGAACGACTTGCCATAGACGCTTTCGGCGTTCGGCAGGGATGCTCAGTGGCGGCGCTTCGGGTGGGAACCCGGAGCGCCTTTTCTTCCTTCGACCTTTTCGTTTCACACCACTGAACAATCCACATCATGCCGAACGATCATCATAACGCCCCGCAAACGGGGTTATCTTATTACGGCCTTTCGCTGCTCTCTTATCTGCGGGAGAGCCATCCCGACCTGGCGAATGATGCCGACTTTATCCGCACGCGGGCGCAGTCTGCGGCCGAAGCGTACAGCTGTATCATACGCAGCGGAGGCTCCCGTATCGAAGCGGCGGAAGAGGCCGACGCCGTACTCTACCGGGGGCTTCATTTCTCGCTATACGGTACTCTCGCAAACGTTATCCGCAGCGAGTTCGCGGACATCATTCCCGAAGAGGATGCCCGCGAGGCCGCCCTCATCCTTCTGCCGCAGGCCCGCGAGGTCGCCCGAAGCTACGAGCTTGCAGACGATTTCGCCGCCACGCCGCAGTACGCTCTGCTCTACACCGAACTTACGGGAACCGTTCAAATTCTGCTCGACAATGGCATACAATAAGACCGAACACCTGCGCCGCAATATCGAAGCGATCCGCAGGGCCTTCGCGCTGGAGAGGGAACAGCGGGCGGCTACGCCCGAAGAACGGGATGTGCTGCGTGCGTACAGCGGCTTCGGAGCGATCAAAGAGGTATTGGAACCGCTGCCGCACAAAAAGAAAACGGCGCTCACGCCCCTGATCGAAGAGCTGCACGCCGTGCTGAAAGAGAACACCGGCGGCGAGCGCGAGTACAAACGCTATCTGGACGGCCTCAAAGCTTCGGTGCTGACGGCCTTCTACACACCGGAACCCGTGACGGACGCCATTGCGCGGATGCTCTATAATGCGGGTGCCGTTCCGGTGCGTGCACTCGAACCGAGCGCCGGGACGGGGGCTTTCGTGGAGTATTTGCGCCGTTATAACGAAGAGGCCGAGATCACCTGCTTCGAGAAAGACCCGATGACGGGACTGATCCTGAGCAGGCTCTATCCCGACGATACGGTGCGGGTGCAGGGCCTCGAAACCATAGAACCCGCCTACGAGGGGCACTTCGACCTGATTACGAGCAATATCCCTTTCGGGGACGTTTCTCTGTTCGATCCTGCGTTTTCGAATTCGCGCGATCCGGTACGCCGACAAGGTGCATGGGCGATACACAACTATTTCTTTATGAAGTCGGTCGATCTGGTGCGCGACGGGGGCCTCGTCGCCTTCATCACTTCGCAGGGTATGGCCGATTCGGAACGCAACAAACCCGTGCGGGAATGGCTGATGGAGCGGTGCGATCTGGTCGCAGCCGTGCGGCTGCCGAACAACCTCTTTACCGACCATGCCGGAACGGAGGTGGGCAGCGATCTTATCGTCCTGCAAAAGAACTCGGTCGCCCGCCCCCTCTCCGAGCGGCAGCGGGACTTTATCGAAACGCGCACGCTTTCGAACGGCATTACGGTAAATAACAGCTTCCGATCGCTCGACCGCGTGGTGCAGACCTCGGCCAAAGTGGGCACGAACCCCTACGGGAAACCGGCGATGGAGTTCACCTACGCCGGGGGCGTGGAAGGCATCGCCCGTGCGTTGGCGGATATGCTCGCGGAGGATATGGAGCGGCATTTCAACCGGGAGCTGTACGAAAGCCATGCCCTGAAGATCGCCCCGCATCAGTACAGGGAACAACAGACGGAGACGGTAAGTCCGAGACAGGCGCACAACGGCATCGGGCAGGTACGGAATACGGAACTGTCCGGGCAAACAGTATTGCGGCAACACGGGAACGAAGAGATCGCACAGGAAAATCTTGCGACGGAGCGTGGCGGCATCGGGCGGGAGCAAAAAACAGAATTATCCGGCCAAACAGTCAGGCAGCAGACACGACAGGCTGCACCGTCCATGGTGCAGCCTTCGGAAACTACGGTCGGTATATTCGACGACGAGCCGCCGTACCCTCCCGATCTCGATCCGTTCTGGCAGGTCATAGAAGACCATTGGTTTCCGGACGAGGTCGAGGCGAGCATCCGGACGGAAGAGGCCCTCCGTGCCGAAAGGCGGCAGGCGGAACCTTCATCCGCGCAAACGACGCTCTTTCCGGACGTTCCGGCTTCGCCGCACCCGTCCCGACAAACCGCAGAATTCCGGCAGTCGGCAACCTCCGTTCCTCTTCCCGAAACAGCTCGGCGCGGCGGCCCGCGCCGAGCCGGAGAGGTACTGCAGGAAGTGCTTTCCGACCTGCGGCAGAAAGCGGAACGGTATCAGGCCGGCCGGATGCAGGAACCCGCACCTTTCGATGAGCAGCCGGGGCCGTTCTGGCACCCTACCGAGGAGGAGTGGCGCGACCTTAACCGGTGGATGGAAGAACGGTATGCCGTTACGCAGGCCGCCTCCGACGGCTACCGGCTCGACCCCGAAACGGGAGAGATGATCCCCATAGAGGATGCCGAAGCGGAGGAAATACGGGACGAAGCGACCGTACAGGCCGAGGGTGCCGCCATGCCGAACGAATCCCTGCCCCCTCTGCCTACGCAGGAAGCATGGCAGCCTGCCGGGCAGGATTGGGCGGAGTTCGGCGCGTGGCAAGAGGAGCGGGAGAGGCGGTTTATGGAAGACTACCCGCCCTCGCCGGAAATGTACGGATACGCCGAACCCGCCGTACAAACGGTCGCGGCCGCAGCTCCGGAGAAGGAGCAGGCCGATACATCGGAGATGCGTCGGGAACCCGTCGTACAGGGTGTCCGGCCGGAAATATCCGAACCTGCGGTTATGGAACCCGCTGCACGGCGGGCACCTGCACACGTTCCTGCCTCGGCGCAAGAGCCTCAGTCCATGCAGGAAACGGAACGGTCTGCCGATAGCACGGTGCGCCCGGCCGACGACGGGCTGGAAGAGACGGTTGCGGAACCCGCTGCAACGGCAACGCAGACACGAGCGGCCGGACAGCCCTCGCAGGATGGGTTCGCAGGATCGCTGTTCGATGCTTTCGATACGCAGACCGCACCGGAGCCGATGCTGAACGTACAGCAGGAACCGGTGCTTACGCTCTACGACCTGTTCGGGTTCTCGGCCGAAGAACGCAGTCAGGTGAATCGCCCAAAAAAACGGGGGCCGAAACCGAAAGGCAAACGGCAGGCAGCGGGGATGCCGCAGGTACAACACTGGCCTGCACAACAGGGATCGGCGACTTCTTCCCAGAAGGCGTCCAAGCCCGTACAGGAGGAGGAACGTCCCATGGATTGGCGGGAGAGGCTGATGCTGAACCGGCCGCATCAAGAGGAACGACAGCCGGCAGAGGTATCGACCGCCGTTACGGCGGAACACTTCACAGGCACGTCTGCTGAAAATCATCCGAGGACGATAACCGAAAACAGGCCGGATACGGCAAAGCCTGCGGCAGGGCAATCCGGCGTAGCCGGGCAGCCGCAGGCCGCGACCCGAACGGAATACGGAAGGGAGCGGCCGGAACCGTCTCGCAAAGTTCCCGACAGTGCTGCGGACGGCAAATCCGGAGACAGGGCACAGCTATCGGACGCATTGTCGCCACAGGCCGATCCGTTCGCTGCGACCGGCTCTCCGCATCCCGAGCCGGATGCCGCTGCCGTCACAGGGGCCGCTGCGGACAATCCGGTACCCGCAGGCAGCGCAGTACGGCAGGGCGTCCCGTCCGCGAGCGTTTCCGGAGAACGGGCCGAAGCCGTTGCGCCGCGCACTGCGACACACGGCGACGAGGCGGCCGAAGACCCGCTCTCGCCCCGGCCTTTTAAGGGAGAACGGCCGGAACATTACCGCGACGGGACGCTCATTGTGGATAAGGAGAACCGTGTAGGATACCTGAGCGACCTGAAAACCCTGCGCCCGATGTTCCATCCGCTCGACCTGCCCGAAGAACAGCGGGTGAAAATGTCGCTTTATATCGAGGTGCGGGACACTTATCATCACCTCTACAACGTGGAGGCCGATACGCAGGCTCCGCACCCCGCGTTGCGCGTAATGCTGAACAGCCTTTACGACAACTTCGTGGAGCGGTTCGGCTGGCTGAACGAACCGCAGAATATCGACCAGATACGGATGGATTCGGGAGCCGACGAGATACTCTCGCTGGAACGTTACACCGACGGTATCGTGAACAAGGCCGACATCTTCGACCATCCCGTCGCTTTCAATCCGGCGGAGATCGAAAAGACGGACGATGTGCATACGGCATTGGCAGCCAGCATGAACCGTTATGCGGACATCAATATCGAGTATATATCGGAACTTACCGGGGCGAGCGAAGCGGAGGTGCTGGAACAGCTCAAAGGGCGTATCTATTTCAACCCCGACAGCGGGAAGTACGAAATCGCCGAACGTGTCATCGCAGGCAACGTCATCGAGAAGGCCGACCGCGTGCAGCGCTTCCTCGACGAGAATCCGGATCACGAAGGCGCACGGGAAACCCTCGCAGCGCTGCGCGAGGCCACACCCAAACCGATCGCATTCGAGGATCTGGACTTCAACTTCGGCGAGCGGTGGATACCTACGGGCATCTATGACAGTTACGCCTCGTGGCTCTTCGAAACGGAGGTCAAGATCGGTTACCTCGCCGATCTCGACGAGTTCGGCATTACGGCCAAGGACGAGTACAATATCAAGATACAAAACCAGTATGCCGTCCATGGAGAGTTCCGCCGTTATACCGGACTGCATCTAATGAAACACGCCCTGCACAACACGATTCCGGACATCACCAAAAAAGCCCGCAAACTGATTGACGGCGAGTGGAAAGAGGTGAAGGTACGCGACGGGGAGAAGATACAGCAGGCCAACACCAAAATCGACGAGATCCGCAGCGGTTTCACGGACTGGCTGTGCGACCAGTCCGCCGACTTCAAGGAGCGTCTGGCCGACATGTATAACCGCAAGTTCAACTGTTTCGTGCGTCCGAAGTACGACGGCTCGCACCTGACCTTTCCCGGCCTCGACCGCAAGGCGTTAGGTATCGAAGACCTCTATCCGAGCCAGAAAGACGCTATTTGGATGGATATTCTGCTGGGCGGCGGCATCGTGGATCATGAGGTCGGCGGCGGCAAGACCCTGATCATGTGCTGCGGAACCTACGAGAAAAAACGCATCGGACTGGTGAACAAACCGATGATTACGGGATTGAAGGCCAATATCCACGAGATAGCCAAGACGTTCTGCACAGCGTACCCGATGGCTCGCGTGCTCTATCCGGGCCGTGAGGATTTCACGCCGAAGAAGCGCGAACAGATATTCCGGCAGATCAAGAACAACGATTGGGATGCGGTGATCCTCTCGCACGAGCAGTTCGGCATGATCCCGCAGTCGCCAGAAATCCAGCAGGAGATTTTGCGGGCGGAACTCGACAGCGTGATGCAGAACCTCATGCTGCTCAAGGCACAAGGTAAAAACGTGTCGAAACGTATGCTGACCGGCTGCATCAAGCGCCAGCACAATCTGGAGGCCAAACTGCAAAAGGCGCAGTACGCCCTCGACCATCGCAGGGACGATGCGGTGGACTTCCGCCGTATGGGTATCGACCACCTCTACGTAGATGAATCGCACAAATTCAAGAATCTGATGTTCAACACGCGGCACGACCGCGTGGCGGGCCTCGGCAACCCCGACGGGAGCCAGCGGGCGCTTAACATGCTCTTTGCTCTCAGAACCATACAGGAACGCACGGGGCGCGATCTGGGGGCGACATTTCTGTCGGGGACGACCATTTCCAACTCCCTCACGGAGTTGTATCTGCTGTTCAAATACCTGCGTCCGAAAGCACTCGACCGGCAGAACATCCGCACCTTCGACGCATGGGCCGCCGTATTCGCCAAAAAGAGCGTCGATTACGAATTTTCGGTCACCAACCAGATCGTGCAGAAGGAACGGTTCCGCTATTTCATCAAGGTTCCGGAGCTGGCGGCTTTTTATTCGGAAATTACGGATTTCCGCACGGCCGAGGACATCGGTATCGACCGACCGCACAAAAACGAGATACTGCATAACATCCCGCCCACGCCCGACCAGCAGGCGTTTATCGACAAGCTGGTGCATTTCGCCAAGACGGGCGACGCCACGGTGTTGGGACGGGCACCCCTCACGGAAAGCGAGGAGAAGGCCAAAATGCTCATCGCTACGGACTACGCCCGTAAAATGTCGCTCGATATGCGTATGATCGACCCGGAGCTGTACGGCGATCATGCGGACAACAAGGCGAACCACTGCGCCGCGCAGATCGCGCACTATTACCGTAAGTACGACCAGCATAAGGGTACGCAGTTCGTCTTCTCCGATCTGGGAACATGGAAGCCGGGAGACGAGTGGAACGTGTACGCCGAGATCAAGCGCAAGCTGGTCGAAGACCACGGTATTCCGGCTTCCGAGGTTCGTTTCATACAAGAGGCAGCCGGCAGCGAGGGCAAACGCAAGAAGATGATCGAAGAGATGAACACCGGACGCATCCGCGTATTGTTCGGCTCGACCGACATGCTGGGTACAGGCGTGAACGCCCAGAGGCGGTGCGTGGCGATCCACCACCTCGACAGTCCGTGGCGGCCCTCGGACTTGGAGCAGCGCGAAGGACGCGGCATCCGCAAAGGCAACGAGGTAGCCAAACTCTACGCCGACAACACGGTGGACGTGCTGATCTACGCCGTCGAAAAGTCGCTCGACGCCTACAAGTTCGGGCTGCTGCACAACAAGCAGCTGTTCATCCGCCAGCTCAAACAGAACCGTATGGGCGTGCGTACCATCGACGAAGGCGGCATGGACGAAGGCAGCGGCATGAACTTCTCGGAATACGTGGCCGTGCTGTCGGGCAACACCGACTTACTGGAAAAGGCCCGCCTCGAAAAGAAGATCGCGGGGCTGGAGAGCGAGCGTCAGGCGTTCGTGCGCGGCAAGTCGTCGAGCCGCAGCCAGCTGGAATATACGCTCGGAAAAATCGGGGAACTCGACGAAAGGATCGGACGCATCGAAAAAGACCTCGAAGCTTTCAGGAGCCGTGCGGAACTCAACGAGGACGGATCGTATCGCAACCGTATCACGCTGGACGGGGCGGAGAGCAACGATCCGCAGTTCATCGGCAAACAACTGAACCATATCGCAAAAACCGTCGATACGGGAAGCGGGGAGAAGCGTATAGGCTCCATCTACGGGTTCGAGATCATCGTCAAGAGCGAAAAGAGCATGAAGGAGGATTTCGAGACCATTCGCAACCGCTTTTACGTGCGGGGAGAGGGAGAATACCTCTACCAGTACAACTACGGTAATCTGGCCGGAGACCCTCGCACGGCGGCGCTCAACCCCCTGCATGCGCTGGGCACGATCGAACCGACGCTGGAGAAATTCCGCAAGGAGCGCATCTTGCAGGAAAAGGACGTGCCTCAGCTCCGGCAGATCATCGAGGGCACATGGCGCAAAGAAGCCGACCTCGCGGCTTTGAAAAAGGAGATGGAACAGCTCGACCGGCAGATACAACTCGCGCTCAAACCCGTAGGTAGCGACCGTGACGGCGAAGAGGCCGGAGAGCAGCAGGAACAGCAGCAGGAGAAGGACGCGCGACGGGAAACACCTGTCGCCGATGACCTGCAACGGCATATTCCCGCACGCCTGCGGCAGATCGCCGATGCCTCCGGCGGACGTATCGTCATCGGCAGCGTTCCGCCCCGCACGGACAATAATCCTACAACATCCAAAAAGAAATTATAATGAAAAGAGCCGCATGCCACAGCGGCTCTTTTCATTCCCGTATGAATTTGCTTTTCCCATAGTCGATCGCTGCAAACGGTCGGGAATCGACGTTATTTTTTATCTATATTTATGGAATAAAGATTTGCCTTTGCGACGGATTATACGTTTTTGCAACGATGCGATTTTTTTTCGAATACTCGGTATGTATCCCAATGCAGGCAGAACGATACAACCTATCACAAATGACAGAACGGACAATAAAGTATCATGCGAGGAGCATATCCGAGAAACAACGTAATAAATACCAAATCCTAAACTTCCGCAAATCAATACACATAACAGGTAAAATCTCTTTATACAGTTCCGTACTTTCCGTTTGACTTTATCTTTAACATCTTGTCGCTGTTTTCGTTTCATCTTTTGCAACTCCATAATAGCGATATTGCCTCGACTTGCCTGTTCCTGTAATTCCGCTTTTTCCCTTCGTAAAGTTTCCACATCCTTGATTTCGATAAAACCGACGATATCATCAATATTCGCATCGGTAATATCTTCAGGATGCATTTCATACGCCCGAATTTCATTATATATATGGATTCGAGTATCATCATCGTATGATTTTGTTCTCAATTCGTCGTATTTATCCACAACGGAACGATGTAGCAAAGAGGTCATAACGAGTTTCACTCTGTTCATAACGTCCAGCGATGCGGGTGTTTGATTCCTCATAATACCTTTATGCAACCGGAACCATAGTCGGGATATGGCATAATCCATCGTCGTCGAGTAAGTAAAATTCGTTCCTTCGCGTATGGAAGAATGACGGGATATGAATTTTGGAATACTACTTTCCGAAAGCAGAACGCACTGGCACTTTTCGAAACTTGATTTGTGAATGGAGCGGCGTTTACCGTTGATTATGGAAAAAATCCGCAGGTATTTGACTATATCCTCCTCGGAGATCGTCAAAGAAGACGATGCCGCATCGGTCTGAATTGCATCGAGATTGTCTGTCGTTTGAAGATTACCGTTCATATCATCGACACAAATAGACCTTTCGTCGTATTCTATATCCGAAGCTTGTAAAAAAGCATAGAATTTTCCCCGTTCTTCCAGCACGTCTCCTTTGTCCTGGCATCGGCTCAATATGGTATTCATGGCAGGCTTACCGTCGGGTCTATCCAATTTGTTTATGATTCTTTCAGCCTGTTTGAAATATCCGTCGATCACGTTCTTCGTTTCGTCCAAGTATTTCAGTTGTATATACTTCTTTCTTTTGTTCGCTTCCCGTACCAGAGAGAGAAAATCGTTCAGAATACGGCTGTGTAAATCGCCGTTGTATCCATATACACTGAATAATTCTTCCGTATCAAGATAGATCGTCAGTTGAGTCGTCCAGCTGCCTATCGTATTTAGATCTGTCGATTCGGTAATGTCTTTCAGTCCGGAAATGATAATAAAACCCTCCTTAATCTCGTTCAGACATTCTACGAATTCCTTATCGCTTTCTTTGGAAAGCATAAAGCGGGAAAATATGTGTCCGGTATCCTGACTGGAATCCGTCAAAAGAAATTTCGTAAAACCCTCGATAATATCTTGGTCTTGTATATGTTGAGAAGTCGAGCTTCTGTAATATGCTATCAAAGCATCAAATACGGGCCTATACTTCGTATCCTGCGCCGACAGTTGCCTGTCGAAATCTTTCAATGCCTCGGCCGAGGGTTTTGCATGGTATTCCCCATTGGTACTCGTGATAGAATCTTTCAGGCGATTTCGTATGACCGTTTTCAGGACACTTTCATATACGTCAATTTCAAAACATTCCCTTAACCGATTACGAAGCGTCGTTATATCGAACGACCACATATTTTTTTGATTGATAGTTGCCGTTACGAACCGGGCTAAAACCGAATATATATCGTGTTCCGCATCGTATAGATTTGTAAATACGGCAATAGAAGCTATTAAATTTCCGCGTATCATTTTAATAGTTTTATAATTAAACGTGCGTCCCCTACTTTTACTTTCTATCTTGCAAATCGGCCGAACTCAGAGGCAATATCCCGTACCGTAAGTCTGGGCGATCCATAATCCGAAAAAGCGGTCATATACCTGATATATGTTCCCGTCTTTGGTAAGCAACTCCTTGTCAAGCAATTGCCGGGCTGCCGACTGTACGCTGCTGGAAGAGTAAAGTCCGTGCCTTGTGATGAAATCCGCCGAGGTAATTTCGGTTGCCCGTCTTTCCTTGCCGACAGCGAACAACAGTTCCTTCTGCCGCTCGGAGAGCATGGCGACCATGCTCTGGTAAACGCTCTGCTGTGCATCCACGGTGGCATGAAGGACGCTATTCGCCTCTTCGGGTATTATCGTTTCACCGGGAACCGCTTGTTCATAGAGGCGGTTCAGCAAAGTTTGCATATACCACGTATGACCTTCGAACAGTCCGTAAATACGAGCAATGCACTCGTCGGAAATCCTTTTACCGGCCTGTTCGAAATGCTCCCTTACGAATTTGTGATAGGCTCTCTCCTCGATGGGGCCGAGGTTCAGGAACGAAGCACTCTGGTAGAACGGCCGGGAAGCAGAGAAGAAAATATTCTGCATCATGTGGCGCTGGCTTCCGGCAAAAACGAAGTTCGTGTTGGTACATTTCTGTATATGCGTACGCAGTACGGCTTCCACATTTTTTTCCGGATAACGGGCGATTTGCTGGAACTCGTCAATGGCCACCAGACAGGGTTTGTCCGCCGCTTCGAGATACGCGAAAAGTTCCTCCAGCGATACCTCCGGCTTGCGTATCTCCCCGATACCGATGTCGAATACCGGTTCCCCGGATACCGCGTCGAGTTTGAAAGCCGGGCGCAGAGAACCGATCGCAGCAAAGAATCCCTCGACGAATTTCCTTCCTTTGGGCTTCAACGTATCGAAAATATGTTTGCCGAGCATGAATACCAACTCTTTGAGCGATCCGGTAGCGTAAATATCCACGAAGAACGTGTAATAGCCTTGCGCTATCTCTTTTTGATGGAAACAGTGTTCGATCAGCCCTGTCTTTCCCATACGTCGGGGCGATACGATTACTATATTGCGCCCGTTCACGAGTGCGCCCGTAAGTTCTGCGGTTTCAGCCTTCCGGTCGCAAAAGTAGTCTGCGGAAACGTAACCACTGACAATGAAAGGGTTTCTGACAGTTTGCATGACATTCAAATGTTATTTGACTTTATATTATTGCAAATATAATAATTTAATTCTAAATAATCAATAAGCCGATTTCACGGCACAAAAAGCGGATGGAACAGCTCGACCGGCAGATACAACTCGCGCTCAACCCCGTAGGTAGCGACCGTGACGGCGAAGAGGCCGGAGAGCAGCAGGAACAGCAGCAGGAGAAGGACGCGCGACGGGAAACGCCTATCGCCGATGACCTGCAACGGCATATTCCCGCACGCCTGCGGCAGATCGCCGACGCCTCCGGAGGTCGTATCGTCATCGGCGGTGTTCCGCCCCGCACGGACGATGATTTTCCATCTAAGAAAATCAAACTATAAACGGAAAAGCCTTGCATTTTATCTTTGCAAGGCTTTCCCCTTTCATCGGTTATCGGTGTCTCGATCGGACTGTTTATTCCTTCTCCGAATCAAGCGGCGGCAGTCCGATCGTGTCCTCGATCAGTCCATCGGGATTCCTGTCCAGAAAATTCTGGCCCGACACGACACTGTGCCCCAACTCCCGTTCCGTCTCCCTACGGGCCACTCCGGCAACATTGCCGCCGCGCCGGGCGACCTGTTTGCTTTCGGCGAACGTATCGGGTTTTTCCTGCTGTGAGATTTCAGTCGTCACCCGTTCGCCCAGCATCGTAAAGATCAGCTCCAAATCGGTCATGTGGTCACGCAGGTTTTGTCCCTTTTTCGTCAGCCTCTTGATCGCCCTGTGTTCCGAAGGCGTCACGCCGAATGTCGCACGCGCGATCTCCGCCGTCAGGATGGCGAAGTCCCTCTCTTCCCGAATGCCGCGTTCTTTCCACTCATCCGTCAGGTTTTGCCGTATGGCGATGCCCCGCAGCCGTTTGTCGATCCAATCCTTCGGATAACCTT
>ERZ1673744.2013-NODE-2013-length-16242-cov-6.973435_pt1 | contig 16242 bp, 10 predicted proteins | sample MGYA00580207_ERZ1673744 | MGnify/ENA primary metagenome ERZ1673744 (study PRJEB41218, sample SAMN15661751) | gut metagenome | host: Homo sapiens | place: Canada: London | collected 2015-08-20/2019-03-30 | study: EMG produced TPA metagenomics assembly of... | reverse complement strand
GTGTACAGCGCCAAGGCTTACACGGTCTACTATTTTTTGCATTCCTTTAACCCCGCTTTACTGTTTTTTTATTCAATTAATTAAACCAACTTTAATTTGCAAAATTTCTCTTACAATTAATTTTATACTAATAAAATTTTTTATTTTTGTAAATACTGGTTTCTATCAAAAAAGTCTGTACCTTTTACGCATAGTCTTTTTTGCATACTTTATTTACATTTTTATAACATTTTATTTTTAATCTAATATTTTCATTTTTTAATTTAAATTTTTTCTACTTATTCCTTATTTCTTTATAGAACAAAAGTGAACTTCGTTCACACTGGCACTAATTAATTTTAGTGCCTTTTCTTTTTCTTCTCTAAATAGTATAATTCCTATATGGAATTTTTAGATTTTTTAGAAGAAGAAAGTAATCACACTTACAAACCTGATGAATGTAAGTCTAAATTTAAAATTAAAGATATTTTTAATGACCACTGGTATTCTTTTCTTGAAGACAATCCTAATATTAACATTAGACCTGTTGTCTATGAAGAAGTTTAAAAGATGATGGGCTGTGGTTCTCTTTCTAATGGCTATGCTGTCTATACTTGTGATCATTGTAATAATTATTTATACGTTCCATTTACCTGCAAATCTCGTTTTTGTTGTTCTTGTGGCACTAAATATACTTTAGACAGAGCTGATACCATTGCTAGAAAATCCATTAATTGTCCTCATAGACATATTACCTTTACTATTCATCATGATTTATGGCCTCTTTTCCAAAAAGATAGGTCTTTACTTAATTTGCTTTTTGATGCTGTTTCTTCTACTATTCTTTCTTGGTTCTTTGAACAAAATCATAAAGAAAACTTTACTCCTGGCTTTATCTCTACTCTTCATACTTTTGGACGTGATCTTAAGTGGAATCCTCATATTCACGTTTTAATCACTGAAGGTGCTGCTGGTAATTTCTCGCCTTGGAAAAATTTGAAGTCTTTCCTTACACTATGCTCCGTAATCGCTTTCAAACTACTCTTCTTTCTCTTCTTGAAAATCATTTTGGTAAACAGAGATTTAAATCTCTTAAAAAGCATATCTACAGAACTTCTAAAAATGGTTTCTATGTTCATGCCCCTAAGATTAAAGCTCGTGATATTAAATCTACTGTTAAATATGTTATTCGCTATTCTGGTAAACCTGCTATGGCTCAATCTCGTATCATTAATTATGATGGCGAGTTTGTTACCTTCTGGTATGAAAGACACGAAGACAACCAAAGAGTTGAAGAAACTATTCATGCTTATGATTTTATTAAAAGACTTATTATTCATATCTATGATAAATATTTTAATGTTATTAGATATTATGGTCTTTATGCTAAAAATCATAAATTCTCTGATAAATTTATTTACATGCTTAAGCCTCATGTCTCTAAATTTAAAAAACAGTTAAAGAACTGGAGATGTCGTATTGAACTATATTTTCATCACGACCCTCTTATTTGTTCTTGTGGTCACACTTTTCACTTTGACTATCTTGTTCAAAAATCGTATAATACCTCTTGAGAGGTGATTATTTTGAAAATTAAACGTCCTACATATACCGAATTTATTTGTACTGAATGCAAATGTCATGAAAAAATTCCTACAAAAGTCGTTTTACAATTGGATATGATGGATCCAGGTGACCCTATTTATCCTCCTACATTTTATTGTGAAAAGTGTGGTGGCTTAATGAAACCTGTTTATTTCGTCGGATATACAGGTATTGAATACACTTACGACGGCAATTAATTATTTACATATATTGGTAATACTTTCTTTTTTATTAAGGCTTATTTGTTATGCCTTTATTTTTTTATATTCTTTTGTTTAAATATTCGATTTTTCCTATATAACAAAAAAGCTGTACTTCTTACGCACAGCCCCTTTGTATTATATTATTTACATTTTTATAACATTTATTATTTTTCTGCTTCTTCTCCGAAAGGTTGTAAATAACTTAAACCTTTAATTAATAATTGCTCTTTTTCTGCAGTTTGTAAAGAATCTACACTCATATTAATTGTGTAAGTATCTGTTACAACTTTTGCATCTTGAGTTTCTGTTGTATCTATAACTTGATATTCATCTTTTTCATAGTTATATATTTCTACACTTTGTTTATATCTTACTATAGCATATGATAATGGTGAAACTTCATAAGTTGTTCCATTAACTGTAATGTTTGTTCTTTCTAAGAAGAAATATAAATCTTGTCCATCATATAAAAATGCTTTTTCTAATTTAGTTTTATTTGTTTTTGTAGCTAAATTAGTTTCTAAGTAAATTTCTCCATTTTCCTCAGTAATATCTGCAAAATGATTTATTCTATACATCATACCATTATTATTAGGATAAACTACTGCCATATCTTCTGGGAAAATAACCTTACCATTTTCATCTGCATAATATACTGGTGTAGAATCTAAAGTAACTTTTCTATCTGTAGCTTTTAACTCTGTAAGACCTTCTTTTCTTGTAAATGTTAATTCACCTTTATATTCTACTCTTTGTCCAGAATACCATTGGTAAAAATCATGGCTTTCTACAGTAGTACTATTTAAACTTCCTATTATAATTATTACAATTACAATTATTACAATTAATGCAGCAATTATTGATGTAGTTATTATTGAGCTCTTTCTTTTCTTTTTCTTTTCTAATAATTCAGCTTGTTCTTCTATTTTTTCTTTTCTTTTTTGACTTTCTGAATCTGTTTTTGGAGCATCAATAATAATTTCTTCACCTTCATCTAAGTCTGTATCTGGCTTAGAATCTTTAGCTTCACTTTTTTCGGCAACTTTTTTACCTTTTAGTTTTGCTATACTTGCTTCTAATTTTGCATTGTTTTCTTTTGTCTTTTTTGATTCTTCTACAGGTTCTACTTTTGCTTCATCAGCCTCTTCTGTAGCATCATTATTAGATACTACTACAGTAGCTTCCTCTTCCTTTACTTCTACTTCAGAAACATCTTCTTCTACCTTCTTCTTTGAAGTTGAAATTTTTTCCTTAGCTGTTGTCTTTTTTGGCTCTTTTTCGTCACTAGCAGCTTTTTCTTTTGCAGTTTTAGTTGTTGCTTTTTTAGTAGTCTTCTTTTCTTCCTTAACTTCAGCTACAACTTCTGCAATATCTTCTTTTTCTGCTTTTACTTTAGCCTTACTTACAATTTTCTTTTCTTTAGTAGTATCTTTTTTAGCAGGTGCTTTTTTTACTACTTTTTCATCAGTAGCTTCTTTAGCTTTCACTGCTTTCTTGGATACTTTCTTTTCCTTTGTTTCCTTTAAGTTTACTTTCTCTTCTTTTGTCTTTTGATTTTCCTTTTCTTCTTTCATCAACCGTTCTCCTTTTGTGGTTTGTTATAATATCTTCAAAATTCTTTAAGAAGAAATATACTGCATATACTATTAAAAATATCATTAAACATATTTTTATTACAAGTACATATGTATCATTACTTTCTTCTATCATATAACTTGTTAGTATATTTATTAAATATAGTGCAACAATTTGTGCACCAGTGCTTACTATTTCTAAAATTGCTCTCTTTAAATTAAGTACTGCAAATATTATAGAGGAAATAGCTATCATTAGTAAATATAATAATATACTTTTGCTATATACGCAAGCGGTAAATATTACTAAAAATGTTCTTATAAAAATTGATATTATCATTATAATTTGCTTATTACTAAGTCCCATAAACATTCCACTTAATATTACACTCTTTTTGTGTATATTAAATTTCTTAGTGACTAAATACATTATAAAACTTAATAATAATATTATTACTAAAAATATTGGCAATACCCAAGCAACTTTGCTTAATTCGTAAAGTATTGTATCTAACATTTTATTCCTCTTTTATAAATAATTTAAATTCATTATGTTTTAACATATAATAGCCAATTATATTTGTTAACTTAACAAAATTATCAAGCGCAATTATCTCAACATCGCCATCTACTTCTCCAATTACTGGTAGATAATCTTCCATAATACTTAAGTTGTATTTTTTACTCTTAATTTTTATTATAGAAACATTATCATATGATTTTAAACCATTTCGTATGTTTAAAACTTTTACATTCATTTTTGCTACATTTGGTGTAGCTTCTTGTATATTTTCTTTTTCATTATTCATGTAATGTACCTCTAAATAATAATTTACTTTCGTCTACATCATCATATTTTCCATTTAAGATATCTTCTACATCTATTAATGTATCTTCGATATCTACCATAACCCCTTTTATTCCTGTATAGTTCTCAGAAACAAACATTGGTTGTGTAAAGTAATTTCTTAACTTTCTAGAACGATAGAAAATCATTCTATCCTCTTCTGATAATTCATCAATACCTAGAACTGCAATTATTTCTTCTAGTTCTTCATATCTTGATAAATATCTTAATGTTTCTTGAACTAAATCGTAGTGTTTTTGTCCTACTACTTCTGCATCTACTGCTTTACTTGTAGTTTTAAATACATTTATTGCTGGGTAAATACCCTTTTCTGCAACTTTACGGTCAAGAACTACTTGTCCGTCCATATGTGTTGTTATAGCTTGAACTGCTTCATCTGTTATATCATCTGCTGGTATATATATAGCTTGGAATGATGTTATTGATCCATTATCTGTAGAGTTGATTCTTTCTTCTACGTCTGTTATATCTGATACCATTGATGTAGGATATCCATTTTCGATTGGAACCCTCTTCATTTCTGTTGATATTTCAGATTTGGCTTGTATAAAACGATATATGTTATCTATGAATACTAATACATCTTGGTCTTTTTCGTCTCTTAGGTATTCTGCAAGTGTTAACCCACTATATACTGCCTTAGATCTTGAACATGGATTTTCACCCATTTGTCCAAATACCATAGACATTTTATCTAATAAGTCTGATTCTTGCATTTCTTCGATTAATTCTTGTCCCTCACGAGAACGTTCACCAACACCAATAAATACAGCATTAGATTTTAATCTTTTATAAACGTTGTTAATAATTTCTTTTATTAAAACTGTTTTTCCAACTCCGGCTCCACCTAAAAGTCCCATTTTAAATCCTTTTTGAAGTGGTGCGAAAAAGTCTAATGCTTTAATTCCTGTCCATAATGGTGCATTATTTATATTTAATTCTTTAAAAGAAAGTTTTCTGTCGTAAACATTTCTTGTTTTTACAGATTTTAATTCTTTATGATTAATTACATCTCCATATGGGCTAAATACTTTTCCTAATATTGCATCAGAGTATTCTATTTGTAGCCCACCTTTTTCTAAAGTTACAGCACCTCCTTTTTTTAGTCCTATAACTCTTTCAAAAGGTACTGTAGATGCTACATTGTTATCTATTTGAACAACTTCAAATTTTCTGATACCATCTTCATCTTCATATGTTAATATGTCATTAAGTTTAACGCTTTCGTTAAATAATAATACTTTAACATTAAGTTCAGAAATACCAATTATTCTTCCTATTACTTCCTTTTCGTTAGCCATTATATCTACACCTTCCTATTATTTTTAGTCTTTTGAATTTTCTAAGACTTTTAATCTTCGTCTTTATGTTGTTTAATATTTTTTTATTCATCTTTAAAATTTAAATTTGTAAAGTTTTCTAAGACTTTTTTAAAGTTCTTATTGTTAGTTTCTTTTCTTTCTTCTCTTAAATTTTCTTCTTCTATTTCATCTAATTTCTTTAAAGATTCCTTTGTAATAGTTTGTCTCATTATGTTTTCAGAGGCGAAACTATTTTCTGTTGCAATTTTTATTTCGTAAGATAAATATAGTACAATTATATTTCTTAATATACTATTTATATCTCCCTCTATTGCAAAGTCCTCTAAGTGATGCTTCTTCTCTTGTGATTCCTCTTCTTTTATGTTTTCTATTGGTAATATTTTCTTTTTTCTAAGCTCGATTTTACTTATATTATAATAATGATTATAGATGATATTTATTTCACTATATTTTGCATTTAATATTGCATCATACAAAATATCTTCAATCTCTCCTATCTTACTTGGATACTCATCTTTTGTCATTGATAAAATCACATTATTTTTTTCATTTATGATTTTCTTTCCTATAATAATTTTATCGATATCTGCATCAGCTTTTGCTAAATCATTTACATTTGTATTAAAGTTTCCACAAAAACCTAAGTCATTTCCAATATAAACATTTAAAGGTTTATCTTCTTTATTTAACTTTAATATCTTTTTGTCCAATATTAAGTTTCTATTATTTAGTATGTTATCTGCAAAATCTGTAATTTCTTTTTCATACTCAAAATACTTTTCAGCATTTCTTCTTGCAGAGTCTACTCTAAGTAAAGAATGAAAATTCATTACTTTTACTACATTTCTTATTCTCATTTAGCATCCTCACCTAACATTTTGAATCTTTCTTTAATTTCATCTTGTGTTAATGGAGAAAATTTATTTTGTCTTAGAGCTTGCTCTATTAATTTACCTTTTCTCATTTTCTCTCTTAATTCTGGACTCATTTCGTCCATATTTGCAAGTTCGTATACTTCTTTTGTTTCTAAGTAACTTAGAAGTTCACGTCTTATGCCTGAACCTAATTTTTTCATATCTTCTGTTTGTACTGCTCCACCTAATCTTGAAACAGATACACCATAATTTATAGCTGGTATTTGACCTTTTTTAAATTGTTTTTCAGATAGAACAATTTGTCCATCTGTTATAGATATAATGTTTGTAGAAATATAATCTGTTATATCTCCACCTTTTGTTTCTACTATTGGAAGAATTGTTATAGATCCACCACATTTGTGTTGACATCCTTTTTCTAATAATCTTGAATGTAAAAAGAATATATCTGCTGGATAAGCTTCTCTTCCTGGTGCTTTATTTGATATTAAGCTTATTTCTCTATAGCTTTGTGCATGTGCTTTTAAGTCATCTATTACAACTACTACATCTTTCTTTTGCATCATGTATTCTTCTGCTATTGATAATCCTACATATGGTATTAAACTTTGTACTGTAGTTTTATCATCATTTGTAGCAGCTACTATCATTGTATATGATAATGCATTTCTTCTTAATAGCTCGTTGTATATTGACTTAATTTCTTTTTTGGTTTTACCAACTGCTATATAAATACATATAATATCATTTTTATTAGACTTTTCTTTCATGATTTGTCCTTGGTTTACTATAGTATCTAAAGCAATTTGTGTTTTTCCTGTTTTCTTATCACCTATTATTAATTGTCTTTGTCCTCTACCAATTGGGTATATTAAGTCTATTCCAGCGATTCCAGTAAGCATTGGTCTGTTAACTGGTGTTCTATCCATTATAGGTACTGTTGGTCTTTCTATATCTATATATTTAAATTTTTCGAATGCTCTTCCTGTTAATAAATCTACCCCGAATAAATCTGTAACTCTACCTAAAGCTTCTTCTGCGAAGATTGCTCTAAATCTTTCCCCTGTTGTATTTACAGTATCTCCAATTTCTATTGGTTTATCTTCTTTAACAACAGAAATTATTACAGAGTTCTCCTTTATTTCATTAACATATCCCATTCCTTTTCCTCTAATTGTTACTTTTTCATAATAAGCAACATTCTCAAGGCCAGATACTTCTATAATATAATCTTTTAGCCTAATTACTTTTCCTGTATCAAATACATTTTTCTCTTCTTTAATTTTCTTTAATTTACTTTCTACAAGATTGCTAATATGCTCGCTCATTTCTTCACCCTTTTTCCTTATATACTATAGTCATATAATTTGTCTTTGTATTCTATTATAATACCTTTAGACATGTTCTTATATAATTGTGTTTTTATTTTAGTACTTAAATAATCATAGTTTTTGTTACTGTCTCCACTAACATATACATATATTGTTGGAGAAATTTTATCCATTCTTTCTTTTATTTTGTCCAACATTTCTAAAACATTAAAATTCTTTATTGTTTTAATGATTGGCTCTATAAATGATTTATTTTCTTTAGTTAAAACACTTTCTACCAAATCCAGTTGTTCTTCTGGTGTTAGTGTTAAAGATTCATATATTGCATTTTGTGTAAATAACTTAGAAAATGCATCTAGTTCTTTATATTCTGTTGTGTCATCATCTGCATGTATTTTTATAAAGTCTTTAAGAATCTTTTCTTCATTAACATCAAATTCTTTGTTTAAACCTTTATAGTTCTTAAAGAACCCTGCTTCCCTAAATTCTGGAGTTGGGATATCATATACGATTTTTTCTTCTTGCTTTTTAATTTCCGGTATCTCTACGATTTCCCCTTTTTCTCCTGATTGTTTAGCTTCGTTTAAACGTTTAATTTGTTCTGATAATATTTCTATCTCTTTTTCTTTTTCAGCTATTATATAGTCAAAGTCTTGTAGTTTATCTAAAAAGTACTTTTTGGTACTATTATTAATTCTTTTTACTAAGTTTTTAAACATAAAGAATGTGAAGATAAACATTATTAAGACTATTACAACCGCTGGTATTATTAGTTCCATAACTTTCACCTACTATACTGTTAAAGGATTGTAAAATAATAATAAAAATATAAATGCGAATAGTAGTAATAAGAATATTGCAACTACTATTAATATTGTCATTACTGAATGTACAATATCACTTTTTGTTTCTGGGTTTCTACCTACAGCTTCTGCTACTTTTGAACCTAAGATTCCAATTCCTATTCCTAAACCTAAGAATGTTAATCCTAGCATCCAACCAATGCTACTCATTGTTGCAACTAAAATTTGTTCCATGTTCTTTCACCCTCCTTTTAATAATTTCTATATTTTGCTTGAATATTTGTATTAACTACACTTCCGTCATGTGATGTTCCTTCTAGTTGTACTGTTATTTCACTTCCATAATTTTCATATGTAAGTACATTTGACCATCCATCTGTTTTTACAGCTTCTGTTAGGTTAACTTCCATATCACTTTCTTTTACTCCATCAACATATAGTGCAATTTTTGCATAATCAAATGCATAGTTTTGATCTAATTTTAAATTAAAATATACTTTTTTACTTCCTGTAGATACTCTTGTCACATCTAAACTTGCATTTATTTTAGTTGTTCTTACAGATAATACATCTTCTATATTATCTACAACTTCATTATCTTCTGTAATTTCTTTATAACCTAAAGTTATTTTGTATTCTGTATTTGGCTCTAAGTCTGTTAATCTGTATGTTGTAGTATTTTTATCTAATGCTATTGTGTTTTCATATCCTACAGCTTCTATAAATGCATATACTGTTTGATATCTGTTTTCTGGGTCAGATACTGCATATTCTATATCTATATAAGAAGATGTAGCAATTGCCCCTCTTAAACTTACACTCTTAGATAATGGTGTTTTATTTGTTTCTGTGTTGTTATTAATTACTGTGTCTCCACCTGCAGAGCTTCCGCTTCCTCCATTTGAAGTTCCCGCATTTGTTCCTGTTTGAACTCCACCTTGATTATTGGTTGTAGTTTCATCAGAATTTTGTGTACCTTCTGATCCATTGTTACTACTTGTAGTTTCTTGATTGTCCGGTATAAGATTTTGCCAGTCTATATCCTTTTCTTCATCCTTTTCTACATATTCATTAGAACTTCCTATAATTTTCTTTAAATCTATTTCGTCATTTCCTACAATTAGTTTTTCATTTGCTATATCAAATGTATATGAATTCGTAGAAAGTACAATTGGATTAATAGTTTTTGCATATATTTGGTTATTTAATAATAAAGTATTCCCTGATTTATCTATGATTATATATAAATATTTTGAAGTACTAATACTTCCAGATTCATTTTTTATAGAATTACTTATCATTAAATATTCTCTATCTGCTATTTTGTAAAATGCATCTTCTGAAGTATTTTTTATTGTTGTATCTTTAGAATATTTTTCTACTTGTCCATCTAATAAGACTTTAAACAAATCACCATATAATGTTACTTGTGAATTGTTTCCATTAAAACTTACTACTTCTGAATTCAATTTATATGTTTCGTTTGTATTATCCAATGTTAAATAATAATTTCCATCCCATTTTTTTGTAATTGTTCCTGCTTCTTCTGTTTGTAATGGCTCATATTCACTATCATATATTGTTACATTACTTTCTATTTTGTATTCCTCTACTTCATGATTTAAGGCTAATCGTAGACAAGTAATTAATAATATGATTATTATGATTATAATAATTGCAAAAATTGCAAATCTTTTTTTATTTCCTGCTGCTAATGCTCTCAAATTATTCACCCCTATTTTTTAGTATGAAGGGGGGATATATCCCCCATTTTTTTAATGTGCTATATAAATATGTTCTACACTTGCTGTGTCTACAATTTCGCCATTTGCATCTAAGAATTGTATTTCAATATAATATCTACCTTCTGTTGGTAAGTTTTTATTTAATGTAAAAGAATAATATGTTTCATTATCTGTTACAGATGTTGTTTGTTTTGGTGTAAATGCTTCTGTGTCACTTTGATTATATCCGCTAGTATTATATATAGAATATTTAATTTGTTTAATCTCTGTAATCTTATAACTGTTATAGAATAACAAGTCTATCTTATTTGTTTCGGTAGTATTATTTACAGATGTAATATTACCTGCAGAAATACCACTTTCATTTATTGGCTCTACTGTTCTTGTATTTTTGTTGTCATGTGTATATGGCTCCTGACCGTCATTTGTGTAGTCTAAGTCAAAGTTTACTTCTAGTGTATAGCTTTGGTCTTTAGCCACATTTTCTAAAATAAATTCATTATTTACATCATCTGTAGAATATTCTCCTTTATATTGTTCTGGAGTAATATCTTCATAAGTTTGATTATAGATTTTTATTGTATACTTATCATTTACAGCTATTCTATCATCATCATACATTGTTACTGTAAATCTTATTTTTGTTCCAGTTTGAACTGTCCCATCTTCTAATACTGTATCTTGACGATAACCTTGTATAGCTACTAATGGTGCAGATAAAGGATCTAGATAGAACTCTTGTTCTTTAGTTCCTAAATCTATTTCTTTTTCACCATCATCTTCTGTTATAATTGCAATTGGTGTTATAACAATTTTATATTTTGTTCCAAAAGTGAATATACTTCCTGGGTTTGCTCCTACACGTTCTTCCATTTTTGCTTTTGGTAAGTCATCTTCAAAATTTGCTACCTCGTCTGTATAATCTTGTGTTTCATCATTCCATCTGTAGATTACATGTCTTAATTTTTGGTATCCTAATACTTTATCTAGTGTATATGTTATTTTTACGTTCTTTTCACTATATGATATTGGTTCATATACTACATTTATATTGTCTACATTTACATTTGCTAATGTAGAGAAGTAATAGTATCTACCAACTGTATCTGCATCTACGTCGTATAAATATTTTTCTGTATATTCTTGTGATGCTTCATTTTTATTTCTTATATATGTTTTAAATCTTACATAATAGTATGTTTTAGGCTCTAAGTTTCCTATTTCGATTGTTCCAGTAAAATTACTTACTGGTATCTCATCTTCTCTTATTTTTTCGCTGTTACTTAAATTTTCATCTGTTTTCCAAATCTCTGCTATTATTTTGTTATCTTTTATTTCTATTGAGTCTTTATTTATTAATGTAGCTTTAATTTGTACTCTATCTAATTCTTCGTTTATATCTAGTTCACTTGTACTACCATCTTTTAACATACTTATTCCAGGGATAATTAAATTAAATTTAATTATATTGCTTCCTTCTGGAGTTAATTCTTGTACTCCAATTTCTTTTTGTAAAATTACATCATTTTGATATTTAAATCCATTTTCTGAGTAATTTAAAGCTAATGTTGTAATACTACTGTCTATTGGATTTATTAAGTTAAATGTTTCTGTGCTTGAACTTTCGTCATTTGCATTTGTTGATTCAAACATATTTGCATTTACTGATGTAGTTGGGTCTAAATTTCCTTCCTTATTAATAGCATAGTAGTATATTTCTTCTCCAGATTTATATGCTTTTTGATATGCCACATATTGACTACCTATATCATAGCCCGTATTTCCTGTATCATAATATGCTTCTACTGTTACTTGTGTTTCTAAATCTAATAAATCTGAAATATCATTAAATCTTACTGTTAACATATTGTTGTTTACTATTTGTAAATCTTTTACTACTCTAACTGTTTTTGTGTCTGTATCTTCAAACGTAACTTTTAATGCTGTTATTCTAGAAATTTTTTCTTCATTACCAGCTACAGTTACACTTACACTATTTTCTTCCAACTCAACTCTATAGGTTAAATCAGATATATCTATTATTCCTTCGAAATATTGATAAGCTAGTGTTTTTTCTATTGCAGTATTTGATTTTATTACCCTTTCTGATGTTTTTATGTCTAAATTTCCAGCTATTAAGTTTTCAAAAGTTACTTCTTCGAAATTATCTCCAGTATTTGCATTTATTGCTTTAACATCTTTTTTGTTACTTGTATTTATATATGCAATAAATTCGTCTTTTTCTAATGCATTGTCTACATCTATACATTTATACTTATATGTTATTGTATTTTCTGTCATCGTTGATGGATACATTATTATTCTTGCCTCTTGTTTCTGTGGAGTCACTGTTTGTGATCTTAATGTAATATTATCTGCTGGTAATGGCCATTCTGTTTCCCCTGTTCCATCATGGTTTAAGTCTAGATATACTTTATATGTAAAGTAATAACTATTTCCTCTTCTTGCCTCGTCTGTATCTTGTGTTCCATATTTTGTACCATCTCCAACATCAAATGTTGCTGATGGGATAACTCCGTCTTCGCCAACTTCTAGTTCTTGTGTTCCAATTTCTTCTCCTGTTGTACTATCTATCATTGTATATACAACTTTTGTCGCATAATTTTGACTATTATCATATTTAGCTTGTGCTTTATATCCAACAACAGTTTGGGCATCTAATTCTGCTCTTGGACTTTCTATATCACGATTTCTTATTGGTGTAACATCTATTGCTTGTTCTGTTTGTGTTGGATAATCTGGAATATATCCGTTTGCTGTTATTACATAATAGTTATATCCTAAACCTTCTGTTAAAGGTATTTTATTTCCTCCATCATATGTATAGTCAAAAGCATTTAATACTTCAATTGTATATTTTTGATCCCTAAAGTCTTTATTTTCTGCTCCGAAGAATTTTGGTGTTATTGTTTTTGATGTATCATAATATTCTTCTTTTATCTTACTCTTGTATGGATCTTGTGAGTATTCATCTTTTATATTTACTGTTCTTATTGGTGTTCCTGGCATAGTTACAGTTCCATCTGCATTTTTGATTGGTTGACCTGCATAAATTCTAAACTCTAGATTTGCTAATGTATTAGCTTCCAAGTCTTTTAATGTTTCATCATCTGGATTTACTGTATCTATACTTCCACTTGTGTCATCATTTACTCTTCTTAATTTAAAGCTAAGGTTAAATGTATTTCTTGTATCTTCATTGTTTTGTATAAATGAACCCATTAATGTGTCTGGTGTTAATGTTTTTATAATTGCTCCACCAATGTAACATTCATCTATAGGGTCATTTTCATCTTTTAAATCTACTGTTGTATAAACTCTAAATTTATATGTTTCATTACTTCTTAAATCATTTATATCAATTGGTATAGTTAAACCACCTTGATATGTAAATTGTCTTGTATATCCTGTAGAATCTGTATACGTTACTAATAAGTCATTATTTTCAGCTGTACTTATTGTATTATTTGGATCTTCTATAATTAGTTTTCCTTGTATTCTTTCATATGTAACTGTTACTTTTTCAAATCTAACTGTTGGAAAAGCTACACCATCCATTTTCATTATGTCACTATATTCACTTTCATACTCAACAATTTTTTCATTATCATTAAATAATGCTATTACTTTAAATGTATATGGTACACCTCTTGATAAAACTTTTTCATCAACATTTACTACTACTTCTTCTTTGTTTGTTACTTCTTTTGTATATACAGGTGATTCGTCTAAACCTGTTCTTGTATCATATACTTCATATCTATATCCTTGTATTCCATTATCTGGATCTACTACATTTGTTATGCTTAATGTAAATGTAGAATTTCTTTTATCCATTTCATATGATGGTTCACTTATTTCTGGTTTATCTTTTAATGTTTTAAATTTCATTTCTTGTTCAAAACCATTTGAAATTATTTGTCCATCATATAATACATTTGTTAATCTAATTGTATACTCTGTATTTGATTCTAATCCTATAAATTCTGCTGTTGTTCCAGCTACTGTTCCATTTCCAACTTCATAAGTTTGATCTACTGTTCCTGAACTTGATACTAATGATAGTTGTGCACTCTTTACTTTTGAATCTGGATCTACAGAAACTTTAAATTTTAAAGAGCTATTTGTAAATACATCTTTTTCGAATGTTATTCCAACACTTTTTGTTCTAAATATTTTGTATACAAAGTTTTTAGTATATGTTATTCCATCTACATCATATGCAGATTCTACTACTAATGTATAATCTGTATTTGGTGTTAATGTTGAAACTGAAACATCTATATTATATGTTCCAATTGCTTCTTCTCTTGCATATACTGTTTTACCAGTAGAGTTCTCTAATATTTTTATGTATGGATTTCTAACAAGTCTTGCTTCATCATCTTGAATTGTTATTTGAGCATTTACACTAATAGAGTCTACATCAAAACTTTCTACATTAAATACAGGTGCCACTAATTCTGGTAGGTCTTGTACTATAGATTCTGTTCCTCCACCTGTTTGTGAATTAGAAGAACTTGAATCTCCTTCACCTGCTGTTCCAGCTTCTCCGGCTGCTCCGGCTTCACCTTCACCAGTTTGTACACTATCACCTTGTCCAGCTGTTCCTCCGTTGTTTGCATTTGCTGCTTCTTCTGCTTGCTGTGCTTCTCTTTCATCTAATTGATTTTGTAAAATACCTTCTATTTCATTTCTGTCATTATTTTCTTCTTTAACTTCTTCTTGTATTTCTACATTATCATCAGAATCAATTACCATATTAGCAAGGTTCATTCTTGTTTGTCCATTTTTGCTAACAGCTTTGCTTTCTAAATTTATCTCTATATTGTCTGGTAAAGAAATATTTACATTACTAGAAATTGTTTGATATATAATTTCTTGATTATATATTTTTATAACTTGATTATCTAAATATTCTAATTCTAAATAACCATTTATTTCTTTTGTTGTTCCATCATTAAATGAAACAGTCATTCCATTTCCAGCTATTAAATATTTAGTATCAGAAATCTTCCATATTAAATTAGTAAATTGTAGTCTTCCATTTAGATGATTTATCCAATAGTTATCACCTTGTTTGTTTACTACTTGGTTTGCAGCGATACTATAATATGTAATTGGATCTTGTTCTATATTAGCAAGGTTTATTAATACACCTTTCTTTAAACTACTTATAGATCCATTATTATAGTGTATGAAGTTATCTTTTCCTGTTGTAACTTCATCTCCGCTGGTATCTTTAAAAATAACCTTTTGATTATTTTTAATTTTGTATTCCTCATCTGCATTGAAATAATACTTATCTACTTTTTGGCTCTGACTACTTGCACTTTGCAATATGTATCCAGGGTCTTCAAAAACTTTGGTATTTTCTTTTTGTACATTGTAAACATTATAAATCAATAATCCTGCTAGAATTATTCCAATGCCTACTATAAAAAATATGTATTTTTTCATAGCTCTTTTCCCTCTCCTATTTGTTTCATTTATATCAAAAAAATGTTATCATAGAAAAAATTTCATTTCAATATATAGATTTTTCCATTTTTTTTGATTTCGTTTTGTTTACTTCTACCTCTTTACGGAAGCTTATTTTGAAGTTTTTCGCTTATTTATTTTTTGGAATATTAAATTATTATGACATTTTAAAAAATATGTTTTTTATTGTTGTCGTTCTTTCATTGTATCTCTTAAAAACCTTAGGGATTTGGGAACATTCCTTTTTTTCCCGAAGAGGGATTTGGGGACGTTCCTAAAATCCCTATTTTCTATTTTTGGTATAATTAGTTTTTCCATTAAAAAACAGCACCTTTTGATTTTTACAATCTTAAGATGCTGTTTTTTTAGTTATTTCTTATTTTTTTGTCTTTTAGTAAGTACTACTGCATATCTTAATGTTACTGTCTCTAATCC
>ERZ1673744.2009-NODE-2009-length-16278-cov-11.307773_pt1 | contig 16278 bp, 17 predicted proteins | sample MGYA00580207_ERZ1673744 | MGnify/ENA primary metagenome ERZ1673744 (study PRJEB41218, sample SAMN15661751) | gut metagenome | host: Homo sapiens | place: Canada: London | collected 2015-08-20/2019-03-30 | study: EMG produced TPA metagenomics assembly of... | reverse complement strand
GAGGCTACTACTTTGTTTCCCGTATAGGGCTGTACTACCTTACAACCCGTTTCTATGACTACACCACAGGTCGCTTCATAAACGTCGACGTGCCGAGCATTTGTTTTGACGACGGCTTGACCCTGCCTGAGGGCTGCAATCTCTATTCTTATTGCCGCAACAATCCTATTTCGTATGTTGACCCGACAGGTCACTTTGCAATAGTGGCATTAATTCTAGGCGCATTTACATTGGCTGGTGGAATTGCAGGGGGTATTATTGCATATCAAAATGCAGCTTCAGATGGTAAAAAAGGTTCTGATTTAATATGGTCTGTTATAAGCGGCATAATACTGGGGGCAGGAATAGGTCTTGCAGCAGGAGGCGCATTTGTATTTTTAGGTGGAATGTTTGCAAGTCTTGGAGCTGCTGGACTTAACTCTATTGTTTTTGGCATAACTGCTCAAAAAGCTTTTGCATGGGGAGTTCTTGCTTGGAACATAACTGCATGGGGAATTATGCCTATTTATGGGGTAACCATGCAGGGGATAGATTATGAACCAAGTTCGGTTGTAGTACCTAAACCTCAAGAAACGCCACCTCATCCTGGAAGTAAAACGTCGATATTAACGGATAGATTCAGGAAAAAAATATTAAAATTTTGATAGGAGAGATTATGATAGTATTTTATGGTGAATTTTCTGAAGAAAGTAAAAAATATCTGCTAAAAGATAATGCTTTTATAAACTTTGTGGCGGGAATAATGGGATTTTTAATTTTTAGTATTATTACTTTAATTATTGCTGCTATATTTGATTTTTGGTGGTTAGCTTGGTTTTTATTCTTATATGTATTTGTTGCGTTAATTACATGTCTGTCTCCATATATCAATAAGGAAAAAACAATGCAGGCATTAATGCCAAAAAAAATTAGTATAAATGGAAAATTTATCTATTACGAATTAAGCAATACGACTATCGAAAAATCCTTAAAAAAGGTTAGAAAAGTTATTGATTATGGAAAGTTCTATCTGTTGAAATTGAGTTTTCCTCAAATAGGCGGCTATATTTGCCAAAAAGATTTATTGATACAAGGTACAATAGAAGAATTTGAAACTATTTTTGAGGGAAAAATTGTAAGAAAAAAGTAATAAAAACAGTCCGCGCGACGTTGCCGCGCGGACTGTTAAAAACTACGACAGAAAAACATAACCAGGAAAGAGGAGTACAACCCCTCAACGGGAGCACTGAGGTCAAGTTGGGACTACGGATACGGCGATTCTTATTGGAAAGACCAACTGACAAGCTGGGGCAGCTACGGAGCAAGCTACTTTGCCTATGACAGCTCGGGCAACCCTACAAAGTACAAAGGGAAAACGTTGACGTGGGAAGGTAAGAGACTAACGAAGTACTCCGCATCTTCTACGTCAAACATGGAATTGAGCTATGACGGAAGCGGAATGCTCATAGGATATACCCAAAGCGATACATATACGGACTGGGCGGGAGCACAGTACACCAACGTATACAGCAGAGAGATGACGCGTGACGGAGACAGAATCCTGACGGAAAAGGTGACGAGTATAGACGGAGCGCTTCTTACAAATGACGTAAAAAACGTGAAGTATATGTATGACGCCAAAGGCGCGAGCGGAATGATAGTAGACGGAACGAAATATTATTTCCGCAAAAATATATTCGGCGACGTGGTAGAGATATACAACGAAAGCGGAGCAAAATGTGCGGAATATGCTTACGACGCGTGGGGTACCTGCTACACGACGCTGGACACAAACGGAGTAGGCTCTCTCAATCCTTTCAGGTACAGAGGCTATTACATGGTTTCGAATATAGGGTTGTACTACCTTACAACCCGTTTCTACGACTACACCACAGGTCGTTTCCTCAACGCCGACGTGCCGAGCATTTGTTTTGACGACGGCTTGACCCTGCCTGAGGGATGTAACCTCTATTCTTATTGCCTAAATAATCCTGTTATGTATTCCGACGAAACAGGCTATAGTCCGCTACCTTGGTGGGGAAAATTGCTTATTGGTATAGGGTTTATAGTTGTTGGTGCGGCAGTTACAGCATTAACAGCAGGAACAGGTGCCGGATTTATGGCAGCATTTGGAGCTGCGCTTTTAACATCAACTAAAGCGGTAGCGGTAAGTACTGCTATTAGTGCCGGTATAGGTTTCGCAGTGGGTGGTTTAACAACAGGTACTTGGGACGGAGCAATAAATGGAATGCTTGAAAGCGCTGTTGATGGATTCATGTGGGGTGGTATTTTTGCCGGTGGCGCTCAGATATTGAGTGCAGGATTTAAAGGTGTCGCCACAGTAGCTAATAAATTAGGTAAATTAAAAACAATAAAAAAGTCGCCGATTTTTTCTCCTGATAAATTGAGAAGCCCAAAGAAATAAAAAGTATATTAGCGAAAGGGCAAACTTTTTATGACTACGGCGGAACTTTGGTGAGATTTGGTCGTTTTGCTCATATTGATGTCAGCACTAAATCATTATTGCATTTGGCGATATTTGGATTTAAACATATTCCGATTGGCACAATAGGAGCAGGAATAATTGGAGGTTTGTGATGAGAAAAATTAAACATAAAGTTAATAAATTGGTGGATACTTATAGTTTTCGTAAAGATATTTTAAAAAATAATACTTTATACGAGCTTTGTAAATATTTGATTTATCTAATATATATATGGATGTTTATTCTATAGATAATGGTAAAAGTAATGTATGTGAACTTTTAAGGCAGAGATGCGAAAATATTTTATTGTCGTCTTCAGGAAATCAAAGATGTTTAGATATACATTTAAAAATTTCAATTAATGATGTATCAAATGTTGCAGAAATATTAAGAGATTTTTATTTTGAAGATATAAATATTTGGAACTGCAACACTGATTGGGAACAACACTTGAAGGATATGTATGACTACAGTATTCCGATTTTTAAAAAAATTAAGATTGACATAAATGATTTATTTCATTTGAATTATAAAGAAAATCAAGTAGAAATAGCATGCAATTCATCTTTTTATTCTAAAAATTGTGAAGAAGAATTAAATAAGCTTTTGCAAGAGGGGTATCCATTATTTAGAGGATAGTAAAATTTTTGTAGTATTCTACTTATCATGCCTCATAATTTTACTTAATAACCCACGAGTATTTTTCTCGCGGAATTAAATAATTCATTTATATGAAAAAACAAATAGAAGCAGCTTATAAACTGCTTCTATTTGCATATTCACAATTTGACAAAAGAATAAAATCAAAGTATACTATATAAAACTAAGCGGAACAAACGAGACAACGGGGCTTGTAAAAAGCGAGGAGCTGCACGAAGGGTTTTCTACAAGCGCGGACGAGAAGTACGAATATACCTACGACGCCAACGGAAACGTAACGGAAATAAAGAACGTGTTTGACACGGGCAAAAATATAAGCTACGAGTACGACAGCCTAAACAGACTGACAAAAGAGACAAATTTGGCAATAGGCAGCGAATGGCGTTATACCTACGACAACGGAGGAAACATAACCAAGAAAGAGGAGTACAACCCCGCAACGTATTGTCGACGGCAGTAATTTAAGCAGCGTTACTTCGAGTCAGTGGCTGCGCGACAGCCTTCAATTTAATGTAATTATCAGTTTCTTTCAAGCGACTTCTTTTAATAAACGGAACCGTTGGAAATTGTAACTCATATAATTTTCTGTATTAAATTTCCGATTTGGGGCTTGATAATTTTATATTTTGAAATTATAATATAAATAAGATTTTAAATATTTCTTACATTAAGATGCTCTGAACAAAAAAATTACGCATTTTTCAACGTGTTTTAGGTTGGTTTTAGGTTTTCGTGTTAACTTATAGAAAAGGTTGGAGACTTCCGTATGAGATTATTGCTTGCCGAAGACGAAAAAAGTTTATCAAAAGCGTTGGTCGCCATTTTGGAATATAATCATTATTCCGTAGACGCGGTATACGACGGCGCGGATGCGCTGGATTATCTCCTGAACGGAAATTATGACGGAGCAATCCTTGACATCATGATGCCGAAAATGGACGGAATAACCGTGCTAAAAGAATTTCGCAAGAAGAACAAAACGCTTCCGATTCTGCTTTTGACGGCGAAAAACGAAGTAGAGGACAGAGTGTTCGGGTTAGACAGCGGCGCGGACGATTATCTCGGAAAACCGTTCGACACTAAGGAATTGCTTGCCCGTGTTCGTTCAATGCTGCGACGGCACGGCGCTCTGGCGGACAATATACTTTCCTTTGCGGATATTACTCTCAACCGCATAACCTTTGAGCTTTCATCCCCGAAAGGAGTTGTCCGTCTCGGCAGCAAAGAATTTCAGCTTCTCGAAATGCTGATGTCCTCCCGCGGTCGAGTCGTTTCATCGGAACAGTTCATGGAAAAAATTTGGGGATACGACAGCGAAGCGGAGATAAACGTGGTGTGGACTTACCTTTCCTTTTTGCGTAAGAAAATTGCCGCCCTTTCCGACCGGGCGAGCATTAAGTCTATACGCAATGCCGGATATACCTTGGAGTGCGACGATGTTTCGGAAAGTACGTAAAAAATTTGTTATCGTGGCCGTCTGCTCGGTCTTTATCGTCATGCTTTGTATTCTCGGCACAATCAATATCGTCAATTACACGAAAGTCGTGAACAACGCGGATGAAATTATCGATATTCTGAAAGAAGGCAACGGAGAATTCGGAAATTTCCCCGGACAGGATTTTTCGCCCGAAATGCCGTTTTCTACAAGATATTTTACCGTAACGCTTGCGCCCGACGGGAAGGTTGTCCGCATGAACCTGAATAAGATTGTTTCCGTTTCCGTCGAAGAAGCGGCGTCCTATGCCACTGAACTGTTCGCGAAAGGCAAAGCAAACGGCTTTTACGGGAATTTTCGTTACGGCGTTCTCTCCATGCACACGGGCGAAACAATGTACCTGTTTGTCGACTGCTTCGTTGAGCTTGAAAGCTTCAATAACTTTTTGTTGGCAAGCATTGTCATCGGCAGTGTCGGCGTCGCCGTAGTGTTTGTGCTCGTATTCATTTTTTCCGGCAGATTCATGAAGCCCGTTGCGGAAAGCTACCGAAAGCAAAAACAGTTCATCACCGATGCGGGGCACGAGATAAAAACTCCGCTTACCGTCATCGGCGCAAATACCGAGCTTATTGAAATGCTGTCGGGAGAATCCGAATGGACGAAAGGGATAAAAGAGCAAATCGAGCGGCTGAAAAATCTCACGGAAAAGCTCATATTTCTCGCAAAGACGGAAGAACAGACAAACATATCCATGTTTGAATTCAGCCTTACGGACGCGGTCAGAGAAACAATTCAGTCTTTTGCCGCAGTTGCGGCTTCGCGGGATATTTCTCTGACAACCGATATACAAAACGATTTATGTTATATCGGAAACGAAGAGATGATTCGTCAGCTTGTAAGCCTGCTGACGGACAATGCCCTCAAATATACCGACGGAGATACGGTTGCCGTAACGCTGCGCGCGGAAAACGGAAAACGGATATTGGAAACGCGCAACCGTGCCTCCTATATGCGGGACGGCAGTCTGAACGGGGTGTTTGAACGGTTTGCGCGCGGAGACTCCTCGCGCAATTCGCAAACGGGAGGACAGGGGATAGGCCTTTCCGTATCGAAGGCAATCGTTGAAGCGCATAAAGGAAAAATAAAGGGCGAATGCAGAAGCGGCATAGTAACTTTCACGGTAATTTTATAGTTTTTTACGCAAAACGCACCGAGTACATCGGTGCGTTTTTAGTCTGTTTAAGGTTCTTGTGCTAGAATCCAAGCACAAACGCAGACGGGAGGCTTTGTATGAAAAAATCAGTAAAGCTCTTTTTATCGGTATTCGTGATTGTATTGCTTGCTTGCAGTTTGGTTTTGACGGGGTGCGCGATATCCTCCGAAAAACATGTCTGTGTCGTTTCGATTGAACAGACGGGGACAAACGGCTTGGAGGACGTTTATACCGTCACCTATTCGGACGGCTCCGTAAGCACGTTTACGGTAACAAACGGACAAGACGGCGAAGACGGAAAGGACGGCGACGATGTTACGATTCAAGACGTCTACGAACGGTATAAGCAAGCGACAAATTCGGACGAAATCACCTTTTCGGAGTTCTTGTCGCAATACCTTACCTTCACCGACGAAACGACGACGTTGGCAATACAGAAAAATCTGCTGTCCGTCATGAAAATTTACTCCGAATTCGTTGTTTCGGAAACTTACTCGTCTATACGTCCGGGTCAGTCGTATGTCGTTTCCGACACGGCTCTATGCACGGGCTCGGCCGTCATATACGATATGTGCGCGTCAGAGGGCGGCTATACGTACATCGTGACCAACTATCACGTGGTGTATCTTGAAGAAGCCGATGAAGCGCTCAACGGCGCATCGAAGATTGCGCGGAAAATATACGGTTATCTGTACGGAAGCGAGTCGACTCCCGCCGCTTCGGTAAATGTAAGCACGAACACGGTGCAAAAAGACGAAAACGGGTATACAAAGTACGATTACGGCGAAAGCGCCATAGCTCTCGAATATATCGGAGGCTCCGTTTCTTCGGATATAGCAGTTCTGCGGGCAAAGACGAGCGATATACTTGCGGTCAATCCGTGCGCAGCCCAAGTCGAACTTGCAGATTCCTACCATGTCGGCGAAACGGCAATCGCCATCGGCAATCCCGAAGCGCAGGGCATAAGTGTAACGCAGGGCATCGTCAGCGTTGAAAGCGACTATATTTCACTCAATATTGACGGCTCTTCCCGTTCTTACCGTTCAATCCGCATCGATACCGCGCTGTATTCTGGCAATTCCGGCGGCGGGCTGTTCAATGCGGCGGGCAAGCTCATCGGCATTACCAATGCGGGCAATTCTTCCGACGAAAACATAAACTATGCCGTTCCTCTCGAAATTGTGCGGGGAGTCGCGGATAATATTATTTATTACCATGAAAAGGGCTATGACGCGCAATGCGCCTATAAAATAGTTTTGGGAATCATCGTGCAGACGCAAAATTCAAAATATGTGTACGATGCGGGCAGCGGCTACGGACAAATCAGGGAAGAAGTAGTTTTGGACTCCGTCGCAAGCGACTCCATAGCCGAATCGATGAATTTACAGTCGGGCGACATTATTACCGCGATAATTGTCAACGATACAGAATATGAGATTGCGCGTTCCTTCGATATTTCCGACCTCATACTCACTCTGCGCGAAGGCGACGTTATACAATGCGTAGTCCAACGAAATGCACAGACGGTTTATTCGGAGGAATACACCCTGTCGAAAACCGCTCTCGTCGCGATAGAGTAACGATTTTTAGCCTAAAATAACAATATTTGGTTTGAATAGGAGAATTTATCATGAAAATCAAAAAAGTGTTTATGATGTTTACCTCGCTGATTTTGTCGGTCTGTCTGCTTGCGGGTTGCGCTCCCGGATTTGTCAACCCCGGCGATAATCTGGGCGGGGGAGGGACGGTTTCCTCCGCACCGCAGGAAAGCAGCTCGGAATATTCGTCCGAAATTTCCGCCGCCGTTTCGTCGGACGCCGTTGCTTCCGAGGCAACCGAGGTGCCGGAGGGCGCGACACGAATCACGGGCGAGGATTTGGACGGGGATGGCAAATATAAAATATCCGTCGAGGGCAATTATTACGTTATCGGCGAGCTTGCGGGAAAAATCAACGTCCGAAGCGGCGGAGTAACGCTCTATTTGTACAACGCCGCCCTCTCTTACGAAAAGAAGGTGATAGACAGCACGTATGACCTTACAATTTCGCTAATCGGAAAAAATACCGTCGTCAATACCAACGAAGAAGACGGCGGCTCCAACGCCATAGATGTCGAAGGCGAGCTGGTGATAAACGGCGGCGGCAGTCTCTCGGTGGTATCCACCAAAAACGGAGTCAAAGGCTGCTCAGTCAGCATTGTGGGCGCAGCATTGGATATCGAGGCGGATAAAGACGGTATACATGCCGAAATCGACGCTTACGACGGCGCGGCGGAGGAACCGTCTCCCGCGTATACCGATGGCGGGTACGTCTATCTGAACGGAGCGGAGGTTACCGTCAGGAGCGCAGACGACGGGATTCAGGCGGATACATTCGTCAACGTTACGGGGAACAGCGCCTTAAATATATTGGCGGGCGGCGGTGCGCCGTCGAGCGTTACCACAGCCTCGTCGGACAACGCTTCGGGCAAGGGGATTAAAGCCGGACAGATTGATTGGACGGATGCCTCGGGCAATGAGGCGGATATTGATTGGGACGGCTACCTTATATGGATTGAAAGCGGCAACATAACCGTTAACTCCAACGACGACGCGCTGCACTCCAACGGCGAGCTGCTGATTGAAGGCGGAAGTTTGACTCTATCCTCGGGGGATGACGCCGTCCATTCCGACAATCTGCTGCAAATCACGGGCGGTTCGATTGCAATTGACAAATGCTATGAAGGTGTTGAATCCGCAAAAGTCGAGATTTCTGGCGGAACGATAGAAATCGAATCCTACGAGGACGGTATCAACGCAGCGGACGGTACGCAGAACCGTGTCGGAGTATCAAACGATAACTGCCATATCATTATTTCGGGCGGATATATTTCAGTGAATTGTATCGGGAGCGAGGGCGACGGCGTCGATTCCAACGGCACGATTTTAATTTCCGGCGGGGAATTGTATATCGCAGGGTCGGGCAACTCCGCGGACGCCGCGCTCGATGCGGACGGCGGAATCCTCATAAACGGCGGTTATGTGTTCGCCGCGGGCTCTTTGGGAATGGTGGAAACGCCCGCCTCCAACTCCTCGCAGTATTGCGTTTCGTTTGCGCGGAATACGAGTATTTCCGCGGGAACTACGCTCTATCTTTGCGACAGCGAAGGCAACTGTATCATGTATTTCACCGCGCCGAGAAACTGTCAATCGCTGATTTTGTCCTGTCCGCAGTTTGAAAACGGAAAAGCTTACAGCATTTACGGAGGAGACAGTGAGCTTGCAGCTTTCACGATTTCCTCTGTTATAACGACGGTTGGTTCAAGCTCCTCCATTTCAAATCCCGGAGGAGCGCCGGGAGGAAATCAGCCGGGAATCAATATACCCGGCTTCGGGGGAAGAAAATAATTGTCGATTTCCAAACAAAAATCAGCCATATCATGTTAAATAAAAAACTGAAAATTAAATGTAAATAAAATTATATTTAAAACGGAATTTGCCGCTTTGACCGATGGGCAAAGCGGCTGTTTTTATTTAAATTGAAATTTTTTAGGACAGAAAGGCTAAATATGACATACGGATGTCAACACTTTGCGCACATGCTCGACGGCTTCAAAGTATTTTGGACTCAAGAGACTGGCGTAAAAGGCAGTCGATGTGTCAATGATGATATCGGACGAGGCAATGAGTGAAAATAACGTATATTTATGACACTCGACCTTGACAAAGCCCGTCAACGAGCTTTATAATTGAATACACAATCGAAACGCAAACGGCGTTACCTACGACCTTCCCGAGCAGAACAAGTAGCAGCATTTGGGCGAAGCAAATGGAGCAAATTGCTGGCAATAGGGATAATATTAGCGGCAACGATTCTGGCAATAATGTATCCGGCATTTGTGCCGTATTATCTGTCTGCGGCAATCGGAGCGAGTATATCGTTGTTGTCAGGCGGTATATGGTTATGTTCAGTTCTACGCAAATTCAACAAAAAACGGCGTGGCTAAATTTGCATTTGTAGGAATGATAATTCACGCATAGCCACTTTTCATGTCAAAAACGCAAAAGAATTATGGCGTTTATTAGGTAGAATAGGGGTTTAATAAACTATGGAGAATGTTTTTAAAGCTAAAATTATAAAAAAATTTGTCGACATAGAAGAAGCTATTGAACTGGAAATTGCGGGAATAAGAATTGTTGCTTTTACTATGAGTCCAAATAGATTTATTGTCAATGAAGGCGAATCCTATTTGGTTGAATTGACTCTTAATGAATATTGCAATATGGAAATAAAAGTAGCCCGGCATAGTATTAAGGAAGTGCTCCAACTTGATGGTTTTTTATATCGATTGACCGGGTTGTATGATGCAGATAAACATACCATAGACGTAGGATTTATGATTGATTTAAATGAATGGGATATGTTTGATTATGGCTATTTGCATAATCAATACATTCAAATGGAAATTGGTAGATTCGATGTGGATATTTTACAAAAACTGTAAAAGAGATTTGCTAAGCAAATCTCTTTTTGCTTTAATTTCATTGACAAGCGATTATTAAAGTTCTATATTGATTACGTTAGCTTAGAAGTTTTTCTATACTAAACAAGTAGCAGCATTTGGGCGAAGCAAATGGGGCAAATTGCTGGCAATAGGTTAAGACATATAAAAAAATTAGAGAAAGTACCTTGGATAAAATTGTAAGGAGGAAAGTAATGTATATAAAATCTTATTCATTCGATGGTGAAAATGAAGCGAGTGTAGTAGTAACTGACGGAAAATTTGAACTTATATGTTATGCATATCCTTTTAATAAAAAAATAAAAAAGTTTTGGTTAAGCACTTGTTTAGCTGAAAATGTAATGATTGCATATGAACCTAAATATGAGGTAATTAAACTTGCGGATTTTTATTCATATAAGCTACAAGGAAAAATAATTGATATAGAAAAACAAATCGTAACTGTGGGGGATATTCCCATGGAAATAGACGGATATATACCGAAAGACATTGTTAATGGCGATTATGTTGAATTTGAATGTGTCCATATTGATTTAATGCAAGAGGAATAAATTATATAGTATATTAATTATTGCTATATTAAACCTTAAATTAAACAAAAAAGAGATTTGCGTTAGCAAATCTCTTTTTAATTAAGTTGACAAACTAAGACTATAATTTTATACTTAATAAATAAAATAATACGCTACCAGAAACGCAAGAGTGGCATCATATTTATGCGGCGGGAGAGGAAATAATCTGCACTGCGGAACACCCTTTCTATGTAGAGGGAAAAGGCTTTGTGCCTGCAAGGGAACTGAAAGAACGAGACAATCTTCTTCTCAGTGACGGCAGCAAAGCTGAAATAGAATCTTTAAAAACTGAACACGTTGAAATCCCCGAAACCACCTACAACTTCGAAGTAAAAGATTTCCATACTTATTATGTTTCTAAAGAAAAAGTTTTAGTTCGTAATTTTTGTTTGGATGAAAATGCAGACTATGTAGTAAAATATTATGAAAACGATAAAATTTATAAAGCATATCATCAAAAGAGTGGTATGTATAAAGGCAAATTTATATCAAAAGACAATTATGGCCATGGAGGAAGTAAATATAAGTTGTTAAAAGAAATAAAAGGTAAGAGATTAGAATTAATTGGTGATTTAGATATCGATGGACTATTGATGACTTCTAAGCATTCAAGCAATTTAGGGAAAATATATGATTATTGGGGGAAAAAGTTTTTATGAAATATTTCGTTAACAATTATAAAGAAAGATTATTAAAATATTGTTTTGAAGATAATTGGATTGAACCGCCAATATATTATAATAATAAAACCAAGACTTTATGTTTTCATTTGGAGTCGAAATCCGAGATATATTGTGCAACGATGATTTCAAATGTATTTGACGATGTTTTTTACTCAGACAGTAAAATGTTTGTTGCCTTTTATGGTGATAAATCCAATGATAATAAACATAACTTGAATTGGAAACGAGGTAAAAAGTTTTTTAAGAAATTTTCAACTAAAAAAATTTTATGTAAAAAATATTTATCAAAGGTAGATGATAGTGGAGAGGAAAATCCTTATGTTGTAATTTGTTCTTCAAATAGAAAAAACTTCAAATTTAAGAAGTTTTTGACTAAATATTTTGCTGATGAACAAATTTGTCAGATGGCATTTATAAGTCTTAAAAAAGGAACTACAATACAATTATATGACAGTAGGGGCTTTGATGTTTTATCTGCTGATAAAGAATTTTTAAAAATGTTATTTAACAAATACAAGAAAGATATTGTCGACTTTGATGATATTGAATTTAATAATTGACATAAAATAAAAACCGCTTTTAAGCGGTTTTTATTTTATACACAGCGAGACGGGCGGAGGAGTAGTGAAAGCATACTCCTAAGAAAACGGGCGTGTAACGGGTTACATAAAAAGCGGAGATTTCGGATTTGCATTTGTAAATCTCTTTATAGTAAAAGCAAAATAAATTTTAAAAACAACCTAATTTAATTTGACAAACGAGCATATGAGTTTTATGCTCATAGTGTTAAAAGAAGTATGGATAATGCTGTTCAATTAAGTAAAATTGGTATTCATGATAATGCGATTGGACGACAGCGATTAAACAATCATTTTAATAATGTCTTTTTATCTAATCAAAGTTATATTTTGGAAGCTAACGGCCGAATTGCTATAAATTCACTATTGGCAAGTCCAAATGGTTTTAGAGGAGTTCAATCAATATGGGAAGGTAATAAACTAATTACTTTTATGTTTTTTGGATGATAAAGATGATTGGAAATATTCATATTTTCTTTTTATAGGAGATTTAAAAAATGAAAATAGAGTTTGAAATTAACGAAGATGAGTTTGAGTATATTTGGGAAAATAATGCATCTATAATGATAACTCAACCTAGTAATAAGTTACTCGAAATCGAAGCAAATAAGGAAGGCTTAATATCGTTAGCAAAGATTTTATTTAGCCTTGCTTGCACAAAAGAACTTCCGCCAGAAATTCATTTATGGGGCGAAACCGGAAAAGGGGAATCATATTGCTATGGAGATTTAGATGAAGGGTCATTAGATTTATCTATTGTAAGAATTAAAAAAGAAGGCAGAAAAAACAAAATATCAAGTATTTAATTAGAAAAACTAAAAGAGATTTGCAAATGCAAATCTTTTTGTTTTAATTTAATTGACATACCACCATTAAAGTTCTATATGAGCATATTAAATGATGTCGTATATTTTAAAGAATTTAATGACCATGTAAGGATAAGTTTTGACTCTGATGAAAAAGTTCGAAAAAATTATCAAGGCAATTATGGTCTTAGATTAACAGACGAATAAAAAACAAAAAGATTGCCTAGCAAATCATTTTTTATTTTATTTCTTGACATGACAAAATTAACGCTTTATATTATTTATGTAGAGACGATGCTATTATAAAGCATTTTTATGACGTGGAAGGGATAATGGACTTCAAGGTTTACAGGAATATTATTTTTTTTCCTTAAAGTCGCAAAAGGCAACGTGTGGATTAGTTTGTGCAGCAGTAGCTTGTATTCAACGGAGGTGTTTATTAAATGTTAAGGCAAAAAGATTTAAAAATTTTGCGCGAATATTATGATATTTATATTCCGCAGCCATTACGTGATTTTGATGATTATGATTTTATAGCAGATAATACTTTTTTAGCAGGTATTGTATGGCACGTTCTTGAAGGTAAATATTCTAAATTCATTGGACCTGGTTATGAAGAATATGTTGACGATAATTATCAAATTGCCAAAAAAAAGATACTTGAAGAAAATATGGGGAATGACAAATATAATAAACTTATTTATTATTTCAAAATATATGAAGCTACAGTTAATATTTTAACAGAATTTTTGTTAAACAAAAAGAGATTTGCCGAGTAAATTTCAAATTGACAAAAAAATTGGTTAAATTGGTTGTGCAATCTCCCGAGCCGGGCAAGTGGCAGGCGTTTTGACGAAGCTGCCGGGCAGAGTTAAAGGTAAATAAAATTATGGGATATAAAGAAGACGGAACGTGTGCCACTTATCCCATCGAAGAAAGTTTATTGAATAACGCCAAAATCGAAGAACAACCGATAAGAGAAATTGCGGAAGAGTTTAAGTTATGGTAAAGCCAACAAACAACATTAAACCTTGCGGTAAGGAAGTTTTTTTTGGCGCTTAGCAATTTCTTTTTGTTTTTATTTCATTGACGAAACAAAATTACAGTTCTATATCGGCTGCCTTATGATTGACTAATTTTTAAAAAAGCAGTACAATAATATTATATTAATATTTTGGGGGTGATTTTAATGAGAAAAAGCCTGGCGGCTTTGTTTGTATTGTTGATTGTTTTTCTGCTTTCAGGTTGTTCGACTATTCCCTTAGAAAAGCAAAAGCTTGAAGAATATAAATACGTTGCAATTCAAGAGCTCAATATATATTTGGAAACTAAATTGGCAAATAATTTTTACGATGACGCGGGGCATAATAATTTGGTTTCCATAGTTGAAAATGGTATTGCTGAAATACAAAACGCAGAGAAAAAAACGGCAATAGATTTAATCAAGTCCGAGGCACAAAGAGACATGGATTTTGTTGAACCTATGGAATCGGTCGGCCAGTTCTTTTCATTACAAGAGGCATATAATAATAAAAGCCTTACGATCGATGATATTAAAAAAATAGCTGCTTGTAATTTTGATGTGGAAGAATTAGAATCCAAAATACAATATGCTATTAAGAAGTTATATTTAGAATCATTGAAGGATTCTGATTATCCAAATAAAAAAATTGAAGATATTTCAATTTTACATTATTATGGTCAATATGGCAATTGTTATGTTGTTCAAATAATCGATGCATATGCCGATTTTCCTGCCGTAGAGTCAGAGTGTGTCGTTGCCGGGATTGTTGTAAAGTATAGCGGTCCACATATAATTGTTTGGGAAAAAACTGATTTTGAATATTAAAGGATTTATTTTATGAAATATACTAAAATCAAAAAGAGCATCGGAGTTTTGTAAATAATTAATGCTGCTTATTGATAAATAATTATAGAAAAATATGAATAAAATTTTGTAAGAAAAGAAAGGCATAACAGAATTAAAAAATGATTGAAAAACATAAATGAAAAGACTATATGCTTGATAATTATCAAAAGTAGAAAAAATTATATTTTTACGGGGATGAATTTTCATGAGAAAAAGACTAGCGTTTTTGTTGGTATTGTTAATTGTTTTTCTGCTTTCAGGCTGTTCGACCATTCCCTTAGAAGAGCAAAAGCTTGAAGAATATAAATACGTTGCAATTCAAGAGCTCAATATATATTTGGAAACTAAATTGGCAAATAATTTTTACGATGACGCGGGGCATAATAATTTGGTTTCCATAGTTGAAAACAGTATTGTTGAAATACAAAACGCAGAGAAAAAAACGGCAATAGATTTAATTGAGTTTGAGGCGAAAAGAGATATGGATTTTGTTGAAGCAATGGAAGAAATCACTTCTATAAGTTTTTTTGCACTGCAAGAAGTGTATGATGCCGGAGAAGTTTCTCAAGAAGATTTAATTACTATGTCTTATCTGGTTAGTCAAAATGAATCACTTTCTGTATCGTCTTTATCTATACAGATAATGCAGCGAATCAAGCAAGAATATAGTTATTTAAATAATATTAAACTTGAAAATCTAAATTTAGAATATTTTGGTAACTATAATGGTTACTATGCATTGATAATGTATGATATTACAACCGGCGTTGCAGCAGTAGTAACAAAAGTTGAGATTGGAGATGTGGTTTTTTATTATCCGACTACAGGCATAGAAATTATAATGTGCAAGATAAATTGACAAGGATAAGATATGAAAATTTATCAACCATTTACTTGTTGCAGAAAATATCATCTCACACATTGTCAAGATTTTATTTATTGACATTGGCATTAGCGATGTTGTTTCGTTTGGTGTTGCTAAGGCTCGTCTCTGTGAAATAGGAGTAATCCGCCGGCAGTTCTTAAGTAGCTCTTGTAAAGGTGACGACAATATACGAATTTAATCTCCAAAACTCGACCTTGACAAATCTCGTCCACGAGATTTATAATAAATACACGATTGTTGCGCAACTTTGGCATTTCGGGTATAACAAAATAAACGGTGCAGTGCCCTCGTGGTGGGTATGGTTGTATCGGATTTGTAAATTATAAGCGTAGTAAGTGTGTGTTTAATGCCGGGAATGCAAGGGCTTGGAACAGCACTGCTTGCCGGTGGAAGCATAGGCTGATAAAAAATAATTTGGTTCGAAAATCGGTGGCGGATTAAGTAACGTTTAAATGACGTTGACTATTTTATATAAGTATCGTACATAATTTTTTAAACAACAAGAGATTTGCTTAGCATATAATATAATATAATAAAATTTTTACGGGGGTGAATATTCATGAGAAAAAGACTAGCGTTTTTGTTGGTATTGTTAATTGTTTTTCTGCTTT
>ERZ1673744.2001-NODE-2001-length-16331-cov-4.359671_pt1 | contig 16331 bp, 15 predicted proteins | sample MGYA00580207_ERZ1673744 | MGnify/ENA primary metagenome ERZ1673744 (study PRJEB41218, sample SAMN15661751) | gut metagenome | host: Homo sapiens | place: Canada: London | collected 2015-08-20/2019-03-30 | study: EMG produced TPA metagenomics assembly of... | reverse complement strand
TCAACTTGTGCTTTATGATCGGATATAATTGTCGAAACAAAATGCAAAGAAGACCTTGACCGAATTTCTTTATCGGAGAATTTAAACAGTCAAAGAGACGGCTGAATATTTTTGTTTGAAAACTATTACCTTTGCATCGAAAAATTCATGAATTTTTCCGTTGAGATGGCTTTTGACACAAGATGCGGAAAATTATTGTGCTAAATCGAAAGTGTTATGATGAAGGATAAGTTGTGGACTCGAAGTTTTTTAGCGGTTGCCGGGGGTAATTTTCTTCTGTTTTTTGCTTTTTATCTGTTGTTACCTGTGCTGCCTATGTATTTGATGGAACAATTCGGGTCGAATAAGGCGACTGTGGGAGTTATACTTTCCTCCTATACGATAACAGCTCTTTTTGTCCGTCCTTTTGCAGGATACATGGTCGATACATTTCCCCGTAAGCCGTTACAGTTAATTTGTTATGGGGTGTTTACTCTATTTTTCGGCGGATATTTACTTGCCGGGACACTGCTTCTTTTTGCTGTAATAAGGGCGATGCACGGCCTGGCATTCGGTATGGTGACTGTTTCGAACAGTACTGTGGCGATCGATGTCATGCCGTCTTCACGCCGAGGGGAAGGAATAGGATATTATGGAGTAAGCAGTAATTTGGCAATGGCAATGGGACCTACCGTATCATTATATATATTGGATGCATTCCGCAATTATGATTCGATATTTTTATTATCCTTGTTTTCCTGTATATTGGGTTTCATTTTGATTACTACCATAAAAATGCCGTTGAAACAGCGTTCCGTTGAGATGCAGCCGGAAAAAGAACATGTCTCTCTCGATCGTTTTTTATTGGTAAAAGGAGTATCCGGAGCGATCTCTCTTTGCCTTCTCTCGTTCAGTTACGGAGTCCTTTCTACTTATCTGGCTATATATGGGAAAGAGGAGGTAGGAATAGACTCGGGAACAGGATTATATTTTATGCTTATGGCTTTCGGTCTTATATTTTCTCGGCTTACTACCGGAAAATATTTGAATAAAGGATTGATCGTCAATATGATAACAGTTGGGATTGTATTCCTTGTTATCGGTTATTCTGTTTTTATCTTTCTGAAATCTCCTGTGGGATATTATTTTTCTGCTGCTGTTTTAGGAATGGGATACGGTTTGATTTGTCCTTCATTTCAGAATCTTTTTATCAATTTAGCTACTCATAGTCAAAGAGGTACTGCAAATTCTACATTTTTTACCGCATGGGACTTGGGGTTAGGTTTAGGAGTCTTGATCGGGGGAAGCATTGCCGATATGTCGGATTATACCGCAGCTTATACGTTTGCATTGGTATTGGTGGTGTTAGGATTCTTTTTCTTCCGCCATATCGCAGGCCCTTATTTTGAGAAAAATAAGTTGAGATAATATTTTGTTAAAAAAAACGAATTAAAATGCCGTAATTCGTTTATTATTTGTTATTTTGCCTCAAATTTCGGGTAAAAGTGTACTTGCGTTATTTTAGTTATAATTGAAGTATTGCGGGAGTCTGAGAATAAGAGAGATAGAAAATAAAACAAAATATATCATCAAGCGGTAAAGTCATATCGGTTATCCGGTTTCTGAATTTTTTTAAGACTATCGATGTTTCTGTATCACTCTATTTTTTAGATTTCTTTCCTGAGCTTTTCAATGCTGTATTTTTGAATTATTACGAATAAAGTAATGAGCGAATCGAAATCCGGACGACATATTACGTTCTTTAATGCGCGCCTGACCTCTACTATCAGTATTTCCTTGGTACTTTTTATCTTGGGAATTGTTGTTCTTATGGGTATATTAGCAACGCGTCTTTCGATGTATGTAAAAGAAAACATGGGATTTTCCATTGTTTTGAAAGAGAATGTGAAGGAGTCGCAGGTGAAAAAGTTACAAAAAAAACTTGACATAGCTCCTTATGTAAGAGCGACTCAATATATATCGAAAGAAGATGCTTTAAAAGAGTTGGAGGTCGAATTAGGGGAAAACCCGAAAGATTTATTGGGCTTTAATCCGTTGCAAGCCTCTATCGAAGTAAAACTTCGTTCGGATTATGCTCATCCTGATAGTCTGGTGTGGATCGAGAAAGGATTAAGAAAAGGAACTGTTGCGATCGATGATATAGTTTATCAAAAAGATCTGATACAACTGGTAAATGACAACATTCGTCGTATAAGTTTTATGCTTTTGGGATTAGCTGTCGTACTGATGCTTATATCGTTCGCCTTGATCAGTAATACAATACGTCTCGGCGCTTATTCTAAGCGTTTTATTATTCATACTATGAAGTTGGTGGGAGCGACTCCTGCATTTATTCGCAAACCTTTCATCATATCCAATATTATAAACGGAATTATAGGTGCGTTTATAGCAATGGCTTTACTCTCCGGATGTGTCTATTATCTGCTGACCGAATTTGATAATCTGTACACATTGATCGATATCAGCTCCCTTTTTTGGGTGTTTGTGATTGTCCTTTTATTGGGAGTTGTACTTACTGCGATTTCTGCGTGGTTTGCTGTAAATCGTTATATCCGGATGGATCGGGATAATTTATATTATGTTTAGAACCATAGAAAATAAATATAGATGGATACAAAAGATTTTGCATTAGGAAAACAGAACTTGATTTTGATCGGTATCGCTTTTGCTGTGATTATTTTAGGGTTTGCTTTGATGGCAGGTCCCGGATCTACACCGGAACATTATAATCCGGATATTTTCAGTTTCAGACGTATCGTATTAGCTCCCGGTATTGCGTTTGCCGGATTTGTGTTTATGATTTATGCAATCATGAAAAAATCGAAATAAAACGCAGTACGATAAGTATATGGAAGAATTAAATTGGTTTCAGACCATTATTATAGCGATTGTAGAAGGATTGACCGAGTTTCTTCCGGTTTCTTCTACCGGTCACATGATCATTGCCCAGAATATGTTGGGTGTCCCGAGTAGTGACTTCGTAAAAGCATTTACCGTGATTATACAGTTTGGGGCGATCTTGTCGGTAGTCGTGTTGTATTGGAAACGGTTCTTTAAGTTGAATCCTTGTAAAATATTCGATTCTGAGGCCGTTTCCGGAAAAACCGGATCTGCCCGATGGGTGGAATACGGCAGACGGTTTTTATATAAATACGATTTTTACTGGAAGCTGTTGGTCGCTTTTATACCTGCTGCGTTTTTCGGATTATTGTTCAGTGACAAAATAGACGAGATGCTCGAAAGCGTTACGGTTGTCGCCGTTATGTTGGTTATCGGTGGTGTTGTAATGCTGTTTGTTGATAAGTGGTTTAACAAAACGACACCCGATCAGACAATGACGCTGAAAAGAGCATTCAATGTGGGGCTGTTTCAGTGTATTGCTATGATTCCGGGAGTATCTCGTTCGATGGCGACGATTGTCGGAGGTATGGCTCAGAAAATGACTCGTAAAAATGCGGCCGAATTTTCTTTCTTTCTGGCCGTTCCTACCATGTTTGCAGCTACGGCATATAAATTGTTGAAACTACTGACTTCTGAAAATGGAATGCAGGTATTGCAAGATAATTTATTGACTTTGATTGTAGGTAATGTGGTAGCGTTTATCGTGGCTTTACTGGCGATTAAATTTTTTATCAGTTTTGTAACGAAATACGGATTTAAAGCGTTCGGATATTACCGTATTATTGTAGGAGGTATCATCATTGTGCTGATGTTGTTAGGGTATAATTTGGAAATAAGCTGATGAATTTTTTAGAAGGAGAAGTTCTCTATTTCGATAAGCCTTTGTATTGGACCTCTTTTAAGTTGGTTAAGATTGTGCGTACGCGCATATCGCGGAAGTTGAAAATAAAAAAGATAAAAGTCGGGCACGCCGGAACTCTTGATCCGTTGGCTTCAGGAGTAATGATAATTTGCACCGGGAAAGCGACGAAGTTGATAGAGAGTTTTCAGTACCAGACAAAAGAGTATGTCGCAACTTTACAGTTAGGAGCAACAACACCCTCTTTTGATCGGGAGACAGAAATAGATGGGGTTTATCCGACGGAACATATAACCCGTGAAGGCGTAGAAACGGTTTTAAGGCAGTTTGTCGGTTCTATTCAACAAGTTCCTCCGGTTTATTCCGCATGCAAGATCGACGGACGGAGAGCCTATGATTTTGCACGTAAAGGTGAAGATGTCGAACTGAAAGCGAAAGAGCTTGTTATAGATGAGATAGAGTTGCTCGAGTATCAGTCTGATATAATAAAAATCAGAGTGGTTTGCAGTAAGGGAACTTATATACGGGCTTTAGCACGGGATATCGGACAGGCGTTGGATAGTGGGGCTCATTTGATCGGTTTGGTTCGTACCCGGGTAGGAGATGTCCGTTTGGAAGATTGTTTGCAAGTCGACCAGATCGATGAATTGGTCGAAAAGGCTGTTGTTACAGAAGTTGATAATAAAGAAGAAATAAAGTAGAATATTCCGGCATGAAGTGATGTCCTCTTAAAATAGGACAGTGCTTTTTCGGAAATAAAATTGATATACAAATGAAATTATCGCAATTCAAATTTAAGCTTACCGAGGAGCAAATAGCTAAATACCCGGCAAAAAACAGAGACGAATCGCGTTTGATGGTTGTGCACCGTAATACCGGTGAAATAGAACATCGTATATTCAAGGATATACTTGAATATTTTGACGATAAAGATGTTTTTGTTTTTAACGATACAAAAGTCTTTCCGGCAAGATTATATGGGAATAAAGAAAAGACAGGTGCGAAGATCGAAGTGTTTTTGTTGCGTGAATTGAATGAGGAAAATCGTTTGTGGGATGTATTGGTTGATCCGGCACGAAAAATCCGCATTGGGAATAAGCTATATTTCGGTGAAGACGATTCGATGGTTGCCGAGGTCATAGATAATACGACATCGAGGGGACGTACTTTGCGTTTCTTGTTTGACGGTACTCATGAAGAATTTAAGGAAGCTCTTTATAAGTTGGGAGAAACCCCGCTTCCCCGCTACATAAATCGTCCTGCCGAACCGGATGATGTAGATCGTTACCAGAATATTTTTGCAAAAAACGAAGGCGCTGTTGTCGCTCCGGCTGCCGGACTGCATTTTAGCCGAGAGCTGTTGAAACGAATGGAGATAAAAGGAATAGAGAGCGGATTCCTTACGCTTCATTCCGGCTTGGGAAATTTCCGTGAAATAGATGTAGAAGATCTTACCAAGCATAAAATGGATTCGGAGCAAATGTTGGTAACGCCAGAGTTGGTTGCTTTTGTAAATAAGGCAAAAGACGAAAATCGGCAAGTTTGCGCTGTGGGAACGTCCGTGATGAGAGCTATCGAAAGTACGGTAAGTACCGATGGTCACATGAAGCCTTATAGCGGTTGGACTAACAAGTTCATTTTCCCGCCTTATGATTTTACGGTAGCAACCAGTTTGGTCAGCAATTTCCACATGCCGCTTTCTACTATGTTGATGATGGTAGCTGCATTCGGAGGGTATGATCTTGTACTTGATGCGTATGACAAGGCATTGAAAGAAGGTTACCGGTTCGGTGCCTATGGGGATGCTATGTTGATCATTTAAACTATAAGGAATGAATATTGTTTATATCGCTTTGGGGTCTAATCTGGGAGACCGGAAATATTATTTGACTCGTGCGATAGATGAAATAGAAAAGCGGATAGGGGAAATTATTTCTCTATCCGCTTTTTATGAAACCGAACCTTGGGGTTTTATTTCCCGATATCCCTTTTTGAATGCTGTCTTAAGAGTCGATACCGAGCATGATGCTATTTCTGTATTGGATTTGACACAGTCCATAGAAAAAGATTTGGGTCGTAAGGTAAAAAGTCATGGATCATATCAGGATCGCTGTATCGATATAGATCTCTTATTTTTTAATACTGAGATATTAAAAAACGACCGATTAGAACTGCCGCATCCTCTTTTACAAGAACGGCGCTTTGTCCTTGAGCCTCTTGTAGAGATTGCTCCGGATTTGTATCATCCGATCTTACATAAGACAATAAAAGATATATGGCAGGAATTTTTGTCTGTCTCAAAATAAACAGAGACCATCTCTATTTTATTTTGAGATGGCCTCTGTTTTATAGATTAATTTATTGCTTCTCCCAATAGTGTTGCCGATGAAGCATCCGTGATTTTTACCTGCACGAAATCTCCGATATGGTAGTTTTGTTTCGGGAATACGACAACTTTATTTTGTCCGGTGCGTCCGAACAAATCTTCTCTCGAACGTTTGGAATATCCTTCGACCAAAACCTCGAAAGTTTTGCCTATATCCCGTTTATTGCTCTCTGCAGACAGCTTATTTTGTAGATCGATCATTTGTTCCAATCGTTTTATTTTGATCTCTTCTGCAATATTGTCCGGCAGATGTTTAGAGGCGTATGTTCCGGGACGTTCCGAGTATTTAAACATGAAAGAAGCGTCGAATCCTACAGTTTGCATTAAGGATAAGGTTTCTGCAAAATCTTCATCCGTCTCGGAATGAAATCCGCTGAACATATCTGTCGTAATCCCGCAATCGGGAATTATCCGGCGAATAGCGGCGATTCGGTCGAGATACCATTCCCGGGTATATTTACGATTCATCAATTTTAAAATGCGGTTGCTTCCTGATTGTACAGGTAAATGTATATGGTGGCAGATATTCGGGTTTGCAGCAATCGTGTATAAAATATCATCGCTCATATCTTTGGGATGTGAGGTCGTGAATCTTATGCGTATTCCAGAGCCAGCTTCTTTTGCAACTAAGGCGAGTAATGCCGGAAAATCTATTTTTTCACCGTTGGGACGGCTGAATATATACGAATTGACATTTTGCCCTAATAAAGTTACTTCTTTGAATCCTCTGTCTTTTAGGTCATTCAATTCTTTAAGTATGCTTTCGGGTTCTCTGCTGCGTTCGCGTCCACGAGTGTAAGGAACGATGCAATAAGAGCAGAAATTGTTGCACCCTCGCATGATAGAGATAAATCCCGAAATGCGGTTTCCTCCGATTCGTTTAGGAATTATATTTTTATAAGTTTCTGTTGTCGATAGATCTACATTAATTGCTTTTTCCCCTTGTTCTACAGCTCCGATCAAGTTAGGGAGGTCAAGATAAGCATCTGGGCCTACAACTAAATCGACATGATGTTTCTCCAATAATTCTTCTTTTATCCGTTCTGCCATGCAACCGAGTATTCCGATTACCAGATTCTTTTTCTTTTTGCGTAAAGAGTTGAAGTATTGGAGACGAGATAAAACTTTCTGTTCGGCATTATCTCGAATAGAGCAGGTATTAACCAGGATAGCATCGGCGTCTTCGATAGAGTCGCATAGTGCATATCCGTCCATTTGCATAATAGAAGCTACAACCTCGCTATCGGCTACGTTCATTTGACAACCATAGGTCTCGATAAAGAGTTTTTTTTCTGCTGTCTGCTCGGTCGCAGATTTAAAGTCTGCTTCGGAGTTTTCTTTCATTTGGATATATTTTTATAGTTAGAAATGGTATTATGTATTTTTTTTAGATAAAAACCTAACAAAAAATAATATATAATGCTTGCTTTTAAAAATTTATTTATACTTTTGCGTCTAACAATATATGAAATTTTTTCATAGTTAAGGTTTAGGTTAAATCTGTTAAGGGCAGTTGTGAAATTGCCCTTAATTCTTTATATACCATCGGTTTAATTTCTTATAGAGTATTTTTAACCTGCCTTTATTTATGAATTTGTTTCATATCGACTTTACATAACCGCTTTTCAGATCATTATATCTGACCGATCTGATATAAATTTTGAAAGTCATCTGTTGTTTATCAGCTTTATTTTGTACATTTGGGAACAAAAATACGAAAAGCTATGGAGAATTTGTGGATTTACGTTCTTCTTATTTTTATATTTATCGTCAGAGCGATTACTAAGAGTGCGCAGAAACAGATTGATGCCCATAAAAAAATAGATCAGGATGAGACATATATTCCGGCAGAAGAGGGCGAACATCCGGTAAATCGACCTTTAACTTGGGAGGATCTGTTCCCTTCGGAACCTAAACAGCAAGTACCTGTACGGCCTGTTGTTGTAAAGGCTGAAAAAGAAGAGAAGAAGATAAAGCTTACAAATATAGAATCGCCTTCTCAACCGGAAGTTACGAAAAAGGTTTCCGAAATCGTAAAAAAGGAAACTGTTATTCCGGATGAAGTTTATGATATTCCGAATTATTCGGATCTGTTACCTTATGGTTCGGATGAGCTTCGTAAAGCGATAATTGCTTCTGAAATTTTGGCAAGAAAGTTCTGAAAATTAAAAACACAATTGGTTCATATAAAATCTAACGCAAATATGTCATTTAAAGTTATTTCGGCAGAAGAAGCCGCCTCATATATTCATCACGACGATAATGTGGGCTTTGGCGGTTTCACAGCTGCGGGAACACCTAAAGTCGTACCCGCGGCAATAGCAAAGAAAGCACAAGAAGAACACGATGCCGGGCGTCCTTTCGCAATCGGCGTTTTTACCGGAGCTTCAACGAATGATTCTCTTGATGGGGCTTTATCCAGAGCCAAAGCAATAAAGACCCGTACACCTTATCAATCGCATAAAGACAGCCGCAATGTGATAAACAGCCGGGAGATGTCTTATTATGATATGCATCTTTCACATCTGGCTCAAAATTTGAGATATGGTTTTTTAGGAAAAATAAACGTTGCGGTTATTGAAGCTACAGATGTTTCTGAAGATGGCAAAATCATATTGGGTACAGGTGTAGGGATAGCACCTACGGTATGTCAGTTAGCCGATAAAATTATTATAGAACTTAATAGCCATAATCCGAAAGAGTTAGCCGGATTTCATGATATTTATCAACCTGCCGATCCTCCATACCGGCGTGAGATACCGGTGTATAAACCCAGTGACCGTATCGGTAAACCGTATATACAAGTCGATCCGAAAAAGATTGTGGGAATCGTGGAAACAAATCTTCCGGACGGTGTGAAGGAGTTTGCTCCGGCAGACGAGGTGACGACCCGTATTGGAGATAATGTTTGCAACTTCTTAGTTTCTCAGCTGAAAGCAGGTTTGATTCCTAAAGAGTTTTTACCGTTGCAGTCGGGTGTAGGGAACATTGCAAATGCCGTATTAGGCGGATTGGGAAATAGCCCGGATGTTCCGGCTTTTGAAATGTACACCGAAGTGATACAGGATGCCGTTATCGGATTGATGAAAACAGGTAAGTGTAAGTTTGCCAGCGGATGTTCATTAACTGTCAGTCCGGCTGTTTTAGACGAAATATATAAGGATATAGACTTTTTCAGAGATAAGATCGTATTGCGTCCGGGGGAAATCTCCAATAGTCCTGAAGTTGTAAGACGACTTGGTTTGATAACAATAAACACAGCTCTTGAAGCCGATATTTTCGGGAATATAAACAGTACGCATGTCACCGGAAATAAGATGATGAACGGTATCGGAGGTTCTGCAGACTTTACCCGCAACGCCTATTTATCGATCTTTACATGTCCTTCTGTTGCTAAAGGCGGAAAGATCAGTGCTATCGTACCGATGGTGTCTCATCTCGATCATAGCGAACATTCGGTAAGTGTTTTGGTGACCGAACAAGGCGTCGCCGATTTACGGGGAAAATCTCCGATCGAAAAAGCGAAGCTGATTATTGAGAATTGTGCTCATCCTATGTATAAACAATTGTTGTGGGATTATCTTAAACTTGAAAGGGGAGGACATACTCCGCATAATTTGAAAGCATGTTTTGCCTTTCATCAAGAATTCAATAAATCGGGGGATATGGCTTTGACTAACTTTGATGATTATAAATGAATCTGATGATTAAATAATAAAAGAGAAGCGATCGATATATTATCGATCGCTTCTCTTTTATTATTTAGTTTATTTTAATTTAGAGCAAAGAATCCGGATTTAAATTATCTTTTTCTATATCGAGAAAGTATTTATATGTTCCGACTTTCAATTCGTCAGTAGCTGCATCATCACAAACAATAATGCTTTTAGGATGCATTTGCAGAGCACTGATTGTCCACATTTGACTGATACCACCTTCGACACCATGGCGCAATGCACGAGCTTTGTTGTGTCCGTTGACGATAATCAAGACACTTTTAGCGTCCATTACCGTACCGACACCTACTGTCAAAGCGGTTTTCGGAACTAAGTTTACATCATTATTGAAAAACCTTGAGTTTGCGATGATCGTGTCATGAGTCAAAGTCTTGACACGAGTACGCGATGTAAGAGCAGATCCCGGCTCGTTGAACGCTATATGCCCGTCAGGACCGATACCTCCTAAGAAAAGGTCTATACCTCCTAACGATTTTATTTTCTCTTCGTATCGGGCACATTCTTCTTCAGGATTTTCGGCATTTCCGTTCAATATATTGACATTTTCCGGTTTAATATCGATATGGTTGAAGAAATTATTCCACATAAAAGAGTGGTAACTTTCGGGATGATCTTTCGGGAGACCGATATATTCGTCCATATTGAAAGTTATCACATTTTTGAATGATACGACTCCTTTTTTGTTCAAATCGATTAAATTCCGATACATTCCCAAAGGAGAAGATCCGGTCGGCAGACCTAAGATAAAGGGTTTTTCTTCTGTCGGATTAAACTCATTGATTCGGGCGGCAACGTAATTGGCTGCCCAACGCGATACGTTTTCGTAGTTCGGTTGAATAATTAGTCTCATAGTATATTTATATTTGTTGATATGTCCTTTTCTGCATGTTTTATTCAAACTTTGTTTCAAAAGTACGTAAATTTAACTATTAAAAACGATACAATAAGGTAAAATCGTATCAAATTATTGTTTTTGGCACAACCTTTATAAAAATAGATGTGTTTTTTGTGGGTAATAATATATATCTTTGTTATTCTAAATTTAATAAACCCCATACTATGAAAGCAAATTTAAGCTCTCAAATCAAATTAGACAGAACGCCGAAACGTTACTATCGGCCGGATAATGCGTTCGAACTTACCGCTCTTACGCGTTTTGAAAAAGTATTTACTGAAATTTATGAAAGCTCCGAAGAGGGAGCATTGCAAGTAGCTCGTGAAGTTGCCGATTTAATGCGTACCCGTGAGAAAGAGGGACGTTTTTGTGTTTTAGCATTAGGATCAGGTGCCGGAACTCATGGTGTATATCGCGAATTGGTGCGTATGCATCAAAATGAAGGTTTAAGCTTCTCTAATACTATTATATTCAATGTCAGCGAGTTTTTTCCATTAGAGGCAGATGCTCCCGGAACATCGAAGTTATTGCATGAAGTATTGATCGATTTGATAGATATCGATCCTCAAAATGTATATACTCCGGATGGGACTATTGCTAAGGAGTCGATTTTCGATTTTTGTAAAGATTATGAAAAGAAAATCGAAAAATTAGGCGGACTTGATCTTACATTAGTGGAGTTCGGACCTTCCGGAAATCTGGCATTTAACGAACCGGGTTCTCAAATCAATTCTTCTACCCGTTTGATGTTGTTAGGTAGCGAATCTCGCCACAATTTTGCAAAATTATTCCACTCCAATGAGGCAGTTCCTCATAGTGCTATTACGATGGGTATTTCGACTCTTTTGGGTGCGAAAAAAGTGATTGTCGTAGGTTGGGGCGAGACAATAAGTCCCTATGTGAGACAAGCGATCGAAGCTCCTGCATCCGATACCGTTCCGGCAAGTTTTCTGCAATCCCATAAAGAGTCTAAATTCGTTTTAGATCTTTCTTCAGCAGAACACCTGACACGTTTAAGTACTCCTTGGTTGGTTACTTCTTGCGAATGGGACGATAAATTGATTCGTCGGGCTATCGTATGGCTTTGCCGTATTACGGGCAAACCTATTTTGAAATTAACGAATAAAGACTATAATGATAACGGTTTGAGCGAATTGTTGGCGCTTTTCGGTTCGGCATATAATGTAAATATCAAGATATTTAATGATTTGCAGCATACTATTACCGGGTGGCCGGGTGGAAAACCGAATGCCGATGATACTTTCCGACCTGAACGGGCGAAACCTTATCCTAAGAAAGTTATTGTATTCAGCCCGCATCCTGATGACGATGTGATCTCTATGGGAGGTACATTAAAACGTCTGGTAGATCAACATCATGATGTACATGTTGCTTATGAAACATCGGGAAATATCGCAGTCGGAGACGAAGATATGATGCGTTATGTAATGCTTATGGGGGGAATCGCAAAAGATTTTTGCTTCGATACTCCGGAATTTATGGCTAAACATGCGGAAATAACTAAATTTGTAAAAGAGAAAAAGGACGGGGACATAGATACACCCGATATTCGCCATCTGAAAACGTTGATTCGTCAGGGAGAAGCGCGTACTGCATGTAATTATATCGGTGTGAAACCGGAAAATGTTCATTTCCTGAATTTGCCGTTTTATGAAACGGGAACAATTAAAAAAGGAGATTTGACCGAGGTAGATAGAGATATTGTCAAAGATCTTCTTGAAAAAATTAAGCCGGATCAGATTTTTGTTGCCGGAGACTTGGCCGACCCTCATGGCACTCATCGTGTTTGTTTGGATGCGGTTCTTGCGGCTATTGACGATATCAAGGATGAGGAATGGATGAAGAATTGCCGTATATGGATGTATCGCGGTGCATGGGCAGAATGGGAAATCGACCACATCGAGATGGCTGTACCTATCAGTCCGGAAGAATTACGCCAAAAACGAAATTCTATCTTGAAACATCAGTCGCAAATGGAAAGTGCACCGTTCCTTGGTGATGACGAACGTCTTTTCTGGCAACGGGCGGAAGACCGGAATAAGGCAACGGCAGACTTATATACCAGTCTTGGTTTGGCTTCGTACGAAGCGATAGAGGCTTTTGTAGAATATCATCCGTTGCGATAATATTATAAAGAGTAGTAGAAAGAAAGCGGGCTGTCTCATTTTTAAGTGGGGCAGCTCGTTTTTTATGATTATGGATTAAAATCCGGATTCATGAAATTTTGGATGTCGACAAGTACCTCTTGAGCCTGTTTGGCCGGACTTTCGGGGTTTATCTCCGTAGCGCTTAAATAGTAAAAAGTCGCTTGTTTCCAGTTTCCTTTCTTTCTAAAAATATTACCTAACAAATAATACGCCTCATCGTCTTTCTCATTTTGTTCGATACGCCGATTGAGCAATTCGATAGCCTCTTCCAATCTGTTTTCAGCGATTAAATCTTTTATTATGTCTGTTGTTTCCATATTCTGCCGTTTTTACAAATATACGCTTTTTGATCAGATTAAACTTTAAATAGGCCCTAAAGTGGAATAATTAACGTTTTTACGAGAACAGAGTTTTTATCTGGAAAAGTGCATCCACCTTTTTGGGGGAAAGGCAGAATAAAAAAAGATTACCGTTGTCGATAATCTCTTTTTTTTGTAGCGGAGCCGGGAATCGAACCCGGGTCTCAACAATGAGAATGTTACATGCTAGGCCACTACACTACACCGCCATAAATATGCAACAAATGTATATAAAATTTTAAATCGATGTTCTCGAATATTGATTTTTTTTGGAAAATTTAAAATATCTCTTTAAGTGAGAATATTTTGGTTCGATATACCTTCTTATCTAAAAAATTAAAATAGGGAGTAATACTTTTATTACATTTGTAACTTGGATAATAAGTTCATTATTCGATTATAAATACGATACTGTTTTGTGTATGTTACAGAAAATATTCGGGTTCAATAAGCAGACGATGAACCTACGCACAGAAATAATTGCAGGAATTACGACTTTTTTGACAATGAGCTATATTTTGGCTGTAAATCCGGCAATGTTGAGCACTACGGGTATGGATAAAGGGGCAATCTTTACCGCCACAGCCCTTGCTGCCGCTATAGCTACTCTTCTGTTAGCTTGGATGGCAAAATTACCTTTTGCCCAAGCTCCGGGTATGGGGCTGAATGCTTTCTTTGCTTTTACCTTAGTGCAGGGTATGGGTTATTCTTGGGAAACGGCATTGGCAGCCATGTTTGTAGAAGGGCTTATATTTATATTGATTACGTTGTTAAATGTCAGAGAAATAATACTGAATAGTATTCCGGTGAACCTCAGGCACGCTATATCTGCCGGGATCGGAATGTTTATCGCTTTTATAGGATTAAAGAATGCCGGCATTATAGAATCGAATCCTTCGACGTTTGTGGCATTAGGGCATTTTACTCCTATATCTTTATTAGCTATTTTCGGAATATTGCTGAGTGCCGTGTTATTGATAAAGAAGGTAAAAGGCGCTCTGTTTTACAGTATTCTTTTGTGTACGATTGTCGGCATACCGTTAGGAGTCACCGATATACCGGAAAATTTTATCCCCGTTTCCATGCCTCATTCCATAGCCCCTACATTTTGTAAATTCGATTTTGAAGGCTTCTTTACTTTAGATATGGCAATTATCATTTTCACATTGTTGTTTATGAATATATTCGATACGCTGGGAACTTTGGTCGGACTTGCTACGAAAACAGGAATTATGGATAAAAATGGACATATTCCCCATGTGAAAGAAGCCATGATGTCCGATGCTATCGGGACTACGATCAGTTCGATGTTAGGAAGTTCTACTGTCACGACTTATGTAGAAAGTGCTTCGGGTATTGCGGAAGGAGGGCGTTCGGGCGTTACTTCTCTGATTACCGGTTTGCTTTTTATTCTGGCGCTCTTTTTTGCTCCTGCTTTTCTATTGATACCCGGAGCAGCTACGACCGGAGCTTTTGTTTTGGTCGGTGTATTTATGATGGATTCTATCGGTAAGATAAATTTGTCCGATATTTCAGAAGCTCTCCCGGCTTTTGTTACGATTATTATGATGGTGCTGACCTATTCGATAGCCAACGGTATCATTTTGGGATTGCTTTGTTATGTGTTGTTGAAGTTGTTCTGCGGGAAATATAAGCAGATTACCCTTACGATGTATATTCTCGCTATATTGTTTATTATAGATCTTATTTTGGCGTAGCGGTTTTTGTTTCTTATTATTATTTCAATTCACAAATTGAAATAATGAATATTATTTAATTGAATACCAATTTTTTATTGCTTTTTTCGAATAAAAATCATAAGATATTTCTAAATCCTTGTAAGCAATACATAGATTGTCGGATATTTCTTGAAATTTATGATAATCATTTCTATGTTTTTTGAAAGCTAATAATATGGTGCTTATATTTTGGTGAAGATTTCTTATTTCTGTTTTATCTGTAAAGTCAATTTTTTTATATATATTCTTTAAAGAATTTAATATATTAGTTTCATACCAAGATATAGTTTTGTCGTAATGATCAAAATTGTTTAGAATAAATTTGATTTTTGGAATATTTTCATCTAATCTTTGACTTAATATTGAAATTTCTTTTTTATATATTTCGTATGTAGATAATAACTTCTTTTGGTTTTCTTCTATTTTAATTAAGGAGGTAGTAAAAAGATAAAACATAGATGATAGTTCTTTTCTATCTTTACTGCATAGGTTAATTAAAAATACCTCAGATAATTTTTCTATTGGCAAATTTTTAATCAGAGATATAGGTAATTCTTGAAAATTAAAGATTTCTGCTTCTGTTTTATCGGAGATACTAATTTGATAGATAAAATCTTTTATAGATATTTTTTGTTGATAGATTAATGGAATAATATTGTCTAAATATTTTATAACTAATTCCCTATATAGGGATAATTCTCTATGTTTGTTTTTGCGATTATACCTCCAATTTATACCTATTCCTAAGCCAAATGTTATAATAGGAATAATAATATTTGCAATTATCTCCATAATTATTGTTATTTAAACAAAGATATTTATTTTCTTTTAAATAATTTCTAAAAAAGACTACATTTTTGGATTTTGCTTTTGTATAAGTAAAATTTGGTTAGGTTGCATTTTGTTTAGTATGAGTATTAGTATTTCACGATATATCTAATTAAATAAGTATATTAAAGTAATGAAAATATTATATTTGAGAAAGTAAATAGAAAATGTTATAATTATTGGATTTGAAAAATGAATATTTAATTATAGGAATAAAAAAGATAAGCTTTAGTTTGTATATTTAAATATAAAAGAAATATCAATATTCAGTTTTAGTAGATAGCCTCTATAATTTTTTTGAGATAACCGAATAGTCCATATTATTATATAGCTCAGTACATTAAAAAATGTTCCCTAAAATGAAAAAAACAGCTATTTACAAAATATGCAAATAGCTGTTTATCAAGAGCGGCAAACGGGACTCGAACCCGCGACCCTCAGCTTGGGAAGCTGATGCTC
>ERZ1673744.1992-NODE-1992-length-16404-cov-7.071075_pt1 | contig 16404 bp, 16 predicted proteins | sample MGYA00580207_ERZ1673744 | MGnify/ENA primary metagenome ERZ1673744 (study PRJEB41218, sample SAMN15661751) | gut metagenome | host: Homo sapiens | place: Canada: London | collected 2015-08-20/2019-03-30 | study: EMG produced TPA metagenomics assembly of... | reverse complement strand
CCTTGGCGGACTTGATCTTCGTCTGGATGTTGCAGACGCCGAGAATGCCGGTCTGGGGCGGGTTGATGACGGGCGTGAAGGCCTCGCAGCCGAACGAACCGATGTTGGAGATCGTGAAGGTGGCGCCGGACATGTAGTCGGGGCTCAGCTTGCCCTCGCGGGCTTCGGCAGCCAGACGCTTGGCTTCCATGGAGAGCTCAAGCAGGGTCATCTGGTCGGCATTGAAGATCGTCGGGACGATCAGGCCGCGCGGCGTGTCGCAGGCGAAGCCGAGGTTGACGGTATTGAAGTGACGGACGACGTTCTCCTCGAGGACGTTGGCGTTCAGATCCGGGCAGGACTTGATGGTCTTCGCAACAGCGAACATGACCATGTCGTTGAGACTGACCTTGCCCATCGGGGGATCAAGCGGCTTGAGCATGGCACGGTAGGCCTGCAGCTGCGTCGCGTCGAAGGAATACTGCTGGGTGAGCTGTGCCATGGTGGACAGGCTCTTGGTCATGGACTTGGCGGTCGCCTTGCGGACCGGGCTCCACTTGACATCTTCGAACTCGGCAGCAGCGGGAGCTGCGGCGGTCGGAGCGGCATACGCAGCGGCTGCGCCGGAGGCGATCAGCTTGTCGATATCCCGCTCGATGATGCGGCCGTTGGGGCCGGTACCGGTGGCAAGCGCCGGGTTGACGTTGTTGGCAACAGCCTTGGCCATGGCGCGCGGGGAGATGGCCTTGAGCTCGGCTGCGGCAGCGGGAGCTGCGGCGGCTGCGGGAGCGGCCTCTTCTGCGGCGGGAGCGGCGGCAGGAGCCGGGACCTCTGCGCCGGGCTTCAGGAACTCATATGCGTCGCCCTCTTTGCCGATGGCGCAGACGTTGGCCAGGCACGGGACCTCGTCGCCGTCTTCATAGAACTTGGCAAGCAGGGTGCCGGCTGCGGTGGATTCGCATTCGAACTCCGCCTTGTCGGTCTCGTAGGTAAAGAGGATATCGCCGACGTTGACTGCATCGCCGACATTCTTCTTCCACTCGCCGATGATGCAGGACTCGACCGTGATGCCTTCCTTCGGCATGATGACGGCCTGTGCGCACGGACCGGCCGGAGCGGCGGCTGCGGCGGGAGCTGCGGCCTTGGGAGCCTCTGCTGCGGCGGCTGCGGGAGCAGCAGTGGCTGCCGGGGCATTCTTGAGCGCGGAGGTGTCTTCTCCGGGGTTGCCGATCGCGCAGACATTGACCAGGCACGGGACCTCGTCGCCGTCTTCATAGAACTTCTCGATCAGGGTGCCGGCTGCGGTGGATTCGCATTCGAACTCCGCCTTGTCGGTCTCGTAGGTGAAGAGGACGTCGCCGACGTTGACGTGATCGCCGACATTCTTCTTCCACTCGCCAATGATGCAAGATTCGACTGTAATGCCTTCTTTGGGCATCAATACGCCTTCTGCCATAAGTGTTTCACTCCTATTTTAATTTCAATTATTTGTTTGCAAGCAGATATTTTTCAGCTTCTGCGCTCCACAGGCCGTTGTGGCGCTTGGTGATCTCGTCGAGCTTTGCGAAGAGCGGATCCGTCTCGCCCAGCTTGCCGAAATCGGCGATGGCCGTCAGGGGCAGCTCGATCTGCGTGTAGATGAGCTTCTTGCCGCCGGGGATCTTCGGCAGGTTCAGGACGGTATCGACGACCGCGTTCAGACCGCCGATGTGGGTGATCATGGCAGCGGGGTTGATCTTGCCAGAGGTCATCATCTCGATGGCTTCCTTCATATCGCTGGTGTTGCCGCCGGAGGTGCCGACCACATGGGTGTAGAGGTAATGGACATTGTACCAGTTGAACTCCGCCTTGAACTGGCTGTTGGTCGGGCCTGCGAAGAAGTTGAGGCAGCCGTCGAAGCCAAGGATATCGCTGGCCTGCTCGACAACGGGCTTGACCGGAGCGAAGCAGATGACGTCGTCATAGCCGGTGCCGCCGGAGAGCTCACGCAGGTAGTTGGTGTCGCAGCCGGGCTTGGCCGTGTTGACGTAGTGCAGCTCGACGCCCATTTCCTTGGCGTGCTCGACGGTGTAGATGCTCTCGGCTCTTGCGAGTCTGGCGTCGTCGATATCGGTGATGACGAGCAGGCTCGGACGGCGGTCGCAGTGCAGCGCGTAGTCGATCGCGCCGAGGCCCATGGGGCCGACGGAAGCGAGCATGGCCATTTTGCCGCCCTCAACGATGCCCATCTGATGCTCATAGCAACCGGGCTTGGTGTGGTACATGGCGTGGAAGGTACCGATGATGCAGCTCATCGGCTCCGCCAGGGAGCCATAGAAGTAGGTATCAGAATTGTACGGCAGCAGGTTGTCGGTCAGCAGCGTTTCGATGGGGATGTTGGAGTACTGGCTGTCGCCGCCGCAGTACTGGTAGGAATAACCGGGAGCCATCTGGGAGCCCTTGTAGAAGTGTGCAGGCTGAATGGCAAAGCCCTGACCGGCTTTATATTTATTCTTCCAGTTCTCGCCGACCTCGGTGATGACACCGCAGAATTCATGGCCGACGATGGTCGGATGCTCCGCAACGTCGTTGGGCACGCGCTTGTGCTCTTCGCCCTCGACCGCGGCCTTGTACGTGCTCATGCAGATGGAGTCAGAAATGATCTTGACCTGAACATCGTCCGGACCGACCTGCGGGAGTTCAATTTCCTCCAGACGCAGATCCATTTTGCCATGGATTCGAACTGCTTTGGTTTTCATAGATTCCATTCCTTTCTGAATTTTTGCCTTGGGGAAAATCGTCCAACAAAAATGGGATTGTGTTGGTTTGTATTGATTTCACCTTATTGTAGCGCAAGAATCCGCAGGTGTCAACGATAAATCCCATTTTCGCATGCCTGTTTGCGTTGTTTTTTGTGGGAGCGCTTTGTATTCGCCCCGAATCTGCCGCTTCCCTTTCCGAAAAAATATTGTAGGATAGAAAAAACGATACAGGAGGGATCTCTTCATGTCCTATCAGGCAGTCATTCTTACCGTCAGCGATTCCTGCGCTGCCGGGACCCGGACCGATACCAGCGGCCCGGCCATCCGCGCCATGCTTGAAAACGCCGGCTTTGCCGTGCAGGCGATGCAGACCGTTCCGGACGAGGAGGGGCAGATCTCTGCGGCCATCGTCCATGCCTGCGACATATTGCAGGCCGATCTGATCGTCACGACCGGGGGTACCGGTCTCTCTGCGCGCGACGTGACGCCGGAGGCGACGCTCGCCGTGCTCGACCGGGAGATCCGCGCCATCCCCGTCGCCATGTGGGTCGAGGGACTGAAGTCGACGCCGCGGGCGATGCTTTCCCGTGCAGTCGCCGGAACCAGGGGGCACACGCTTGTGCTGAACGTCCCGGGCTCTGAAAAGGCGGCGCGCGAAAATCTCGGCGCTGTCGTCGCGACGCTCGATCACGCGCTCAGAATGCTCGCGGGCGGCGGGCACTGACCAAACTAAAAACACGCGCTGCAGCCGCAGCGCGTGCTTTTTCATTTTCTCTGATAGCCGAGTGCCGACGAGATCATCTTCCCCGTCTGCACCACCTGCTCGACCGCCTGCCGAAATTCCTCCGACCGGACGCTGCGGAACATGCCGAGCACCCCGATCCTCGCAAAGAAGCTGCAGGCCTACGGTATCACGATGACAGAGCATCTGACCGTCAGTGACGGGCTCGAGCAGGTCGCCGCGGCGATCGACGAGATGCGGAAAAAGCCGGTCGACATGATCCTCTGCACCGGCGGCATGAGCGTCGATCCCGACGACAATACCCCCGGCGCGATCGCCCGGAGCGGCGCGCGGATCGTGACCTACGGCGCAGCGGTCCTGCCCGGGGCCATGTTCCTGCTGGGATACTACGAAGACGGCCAGCCTGTAATGGGTCTGCCCGGCTGCGTCATGTACGTGAAGGCGACGATCTTCGATCTCATCCTGCCGCGGGTCGCTGCAAGGCTGCAGGTCACGAAGCAGGAGATCGCCGCGCTCGGCTGCGGCGGTCTGTGCCTCGGCTGCGCAGAGTGCCATTATCCCGGCTGTCCGTTCGGTAAAGAGTAACGACGTTACGATTTATATATCAACAGCATGACGCTCAAGTGCATCGCAGGCATCGAAAAGCCCGACCGCGGCACGATCACGCTGGGCGGCCGCGTGCTGTTCGACAGCGAAAAGCATATCAACCTCACGCCGCAGCAGCAGCGCGTGGCGCTGGCGCGCATTCTGGCGTCGGAGCCGCAGGCGATCTTACTGGACGAGCCGTTCTCCGCGCTCGACAGCTACCTCAAGTGGGAGCTCGAGCTCGGCGAGCCGCTGGGGGCGTTTGGCGGGCCGATCCTCTGGGTCAGCCACGAGCTTGGCGGAAGCGGCACGCCCTTCCGCATCCTGCGCATCATCCCGGATGCCGGGCACGCGGTCTTTCTGCTGCAGCCGGAGGGCGCGGCAGCGGGGTCGCCGGTCCTGCGCGCGGAATGCGATGCAGCCGGTACATATGCCGCCGGGCAGGCGCTTCCTGTTTCCTTCCGGGAAGAAAAGCTGCTGTTTTTCTGAGCCGCTGGACAAAATTTCAGGATCCTGCTATGATGGAAACACCCTGAAGAACGGAGGATCCTGCCATGCGGACCGGAACGAAGAAATGCATCCTTCTGCTCCTCGCGATCATCGTCCTATGCTTCGCCGTGTGGCTGCTCTGGCCGCATTCCTTTGCGGAAGTGACCGGTATCCCGGCGGAATATCCGGATCTGAACATGGCCGCCATTGTCACTGCTGCCAGGTTTGAAAACGGCAGTCCTTCGTTTGACATCTGGAACCTACAATACTGTTCCGCCGGAAGCACAGAATATGAAGCTGTTTTATCCGTTTTAAGTTCTGCCTCCTACCGGCAGGATCTCAGGAATCTTCTTCCGGGCGGCTTGACTTCCGTTAGCGGCGATAAAGACTATGACAGCCGTTCTGTCAATCTGATGTTCGCATGGGGACGGTTTGAGGATGAATGCTGTAGTCTGACCTTCTCCGGCTCACAGGTGGTCGTCGCCGGACCGAACAACCGTGGATTTCAGGTTTATCATTCAGTCGATCCTGAACTTCTTGACCGGCTCACCGCAGAAGTGCAGACTTACGGCGTCAAAAACTGAATGGCAGGCCCGGCGCATGGATGCGCCGGGTCTTTTGTTACACTTCTCCCCTGTCTGCCGACTATATGGGTGTCAGCTGACCAAAACAGATTGGAGGACACTGCATGGACGAACAGAACCTGCTTTCCCGCCTGCGCCACGGCGACGAGCAGGCGCTCGCGGCGGCGATCACGCAGTACAGCGCGTATGTCGTCACCGTCATTCACAACCGCAGCCGCGGGCTTCTCTCGCCGGAGGATGAGGACGAGCTGGCTTCGAGCGTCTTTTTCACGCTCTGGCAGTCCTGCCGGACGGTGAAGGCCGGGCATCTTCGCGCGTGGCTCGGGAGCGTCGCGCGGAACAAGACCGTCGACCGGCTGCGGAAAAGCCGCAGCGAGATACCGCTGGACAAGGATCTGGCCGGAACGGACGATTTTCTTCTTGAGGAAGCCACGAAGCGCGAACAGGCACAGCAGCTCCGTGCCGCCGTCGCGCAGCTATCCGAGACAGACCGTGATATCATCTGCCGGTTTTATGATTTATGTCAACCGGCAGTAGAGATTGCCGCCGCGCTCGGGCTGACGCCTGCAGCGGTCCGGATGCGGCTGGTGCGCAGCCGGGAGGCCATCAGAAACGAATTATGCCGGGGAGGGTTTGTATATGAATCGGATTGACAGGATCCTGCAGGCCGCGGCGCTGCCGGACGTGCCGGTCGAGTCGCTGTCTGAGGCACGACAGGCAGGAATTTTGAACGGCACGATGCAGCTTGTGCAGCAGGATGCAAAAAAGCACGGCCGCAAGCGCGTTATCCGCATTATGATCGCCGCGGCCGCAGCCATCGCGGTGCTGTGCGGCGCGGCGGCGGTGCTGCATTACGCGTCCGTCTCCAATGCGGAGACCACGTATCATGCCGAGGGCGCATCCATTCGTCCGGATGGCACGCTGGAGCCGTTTTCCTATGATTTTTCCAGAGACGCGATCATCCGCGTCGATACAGAGGGCCGCACGTCCGGCACCTACTGCGGTGTGCAATTCGGCTGGCTGCCAACGGCGCTGATCCCGGACAATACCGCGTATCTGTATGACGTCATTGCCATGCGCAGTCCGGCGCAGCTGGACGGCATCTCCGATGCCCAGATGGAGCTGGCAAAGGACTTGGTTTACTCCACCGACAGCACAGCGCAGGTACACTTCACGTTCAGCTGTCTGTCCGCCAACGAGGTCGCGGGCTGCGATCTTCTGGTGCCCGGAGACGACCCGGCGATCATCAAGGAAGGGATGCTGAATGATCTGTATGCCTGCTGGATCGAAACGTATGACACAGACCGCGGAGCGGACATCACCCATCATTTCCTCCTGCTCTATGACGCGGACAAGCTCTGCGTGGTGTTCCTGGGCGGCGACTGGGACGTCACGGAAAAGATTGCGGAACACATGACCATCGTGCAGACCGGGATCCCCACGCCGGAGGCTTCGCAGAATTTCACCTACGTCGGCGTATTTGGCTGAGAAAACCGCCGGTCCTCATGAAAAAGCAGCGCCCGCAGCGGATCTCCGCTGCGGGCGCTGTTGTGCCTTGGTCCTGTTCAAAAACGGCTCAGCGCAGACGTCCGTCGCCGCCCATGAGGGCCGTCATCTCTTCCAGCCGTTCCAGCGGGAACGGCGGCTCGCACAGCGGCTTCATGGCGATACTCATGAGCTTCATGGGGTTATCGTCCGCCGCGACGCGGTTGGAGCTGAGCGCCCCGCAGCGGCGGCAGCGGTGGATGATGGCCCATTCCCCGCCCTTGCGCACCCAGACTGCGACCGGGTCCATGATCCCGCCGCAGTCGGATGCCCGGTCGCCGGGCTCGAGGTCGACGTGGAGGCTGGAGAGGCAGTTGGGGCAATGGTTGCGGTGGTCACTCCCCGCGTTCTGCGGGGTGCAGAGCCGCCCGCAGACCTTGCAGGTAAAGCTGTCATTGCAGGCATGTGTCTTATAATAGCCTTTTTCGAACGTTCTGCGTTTATTTTCCCGATTCATGGTAGATCCTCCTGAAGATCGAATCGTAAAGCTTCGGGAGGCGCGGCGTGTGAGATTTGCCGGACCTCCCGGTCAGCCCACACGCTCCGATGTACAGGTGATCAGCTTCAAAAAGTTCTCCTTTTGATCGTAATATGATCCGCGCGGCCGCTGAAGCCGCCCGGTCTGGTTCTATCATAGTCCCGCCGCGGCCGCCTGTCAATCTGTTTTCCGGGTCGACGGCGCCGGTTTTCTTCCGGGCCGCTGTTTTTTGCACACTTTCCGCACGCTGCGGCTTTACAGGTCCCGCGCAACAAGCTATACTGTACAGCAGAAAAGTGAGGGATATTCTATGAAATACGCATTCACGCACGGAAAGCTCCTGGCCGCCAACGAGGGGATCTCCGTCCCGGGCGGACATATGGCCGGGTCGGTCGCCGTGGCCGCGCACTCTATTCCTGAGGCGCTCGCGCAGTTGGATGCCGCAGAGGCGCAGGGCGTCGACCTCATCAAGCTGATGATCACGGGTGGCGTGATGGACGCGAAGGAAAAGGGCCTCCCGGGTGAAATGAAGATGCCGCCGGAGATGATCAAGGCCGTCTGCGACCGGGCACACGCCGCGGGATACCGCGTTGCGGCCCACGTCGAGTCGCCGCAGGGCGTGCGCGCGGCGCTGGAAAACGGCGTGGATTCGATCGAGCACGGCGCAAAGCCGGACGCGGAGATCCTGCATCTGTTCAAAGATACCGGCGCGTTTCTCTGCACAACGATCTCGCCTGCCCTGCCCTACGCGCTGTTTGACCGTTCCATCACCCACGCGACTGAGGTCGAGCAGTACAACGGCACGATCGTCTTTGAGGGCATCATCGACTGCGCGAAGGCCGCGCTTGCCAACGACATTCCCGTCGTGCTCGGCAACGACGTCGGCTGCCCGTGGATCATCCAGTATGATTTCTGGCGCGAGCTGTTTTATTTCCACAAATATACCGGCGTCTCCAACGCCTTCGCTCTCTACACCGCAACGAGCCGGAGCGCGGAGCTCGCCGGCATCGGCAGCGAGACCGGCACCGTTGCGCCGGGCAAGTGCGCAGACCTGATCGTGACCGCTGCAAACCCGCTGGAGGATCTGCGCGCGCTGCGGCACGTCGGGATGGTCATGGCCCGCGGCCAGCTGACCGGGCATCCGCGCTTCAAGCGCCGCCCGGAGGTCGAAGCGCAGCTCGACCGCTTTTTGACAGACGAGTCCGGCGCGGCTGCGCGCTGAGAAACGGAGGACAGGCTTTGCTATATCTTGGATTTTTGCTTCTGGCCGGCATTCTGCAGGGCGTCATGGTCTCGCTCAACGCGCAGATGGGCAACTACTTCAGTCTGTTCGGCATCTGCTTCTTTGTCCACGGCATCGCGCTCGTGCTGCTGCTCGGCTACCTGCTGGTCAAGCGGCAGCCGCTGCGGTTTTCCGGCGCGCCGTGGTATGTGTATCTGGTCGGCGCGATGGGCATCGGGATCGTCGCAACCTCCAGCTGGTGTACGCTGCATGTCGGCGCGAGCGCGTTTATGGCGCTCTCTACGGCGGGGCAGCTCGTCTCCTCGGCGCTGATCGACCGGTTCGGTCTGTTCGGCATGCCGGTCACGCGGATCCGCAGGCGGCAGCTGCCGGGCTATGCGCTCGTGCTGCTGGGCGTGATCCTTGTAGTTCTGAACTGAGGAGGCGGCTGCATGATCTATTATCTGACTGCCCTGCTGAACGGGTTTTTCAACTCCATCAACCGCATGACGAATGTCCGGGCCGGAAAGCTGTTCGGCACGGCCAACGGCGCGCTGATCAACTATGTGGAGGCGACAGTTCTGTCTCTGCTGCTCGTTTTTGTGCTCAAAAACGGGAAGGAGCTCACGTGGGGCTACATCACAGCCGTCCCCTGGTGGGTCTATCTCGGGAGCGTCTGCGGACTGCTCGCACAGCTGCTGCAGATCATCGGGACGCTGCATTCCAACACGCTGGTCTCCTCCGTTCTGATGCTGGTCGGCAATCTCGGGATGTCGCTGACGCTGGATTACGTGTTCTACGGCACGTTCAGCCTGCTGCGTGCCGCCGGGATCCTGCTCATCCTGCTCGGCATGACCTGGGTGGAGATGGAAAAGCACGCGCCTGCGGAAAGCGAAGAATAAGTTAACATAAAGCAAACGGCCAGCCCGGCTCCGGGCTGGTCGTTTGTTATAGCAGGATCTGTGACGGGTAAGCCTCCAGCAGCGAAACATTGGGAAGTTCTGCCCCGAAGCGGGCCATGTTGCGTTCGCATTTGCGGCGGACGCCGCAGGCATCCTTTTCGTCGACTGGGATGTGGTAGACATAATTCTTTTTCGCTGCCTCGGGCAGCAGCGCGCGCGTTTCGGGATAGGACAGGATCTGGCCGTTCCAGAACGCCGCGTCGGCGCGGCGGCCGCGAAGGATCGCGCGGTGCTGTACCGCGTCGATGCGCGCGTCCGCAGTCACATAGACGCTGACACCCGCGGCCGAGATGAAATACACACCGTGCGTGATCGCATCCCAGCCCGGCACGGGCGTATGCGCAAACTGGTGGTATTCAACGCAGAACGGGCCGAACTGCAGCGCCAGCTGGGGCGGCGTCTGCGGCTGCGGAACGAAGACGGGCGCGCCGCTGGCTGCCTGCAGCTGCCGGGTGCGGAGCGCATTGTAATGATCGGGGTGCGCGTGCGTGCACAGGATACCGCAGAGCGCGTCATAGGGCGGCTCCCCTGCCAGCATCTGCGCAAAGGTCTCGGGCGGCAGGCCGTAATAGCAGCGGAACTGCTTGTTGAGCGCGTCGACCAGAAGCGTCCGCCCCTCCGCTTCCAGCACGAGCCCGCAGCTGCTGACCAGTGTGATCCTCATTGCAGCAGCTCCAGAAATTCCTGCTCGGAAAGCACAGGGACGCCTAGCTCCTGCGCCTTGCGGAGCTTGCTGCCTGCGTTTTCCCCGGCGACGACGTACGTCGTCTTTTTCGAGACGGACGAGGCGGCCTTACCGCCGAACGACTCGATCTTCTCCGTCGCCTCCTCGCGCGTAAACAGGCTCAGCGCGCCGGTCAGGACAAAGGTCTTGCCCGCAAAGCGCGTATCCGTCACCTGGTTGGTTGACATAAAGTTTACACCTGCCACGCGCAGCCGATCGATCAGGTCCTGTGACTGCGGGCTGGCAAAGTAATCGAGGATGTTCTGCGCCGTCGTTTCGCCGATATCGGGGACGGCCGTCAGATCCTCCAGCGATGCGTGCTGCAGAGCATCGAGACTCCCGAACGTCGACGCGAGCACCTTGGCCGCCTTGCTGCCGACCTGCCGGATGCCAAGCGCGCACAGCAGTCGGGCCAGATCGTTCTGCTTGCTGGCCTCGATGGCGGCTTTGAGGTTCGCGGCGGACTTTTTCCCCTGCCCGGGGAGCTTTGCGAAGGCGGCATAGTCCAGCGCGTAGAGGTCCGCGGGGTTGGAGACCATCTTTTCCTCGATCAGCAGGTCGATGATCGCGCTGCCGAGGCCGTCGATGTTCATGGCCTCGCGCGAGACGAAGTGCGCCAGATTTCTGGACAGCTGTGCCGGGCACTCCGCGCCCGTGCAGCGCAGGGCAGCGCCGTCCTCATCGCGCACGACCGGCGCGCCGCAGACGGGGCAGCGGTCCGGCAGGCGGTACGGCACGGCGTCTGCCGGACGCTTTGCGGGAACGACCTCCAGGATCTCCGGGATGATCTCCCCTGCCTTGCGGATCCTGACGGTGTCGCCGATGCGGATATCCTTGTCGGTGATAAAGTCCTGGTTGTGGAGCGTCGCGGCGGTGACGGTCGTCCCGGCGAGATGGACCGGGGCCACGATCGCCCGCGGGGTCAGCACGCCCGTGCGCCCCACCTGCACGACGATATCCTGCAGCACGGTCTCCTTGATCTCCGGCGGATATTTGAAGGCCGCGGCCCAGCGCGGGAACTTTGCCGTGCTGCCGAGCCGCTCACGCCCGGCCAGACTGTTGAGCTTCATGACAGCTCCGTCGATATCATACGGCAGCTCATAGCGGGTCTCGCCGAGCTGGGTGATCAGCTGCTCCGCTTTGTCCATATCGCGGCAGAGCGTGTAAGGTATGACCTTGAACTTGAGCGCCCGCAGATAGTCAAGCGTTTCGCTGTGTGTCCGGAACGTGACGCCCTCTGCCAGCTGCAGGTTGAAGACGAGAATGTCGAGCTTTCGCTTTGCCGCCACACCCGGGTCCAGCTGCCGCAAGGAGCCCGCCGCGGCGTTGCGCGGGTTGGCAAACAGCGGCTTGCCGAGCTTCTCCTGCTCGGCGTTGAGCGCTTCAAAGCTGGCGCGGGGCATGAAGACCTCGCCGCGCACGATGAGACGCGCGGGCGCGCCGGTCAGCGTCATGGGGATGGAGCGGACGGTCTTCAGATTCTCCGTCACGTCCTCACCGATGAGGCCGTCGCCGCGGGTCGCGCCGCGGACAAAGCGGCCGTCCACGTATTCCAGCGCCACGGACAGCCCGTCGACCTTCGGCTCGACGGAGTATTCCGCGTCCGGCTCCTCCTCGCGCACATGCGCGTCGAAGTCCCTCAGCTCGTCAAAGGAAAACACGTCCTGCAGGCTCTCCAGCGGGACGGCGTGGCGTACCTTGACGAACTCGCTCAGCGCCTGCCCGCCGACACGGCGTGTCGGGCTGAGCGGCGAGGCATACTGCGGGTACTGTGCTTCCAGCTCCTCGAGTTGGCGGAGCTTGTGGTCATAGTCATAGTCGCTCATCTCCGGGTTATCGAGCACGTAGTAGAGATATCCGGCGTGCTCAAGTTCCCGGGTCAGCTGTTCGATCTGCTGTTTCGGTTCCATATTGATCCCAACCTTCTGCTGCGGTAAGATGTCCTAAGTTTACATAAGTTTCTGGTACCCGGCCGACGATCACGGTCTGCGCCACCATCACGTCGCTGTCCACGTCGACCGACTCATAGCCGACCGTCGTGAGAATGGTCAGGCTGATGGTGAATTTGACCTTGAGCGTCTGCAGGGTCTGGTTGATGCCGGCCTCTGAAAAATCCGAGAAAAAGTCAGCATTCGACACGGTGAGGCTGACGGCCTTGACGGGCAGGACCGGCCCTGTCCCGGCCAGAAGATCCGGCAGCAGGAGATTTCCGAGCGGAATACCCATCTGCTGCGTATTGATCTGGTCGATGAGCCCGTCGAGCGCGCCGAGCACCTCGATCTTCATCCGCTCGACCTGGCCCATGTCCGTGCGGAGCGCGGTAATGTTGCCCTGTACGTCCTTTTCCAGCACGATCACGCGGGAAAAATCCGTGTTGCCCGTGCGGAGCATTTCGCTGACGGATCCTGTGATGGCGTTCGATGCGGCGTTGACCGCCTGATTGCGTGCAAGCTCGCGGATATACGGTGACAGATGCAGCTGCGTGAGCAGGATCAGCCCCGTAATGACAAGCAGCAGCGCGATCAGAAGGATCCTTCTGCGTCTTCGCTTCCTCCGGCTCATCTCCATACACCCCCAGCATAGGCTATGCCGGAGCGCCGGGGATATTACAGCTTTTTCATGTGCTGCGCCGCCGTGTTGGCCATGAGGCGCTTGGTGCCGACGCCGTCAAAGGCGATTTCCAGCAGCGCGTCGTTGCCCATCGGCAGGACCGTCAGGATCATGCCGCGGCCAAAGGCCTTGTGCTGGACCATCTCGCCTGCGGCAAAGCTGACCTTTGGCGTAGGCTTCGGTGCAGTGTGGACGGAATAGTCCTTCTGCGGCTTCGGCCGCGTGGGGATCTGGGAAAAGTCGTTATAGCTGTCGCCGTAGATGCTGACGCGGCCGAAGGAGCCGTACTGCCTCGGCTCGGTCTGCTGGTAGCTCGGCTTCGGCGCGCCGATGCGCTTGACCGACTCGGCCGGGAGCTCGTCGACGAAGCGGGACGGCAGATTTGTTGTCGTGCGGCCGTAGAGCATACGCTGGCGCGCGTAGGTGATGACCAGATGCTGCTTGGCCCGGGTGATGGCGACGTAGCACAGCCGCCGCTCCTCTTCCAGCTCCTCCGGCTCGCTCATGCAGCGGTTCGAGGGGAACAGTCCCTCCTCCAGACCGACAAGGAACACGTTCGGGAACTCCAGACCCTTGGCCGCGTGCATCGTCATCATGACGACAGCATCGGCATCCGGGTCGTACTGCTCAATGTCCGTATAGAGGGCGATCTCCTCCAGGAAGCCCGCCAGCGTGGGCGTCTCGGTGTTTTCCATGTAGCTGAGGATGCTGGATTTGAGTTCGCGGACGTTCTCCGCGCGGGTGCGGGACTCCACGTCGCCCCTCTCCTCGAGCATCTGCAGATAGCCGGTGCGCGTCATGACCTCCTCATAGAAATCCGGCAGCGGCAGCTTCTGCAGCAGCTCCGCGCATTCCTCGATGATGACCGTGAAGGCCATGAGCTTCGCAGCCGCCTTTTCCAGGCTCGGGTAGCTGTAGGGGTCGGAGACGACCGTGTACAGCGGGACGCCGGCCGCGGCCGCCTGCCGCTCGGCCATTTCGAGCGTCTTGCCGCCGATGCCGCGCGGCGGGTTATTGATGATGCGCTGCAGCCGCAGCTCGTCGGCGCGGTTATTGATGACGCAGAGGTAGGCCAGCATGTCCTTGACCTCCGCGCGGTCAAAGAAGCGCGTGCCGCCGATGATGCGGTACGGGATGCCGCTGCGCTTGAACGAGTTTTCGACCGCGTTGGACTGCGCGTTCGTGCGGTAGAGCACGGCGAAGTCCTTGAAATTCTTCCCCTTCGACATGGAGATGATACGGCTGGAGACATAATTGGCCTCGTCCGTTTCGCTGGAGGCCTCATAGACGGTGATCTGGTCGCCGGCAGCGTTTTCGGTCCAGAGCTTTTTGCCCTTGCGGCCGCGGTTGTGCGCGATGACGGCGTTCGCCGCGTTCAAAATCGCCTGCGTCGAGCGGTAGTTCTGCTCGAGCCGGATCACGCGCGTGCCCTTGAACTGCTTTTCAAACGAGAGGATGTTCTCGATCGTCGCACCGCGGAATTTGTAGATCGACTGATCGTCGTCGCCGACGACGCAGATATTTTCGTATCCGCCCGCGAGCAGCGACGTCAGCTGGTACTGCAGCTGGTTCGTGTCCTGATACTCGTCGATCATGACGTAGTGGAACTTCTGCTGGTAATAGGTCCGCACGTCCTCGAAGGTCTCGAGCAGCTCGACGGTCTTGAGGATGATGTCGTCAAAGTCGAGCGCGTTCGCCTCGTGCAGACGCTTGTCGTATTCCTCGTAGAGCTGCGCGATGCGGTCCATGCGGAAATCGCCGGACTTCCCGGCGTGTTTGGAAAACGCCGCCGGGTCCTGCCGCCGGTCCTTGGCCTTGCTGATGACGGACAGGGCCAGCCGCGGCGGCAGTGCCTTTTCGTCCAGGTCAAAATCGCGGAGGATATCCTTCATCACGCGCTCAGAATCGCTCGAGTCGTAGATCGTGAAGCGGCCGGTATAGCCGTCCAGCCGGTCGATCTCCCGCCGCAGGATGCGGCAGCAGGCCGCGTGGAACGTCATGGCCCAGACGTCCATGGCGTAATCGCCGAGCAGCGCCTGCAGCCGGCTTTTGAGCTCGTTGGCGGCCTTGTTGGTGAACGTGATGGCGAGGATTGACCACGGCGCGGCGGGCCGGAGCGCGCACAGGCGCTCGGCCTGCAGCTGCATGGCGGGATCCTGCGTTTTGAGGTACGTTTCGAGATATGTAAGGTCCTCTTCGGTCACGTAGTCCGGGACCTCCTGCGAGTCGGAGCCTTCACCGAAGGCGATGAGGTTCGCAATGCGGTTGATGAGGACCGTCGTTTTGCCGCTGCCCGCGCCGGCCAGCAGCAGCAGCGGGCCCTGTGTGGTCAGGACGCCCTCGAGCTGCATGGCGTTGAGATTCTGAAAGCGCGCGGCGATGACCGCGCGGCGGGCGGCCAGAAATCGGGATTCAAATGTCTGTTCCATAGCTTCACCTTTAAATAAACTATGGATATTCTACCGCATCTGACCGGATTTGTCGATATCAAAAAAATGTTCGAAGCCGTTCGAGCGCTTTCTTTTCGATCCGGCTGACCTGGACCTGCGAGACACCGATGAGCTCCGCCACGCGCTGCTGCGTCAGGCTGTGGTAATAGCGCAGCTGGATGACGAGCCGCTCCTTCTCGCCCAGATGCCGCAGCGCCTCCCGCAGGGCGAGCTTTTCCAGCAGCTTTTCCTCCATGCCGTCCGTGCAGAGGACGTCTTCAAGGGAAAAGCCCTCCTCGCCAGTCTGCCGCTGGATCGATTCGGCGGCGCTGGTGGCCGTCTCGGCGCTGGCGATCTCCTCAGGCGATAGCCCCATAGCCTCCGACAGCTCGGATACCGTCGGCTCGCGGCCGAAGTCGCCGGTCAGGCGCTCGCGCGTTTTTTTGATGGCAGCCGCGCGCTCCTTGATGCTGCGGCTGACCTTGACGGCGCCGTCGTCGCGCAGGAAGCGGCGGATCTCCCCTGCGATCTTCGGCACGGCGTAGGTGGAAAACTGCGTGCCGTAGGCCGTGTCAAAGCCCTCGACGGCCTTGAGAAAGCCGACGCAGCCCAGCTGGAACAGATCGTCCGGCTCCACGCCGCGGCCGAAATACCGCCGCGCGATCGACCAGATCAGGCCGGTATTCTCCGTCACGAGCCGCTCCGTGGCCGTCCGGTCGCCCTGCTGAGCCTGCGTGATGAGCGTGATCGTCTCGCTCAAGCGTTCTTCCCCCGCTGCACGATCTTCCGCTTCATATGTACCGTCGTCCCCCGCCCCGGCTTCGACGTGACCTGCAGCGAGGTCATGAAGCTCTCCATGATCGTAAAGCCCATGCCGCTGCGCTCAGGGCCGCCGGTCGTGAACATGGGCGTGCGGGCCTTTTCAATGTCCTCCATCCCGCAGCCCTTGTCGCGCACGACAACGTCGAGGACGCTGTCCGGCAGGATGCGGCAGCGGATGGTCACGAGGCCGATCGTATCGCGGTAGGCGTGGACGATGCAGTTGGTGACCGCCTCGGAGACGGCGGTCTTGATATCGTTCAGCTCCTCGAGATTCGGGTCGAGCTGCGCGGCAAAGCAGGCGACGGCCGCGCGGGCAAAGGCCTCGTTGGCGGACCGGCTGGGGAAGGTCAGCGTCATTTCATTTTCAGCTTTCATGGACCAGACTCCTTTCATCTTCCAAGGTTGCGATGCGCTCGATCCCGGAGGCCCGGAGCACCTTCATCGGCTGCGGCGGCACGCTTCTGAGGATCACCTCGCCGCGCAGCTGCCGCA
>ERZ1673744.1986-NODE-1986-length-16436-cov-5.464441_pt1 | contig 16436 bp, 10 predicted proteins | sample MGYA00580207_ERZ1673744 | MGnify/ENA primary metagenome ERZ1673744 (study PRJEB41218, sample SAMN15661751) | gut metagenome | host: Homo sapiens | place: Canada: London | collected 2015-08-20/2019-03-30 | study: EMG produced TPA metagenomics assembly of... | reverse complement strand
GTAGAAGCCGCCGTGCTTCTTGCAGGCGTCCGTCACAACCTGGGTGCGGTTGCCCTTGGCGATCATCACCATCGAGCCGCCGTGGCTCTGGAAGAGATCAACGTAGGGGTCCATGCGGTTGGCGGTCGTCGGGCCCATCGAGCCGCAGGCGTAGCCGGCAGGCGTCTTGGCGGGGCCGGCGTAGAGAACCGGATGATCCTTGATGTAGTCGGGGAGCTCTTCGCCGCGGTCAAGGCGTTCCTTCAGCTTCGCGTGAGCGATGTCGCGGGCGACGATGATCGTGCCGGTGAGTTCAAGGCGGGTCGAGACCGGGTACTTCGTGAGGTCGGCGAGGACTTCCTTCATCGGGCGGTTGAGGTCGATCTTGATCGAGCCGCCTTCGCCGGGCTTCCTCAGTTCTTCAGGGATGAGGCTGCCGGGGTTGTTGTCGAGCTTCTCAATGAAGACGCCGTCCTTCGTGATCTTGGCCTTGATGTTGCGGTCGGCCGAGCAGGAAACGCCCATGCCGATCGGGCAGGAAGCGCCGTGGCGCGGCAGACGGATCACGCGGATGTCGTGAGCCATGTACTTGCCGCCGAACTGGGCGCCGAGGCCGATCTTCCAGGCTTCCTCAAGGAGCTGCTGTTCGAGCGCAACGTCGCGGAAGGCGCGGCCCGTTTCATCACCCGTCGTCGGAAGGTTGTCGTAGTAGTGGCAGGAGGCGAGCTTCACCGTGAGCATCGTGCGTTCAGCGGAGGTGCCGCCGATCACGAAGGCGATGTGATAGGGCGGGCAGGCAGCCGTGCCGAGGGTCTTCATCTTTTCGATGAGGTAGGGAACGAGCTTCTGGGGATTCAGAACCGCCTTCGTTTCCTGATAGAGGTAGGACTTGTTGGCCGAGCCGCCGCCCTTCACGACGCAGAGGAAGCGGTATTCCATGCCTTCCGTCGCTTCGATGTCGATCTGCGCGGGGAGGTTGCACTTCGTGTTCACTTCCTCGTACATCGAGAGCGGAGCGTTCTGCGAATAGCGGAGCGCGTTTTCGGTGTAGGTCTTGTAGACGCCCTTGCTGAGGGCTTCCTCGTCTTCAAAGCCCGTCCAGACCTGCTGTCCCTTTTCGCCGTGAATGATCGCCGTGCCGGTATCCTGGCAGTAGGGGAGAACGCCCTTGGCAGCGACTTCGCCGTTGCGCAGGAACGTGAGGGCAACGTACTTGTCGTTTTCGCTCGCTTCCGGATCGGACAGGATCTTGGCAACCTGTTCGTTGTGGGCGCGGCGGAGCATGAAGTTGACGTCGGTGAAGGCGCGGTTCGAGAGCGCGGTCAGGGCTTCGGGGGAAACCTTGAGGATCGGATGGCCTTCGAATTCGCCGACGGAGACGCCTTCCTTCGTGAGGAGGTAGTACTCGGTGTCGTCCTTGCCGAGCTGGAACATCGGGGCATATTTGAATGCAGGAGCTTGTGCCATGGTTGTGTTTTCTCTTCTCTGTTTAGGGTCAGGCCCGTGAGCGGAGGATCTCCCCCGTCGGGGCCGCTGCAGGATTGTTTTCAAGGCGCTCTCCTCCTTTTGGAAGGAGAAGCTCTTTTTTCTGCTCTTCGAATTATTTACCTCTTCGGAGGATGAGAGCAACCCTTATGCAAAGGAGAATTGACGCGGGAGCAAGTCTCTGTCCTGAGCTTACATATCACTCCTGTAGGTAGGTATTAACCCTTGAGATAAAGCGCGAATGCCTCTTGTGCAATATCGAGGAGAAGCGTTTTCTGCGGGAATTTACGAGCGGAGCACCGGGGCTTTCTGAGGCATTCTTTCCTGATCGCTTCCCCCGGACGCCTGAATATCCCGGGAAAAGCGAACTGAATTCCAACTGACTAATCAAAGGAGCTTTTCATGAAAGCCGTCAAGACCCTTATCCTTGCCGCAGCCGTTGCCTCCGCGGGCGCAGCCATGGCGGGCGACCGCCTCGACGCCATTCAGAAGTCGGGCGTGATCCGCGTGGGAACGCCCGCCGACTATCGTCCCTTCGCGATGGACGAGGCGGGCGTCATCAAGGGCCACGACGTCGACGTGATCAAGGCGATGGCGGCCTATGCGGGCTGGAAGGTTGAGTTTGTGAAGACGCCCTGGAAGGACATTGAAGCCGGCATCAAGGGGAACCGCTTCGACGTGGCCGTGGGCGGCATCACGCAGACCCTCGCCCGCACGTCCTGGGGCGAATTCCTCCCGGGTTATGCGCCCTTCGGCAAGGTTGCGCTCGTGCGAAAGGGCGACCTCACGAAGTACCGCACGCTCGAGGACCTCAATCAGCCTTCCGTGCGCGTCATCAAGAACCCGGGCGGCACGAACAAGCAGTTCGTGCTGAAGAACCTCACGAAGGCCCAGGTCTCGACGCACGAGAAGAACTTTGAGATTCCCGGCCTCATCGCCGAAGGCAAGGGCGACGTGATGATTACGGAAACGGCTGAGGCGATTCTCTACGCGAAGAAGAACCCGAAGCTCGGCGCCGCCTTCATCAACAAGCCCCTCACGCCCGTCTCCGAAATGGGCTTCCTCATGCCGACGGACGACGCGGACTTTGCGCGCGTCATGAACTACCTCTGGCACCTCTCCGACATCCGCGGCGATCTCACCCGTGCGGAATCCGCATGGCTTAAGTAACCGTTCTGAGAGTCATTCATTGAAGCCCCGGCCGGTCTTCCGCCCGCCGGGGCTTTTTCAACGCGCTTCTTTGATTCTTTCCGGGCGAAAGTCCGGTGAAATGCCTAAGGAATACTGCTTTATGCCGTGGAGGATGACGGGCGCCGCCTTATAAGATTAGGGAAAAGATAAAGAGACAGAGGAGCCTTCCCGGGAGTGCTGCATGCGCCCGGGGAATTGTCCTGCTCCTTCTGCGCACTTCAAACAAAGGAAATGCGTCATGCGTTTTGCCGCTTCGATTCTTTCTCTCGCCGCCGGTCTTACCCTTGCTGCCGGGTCGCTTCCCGCCAGCGCACGCGGAATTACGGTTGCGGTGGGTTCGTCCTTCACTACGCTCGACCCTTATCAGGCGACCGACCTTCTTTCGCGCAGCGTCGCGAAGTCCTTCTATGAAGGCCTCTACGCCTTCGACAAGAACCTGAAGCCCGTGCCGCAGCTCGCGAAGAGCCATGAGGTTTCGCCCGACGGCCTCTCCTGGACCTTCACGCTTCAGGAAGGCGTCAAGTTTCACGACGGCACGGAATTCAACGCGGATGCGGTGAAGCTCAATTTCGAGCGCGTTCTCAACCCGGCCAATCACCTCTCGCGCTACGCGCTTCTCAAATTCATCGACAAGGTTGAGGTGCTCGGGCCCTACAAGGTTCGCTTCGACCTCAAGTCCCCGATGCCTTCGTTCCTGCAGAGGCTCGCGAACGGCACGGCGCAGATGATCTGCCCCTCGACGCTCAAGAAGTACGACGGCCGCGGCATTGCCTTCAATCCCTGCGGCACCGGCCCCTATACGTTGAAGGACTACAACCCGAGCGAACGGCTCGTCGTGGTGAAGAACCCCAACTACCGCGTGGCGGGGCTCCCGAAGCTTGATTCCATCACCTGGGTGCCGGTAATGGAAAATGCGACGCGCGCGGCGATGCTGCGCACGGGCGAGGCGGACTTCATTCATCCGATGCCTGTCGAGCAGGTGAAGGAACTGAAGGACGATCCCAGCCTCAACATCCACATCGTGCCCTCGATCATGATGCGCTACCTCTCGATCAGCTGCATGCAGAAGCCGTTCGACGACGTGCGCGTCCGTCAGGCGGTGAGCTATGCGATCAATCGCGAGGCGCTCTGCAAGGTGGCCTACAACGGCTTCGCGCAGCCGGCGACCGGCGTCATTCCGCCCCAGATTCCCGGTGCGGCGAGCTTCGGCGTTCCGGCCTACAACCCCGAGAAGGCACGAGAGCTCCTCAAGGAAGCGGGCTACCCGAACGGCTTTTCCACTCGCCTCTGGTCGGGCTACAACAATTCGACCGCGAACAAGGTGATTCAGTTCATCCAGCAGCAGCTCAATCAGGTGGGCATCAAGACCGAAACCCGCATTCTTGAAGCCGGTCAGCGCGTGACCCTCGTTGAAGCCAATAAGGAGCCGAAGAACGCTCCGAACCGCCTCTACTACATCGGGTGGTCCAATTCCACCGTTGAGGCCGACTGGGGCATGCGTCCGATCTTCGACTCGCGCGAAATGCCGCCGAAGCTCTCGAATGAGGGCTACTACTCGAACCCGAAGGTCGACGAGCTCTTCGACAAGGCAATCGCCGAAGTGGACGAAAAGAAGAGAAACGAGCTCTACCGCGAGGTTCAGATGATTCTCTGGAAGGAAGTGCCGGTGGCCTTCCTTGTCTACGAGGACAATACGGCGGCTTCCAACAAGCACCTCAAGAACTTCAACCCGCTCCCGGATACGGGATTTGAGTTCTATTCGGCGGAGTGGGTGGATTAATCCGCCTCCCTCAAGCCGTCTGATGAAGAAAAGGAGCCTCACTGCTGCAGGCTCCTTTTCCTTTATGACGCCGGCTTTAATGCCGCCTTCGATCGCAAATTTTTGAGCGGCGGGCTCTGAGGAGCACGTCTGCCGGAGAAATACAGATGCAGTCCCGGATAATTCTTCATTGCCCGGGACTGAATCATTTCTAATGACGGCGAAGCTTCGCCGCGATGCTTTCGGCCGCGGTCAGGCCGCTTGCGAACACATCGCAGAGGCGCGTGGAGATTGAGCCGCAGGCTGCGCCGACGGCATAAAGCCCCGGTATCACCGTCGCATCGGAATGCCGCAGCACCTCAAAGCGGGGATTCACCTCTATGCCGCCTTCGGTTTTGAACATCACGGGCCAGTAGGGCTTCGACAAATAGTAGGGCGCCCTGAGGGCTCTGAAGCGCCCGTCGCTGCGCCCGAACCGCGAATCGGCGCCCCGGGCGGCATCGCGATTGATCGCTTCAATGGTTTCCCTGAGCCCGCCGGCATCCACGCCGGAAAGTTTGCCGAGCTCCTCCACTGTGTCGGCCTTCCAGATGCCGCCGTCTTCGAGGACCTTTGCAAACTGCCAGCGCGCGGCGTGCGGACCTGAAAAGGCCGCCTCATCGAAAAGCACGAAGCCTCCGTCAATGCCGAGCCGCAGCATGGCCAATGCACAGCCCGCATAGCGAGCCTGAGCTTCGTTGACGAAACGGCGTCCGCTTTTGTCAACGACATATGCCGTATCGGTATCGAGCATGAGCCAGGAAAAAGCAGGCGTGCCTTTTTGAGGCGCGGTGTAGAACTTCGGCACCGATTCCATGTCTTCGAGAGCGGCGCCGATTTTGCGGGTGAGTTCAATGCCGTCGCCCGTATGATCGGTCGGAATGCCGCCGCCCACGAATGAAAAGCCTTTGGGAGCCGCGGCCCAGTAGCGCTTGTAGCGGCGCATCAGATCTTCGTTGTTGAGGAAGCCGCCGGTTGCCAGAACGACCGACTGCGCACCGATGAAGACGTCACGATTGCCTCGCGTCCGCGCCCTGACGCCGATCACCGTGCCGGCTTCATCTTGGAGCAGTTCCTCGGCAGCCGTCTGGAGCAGAAGGCTGCCCTCCGCCTCTTCGATTGCTTCGCGCAAATGCTTGGCGAGCTCTCCCATGGAGCCTTTCGGCGTCGGGAGCAAAAAGGGCGCGGCTTTCGGGATCGGCAGCACCGTCACGCCGTTCTCAAAAAGGAAGTCCGCGACGGCAGGGAGCTTCTCGGCGCATGCGCGCAGCACGCCCGGATCGTGTTTGGCAATCCCCGAATAACTCGGAGAAACCGGCAGATTGTCTCTCACCTTGGAAACCGGCTCATCAAAGAGACCCTGGTTGAGCCGCTTCCAGTAATCCTCAACGCTCACGCCTTCCGTAATGCCGTCGCGCTCATGAAAGCGCGTTTGCGCTCCGAAGACGACGCCGGTGGAATAGATGGCATCGCCCCCGATCCAGCTCCGCTTGTCGATGACGATGACCCGGAGCCCCTCTTTTGAGAGAACTCCGGCAGCCGTAAGACCTGCCATTCCGGCGCCGACAATCAGGACGTCGCATTGGCGATCAAACTGCGGAGGAGCCTTCCCTTCAGCGGCGAAGCCTTTCGCTGAAAAACCGGCAGTGAGGGCCGTTGCGGTCAAAAGCAGATTCCTGCGCTGAATGCTGTTCGATTTCATTTCCGACTCCTTTGCCTTAATCGGGTTTGACGGCCCGGGAACTTCCGATGCGGATGGCTTCCGCTGAATACTGCGCGCAGCCGCTGCAGGCGAGAAGCGGATCAGCGGCAATCAGCTCATCAAGTGCGGCGCGGTTCGGGGCCTCTGCAATCAGCCAGCCGCCGGGACTTTCCGCGTAAGGCCCGAAGAGCAGAAATTCGCCGGATTCAAAGTGCTTCCTGAGATAAGCCATGTGGTCTCCCAGATAAGGACCCGCTTTGTCCTTCTCGGTGATGCGCACCGACACTAAAAAGCGCTCCGCCCCCTTTGAGGAAGACTGCGCCTGAGGCCAGCGCTTGAGCGGTTCGGGATAGAGGCCGGCGTCCTTCACCTCGATGAGCTTCTTGGATGCCGTGAGGTCCTGGGTTTGGGCAATGTAGTTTTTGAAATGTTCTGTTTGCGTGTGCCTGACGTAAGCGTCGTGGTCTGCGTAGATCTCAAAAAACGTCAGATGCGTCGGATCGTTTATATCCTCCACGGCGTAAATCGAAATAACGCCAGGCTCTCTTTCCACCGAGAGGCGCATATTGGTATTCACGATGTTGCGAAAACTTTCCACGCTTTCGGGCTTCACATGGATTTCCGCCATGCGAACCTCCAATGCGCTGGCTGCGGAAGCGAGGCCCACGGTCATGGCAAAAGCGGTCATTGCCAACTTTTTTCTCATCGCTCAATTCTCCGAATGAAAGAAGACATTCATTCAGAAATCGTATCAGCGGGAATGACAATAATCGAATGATTTATTTTTATCAAAAATTGTGCGGGATGTGAATAAATTTTTATATAAGCATAGTGCTTATTATTGATTTGAATATAGAAATGTTATTCAATTGATTAGATATAATAAAATTCCATGTTTATCAATGAAATTGCATCATTGAAATAAAACATAAAAATGGCTGCGCATTCAGCTGACGGCAGGGATTTTTTTGCCAAAATATATTTTCACGCCGAAGCGAATCTTTTTGAGCTGAGTTTCATAGAGTGCTTGCAATCCGGCACTTCGGTCCTTGGTAGAAAAAGCTTTTCGAAGAGAGGAGTATTGCGATAGGCTTCAATTTTCTGCTGGCGAACCCGATATCCATGCACTACGACCTTGTTGATCTTCGAATCCTTCTCGCACTTGCACGTGCCGGCAGCCTTTCGCGGGCGGCCGAAGAGGTGCATCTCACGGTTTCAGCTTTGAGCGTCAGGCTGAAGCGCCTCGAGGAGGAGGCGGGAACGCTTCTCTTTGAGCGTTCCGGGAAGGGCCTCGTGCAGACGCCCGCGGCGCTCGTCCTCGTGAACGCAGCAAGACGCGTGCTCGAGGCGGCTGCGAGCCTCGAGGAAGATTTCGCGCCTTATGCGCGCCGGGAAGCGAAGCCCCTGCGGATTTTCTCCAACAGCACCGGACTTGAGAACTTCCTCTGCCGCCTCACGGGACCTTTCCTTGCCAAACATCCGGAAACCAGAATCGAATTCGTCGCGAGGAGAAGTTCGGCGATCACGGAGGCCGTCCAGACGGGCGAAGCGGACCTTGGTCTTGCGGGAGGAGCCGCGGCAGAGGATGAGGCTCGGGCAGCGGCATCGGGCGTCAGGCTTTTCCCGTATGTGGACGACCGCCATGTACTCATCTCGAGAAAAGACCACGAGCTCCTTCGGGGACTCCAGAAAAAGACCATTTCCTTTGCCGAGACGCTTCGCTATCCGTACGCGTCGCTCCTCGAATCGGCGCCGATGACGGCGGCCATGCGGGAGCGCGCGCTCGCGATCGGCTGCAGGTATGAGCCTGTCGTCGAAGTGCCGAGCTTCACGATTCTTGTTGAAGTCGTCCGTTCGGGCGGGCTCCTCGCCGTGGCCCCTTATTCCGCCGCTGCGGACGGCATGAAGGATCTCGCCGTTACGGAGCTCTCCGACGCCTGGGCGGCAAGACCGATGGCCTTTCTCGCGCCGGCGAGCCGTCCGATGAGGCCCGACGCGGAAGCGTTCCTCGAATTCGCTCTGAGCGCGGAAGGCGCCCGATACCTCCCGGGAGGCATGTCGTTGACCGGCAGTCAAAGGTGAATTGAAAAACTTTCAAAGCACGGGTTCTTGTTCTTCGGCAGACTTCCATCCGCTTTGAGCTCTCTCGGGCGAAAAGAACGAAAGTTTCAGAAAGGAGAAGGAAAAAATGAAGAAGACGGTCCTCGCCGCAGTTCTCTCAACCGCTTTTGCCGCCGCCTATGCGGCTGGCCCCGACGCCGTCGTGATCGGCGCGGGCGGCGCCGGTCTTTCGGCCGCCGTGACGCTTTCCGACCTCGGCCGCAGCGTCGTTGTGCTTGAAAAGATGCCGATGATCGGCGGCAACACCGTGCGTGCCGAAGGCGGCATCAACGCTGCGGAAACGCCGCTTCAGAAGAAGCTCGGGATTCCCGACACGATCGACCAGTTTTACAAAGACACGATGAAGGGCGGCCACAATCTGAACGACCCGGTGCTCCTTCGCACGATGACGACGCACGCCAAGGACTCCGTTGCTTGGCTTGAATCCCTCGGCGCTGATCTCGGCGCAGTCGGCCGCTCGGGCGGCGCCAAGTACCCGCGCGCCCATCGTCCGACGGACGGCTCCGCCATCGGTCCGGAAGTGATCCGCGTCCTCTACAAGGCCGCCAAGGACCGCAAGATTGAGATGAGGACGCAGAACCGCGTGGTCGAGCTCCTCACCGACAAGTCGGGCGCTGTTGCCGGCGTCAAGGTGAGCACGAAGGACGGCAAGACCTACACGATCGACACGAAGGCCGTCGTGATCGCCACGGGCGGCTTCGGCGCCAATCAGGATCTGCTCGTCAAGTATCAGCCCAAACTCAAGGGCTATGCAACGACGAACCATCCGGGCGCCACGGGCGACGGCATTCTTCTCGCCGAGAAAATCGGAGCGGCGACGGTGGATATGAAGCAGATCCAGGCGCATCCGACCGCAGCGCCCAACGGCACGCTCATTTCTGAGAGCGTTCGCGGCGACGGCGCGATTCTCGTCAATGCGGACGGAAAGCGCTTCACGAACGAACTTCTCACCCGCGACGCAGTTTCGGCCAAGGAGCTCGAGCAGCCGGGCAAGTTCGCCTGGGTGGTCTGGGATGATGCAACGCGACAGACCGCGAAGCTCATGGACTCCTATAAGAAGCTCGGCCTCACGGTTGAAGGCAATACCGTGGCCGACCTCGCCCGCGCCATGAACGTGCCTGCCGCGAATCTTGAGGCCACGATGGCGCAGTACGCGAAGGATCAGGTTGCCGGCAAGGACAGCCAGTTCGGCCGCCCCGAGCTCCTTCAGCCGCTCACCAAGGCGCCTTTCTTTGCCGTCAAGGTCCAGCCGGCCGTTCACCACACGATGGGCGGCCTTAAGATCGACACGAAGGCTGAAGTCCTCAACACGGAAGGCAAGGCCATCCCGGGTCTCTTCGCTGCCGGCGAAGTCACGGGCGGCGTCCATGGCGGCAACCGTTTGGGCGGCAACGCTCAGGCCGACATCGTCACCTTCGGCCGCATTGCCGGCCAGTCGGCGGATGCGTGGCTGAAGTCCCTCAAGTAATCCCTGTGAATCTCTCTGCGGAGTGCGCCTTGACGAGTGCGCTCCGCTTCAAGGCGGAAGCCGCGCTCAGAAGAGAATGGGCGCGGCTTTCCGTTACCACATGAGCGCTTCCGACCATTCCTCAAGAATGAGGGGAGCTCTCCAGGAAAGCGCGTCGCAGTAGTAGGGAAGCGCCGCTATGCGGCCTTCCGTCACGGCCCGGCAGGGCTTGGCGCCGGCTTTAAGAGCGTTCTGGAGCGCCGTTGTGCCGGCGAGTGCGTCTCCGGTGAGGCAGATGAGATCAGGGTCGAGGGCGAAAAGCTCTTCAACATTCCCCAGCTCCTGGATGCCCGCGATCAGATCCTTTTCGGGCGTCGATTCGAAGAGATTCCTCACGTCAAACTGCGCAGAAAGCAGCTTTGAGAGGTCGCTGTGCGCGGCAACCCGGAAGACGTAGCTTTCATGCCGGATGGGATTCCGGATGCCGAGAAGCACGACGACGCGACGTCCTTTCGGGACCTCGAGTTCGAGAAGCTTTTCCATTCGTTCCTTGCGGTCCCGGATCACGCGCTCCGCCTGCCTTTCCGCGCCATAGAGCTTCCCGGCTCTGCGGAGCACTTCATCGGCGTCGCCCTTAACATCAAGCAACTTGACCGGGACGCCGAAGGATTCGATTTTTTCCTTCAGCACCGCAGGGTTGAAGTCTTCTTTGCCGTTATCTTCGAGAAGTACATAGTCCGCATACATGCGGCGGAGCGCCGTCTTGAGGATCCCTTCGGGATTGTCGAGAAGGCAGCTGATGCATTCAAGGGGCTTTTCCGCAGGATGGAGAAGCTCCATGGAGGGAACTTCCCCGCCGATGAGCGCCCGGGAATAAATCCTGAGGGCGCCGAGGATCTCCGCGGCCTTGTCTCCGCAGAAGACGGCGTTTTCGTACTGAGGGAAGGGGATGAAGGAGTTGGACATGGGGATTCCTTTGGTGGTCTATTTGTGGCCTCTCAGGCGAGCCGGAGAATCTGGTCGGCCTTGGGAAATAGTGCGGATTGATGGGTCACAAGCAGAATGGCGGTTCGCGGGAGGAGCTTCTTCATGAGGTCGAGCATGCGTTCGGCCGACGTGTCGTCGAGTCCGCTCGTCATTTCGTCCATGAGGAGAATGTCGGGCTTGAGACGCACAGCCCGCAGAAGAACGATGCGCTGCTGCTCGCCCCCAGAAAGCGCGTTCGCCCAGTCGGCATTGCGATCGAGCTGGTCGGCAAGGTGGTCGAGGCGCGCTAAGGAGAGGAGCTCTTTAGCCTCTCTGTCAGAGAGCGATGACGGATCGCGCGGATAGGCGAGCGCGCTTCGGAGCGTTCCCCTCATGAGATAAGGCTTCTGAGGAATCCAGACGATCGTGCCGCGGGACGCAATCTCTCCTGTAAAGGTGCCGGAGAAGCCCGCGAGCACCTTGAGAAGCGTCGACTTCCCGATGCCGGAAGGGCCCGTTGCAAAGGCGAGCGTTCCTGGCTTTAGCGACAGGTCTACGGGAAGCGCGCGGAATTTCCCCTGATTTCCCTCTGGGATGTTGAGGATGATGTCGGCGTGCATGACTTCGGGCGACCCTTCAGGAAGCATCTTTCGCTCGGAGGAGAGCTTTTCCGCCGCTTCATCCGCATCCCTGATGCCCTGTTCCAGCCGGCGAAGGCGTTCATAGGCGGCGGAAAGTTTCGCCAGATCGTCATAGGCAAAGATGATCCAGGAGAGCGACCTTGCAACGTCATTGAAGGCGCCGCGAATCTGCATGACGCCGCCCAGCTGAATAGCGCCCGAGAAGAAGGACGGAAGCGAAAAGAAGATCGGCGCCAAATGCGTGAACTGACCGATCCCGACCGTGAAGAGATCAAGGTCGCGCTGCTTTTTGATGAGCGCGATCAGCACCTGCAGAAGGTCGGAAAACCGGTCTCTCAGGCCCCGTTCTTCAGCCGCTTCGGCATGCGACCCGGCAATGGCCGCGCCGTTGCGCCGCTTTTCCATCAGGGCCGAGCGGAGATTGGCCTCCATGTGCTGCGCTTCCATGTTGAAGCCTTTGAGCTTTCTGCCGATGAGGTGCGTGAAGAATGTGGCGACTGCGGTATAGATGAGGCACACCCAGAACATGTACCCGGGTATGGTGATGCCGAAAAGCGTAATGGAGCCCGAAAGGTTCCAGAGAATGAGGGAGAAGCTTCCGATCGTGAGGACGGAGTCGAAGAGGCTGATGAAGAGGTTGACGGCAAGGCTCGTCAGCGACCGGACGTCCTCCGTGATTCGCTGGTCCGGGTTGTCGGGTTCCTTTCCGCTTTCCCGGAGGAGGTAATGCGCGCTCCGGGACGAGAGCCAGCGCGCAAAGAAAATCTCCGTAACGTCGCGGCGAAGCGCGAGTATCAGCCGGTCCTTGAGGTATCCCGCCCAGACGAGAAGCACGATGATGGCAGCCGCGAGGCCGATGAAGTAGAAGAGCTCGCGGTAGATACCTTCCTGGTCGACTTTCTGAAGGGCGTCGAAGAACCGGCCGTTCCAGTCGTTGTAGAGGATCGCCAGGCGAATGTTGACGACGTATGCGCCGAGCACGATGCCGAAGAGAAGCCAGAGCTTCAGCCGATCGCGGGAAAAGAGATATTGCCCGAGGAGCCGGGCGAGGCCGCTTCTTTGCATGAGGCATCCGAAAGAGGCGGACCGGCCGCGCCTTCAGCTGCTGGAGTCGGGAGCTGCTGAAGGCTCGGGGCGTCAATTGACGGCGGTTGGTCCGGGTTGCGAACGCGAGAGAGGCGTTCGGTGGTTCAATGGGTCAGAACTGGGCCGAGAGCCAGGCTCTGAAGCCGCGGGCGAAGCCCCAGGTTGGAAAACTCGACCCTGAATAAGCCCAATATTTCTCGTTCGTAAGGTTTGTAACGGCAAGGCCAGCCTGCAGACGGACGAAGCCAGTCCTAGAAGGCGTCCACATCATGCCGATGTCATGCGTAGCATAATTTTTCAGAGCAACGGTTTCACCGCTGATTTTCGCCGTTGTTCCTCCTTTTGCCCAGTGCAGGCGATACCAGGGTTCGACATTCCATTCATTGATTCTGTAGCTTAAGCGCAGATTCGCAGACTGCGGCGTATTGGATTCAATGCGCTTGCCGGTTTCTTTGTCTTCGGAATGGAGGTATCCGTAAGAGGCGCTCGCGCGGAAGTTGCCGAGTGAATAGCTGCCGCTAAGTTCGATGCCCTTATTTACAACATGACCTAGATTGTACGTATGGAAGGTCATCGTTAGATTTTCAGGATCAAAAGCAAGAACATCTGCAAAGATATGGTCCTTGATGTCGTCGTAGAAGATAGCAGCCTTGACGCTCAGTTCATCGCCTTCGTCAGCCAGGTTGGCGAACAAGGCACTGGCGCCGATTTCATAGTTGACGGATTTCTCCGGCTTTAAATCCGGGTTCGGCACAACAATCGACGTCCATCCCTCATCCGGGTAAGTCATCCTGAAATACATTTCATCGAGAATCGGCGGACGATAGCCTGCGTTGACCGACCCCCAGAAGAGAAGCGAGTCCATCGGCGTCACGCGGAGCGTCACGCCTGGGGTAACTTTTGAGTCCGAAAGGGACGGGTAGGATTCATTAGATTCGCGCTTGAAGTAGTTCCAACGAAGTACCGGCACGATGGAGAGATAGTCGTTGAGCACATACTGGTCTTCAATAAAGAACCCCCCATCAAAGCCGTCAGAATCCGGTCGTGATCCGTCAGGCACCCAGCCGGAGAGTGACATTTGCTGGCCGTTCTGAGAAGTCTTTGAAAAGTCGCCGCCGAACGTGAGTTCATGAGTCCCGAATGCCGAGAAGTAGCTCGTGTTTTGAATATTCCCGCTTACGGAATCAAAATCGTCTTTCGATAAGCCTGCTCTATTGCCCTCAAACTGAAATTCAGATTTCGCGTACTGCAGCGCAGTTTTGAGGTTGATCCAGTCATTCTTCTCAAATTCCCATTTGCCGCTTACGCGGTGCTGCTCATAGCGATATTTGTCGATACGACCGCTTCGGAAAAAGCTGTCGTTATGAGCAATATCGTAGAAGTAGGCCACCTGAAGGAGGTGTTCTGGGAGTGGAGAAAGCGTCGCCTTGGCAAAAGCCGACGTCGAATCATTATCGACGTCCGCCGTGTTGCGGTGCCCCGTTTCTGAGCTCGTTGCTGCGCCAGAGTCTCTGCGGGTGACTCCGGCAACCACATCCCAAAGCTCCGTGCGGCCATAGACGTAGGCACTCTTCTGCCATTCAAGGTTGTCCGAGACGTAGCCTGCTTTGAGCGTGGCGCCGAAGTCCTTGTCGGAATCCCTGAGAAAATCGGCGGCGTCTTTTGTTTCCACTGCGATCGTCCCGCCGATGCCGCCGTTGCCGTAAAGCGCACTGCCGCCGCCGCGCTTGACTTCAATCTGCTTCAGAAGCTCGGAGTCCATGAAAATGCCGGAAGGGCGGTTGCCGCCAATTGTTTGATTGTCCTGCCGCATGCCGTCAATCAGGTATGTAATCTCGCGATCGCCTGAGCCGCGAATCGAGATTCGGTTGTTCATGACGGAATCAAACGAAGTGATATCAACGTTCGGGATGTCGAGGAGAAGCTCCGTGAAGGTAATCGGCTGAATCTCCTCGGCATCTTTCTGCGTCAAAACGCTGATGGAGCTTGCCGCCTGGCTGAGAGGCTGCGCGGTGCGCGTGGCAGTGACGACGACGGGCTGCGTGGAGGCCCCGGCTTTCTGAGCATCAGCGCTTTCGGCTGCGATCGCGGACGCGGAAGTCAATATGACGGAGGCAATTGCCGCCAGTCTGAAAGGAAGGTTGAAAGACCGGCAGTGGGTGGCGGACATGATGTGCTCGCTTTGATGTTCTCAGACATCTGAGATTGATAATGACTTTCATTATCAAGCATGAAGTCGTCAAACCTTGTAGGAACTTTAATGTCCTTTCCGATTTTTCAATGAACTAGGTCTAGAGCCAGGCGCTCTTAGAAGACATACCCCTACTCACTTTTACTTAGTAGCGGCGGTGAAACTCATGAAGAATTCCGGGGCAGGCTCTGAAGAGGAGGAACGTCGAGGCGGCAGCAATGAGGAGGATAAGAAAACCGTCAGACAGAATCAATCTGCCTGACGGTTTCGGTAGAGAATCATCCTGCAGTGCTGAATCTCCCGCGGCGAGTGTGCGCACCCTCAGGTGCTGAGAGGCTTCGCCGCAGATTCGCAGCTCCAAGTCCGGCTTTATTTCGCGGCAAGCTCCGCCATGCGCTTGTCTGCCGCAGCTTCGATCCGGGAGAGAGCCTCCTCAAGAATCGAACGGGGGCAGGCGGTATTGAGCCGCATGTGGTTCTTGCCGCCCGGTCCGAAGGATTCGCCTGGATTCATTGCAACCTTCGCTTCCTCAAGGAAGAAGCGGGTGAGATCCGCCTGGGTATTGAAGCCGAGTGCCGAACAGTCGAGCCACATCAGGTAGCTCGCTTCCGGCATGTAGCTCCTGATCGACGGAATCCGCTTTTCGAAGAAGTCGTGCGCGAAGGCGAGATTCTCCTTCACGTAGGCGCGAACCTGTTCGGCATAGTCGTCGCATTCGGTCCAGGCGGCGGCGAAGCCCGCCTGTGAGAAGGCGCTGCGGTCGGGCTGGCTCGCCGCGAGTTCCGCCTTGACGCGGGCGGCAAGCGCGGGATTCTTGCTGATGAGAACTGCGGCGCGAAGCCCCGCCGTATTGAAGGTCTTCGAAGGGCTGTTGCCGTAGACCGTGATGCTGCGTGCGGCTTCGGAGAGCGTGAGGAGCGTCGTGTGCTCGCCCTTGAAGACAAAGCCGGAGTGAACTTCGTCCGCGAGGATCACCACATTGTGGCGGCAGCAGATCGAAACGATGCGCTCGAGTTCTTCCTTAGAGAAAACGCGTCCCGTTGGATTGTGCGGGCTGCAGAGGAGGAAGAGCGTGCATTCGGGATCCGCCGCGCGGCGCTCGAAGTCCTCAAAGTCGATTTCATAGCGGCCGTCGACGAGCTTCAGAGCATTCATCGAGGGGATGCGTCCGTTCGACTTCGCGAGCTCAATGAAGGGCGGATAGGCCGGCACCTGCATGAGAACCTTGCCGCCCGGCTTCGTGAAGGCGCGGATGGCTACTGCAAGGCCGAAGCACATGGAGGGGCAATACTGAACCTCGCTCGGAAGAACCTCAAGGCCGTAATGGCGGGCGCACCAGGAAACAGTTGCCTTCTCCACAATCCCGGCATGACCGTTCGGGTAGCCGTAGACGCCGGTTTCGGCGATTTTCATAACGGCGTCGATAACGGGCTGGGGACACTGGAAGTCAGAATCCGCAACCCAGAGGGGAAGCACATCCTTCGGATAGGCAGTCCACTTGGCGGAGTCGATCGTTCTGCGGTCAATCACGCGGTCAAAATCGTATTGCATCAGCAATCCTTCTTGAGAGACAGGCGTTGAGTTGGAGTAAGCGTCATGCGCTCGAAGACTCGAAAAGATAGCGCAATGAGAGTGCGGGTCAAGAGACAGGGCGGCGCGAAAACGAAAGCATTTGTGCAAACGCAAGAAATCTGCAGGCTTGCCGCCGGGTGGAGCCGCGCCGCTTCATGGGATGCGTCCGGACGCTAAAATCGCAAAAGGACGAAAAGAAACAGACTTCGTGAATTCCCAGGAATCCGTTAACAGAGTCTGAAAGAAATTCATATCCC
>ERZ1673744.1985-NODE-1985-length-16463-cov-6.071611_pt1 | contig 16463 bp, 14 predicted proteins | sample MGYA00580207_ERZ1673744 | MGnify/ENA primary metagenome ERZ1673744 (study PRJEB41218, sample SAMN15661751) | gut metagenome | host: Homo sapiens | place: Canada: London | collected 2015-08-20/2019-03-30 | study: EMG produced TPA metagenomics assembly of... | reverse complement strand
GAACGAACTCGATGTCGTCCCTGCCCTCAAGGGCCTTCCTGGTCTCCTCGACCGGTCCGGCGTTTATGTTGGCCACGGCGACGACACCGTACTCGGCGCCCTCGAGGTCCATCGCGTCCACGACGCCTCTGGAGTCGACCCTGGGGAGGAGTTCGTACTCATCCCAGCCCATCTTGGCGGCGAATTCCGCTGCCGCCTGTTCGGAGTTGGACCCGGGTATGCCCATATAGGCTATCGTGACCGTCATGATGCGTCCGAATCGGTAATTCATGTAAATAGTTGGCGAAAGAAGAGAAACGGAAGGGTTCCGAGAATCAACGTGATCGCACGATGCCTCCTTCAAGAAGCATCGCGGAGAAGTGGGATGGCCGGCCGGGCAACCGAGATCCCGACCGGCAGGAGAAGAGTAAATGAGCATTACTTTCCTCCAGAGGACGTTCAACGTCCGGATCTCGGTCATAATCTTAGGGATTGAGATCGAGATCTCCGTTCAGTGATGGACGGACAAACCCTGGCCGCAAGGCCCCGGGCCTGTTCCGATCAGGCTCGGTTCGGGTATGCATGTTGGAACGTCGTGGAAGTATTTAAAGAATCGTTTCGACATTCGATAGCGTTAGTGCAACATATAACCCTATATTATTTCATACATCGAAGCTTTCGGTGCATCATGGATGAGAGTTACCGCAAATGTCGCACATGCAGATTCTGCAGACATGCGGACGGGATGTGGGTGTGTCTGCCCGAGTCCAGGTCGACCACATCTGACGGCACATGCGGCAGATATCGTCCCGGTTGCTGCGAGAACTGTCTCTCCTACAACGGTGGGAGATGCTCCAGGACGGGGGATGAGACGTTCCCACTCGACGTGTGTTCGGATTACGACCCATCCGGCGTGGCCTGACGGTTACAAACAATCTGGATCCGTTCCCTGGGCCGTTTCTGCATCACTCCGACATCCTGGCGTTCCTGTTGGAGAACATGTTCTTGATGCTGGCCTTGGCCTGCGAGTTTCCAGAGATGACCCTTCTGGCCGATTCCGGTATCCCGAAGTACACGATGTTGTCGCAAAGGGACTCGTTGCCTTTCATGGACGGCCTTATCCTGGAGTAGCTGCCCTGCATCGAGCCGATGGTCTCGTTGACGAGGCCAGTGAATCTGAAGACATCCTTGTCTATGAGGGTCCTGGCGTTGACGTATCCGGACTCGGGCAGGAGGGGGTTGTAAGTGCCCTCCATGTAGTCCTCGTCCAGGTCGTCTATCGCATCCATGATGTAGACCGCGGTGCTCAGTTCGGTGAAGACCTCTCCCAGGTCGCTGGTGTAATGGTCTCCGGCAATGTCCTCGAGGGCGCCTATCAGTCCGCTGCCGAACGTGCGGCCCATGAGGCGGGCATCTCTGCAGCCCCCTAGTTCGAGTTTTCTCAGTTCCTCGAACCCTTTGCCGACCATGTCATCGTAGTCGGGGTGCATCCTCACGGCCTTCTCGATGGCCCGGTTGAGAGTCAGGGATATGAACCTGCTCTTCAGCGAGGGGTCGTCGGTCTCATCGTCCAGCAGCTCCCATTTGGTAAGGATCAGCGTGTATGCGGCCATGTCGCGCATGAGATCGGCGGAGGTCTTGCAGCTGTCCAGGACGCAGATCGTCCGCTCTGTGGGGCCGACGTCGAGGGCCTGGCCTGTGACGCCGCAGAGCAGAATCGTGTTGAACGTCATATCGTAGTTGACAGTCAGCGTGCCGGTGAGTCCGAAGCCATCGTGGAGCTGATGGCAGGTCTCGCAGTAGTATCTGCGATATCTGCTCAGGTCCGCTGGCGACAGTCTCCCGTAGGCCGGCACGGTGTAGCCGAGCATGGAGACGCGGAAAGCGGGTGGGGATTTAAGGCTCTCGTCAGCCGATGCATGTGATATCTCATATCCTATCACCGGAAGACCGACGCGGTCGATCCAAATCTCATTTATTCTCATGGATTCATGTAACATAATCGCCATTGCCGCGGATGATAGCCAGATGATGCTTTTCGATGCCTCTGACAGCATCTTTCGAACGTCTGGCACGCCCCTTCCAGAACCTAATCGTTAAATACGCGCACTAAGTACGCCTTGACTGTACCGAATTCAGCGTCGGTAGGTGAGTATCCCATGTCGTACGAGTCAGAATCCGTAGACAAATTGACCGCACTTTACGAGAGCCAGTCCCCTTCCGCATTTATCGCGTTCGCGATGGAGGGACTCCCTGAGACAACCCACGACGAGCGCGTCGACAAGGGTGACCACGACGGATCCACCAAGTGCGACTACTGCTGCTGCGACGACAAGGGATGCTGCAGCTCCCCCGGATGGTACGGCTGCCTCGTCGGAGGGGTCGTCGTCTGTGTCATCTGCTGCTGCTACGCCACCAACGGCTTCAACGGCGTCTGGACCTACTGGCCCTTCTGATTCCGAAGCAACGGCATGAAACCCTATCTGTCGGTAGTCGTGAAGCCGACGCTGTACTGCAACACGGGATGCAGGCACTGCTACCACACACCAGACGAGAGGGTCAGGGGCGAGATGTCCCTTGACACTCTCGATCGTCTTTTCAGGATGGTCTCGCAGGAGTACGAGGCCGCATGGTTCATCTGGCACGGGGGCGAGCCCCTGACCCTGCCTATGTCGTTCTACAAGGACGCCATCGAGCTCCAGGAGAAGTATTTCGGCAAGAGGAACGGTCGCTGCGGCAACACCGTTCAGACGAACGGGACCCTGGTCAACAGGCGCTTCATGGCCTATTGCAGGGAGAAGCAGATCAACGTCGGCGTATCCTACGAGGGCCCGTACAACCAGGTCCTGAGGGAAGGAGATCCGTCGAAGGCCCTGGACCTGCTTTCCGCGAAGGAGAACAAGTACTCCGTGTCGGCGACCATATCCGCGGAGACGGCGCTGAAGCAGAGGGAGCTCTACGATCACTTCAAGGTCAAGGGCACGAAACTGTCGCTCTCCCCCGTGATACCCGCCGGATGCGCCAGGGACAACGGAACCGTTCCCGATGCGGACGAGTTCATAAGGGGAAGCATCGAGGCCTTCGACGCTTGGTTCCACGATGACGGATCGAACGTCCCTCTGATTCCCCACTACCTTTACATCCTCAACTATCTCGGGGACCCGACGCCGTCCGACTGCGCGCACACGTCGTGTCTCACGAAGTGGCTCTGCGTCAACCCCGACGGCTCCGTATACCCATGCGCCAAGGCCTGTCCCGAGGAGTTCTGCATGGGCAACATCAACGAGGTCTCCACCATACAGGAGCTGTTCCAGTCGGAGGGGTTCAGGAGGATACTCCTCGGCTCCATCAGGAGGCGCGAGAAATGCGCATCTTGCCCCATATTCAGGTACTGCAACGGAGGGTGCAGCATGGACGCCTACCACGAGGGCTGCCTGGAGGACAACGGCAACGACTCCTGCAGGATATTCAGGGAGGTGTTCACGCACATCTCCCGCGAGGTGCAGGCCGTCCTGGACGGGGGAGGGGACGTGTCCGGACTCAACCCGTTCGTCAGGGACGCCATCGTGGGGAAGCTCGTCAATCCCCGGGTCGTCAGCCAGTGACGGCAGGTCCGGCACATCATCCCCGTGTCGTTCTCACGATCCCCTTCCGATCTCGTCGATGTCGAACGGCGTGAGCTGATACACGCAGTAGTTCAGCCAGTTGGTGTAGAACAGGGTCGCGTGGGCCCTCCATCTGACTATCGGGTCCCGTCTCGGGTCGTCGTCCTCGAAGTAATGCTCGGGGACGTGCGGGTCCTTCCCGGCGTTCAGGTCCCTCTCGTACTCGTACGCCAGGGTGGCCGCGTCGTACTCCAGATGACCCGTGATGAACGTCTGGTTCCTCTCCGACTGCACCACCGCGACCCCGGACTCCTCCGAGGCGCAGACTATGTGCAGGTGGGGGTTGGCCATGATGTCCTCGGCCCTGACCTCGGTGTGCCTGGACTGTGGCATGAAGAAGCGGTCGTCGAATCCTCTGACTATGGGCTCGTTAGGGATGAGCACGCGGTGCTCGTATATCCCCGAGACCTTGGACGCCATCTGCCTCTTCTGGATGCCGTAGTGGTGATACAGCCCCGCCATGGCGCCCCAGCAGATGTAGAGCGTCGAGCACACGTTGGTGAGCGTCCAGTCCATGATGGAGCAGAGCTCGTCCCAGTAGTCGACGTCCTCGTAATCGATGGTCTCCAGCGGAGCGCCGGTGATGATCATCCCGTCGAACTTGCGGTCGCGGACCTGATCGAACGTCCTGTAGAACCTGGCCAGGTATTCGGCGGAGGTGTTCTTGGACTCGTGGGTCGCCATCTGCAGCAGCGTGATGTTGGTCTGCAGAGGGCTGTTACTGAGGCACCTCAGGATCTGTGTCTCGGTCTCCACCTTCGTGGGCATCAGGTTCAGGATGAGGATCTCCAGCGGACGGATGTCCTGGGTGTTGGCCCTCCCCTCTCTCATGACGAAGACGTTCTCGGACTCCAGGATCGAAGCGGCCGGCAGGTCGTCGGGGATCTTGACGGGCATTGGATCACTCGTAGATGCCGAGGCTCATGTACTTCTCGCCGCCGTCGGGCAGGATGGCCACGATCTTGGCGGAGGGGTTTTCCCTTGCCCTTCTGATGGCGGCGAAAACGTTGGCGCCGGAGGATATCCCTGCGAATATCCCCTCCTTCCTGGCGAGTTCCACGGCGGTCCTTATCGCATCCTCGGTGGCGACGGTCTCGACGGAGTCCACGGCCTCGGGCAGGTAGTTGCCCGGGACGAAGTTCGAGCCGATACCCTGTATGTTGTGGGGTCCTGCGTGGCCCTCTGTTATGAGCGGGCTCTCGGCAGGCTCGACCCCGACGACCTTCGCCTTGGAGCCGCTGTCCTTGCAGGCGAGGCCGATGCCGGATGCGGTGCCCCCGGTTCCGATGCCAGCGTAGATGAAGTCGACGTCCGGGAGGTCCCTGAGGATCTCCTTCCCGGTCCCGACTCTGTGGGCGGCGACGTTGGCGGGGTTGTCGAACTGTCCTGCGATGAAACCGCCCCTCTCGGACCTGATGCTCTCGGCGAGTTCCACGGCGCCCTGCATGCCCTTGGCGCCTGGCGAGAGGACCACCTCCGCCCCGTACGCCTTCATCAGCGAGATGCGTTCCTTGGACATCGTGTCGGGCATGACTATCACCGCCTTGTATCCCCTGGCGGCCGCAATCATCGCGATGGCGATGCCGGTGTTCCCGGATGTGGGTTCGATGATGGTGCCGCCCTCCTCGAGGACGCCGCGGGCGACAGCGTCGTTGATCATGGACAGGGCTGCGCGGTCCTTGATGGATCCCGCGGGGTTCCCCCTCTCGATCTTCACATAGACGTGGGTGCCCGGAGGGTTGATCCTGTTAAGGTGCACAAGGGGCGTCTCCCCAATCGTCTCAGTGATGCTGTCGTAGATTGTCATGCCACCCTGATTGGATGGACGATGATAAAAAGGTCTTGCGGAGGGGCTCCGTCCCCTCCGCGGCATCAGTACTCTATGCCCTTCCTGGCGCCCACTCCCCTGTCGAACGGGTGCTTGATCAGGGTCATCTCGGTGACCAGGTCGGCATAGTCTATTATCTCCTGGGGCACACCTCTGCCCGTGAGGACGACCTCGGTGTTGGGCGCCCTCCTCTCCAGAAGATCGATGAGGGACTGCGGGGTCATCAGGCCCAGCCTGATGGAGTTGATGGCCTCGTCGAGGATGACCATGTCGTACTCGCCCGATGTCAGCACCTCCTCCGCCCTGGCCAGACCCCTGCGCGTGTCCTCAATGTCCTGCTCCCTGGTGACCTCGCGGCCGCACATGTGGTCCGAGCCCATCGGTTCGATGGTGAATCCGGGGAGCATCTCCGCGGCCATGTGCTCGCCGTATCCCTTCGGGGGCTTGAGGAACTGCAGCATTATCACGTTGAGCCCGCGTCCGACGGCCCTGAACGCCATGCCCATCGCCGCCGTGGTCTTCCCCTTCCCGTTGCCGGTGTACACCTGCACCAGGCCGAGCCTCTTCTTGATCTCATCCGGACAATCGGACATCATTTCCACCTTGTGCATGTATCACCGTCAGACGTAATAATCACTGTGACGCTATCATCAGGTATGAGCAGAGACGTCGATTTCTTCAGGGCCAGGATCCCGGAGTTCAGGGAGGCCGAGGAGAGGTTCTTCGTCAGGAAGGACCTGTCGGCCAAGGAGTACAAGGGGATCTCGGGCAAGTTCGGAAGCTACGCCCAGAAGGGTGGCGAGCTCGGGATGATAAGGCTCCGCATGTGCGGTGGCCACATGTCCAAGGACAAACTCTCGTTTATCATCGACGAGTGCAGGAGGTACGGGATCACGAGGATCCACACCACCACCTGCGAGACGGTCCAGCTCCACAACCTCCGCGGCGACCAGATATGCGAGATAATGGACAGGGCGCTGGACCATGGGATAAACACGCAGGGAGGCGGAGGGGACAATCCGAGGAACGTCTCCGCCACATCACTCTCGGGTGTGGAGCCGGGAGAGAAGTTCGATGTGTATCCGTACGCCAAAGCGACCGAGACGTACCTGCTGGACATCATGACGGACATCAGGATGCCGAGGAAGCTCAAGGTCACGTTCTCCAGCTCGGAGAGGAACGAGACCCATGCCACCTTCAGGGATCTGGGGTTCATCGCAAACGACGATGGCACCTTCGACGTCTGGGCGGCTGGGGGGCTTGGCAACAACCCCAAGCTCGGAATCAGGGTTGCCGAGGGGATAGACCCTTCCAAGACCATCTACTACGTCCGCGCCATGGTTGACACGTTCATGAAGCACGGGAACTACGAGAACCGCTCCCGTGCCCGCACCAGATACATGCGCGACGACCTCGGCGACTCCGGGTTCCTGGAGGCGTACGGCGAGGCTCTTGTCTCGCTGCTGGAGAAAGGAGGGCTCGACATCCATCCGGAACCCGAGACGTTCCCGGAGAAGGAGCCCGTGGAGGTCTCTGGGGACAGGATCTTCAGGCAGAAGCAGCCCGGTCTGTACTATGTGGCGTACCATCCAGTCGGAGGGGATGTGCCACTGGAGGCGCTGGAGAGGATAAGGGACGCCATCGCGGACGTCTGGGACGCGGAGGTCAGGGTCGCCCCCGACAGCACCCTGTATATCATCAACCTAGGCGGTGACGAGGCCCTCAGGGTGAGGGATGCAACGGAGGGTGGCGCAAGGACGCTGTTCGAGACATCCGTTTCATGCATCGGGTCGACAATCTGCCAGCAGGGTCTCAGGGATTCCAACGGCACCCTGTACGCCATGATCGACGCCGTGCGCGCTGCGGGCATACCGGACAACGCCCTGCCAAGGTTCAGGATATCGGGATGCGTGTCGTCCTGCGGGAACCATCAGGTCGGCATGCTCGGGCTGCAGGGCGCGTCCAAGAGCGTGGACGGCAAGCCTGTCCCGGTGTACAATCTCACAGTGAACGGCTGCGGGCTGCAGGGCAGGGAGCGCTTCGGCGACCTCGTAGGCGCGGTTCCGGTCGACAGATGTCCAGAGATGGCGGTCTTCCTCGGCAGGACCGTAGCAGCCAGTGGCAAGGACTTCGACGCCTGGCTGTCCACTGAGGGGAAGGATCTCGCAGAGGTCCTGAAGGACTATCTCGTCTGAAACTTCAACGATCGGACGGGGCCGCTCCCCTCCGATCCAAACCTGTTCCGTTTCTCCGATTCGTAGCTCACATCAGATTCTGCGAAGGGTCGGTTCCGTCCCGTATGACATGATGCATCGGAGGTGATGCAGACGGTCCGATGTTGTCGTACCAACTCATCGAAGCCAAGCGGACATGTCATATCATCGACCGATAGACATTTGTACTGTTGGATGTGAAAAACATAGATATATCGATACATAAAATCCGTATTTAAAGAACCATTGAACGAATGTTAGACTTAAAGGGGGTTGATAGTTGGTCAACCAACTATCAAGATTAAATACGAGACCACGGAGGGGGCTCCCATGCAGAGAGAAAAAGGTGTTTTCAAACCGACCAAGCTGACACTGGTCGCCATCCTACTGAGCTCTATGCTGATCCTCATGGGCGGTGCAGCCGTGGCCCCGGCCCTGAACGATATCAAGCAGGCTTTCCCGGGGGACGACTTCCTCGTATCGCTGATCATCACCCTCCCCTCGCTCGCAGTCGCCATCGTCGGATACGCCGTTGGCCTGGCCGCGGACAGGTTCGGGAAGGTCAAGGTTCTCTTCATCGCACTCGCGGTCTTCGTCATCGCGGGGGTCGTCAGTTACTTCCTGCCCAGTCTCGAGAGCATTCTTGTCGCCAGATTCATACTGGGAATCGGAATCGCCGGAATCACGAGCACCGTCACCGCACTCATCGCAGAGTACTACGGCGGTGTCCAGAGGGTCAAGGTCCTCAGCTACCAGTCCGCAGCCATGGGAATCGGTGTGCTCATCCTCGAGTTCACAGGCGGAACCCTGGCCGAGATATCCTGGAGGACCCCGTTCCTGGTCTACCTGATAGGCATCCCGATCCTCATCATGGCCATCCTGTCCATGAGGGAGCCCAGGATGTCCGACGAGGACAGGGCGGAGATTGCGGAGATAGTGTCCCACGAGAAGTTCAGGAAGGCCAACTACAGGATCGTGGCTCTGTGCTACGTCTCAATCTTCTTCTGCATGAACCTCGTGTTCCTGCTGCCCACAAGCATCCCGATCGTCCTCGCAGACCTCGGAGTGTCATCATCGATCGTCGGTCTGTTCCTCGGGTTCCACGGCGTGGCGAACGCCGTCTTCAGCATCCTGTACAGGAGGATTACGGTCCGTATCCCGCCGTTCAGGATCCTCGGCATGGGGTTCCTCTTCATGGGAATCGGCTTTGCTGTCCTGATCCTGTACCCCAGCGTGCCTCTGGCGATCTTCACGCTGATCATCACAGGCATCGGCGTGGGGATGATCGTTCCGTCGCTGGTCAACACGCTCGCAGGGGAGGTCACAGGTTCCAACTCCGGGTCTATCATGGGAGGCTACGGAACGTGTCTCAACTTCGGGCAGTTCGCGATCTCGCTGCTCAGCGTGCCCCTGCTAGCCATGCTCAGCGACTCGTACTACGAGGTCTACTGCCTGATGGGAGTCATCGCCATACTGTACGGTGTGGTCATCTCCCTGTGGAGCGTGGGACACTACCGCAGGGCTAAGGCTGCTGCCGTCGCAGCGCAGGCCTGAATCCAACAACCGGCCGCATCGGCGGCCGTCTTACCCGGCGTCAGCCGGGTCCCGTGTTTTAGTTTGAATGCCAAACTATGTATACAACCCCACTTTGAACTACTCATGCAAGAGGTCAAGCAGTTTACACCGACTAAACTGACACTTCTAACCATATTGCTCTGTTCGATGCTCATGCTGATGGGAGGTGCCGCCGTCGCGCCCGCCCTGCCGCTCATCGAACAGGTGTTTCCCGGACAGGACACCCTGGTGTCCATGATCATCACCATACCCTCTCTGGCCGTGGCCGTAGTCGGCTTCGCCATGGGCGCCCTTGCCGACAGGCTGGGGAAGGTCAGGGTCCTGGCCACGTCGCTCGTGGTGTTCACAGCGGCCGGTGCCGTTGGATACCTCATGGAGGGCGGGAGCGACACCCAGCTGTACATCCTGCTCGCATTCAGGTTCGTCGTGGGAATCGGAATCGCCGGAATCTCCAGTGCCGTAACCGCACTCATCGCGGAGTACTACACGGGGATGGACAGGGTAAGGGCTCTGAGCTACCAGTCTGCCGCGATGGGCGTGGGGGTCCTGATCCTGGAGTACACCGGGGGTGTGCTCGCAGAGTTCTCCTGGAGGGAGCCGTTCCTCGTCTACCTCATCGGCGTCCCGATCCTGCTCATGGTGCTCCTCACGATGAGGGAGCCGCAGAGAGAGGACCACGGGTCCATGGGGAGGATCACCCCGGAGAGGAAGGCCAACAAGAGGCTCCTGACGATCTGCTACATCACCATATTCGTGGCCATGACGATGGCCTTTCTGCTCCCGACGAAGATGCCGACATACCTGCAGACGGAGCTGGCGGTGTCCACATCGGTCACTGGGCTCTTCCTGGGGGTCCATGGCGTCACCAACGCATGCTTCAGCCTGATGTACCGCAGGTTCGTCCAGAGGATCAGCCCGTTCTCCATCATCGCCGTGGGGTTCCTGCTCCTGGCGATCGCCCTGCTGACCCTGGAGGTGTCCGAGTCGGTGGCATCCGCGGTCGTCATGATGATCGTCGCGGGAGCCGGCCTCGGGATGGTGTGTCCCGCCGTGTCCAACACGCTTGCGGGGGAGACCACCGCCTCCACATCGGGTAAGATCATGGGAGGGTACAGCACCTGCCTGAACCTCGGACAGTTCTCCATATCCCTGATCAGCGTACCGCTGTTCGCGGCTGTGGGCAGCTCCTATCCGGACCTGTTCGGTGTAATGGCGGTCGTGGCCGTCGTCGCCTGCATCATGTTCACCTTCATGTCCAGGAGGTGGCCTGACAAGGCCACGGCATGAGCATGCGGGCCTGAAACAGTTTTATCCAACCTGGTATTCGAAGATGGAAGTCCGAACGGAGGTGAGGGAACGGCGTACACGATAATGGATAGGAAACTGGTCCTGCTGGCGTGCTGTCTGGCGGGGTTCATCACGCCGCTGCTCAGCACCATGATGAACCTCTCTCTGGTGAACATAGGGGAGGAGTTCGGAGCGGGCTCGCACATGCTGGCCTATGTCAACACCGCCTTCCTCCTGTCCTCCGTCGTGTTCATGGTCCCGATGGCCAAGTTCGGGGACATCCATGGGAAGAAGAGGACTTTCATCCTCGGCGTGGCGATAATCGCTGTAGCCTGTCTGATGGCTCCCTTCTCGCCGTCGTTCTGGTTCCTCATCGGCTGCAGGGTCATCATGGGGCTCGGTTCCGCCTGCATCGTGACCACCAGCATATCGATGATAACCGACGTGTACCCGCACGAGCACAGGGGAGGCGCCATAGGGCTCCAGACGATGTGCGTCTACATCGGACTGGCCGCCGGTCCCGCGCTGGGGGGTGTGCTGAACGACCTCCTGGGATGGCACAGCCTGTTCCTGCTTATCGTCCCGATCGCGGTCGCGTCCATCGTCTGCATGACCAGGTTCAAGGCGGAGATCTCGCCCAACAGAGGGGGCAGGTTCGACGGCAAGGGCGCCGTCGTGTACGGCATAGCCATCGTCCTGAGCATGGGCGGAATGATCAACCTGCCCGAGACGTGGGCGTACGTCATGCTGGTCGTCGGCGTCGTCTTCCTGGCGGTGTTCGTCGCGGTGGAGCTGAGGACCCCGTACCATCTGCTGAACGTCAGGCTGTTCAAGGGCAGGGTGTTCACAGGCTCCTGCCTGGCGACGTTCATGAACTACGCCGCGTCCTACTCCATATCGTACTTCCTGGCGCTCTACCTGCAGAGCATCGGCGGCCTCACCGCCACGCAGGCGGGGATGCTCATGCTGATCCAGCCCGCCATCCAGGCGGTGGGGACCCCGTACTTCGGACGCATGTCCGACAGGCTCCGCGACAAGCGCATACTGCCGACGGCGGGGCTGGCAATATCGGCCGTCGGTATTGCCACAATCCTGTTCTACGGCATCGGCACCCCGCTGTGGCTGATAGTTGTCACGCTCGTGGTGGTCGGGTTCGGGTTCTCCCTGTTCTCGGCCCCCAACACGTCCATCATCATGGGCTCTGTGGAGCCCCACGAGACGGGGGAGGCCTCCGCGATGGTGGCCGTGATGAGACAGACCGGGATGATGGTCAGCATGGGCATAGCGATGCTGTTCATCTCCGTCATAATGGGGTCAGCCGACAACTTGTCGCCGGACACCTACGACAGCTTCATCACCGTCATGAGGTACTCCTTCGGCGTCTGCGTCATGATGTGCGCGGTCGGCGCCGCGGTGTCTATGTTCAGGGGGAAGGGTTCAGTCGCGGCTTAAGATTATTAAGAGTAACTAATTGACAACTGTTTTAAATAATGAACTTTTCCGGAAGACCATGGCAAGCGCGGCTGACGAGAACTTCGAGTTCCAGAAGATCATCGTTGTCCTGGGGTTCACCCTTCTGATCATCAAGTACATAGCGTACTTCCTGACGGGATCCGTAGCCATCTTCACCGACGCCACGGAGTCCATCGTAAACGTTGTCGCCGCATGCATAGGGATCTACGCCCTGTACCTCTCAGCGCAGCCCGCCGACAGGACACACCCCTTCGGCCACGGCAAGATCGAGATCATCTCCTCGGCGATCGAGGGGACGATGATCATGGTCGCGGGCGGTATCATCATCCTCGAGTCCGTCAACTCGTTCTTCAACCCCGGGGAGATATCCGACCTGGACATCGGTCTCGTGCTGGTGGCGCTGGCCGCAGCAGCAAACTACGCCGTGGGAAGGGTCGCCATCCGCAAGGGTAGGAAGAACCGCTCCCCGGCGCTGGAGGCCAGCGGGAAGCACCTCTGCTCGGACACATACTCCTCGATCGGTATCCTGATCGGTCTGTTCGTCGTGTACATAGCCGAGGGGATGGGATACGACGCACGCTGGCTTGACTCGTCGATCGCCGTGGTCTTCGGTTTCATCATCCTCTACACGGGGTTCGGCGTCATCAAGAGGTCTGCGGACGAGACCATGGACCGCGCCGACGATGATCTCATCGCCGAGGTGTCCTCCATGATCAACGAGTACAGGCACGACGACTGGATCGACGTGTACAACCTCCGTCTGATCAAGTACGGGCCGAAGATCTACGTCGACATGAAGGTCGTCTTCCCCAGGAACATGACAGTCGCACAGGAGTACGTGGAGAAGCAGGAGATCGACGAGGCTGTGATGGCCAAGTACGGGGATTCGGTGGAGACATCCATCAACTGCGTCCCGTGCAGCGAGTTCCACTGCCGTCACTGCGCCAGGAACTGTATCGATAGGGCGGAGCCTTTCGAGACTCCGTTGGAGTGGACGCCCGCGAGGCTGTGCTGCGACAGGCCGCATTCCCCCACCAACAGGGTCATCATCCACGAGGGACGTTAACGGCCATCTCGGCGACTCTCTTCCGGCAGTCGGTTTATGTATCGGTTTCCGGATTTCTAGTCCATGGCACAGGCGGAGATTCCGAAAGAGATTGTTGACGCTGGACTCTCGGACTGGTACGAGACCCTTAACGATCCGAACAAGGTGAGGATGCGCAGGTACATCCAGGGCATAGACACCTCGTCCCCCCAGGCGTTCCTGGTCCAGCTCATGCAGAGGGCGACGGAGGATCACAACTACGGCCTGTCCATAGTCGCTGGCGAGTACGCCGCCAACCACGAGATGGACGACTACAGCAGGTTCATCATCACCGAGGGCTACATCGACGGTCTGTTCGGGGCGGAGAGGTACGACGAGGCCAAGGAGGCCTGCGCCAGGAACCTCGACCTGTTCCCTCTGATAAAGGATCGCTTCCTCCAGGAGAACGGGGGAGAGCTTCCCAAGCACATCGCCTGCCGCAACAGGCTCATCGACATCGTGGTCGGTGTGGAGTCCGGTTACGACCTGGCGGACGAGATCCTAACCCAGTACGTCAAGATGGGTCTCATCGACGAGGAGGAGAAGGAGTACAGGCTCCAGAGCATCAAGATTCACAGGATGCAGAAGACCTTCGACAACCTCTTCATCTACCGTCCGAAGCAGTGACGGACTTCCACGGGATCAGTGGGATCACGTCGATTGCGGGCTCCTCGTAGGGGTGCGCCCTGCGGACAGCCTCGACGGCTCCCGCCAGATCCCTCCCTTTCACGGCGAACTCCAGACGAAACTCCTCGGCCACCGTTATCTTGCCTACTTCTCCGTCATAGGGGGACGAGCCTTCGAGTGGCCTCCAGCAACCCTTCGCGGGCCACCAGCTGAAGACATGGTCGTAACCGGGGTACAGGGGCTCGACGACTCCGTCCAGCGAATCCATGACGGTCTCGAGATGACTCCTGGGGACGGTCACTCCGATTTTATAGGCGTCCCATTCCATGCATCGGTCTCCTGTGGGACTGCAGCGCCTCGAGGGCCTCGGTCATCTCGAGGAGGTCATCATCCCCTGCGCCAGGGCCTCCGCGGCCGTCGACCGCCCTGATGATCATGTCCACCGCGGAGAGGCGGTCGGGAATCCCGGGAGTCATGTCGCTCGCGCTCTTCTTCAGATAGGAAGTGCTCAGAACCGTGGCGATGAACGACATCGGCGGCATGACGTACATGAGGCCAGCCATGATCCCGGTGGCCTTCTTCAGGTCAGTGATGCTGTTGATCTTCTCGATGAGGTGGTCGTGTGGGACATTCTTGAGCTTCCCCAGCAGCGATTTGTACATGAGCTTCTGGGCCCCCAGGACCACGTCCACGCTCCACTGCACCTGTCCGAAGACCGGTGCCGGCTTCCCCACGGCGACGGTGGACTTGTTCAGCACCGCCCTCCTGAAGTCATCGGCGGAGGTGCCGGAGAACTCGGTCCAGTTGTACCCGGATGTGTACACGGAGTGCGCGTCGCTCCCGGACATCTCCGACCATCTGCCGGGATATCTGTCCATGACGAGCCTGGCGAACATGTTCGAGTACGTGTCCGGATGGCCTCCGTTGATGGTCTCGAAGCCGTCTATGTCCAGGTCCAGGATGCGCTCCTGCAGACCCGGGGCGTGCATGCTGAACGGATGCGGGGCGATGGCCAGGCCGCCCTGGGAGCGGATTATGTCGATGGTCTCCTCCACGGGCAGCATGTCCGGAATCTTCTCGGTCAGGAAGAGGCCGATCACCTCGCCGTCGGCGGTGGTGACCTCCTCCCCGACAATCACCTCTATGTCGTTGAAGTTGGCCTTGGCGTACTTCTGGGCGATGAATGCGCCAGCGATCTCGTCATGGTCGGTGATGGCCATGACGTCCATGCCGAGCTGCCTCATCCTGTCCACCTGCCTCTCCGGCATCGTCGTTGACTCGGGGAACTTCAGCACCCCTAGTTTGTTGAAGCCGGAGTATTCGGTGTGCAGATGGGTGTCGGCTTTTCCCATGGGACGACTCACCGTGTCAGGCCGTATTTTAGATTATCCTAACAGGCTTCGTCAGGCGTAGTAGTATTCGCCCTTGGACTTCTGTTCGCGGTCGAGCCTGGAGTCAGGCTTGTTGATCCTGGGTCTGTGGGTGTCCGCGTCCCTGCGGAAGGTGATGTCCACGGCGGAGAGGAACTTGTTCATCCCGTCCCTCATGTCGAACGGGCCGTCGCCTATTCCGTGGTGTCCCGGCTCGCCTCCGAACACCATCATGGAGTCGGAGACCATGTCCAGGAAGTAGATGTCGTGGTCGACCACCATCGCGCTGCGTCCGGTCTTCTCCATCATGCGCCTGATCGTCTTGGCAGCGTTCATCCTCTGGTTGGAGTCCAGGTACGCCGACGGCTCGTCGAAGAGGTATATGTCGGCCTCGGCGGCGAGGCACATCGTGATGGCGACCCTCTGCAGCTCTCCGCCGGACAGCTTGGAGACCTGCTTGTCCATGAGGTACTTGATGCCCAGTGGCTCGACGACCTCGCCGTTGAAGAACCCAGAGTTGACGGTGTCGTAGTACTTGGAGTAGAGGAGGTCCTGGACGGTCCCGTCGAAGTCGCCGGTGATGTACTGCGGCTTGTAGGAAACCTTGACCTTGTTGTCCATCTCGCCCGAGTCGGGTTCGATGATCCCGGCGAGGATCTTCACGAAGGTGGTCTTACCGGTGGCGTTGGGTCCGACGATTCCCACGGACTCGCCAATCCTCACGGCACCTCCCGTGATGTCGAGTTTGAACTCGCCGAAGTCCTTGTTGAGCTGCTTGAAGGAGATGAGGTTGGCCGTCTGCCAGTCCCCTCTGGGAGGCGAGGCCTCGAACTCGATGGGCCTGTCCCTGAACCTTATGTTCTCCTCGGGGAGGTATCCGTCGAGGTAGACGTTGATAGCTGTCCTCACCTGCCTGGCAAGGGTGAATACTCCGTACGCGCCCTCGGAACCGTAGACGACGTTGACGTTGTCCGCGAGGAAGTCCAGGATGGCGAGGTCGTGCTCGATGACCATGACCTGCTTGTCGACAGCCAGGTCCTTGATGAGACGGGCCATCTTGACCCTCTGGTAGATGTCCAGGTAGGAGGTGGGCTCGTCGAAGAAGTACACGTCGGCCTCCTTCATCATGGTGGATGCCATGGCGACCCTCTGCAGCTCTCCGCCGGACAGCTTGGAGATGTCCCTGTCTATGACCTCCGTGAGGTCGAAAAGCTCAGCGGCCTCGTCCACGGTCATGCGGTCCTGGACCTTGGACAGGAGGTCCCTGACGACGCCCTTGGCGGCCAGGGGGATCTTGTCGACGTACTGCGGCTTGACGGCGACCTTCACCTTTCCGGTGTAGACCCTCTCCAGGTAGTCGTG
>ERZ1673744.1973-NODE-1973-length-16554-cov-5.220680_pt1 | contig 16554 bp, 17 predicted proteins | sample MGYA00580207_ERZ1673744 | MGnify/ENA primary metagenome ERZ1673744 (study PRJEB41218, sample SAMN15661751) | gut metagenome | host: Homo sapiens | place: Canada: London | collected 2015-08-20/2019-03-30 | study: EMG produced TPA metagenomics assembly of... | reverse complement strand
GAGTTCGTTCTCAGCTTCTGGGTGCCCATCCATCATTGCGTCTTCATCAGAGAAGGGTATGAAGGCCCGATCAGGCACATCGCATCCCACATCCAGGCACTCCTACAGACCAAGGGAAACCTCGAGAGGCTCTTCCCCGGTGCCGACAGGATCGAGGTGGAGGACACCGCTGTCGCCGCAGAGTACCTTTCAGAGGGCAAGCTGAGCGAGGACACGGCGGTGGTGTGCAGACGCAACGCCGGCCAGATGTTCAATCTCCGCATGATTCATGAGAACATCGAGGACAGGTCAGACAACATGACCGAGTTCCATCTTCTCCGCAAGGGGTCGGCATGATCTCCGAGATGATAGAGGAGGATGCCCGCAGGCTGGACGACATCGTCGCCGATCTGAACAGGGAGGCCATCAGGCACAGGAACGCCCGCGATGACTACAACAGGCAGGCGCAGGTCCTCGCCGACAAGAGGGACAAACTCCAGGCCCAGGCCAGGAAGCTCTCCTCCCAGGCATCCGTCTACAAGCAGCAGAGGGACGAGTGCAACATATCCGTCAGGGAGAACAAGCAGAAGCGCGACGAGTGGAACGACCGCGCGGCCAGGATGAGGGCGGCGGGCGGACTCGGGGATATCGGAGAGGCAAAGTCCCAGGCCCAGAGCTACCATCAGAAGGTCGTCAAGTACTCCCAGGACGGACAGGCGCTCCACGAGAAGATGCACACCCTCATGGACCAGGCCGAGAAGCTGAGGCAGGAGGCCCAGGTATGCCACGAGCAGTGCCAGACCTGCAGGAGGGCTGCCAACTCGGAACACGAGAAGTACATCGCGGCCGTAAGGAAGATAGAGAGGGTCAGGGACAACCTTCCGGAATGACCTCTCCATAGGTGCGCATCAGTCCACGAAGAGCATCACGTCGCTGCGGTACAGCCTCATGAACCTGTATGTCCGCATCCTGCCGGTCTTCGGATCGGGCATCTCGCGCTCGCACGCCGGCTTGTAGTTGCACTTCTCCATGACCCTGCCCGAAGCCTCGTTCTCCGTGTCGTACCTGGCCTGGATGAAGAGATAGTCCGTGAAGTCCATGATGTATCTGGAAACGGCGGTCAGCGCCTCGGTCATGTAGCCGTTGTCCCAGTACCTCTGGGCGAGACAGTACCCGAGCTCGCAGTACCTCTGATCCGGATGGTCGCGCACGGCCGTGATGCTGCCTATCGGCTCCCCTGTGGACCTCAGGACGATACACCAGTCCATGCTCCCGCTCTCGTACTGGCGCACCCACGACCCTATGATCCTCCTGGTCTGCATCACGTCCCTGTGGGGCTCCCAGGTGGCGAACCTGGTCACCTCCGGGTCGGACATCCAGTTCCTGAAGCACGCCTCCGCGTCCGACTCCTCGAACCTCCTGAGCTCCAGACGGTCCGTCCTCATGTTCAGGGTCCTCAGCGTCACAGTATCTCCACCTGCAGCGACCCCATTACCTCCAGGGCCTTCTCCCCCAGCGACCTGTCGTAGCTGGCGACACAGTCCCTGCGGACGAACACCCTGGCCTCCGGATTCGCAGTCCTCGCCAGAACGGCGTTGGCGATGACGCATATGTTGGTGGCCACACCGCAGAGCTCGATCTCGTCGTAGTCCTTCAGGACGTCCATCAGCTCGGCGCATCCGAACGTCGGCTTGTCTATGATGCGGCACCTGGGATCGCGGGACAGCTCGCCCGGCCTTCCGCAGATCTCCCATCCGGGTGTTCCCCTGACGCAGTGTGTGACCGGGAGCAGCCTCCCCTCGCGGGTGTCCAGGTAATCGGGATCGTGCGTGTCCCTGGTGAAGAACACCTGGTCCCTGGAATCCAGATAAAAAGAGATTAGGGAGCCTATGGCATCCCCGATTAAGACGGCATCCTGGCTTCCCAGGGTGCCGGTGACGAAATCGGATTGGTAGTCTATGACGACCAGGGCGCGCATGCCCCGGCCTAGGAATTCACACCTTTATGTTGTTGGCGGTGGTGCTGTTCCTCTTGACTGTTTCGAACACTAGGCTGTACGGTATTCCCTCTGATATGGAGATGTCCACGCAGGAGCGCCCCTTGCGGTACTCCCCGAGAATCAGCCCCTCAAGGACTGCGTCTACCTCCGACTCGCGGGATGGGGCCCTCTGGAAGTCGGCCTCCCTCTCGCTTGCCCAGTCCTTTGACGAGCATAGCGGACACTTCCTGGGAACCTTGGTTCCCTTGGCATTCCAGCTGTAGCCACAACGCTTGCAGATGTAACTGCGCGGTGGAGTGTTCCACTGGTGTGTCCCGCATGATGGGCACCTCTTCGGTGACCCGTTGTGGGAGTTCCACGTGTGGCCGCAGCGAAGGCATGTGACTCTGAGGTGGGAGTCATTCCACTTTATCGAGCGACACTTCGGACACCGCTTTGGCAGTTCGTCCTTACGCGGGATCCACTCGTACGAGCATCTCGCGCACCTCAACAAACTGCTTATCGGCAATGTTGGGGACATACAATGGTGTCTGGTGTTGTAAATATATAAATGTATGCGTAATATTTATATTGTTGGATGTATAATCCAACTCACCAGCCAACTTTAAATGCAATCCAAGTCGCAAAATAGACATTTGCGAACTTCGGATGTCTGAGAATAGCCATAAAACCCCTTCCCACGGAGTATCCTCCCCTGAAAGGACGCATTGCGGTAGAGATGTCCTCGTCGTTCCAGTCGGAGAACTGCCTGTGGGCCTTCATGAAATGCGGATTCGTGTAGATCGACCTGGAATACCATCTCCCGTACGTTTCTGGCCTTCCCGACATCACCGCCTCGGCCGCCTTCCTGCCCGAGAGCATCGCGGCTCCTATCCCTCCGTAGCAGAGCGCGTTCGCGAGACCGGATGCATCGCCGACGATCATCGCGTTGCCGCTGACGGCCTCCGGAACCCCTCCGAACGGGATGTGACGGGCCCCCGACGATATCGTCCCCTCAGGCTCGGCTTCGCCCTTGGGCGAACCCACGGACACCGTGCCGGACTTCGATGGGAACCTCCATCTGTAGAAGCCGCTGAGGGCCTGCCCCACGGTGAACGCCAGGGTAGTACCGCCGTCGCCCTTCATGATATTGTTCACAACGGGAAGCATCTCCGGAACCGTGCCGAATAGGTCCCTCCTGACCACGGAGTGCGCCCCGTCGGCACCTATGAGATATCTGCAACGGAACTCGCCGACGTTCGTCCGGACGACGAAACCGTCCCCGTCCCTCTCCACTCCGGTGGCGGTCGCACGGAGGAACTCCGCCCGGCACCTGCCGCGGATCTCCGCGAGCATCTCCGGACGATCCACGACGGCCCCCTCGACGGGCACCTTGACAGTGATGCCGCCGGGGAACGAGATCTCGATCCTGTCGACCCTGGTCACCACCGCCGCGGGCTCGATGCCTGCCTTCCTGAACATCCTGTCGCTGACGGCCTCCCCGCAGACAGAGTGGTACTTCGGGAACATAGATTCGGAGAACCTCTCCAGGACCACCACCCTGCCGGGATACCCGTTGAGGTGGAACGCAGCGGATGCGCCGGCCGGCCCCGAACCTACGATGAGGACGTCGACATCCATGCGATCACGCCAGCAGTATCATGTGCCTGGAAATGGCCATGCGGATCTTCATCATCGTGGTCCTCCGGTCGTACTCCTCGCAGGAGTACTCGGTGCTCCTGTCCAGGTCGGCCAGGAACTGGTCCACGGCCTGCCTGGTCACCTCCTCGGAGTAGATCATGACGTTGGTCTCGAAGTTGAGTGTGAACGAGCGTATGTCGAAGTTCGCCGACCCGACCGAGCAGCACCAGTCGTCCATGGCGATGAGCTTCTCGTGGACGAACCCGTCGTTGTACCTCCACACCCTCACCCCCGCCTTCATCAGAGCGTTGGCGTACGACATGTTGTTCCAGAACAGGAACATGTGGTCCTTCTTGTCGGGGATCAGTATCCTCACGTCCACGCCGGACCTGGCTGCGTTGGCCAACGCGAGGATCATGGACTCGTCGGGCGCAAGGTACGGGGTGGTGATGTACAGGCGCCTCTTCGCGTTGGCGATCATCGCCAGGTACTGCATCTGCACAGGGTTGTTGGGCATCGTGTCCGGTCCTCCGGAGACGAGCTGCATCCTCACGTTGCCCTTGTGGGGGATGGTGACCTCCCCCAGGTAGTGACCCAGGGGCTTCAGGGGATCCCTCTTGGCACAGTACTGCCAGTCCGCGGAGAACCTCACGGCCATGGGCAGAATCCCGGATCCGACGACCTTCACGGACGCGTCCCTCCAGTGGCCAAGGGGGCCCTCCCCCTGGTACTCGTTGCCTATGTTGAACCCGCCGCAGTACGCCATCTTCCCGTCGATTATCGCAATCTTGCGGTGGTTCCTGTTGTTCTTCTTGGGACTCAGCAGGAGGTTGAGCGACGAGTGGAAGGTGGCGTAGTGTCCGCCGGCGTTCCTGAACCTGAATATCCCCTCCTTCGGCCCCTTGCCGATGCCGAACGCATCGGTTAGCAGACGGACCTCGACACCCTCTCTCACCTTCTGGGTCAGGATGTCCATGAGCTCGTTGCCGATCTCGTCGTTGCGGATGATATAGTACTCCATGAGGATCGACTTCTCCGCGGACCTGAGGTCGTTTAGAAGGCTGGACAGCTTCTCGTGCCCCTCCGTGAACAGCGTTATTTCGTTGTCGTCCGAGTACGACCAGGCCCCCGAGCGGTCCATGCATTTGGCCATGCGGTACATCTCAGCCTTCTCCGGATCGCCGCCCAGGTCCTCCTCCAACAGATTGCTCTGGTACTCGGCGGCAGTCATCAGCTGAGTGTCCGTCACGTTCTTCGGCATGAACCTCATGCGGTTGTAGATCGTCGCACCCAGGTACATGTACAGTATGAACCCGACCGGCGGTGCAAGTACGAGCATCACGAGCCATGTCACGAAGACCCGGGGGTCGTACCTCTCCAGGAACATGAGGGCGAGAAGCGCGGCTATGTCGAAGATGACGATGACGGAGACGATCTCGGACAGCGTCACGGTGTAGGACAGCGCCTGCTCCACCTCCGGCGGGAACATGGGCTCGGGCATGCCGTGGTGTACCTCTGGAATGTATTTATTTGGTTCCACAGGAGCGACCGGACAGCACGGCGGGATCCGAACCACGCCCTGACCCCGTTATATACGCCGGATGTGATTTCCCTCCATGTTCTGCAGGAACTGCGGCCACGAGCTCGAAGAACATCAGTCGTTCTGCCCGTCGTGCGGCTTCCCGGTGGACCCGTCCGCGGTGCCGCCAGCCCGCAACACCGGCCCAGGCATGAGCCGCAGGACCGTCACCGCCGTGATCGTCTTCTCCGTGCTGGCACTGGCGGTCCTGTTCGCAGCGTCAAGCCTCATCGGCGACGACGAGGACGACAGCGTAGTAAGGGTCGTTGTCAGCGGGGACGTGGTCGTGTCGGGCGACATCGCCGACAGCTCGTTCATCGCTGTCGGGGACCTCGGCGACTCCGTGAAGTTCGTGCTCGTGGACGTCTCCAACGAGGAGACCCACTTCCTGTGGTCCCTGACCGACCGCTACGGCGACGAGTACCGCCGGATCACCCAGGAACCGTATCTTGAGATACCCAAGGACGACCTCACCCCGGGCATGTACGCGATGTCCGTGGGGAGCTCGGACAACCTGAACGGTCCGTACAGCTCGCGCAGCGGAAGCCTGATTCTCTACGGCACCCTGACGGACACGTTCGAGTGGACGTACATGGCGCAGGACCTCTCCGTCGCCGTCTCCTACGACTACGCCGACTACGAGGCCTGCAGACTGAACGACGACTACTACCTGAAGACCTACGGGGACTTCGGGCAGAGGGTGTCCATCCTCACGGCGGCCGACCCGACCATCGCATCGCTCGAGGAGCAGCTCAGGTCCGCCTACCTCGGGGCCTTCGGCCAGGATGCGCCCGTGGACGGTCAGGAGTACGCAGACTTCATACTGGGGTTCGTGCAGGTGTGCTTCGAGTACCTCAACGACTCCGACCTTTACGGCCGCGCGGAATACTGGGCGTTCCCGATGGAGACGCTGTACAACGGAGGCGGCGACTGCGAGGACACCTCGTTCCTGTGCGCCGCCCTCTTCGATGCCGCCGGATACGACGCGGGGGTGTTCATGGTGCCCGGCCACGCGTTGGCCGCGATAGCTCTGGACGACTACGAGGAGAACACCCTGTGGGAACTGGCGACGCACTACCACACGTACAGCTACGAGCTCGACGGCACCGTCTACTACGGATGCGAGACCACCGTCGACGTCCCGTTCCCCACAGGAATGGTCTCCCGCGACTACACCATAACCTCCGACGGCGAATTCCTGTACCAGGGCGGAGGCGCGAACCCTTCGGACGGACTGTACCTGGTGGCATGAACCGGAGAGACCGTTGTGCCTTCCCCTGAGACGTCCCCCGTCAATCGGAGCACAAGTCCAAAGAACGGGATCATAGACGTCGACGGGGGCTCCGGCACCAGTCAGCTGGCACTTGATCACTGTTGCGAGCCCGTATAAGAATCCGACTACGGCAACATCATCTTGCATCCTACCAGCGTTCGTTTGGTTCGCCTTCACAAAACGCCTTAATGCGAAACATTTGATGCGAACCCCCCGCATCACGTATTTCCATCAGAGTGCCAATCATTTTGAAGAATAATGGAGCCGCCTGAGGGATTTGAACCCCCGGCCTGCTGATTACAAGTCAGCCGCTATACCCCTAAGCCAAGGCGGCACCAAGCAGTCGTATCAGCAACTCGTTTATATCCGTTTCCCTCGGACCGACGGCGTTATGGCCCTTAACCGACATTGTTATATTATACAACGCAATCGCGAGCCCCATCATACATTGACATTCAAATGGTGATTTCAAATGGCAGACGCTAAAAAGATTGTCCGCATCGACTACAAAGCCTACTTCGCAGACGCAGACAGGCTCTACGACACGACGAACGCCGACGCAGCCAAGGAGGCCGGCATCTTCAACGAGAAGGTCACCTACGCCCCCATGGCCTACATCATCGGATCCGGTTCCCTCTACGCCGACCTGGACGCCGCCATCGCCGGCGCCGAGATCGGAAAGGAGACCGAGGTCACCATCCCCTGCGAGAAGGCCGCCGGTGCCAGGAACCCCAGGCTCATCGAGCTCCACCCCATCAAGGAGTTCTACAAGAACGAGATCAACCCCTACCCCGGCATGTCCGTCAGCCTCGGCAACCGCAACGGTGTCGTCATGTCCGTCGGAGCCGGCCGTGTCAAGGTCGACTTCAACAACCCCCTGGCCGGACACGACCTGAAATACGAGGTCACCGTCGTCGAGGAGGTCACCGACCCCGTCGAGAAGGCCAAGTGCATCATGGAGATGGACTTCGGAACCTCCGAGGGATTCGGATTCGGCATCATGGAGGACAAGGTCGTCATCACCGAGGCCGAGATCTGCAAGTTCCACGAGGGCTGGGCCGTCGCCAAGTACAGGCTCGTCTCGGACTACCGCAACACCTTCGGAGTCGACCGTGTCGAGTTCGTCCAGGTCTGGGAGTCCAAGAAGGCCGACGCCCCCGCAGAGTCCTCCGAGTGATCGGAACCCTGCAATCCTGAAACCCTTTCCTAAAAACACCCTTTTCTGTTCTGGTTTACAATGAAAGAGGAGGGTCGTGCCCTCCCGTCCATCCTATCCGCATACCGGCTGTCAATCGAAGAACGCCAGTATCGAGTTCAGCTCCCTGTTCACGTTGTTCCCCGCGGGCTGGGGCCTGTACGCCGGGCGCCTCGACCTGGGGGATTCCGGGAAACGCTGCTTGGTCCTCGGAATTATCAGTGTCTGCTGGTAGTGCGTCATCTCTCTTCTCTCCCGCAGCCACCTCGGCTGCAGATAAGAGATGGATCGGACTGTATAATTACATCTCGTTGTTATCTTTGTTATGTTAGATATCATTGTTATGCATTCCGCGGACCCGGATATCAGAATCTAGTACGCACTGGAAGACCATGGGCTGAGAACGGCATAAACCGCGGGACGTAGGCGAAACGTCGTGACGGAACGGGCGGATCATTCAAGGTAGAATGTGTTGATGATGTTGACGCCGTCTTCTGTGAGGAGGTACCTGTTGCGGAGCTCGTCCTTCCTGATCCAGCCGTTCCTGGACCACTTGGTGATGAAATCCCTCTGGTAGTACACGGCCTCGGTCTGACGCTGGTTGGACTTCCTGTCGGGATCGTCGGACTCCGTGTCACGGTACCACAGGCCCGCATCCTTTAGAGCCTGGACCATCCTTCCGCTGGTGACGGACATCTTGGCCTGGTTCCTCTCGTGGAGTATGCGCAGACCCCTCACGAGATGCTCCTCGGGGATGTTGATCGTGTATATCGGCATGGTGCGCGGGGGATACGTGGACTTCGTTAGACCGACGGGCATCCCGTCCACGAAGTAGACGTCCTTTATCCTCTCTGTCGGGACCGTGTACTCCTGGGTACCGACGGAGAACGGGATCGTCCCGAGGACCATCATGGATGCCACGGTGGCGGCGGATGAGTACTCCGGGGATCCTGCAGAGATGTTCACGTAGATCTCGCAGCCCTCCTCGCTGTCGTTCTCCGACTGTATGATGGAGAGGACGGTGCGCAGCATCACGGAGAAGTCGCTGACGCGCTCGTTGTGGATTACGACCTCCACCTCGCGGGGAGATTCCTCCCTGAGCAACTCGCAGACCCTCTGGCAGAAGCTGTCGTAGATCATGCCGTTCTCCGAGGTCGGGTCCTTCACGTAGTGAATGATGTGGGCCTTGTTGATCTCGTAGTACAGAGCAGGCTCCACGACCTTCGATGTCTCGAAGGTCACGCAAGCCACCATGATCCTCTTCTTGCGGCCAGACGGCAAAGTGCATCCCGAGGTGATGATTGATTGCAGCGTATTTAATAACTATTATTTTACAATCTACGTAATCAACATATGAAACATATTTCACAAAGATAACAGCGATTAGTTTATTAATATCAATGGAGTTCTATGTATTGCATTTCCTCCCCCCGAGGACATGCATCACCTGCTTATGGCCGGGACCCAAACACATCCATCCCATCCGGGTCCCGGCTGCTTTTGTTATTCATAACGTTCGACATCGTCTGAGAACAGGAGCTTGCATGAATCGTATCAGACATCTTGACCAGACACAATACGATCCAGACATGCACCCATGGACCAACCTCGGGCATTTCTCGACATCAGGAAGTTATTCCGGGTTCCTGGTTCCGATCGAGATGATAGAAACGCTTATATCCAACGTTGATGTCGGGGGATTCAGCGGACAGGTGGCCTAGTCTGGATATGGCAGCAGCCTCCTAAGCTGCAGGCCGGGGGTTCGAATCCCCTCCTGTTCGCCATTTTCTCTACCCACGCCTTCTCTGTATGCGCTTTTTCGAATTTCATCTGCCGTAGAACCACGCGCCGCTTCGACGCCCTGAAGGTGTACATGGCGTTCCAGGCCAGAGGGAAGGATGGTTTCGGAACGATAATAGACACCGCCGTGGAGAACGCGGCCTATCTATACGAGAGGGTCTCGTCGGACGGGGACTTCATCGCCCCGGTGAAGCCGGAGATGTCCTCGGTGGTATTCGCACTGAATGGAAGCGACGAGCTGAACAAATCGGTCAGGCGCCGCCTCCTAGCGGAGGGGACGGTCATCGGCTAGACGGTCAAGGACGGCAGGGTGATGCTTAAGTTCACCCTCCTGAACCCCAACCTCACGCATGAGAAGATCGATGCCATAATCGACAGGATCAAAGAGATCGGCACCGAATCGGATTCGGCGCTCTGACGCCGGGATCCCCTCTGCTCGTCGGAGGGGAAGCTCCGGAGGCGCTGCTGCCTACACTGCATGACCATGTCGATGCTCCCCTTGTGGGAGTCATAGTTGGTCATGATCCAGTTGTAGCAGCGGATGGCCTCCGGAGGGGACGTCCCCTGATAATACGAATACGTCCGAAGAGATGGCCCTCTGGGAGTCGCTCTCGACGTGCTCTACCTCTTAGCTTGGTCTCCGCCCTCCCGTCGGAGCGGTGCTTGAAAATAGAAGGAACGTCCCCGAATGGGATGCAATCAGGATGTTTGGGGCGTCCCTCCAACACCGGATCTCCCTCTCTTTCGCGGACTCGTTCGAATGTGTCCACCACTTGCGACGTTTTGTATCTGAAGACGATGGCGGCCGGAGTGTGGGCCCGAGACCTCCTCCATGATGGCTTTGCTTCGCCACAATCCATCTCCGACGTGGAGGAGCACGTCTTCTAATCGACCACAGACCGTCACCGCACGGCTCTGGATTCGGATTGAACCGACACTCCGGCGTAAACCCGACCATCGATGATCCATCCTATGATTAGAACTGCCCATCCCACGGTACGGTCGCCGCCGACTCTCGAGAAGTGTCGCTGATAGATAGAATATATACACTATGTACTATATTGTACAGCCCAGGTCGTCCTTTTACATTGTGTCGGATTCTTATTATATTCTGATGGGTGAGATAGCCAGACATCCAAAAATTTGGTTGATATAATGGAAAGGAAACAGATGATCGCGGTGATAGCCGTCATCGCGATCCTATGCGTCGCCGGGGCTTCCTACGCAGTGCTGTCCGGCGGCGATGACAATGGCGACGGGAGACCGACGCTCGTCGTAGAGACAAGCCCGGACTTCGCCCCGTTCGACTACCAGATCGGCTCCGAGTACGTGGGCATAGACATGGACATAGTCCGTGCGGTCTGCGACGACATGGGATACAACGTTCAGTTCAGGACCAACACGTTCGACTCGATCCTGATCTCGGTCCCGCAGGGCAAGTGCGACATGGGCGCATCCGGTTTCACGATCAACCCCGAAAGGGCCGAATCCGTGGACTTCTCGGACCCCTACGCCGAGGTGCACCAGGTCCTCGTCGTGCCCATCGACACGGACATCAAGACTCTCGATGACCTGGACGGAAAGAAGATCACCGTCCAGACCGGCACCACCGGCGCCGACTACGCCGCCGAGCGCTACGAGACAAGCAACATCATCTTCCAGAAGACCTACTCGGATGTCGTCAACGACCTCCTCTTCGGCAAGGCCGACTGCGAGGTCGTGGACAGCACCGTCGCGCTCTCCCAGGTGGACGCCCACCCGAACGAACTGAAGGTGCTGGACATCCTCACGGACTCGCCCGTCGAACAGTACGGGTTCATCTTCGCGAAGGGCAACACGGAACTCCGCGACATGTTCAACGAGTCCCTGCAGCACATCAAGGACAACGGACTCCACCAGCAGATCCTCGACTACTACGAGGAGAACGGATACTCCGTCGAGACACCCTCCTTCTTCTCCTACAAGGGCACCCTCGTTGTCGAGACCAGCCCCGACTTCCCGCCGTTCGAGTACCTGTACGGCAGCGAGTACACCGGTATCGACATGGACATCATGAGGGCCATCGGGTACGACATCAACTACAGGATCGACTTCAGGCAGAACACCTTCGACTCCATCATCGTGTCCGTCCAGCAGGGCAAGTGCGACCTCGGTGCGTCGGGATTCTCCATCGACGACGACAGGAAGCAGCGCGTCGACTTCTCGACCCCCTACGCCGAGATCCACCAGGTGCTTGTCGTCAAGGAAGGCTCCAACATCCAGAGCCTTGACGACCTGAAAGGGGCGAAGGTCTCTGTCCAGACCGGCACAAGCGGCGCAGATTACGCCGAGGAGCTCAACGACAGGGGCATGGGCCTCGACATAAAAACGCAGAAGGACTACACGATAGCGCTTCTGGATGTGATCCAGGGCAAGACGGACTGCGAGATCGTAGACAGCACCGTGGCGCAGGCACAGGTCGCCAAGACCTCCGGCCTGAAAATCCTGGACATCCTGGATGCGGAACCCGAGTACTACGGGTTCATCTTCCAGAAGGGCAACACGGAGATCTACAACCTCGTCAACGACTCCCTGGACAAGCTCATCGCAAACGGCACCGTGGACAAGATCCTTCAGTACTACGCCGACGCCGAGTACAAGGAGGTCCCCTCCTACTACAGCAACCAGCAGGCCGAGGACGACGATGAGTCCGAGGAGACCGGCTGGTGGGCGGACCTCAAGGACAGGTTCCACACGGACTTCCTGAAGAACGACCGTTACCTGTACATCTTCGAGGGTCTGAAGAACACCATCATCATCACCGTCGTGGCCCTCATCATCGGTCTGATCCTCGGTTCCGTGGTGGCGATGGTGCGCAGCACCCACGACATGACGGGCAAACTGCGGATACTGAACGCGATATGCCACGTGTACATCACCGTGATACGCGGAACGCCTGTGATGGTCCAGCTGCTGCTGATCTACTACGTGGTGTTCGCATCGTCGGACAACGGTGTGCTGATAGCATCGGTGGCGTTCGGACTGAACTCAGGCGCGTATGTGGCTGAGGTCGTCCGTTCAGGAATAACAGCGGTCCCGAAGGGACAGATGGAGGCATGCAGAAGCCTCGGTATGAGCAACAGGATGGCCATGACCAACGTCATCCTGCCGCAGGCCATCAGGAACATCCTGCCCGCCATCGGTAACGAGGGAATCTCCCTGCTGAAGGAGACCTCCGTGGCCGGTTACATCGGAATCATGGATCTGACCAGGGGAGCGGACATCATCAGGGGACAGACGTACGACGCGCTCCTGCCCATCATAGTGGCCGCAGCGATCTACCTGTCGATAGTCCTCGTGCTGACGTATCTTATCAGAAGACTAGAGAGGAGGCTTAACCGTGCCTACTGACAGCGAAGTACTGATTGAAATCAGGAACCTCGGGAAATCCTTCGGGGACCACGAGGTCCTGAAGGACATAAGCCTGGACGTCCACAAGGGAGAGGTCATCTCCATCATCGGACCGTCCGGATGCGGGAAGTCCACCTTCCTGAGATCCATAAACCTGCTGGAGAGACCGACCGCGGGTAGCATCGTCTTCGAGGGGATAGAGATCCTCGACCCGAAGACGGACATAGACCTGCTCCGCCGCAGGATCGGCATGGTGTTCCAGAACTTCAACCTCTTCCCCAACAAGAAGGTGAAGGAGAACATCATGCTGGCCCCGGTCAAGCTGGGCATCATGACAGAGGAGGAGGCCTCTGCCAAGGCCGACGAGCTCCTGGCCAGGATCGGCCTCCAGGACAAGGCGGACCAGTACCCGTCGAGGCTCTCCGGAGGACAGCAGCAGCGTGTTGCAATCGCCAGGGCGCTTGCAATGAACCCCGACGTGATGCTCTTCGACGAGCCCACGTCCGCTCTGGACCCGGAGATGGTCGGCGAGGTCCTGAAGATCATCAAGGACCTGGCCGACTCCGGGATGACCATGCTAGTGGTCACCCACGAGATGGGATTCGCCAGGGAGATCTCCGACAGGGTCCTCTTCTTCAACGAAGGGGTCATCGCGGAGGAGAACACCCCCGACGAGTTCTTCGGCAACCCGCAGAACGAGCGTCTCAAGGACTTCCTGTCCAAGATACTCTGAAAACTCCTTAGGGGTGGGCGACCACCCCTCTTTTCCATAATCATTGATGTTGGTCTTGGCTCCTGCACCATGCCCATATGACACAAAACCTGTAATCCATGATTAAACTCATATTGTAATGCTCTGGAAAGGATTAATTAATCCGATAGCGATGCTGTTATGTTGTGTGTATCTGGGGGGGCATCCTCCCCTGCACACACGTTTTACCAAGCAAGCGTTGCCTGACTCCCAAAATCCCAGATATCAATGGCTCCTCACGCTCCAACTGAAGAATCATGGAATGGGGAACGATATCGTTGGATTGTAACTGATCCTTGAATTCGCCAGAGGAAGAGCGTGCCGACTCGCATGTCAAATCCACACCATGTCTCTCAGAAAGCCACTCGAATCCATTATCAAGCGCAGTCCTGGCAACACTTGGTTTGTAACTGTTATGATCATCGAAAACCACATGGTAGAATGAACCACTTCTCTGGGAAAGTACCATGTCCAGAGTTCTCACAAGCATCATAACCTGCCTGTGAACACCATCATTTGACATCCAGGTTACTGATTGAGTCGCCATGTTTTTGTCAAGACCAAGCGCATAAGACACAGTAGCCGTCATAACAAGGTATCTAGACATCTCGACCTTCTCGCGATAATCCAGCTTACGCGCTTTTACTTCCTTTGAAATACCCTTAGCGTCACGTATCTCTTGCGAAACTCTTCCCAATCTCTCAGGATCTCCAGTTACGGTGCAGCCGAAACCAAACACTTTGCTGGGATTGAAAATACCCTTACCCACTTCCATTGGCTTATCGCCAGTGTCCCCGAACTCGTCCATAAAGACATAAGTCATCCTTTCAGAAATCGCACCATGAGATCCGTAGAACTCGGAATGGTACACTGAGTCACCTTCCGAAAAGAAGACAATTCCTATTCCCACTGACTTCTGATGAAAGAACCTCCGACACAAAAGCCATTGTCATGGCAATGAGCTCCAAGTGCCTTCTGGCTGAATCAGAAGACATCTCCCAAGCTCTGAAATGCGAATCCACTTCCACGAACATACGATATGGTCTCGGGATCCGTACTTAAACCTGAGCTGTAGAATCCATATTGCAGAATAAAACAGGATAAAATGAGATGTAAACGCGGGATTTACCCGCGCAAGATGTTTTTGGAGCTCACTCGCCCCTGATGGTCTCCTCGGCCGACTGGATGCACTTGGTCAGCACAGAGTACGCGTTGATCATGTCGGACTCCCCGACGATGAAGATGGTGTCCGTGTGGCAGCTGACAGTCTCCTCGATGTTGATGCCGGCGTCGGACAGGTTGGTGATCAGGTATGCGATGACACCGCTGGTGTCCACGATCTTCTCCGGCGACTTGACGGCGATCTCCACCAGGTTCTCCCTGACCTTGATGAGGTTGAACCTGCCGACGGTGTCGATGATCCTCTCCTTCAGGAGGGTGTCCGCGATGATGGTGACTGCGGACGCGGACTGTACGCACTGCATGATGCTGTTCTCGTTCCAGAGGTCCTTGAACAGGTTGTCCATCTTGTGGAGGACGGACCAGTCGTTCTTGGCCGTCACGATGCATGTCTTGGTCCTCATCTCGAGCCTGCTGTCCTTCAGGATCCTGAGGATGCTGAGCTCGTGGTCGGTGGTGACCGAGAGCTTCGAGGCGTAGCGGCGACAGGCGATCATGACGGCCTCCTCGTTGTCCACGCCGATGTCCTTCATGATCATCCTGGCGAGTGACGAGTAGTTGATGAGCCCCTTGGCGACGCAGTCCTTGATGCTGGGGTGGGCGTCTATGTACATCCTGGTCTTCTCGGCGAGACTCTCCTTGATGACGCTTTTGGACATGTTCGAAGACATCCCCGTACAGGTATATAATGTTTTAAAATAGACAGAAAATGTGTAAAAGGTTTGGAAATGGGACAGCCGTGTCAACCGTCCCGAAGGGTCCGGAGAGGACGGGCGGCAGGCCTCAGATCTGGTTCGCCTCCATCCCCTTGGAGATCCTGCTCTGCTCGGCGACGAAGCCGTCGGAGGAGCGATCGACCACCTGGGCCTGGGTGCCGGATTGCTCCGCCGCCTGGTGGACGACCACCTGCTGGTACGGAATGTTGATGCCGTTCTCGTCGAACAGCAGCTTGAGCTCCCTGTTCATGGCCCTCTGCACTACGAAGTAGTCGTTCTCGTCGCAGTCACTCATGAACATCAGGTCCACACTGGACGGCCCCAGGGCGGTGACTCCCTTGTAGAACGGACCGTTGACGATCTCGGGGATCGCGGCCTTGATGCGCTCGAGGTTGTCCTCGATGACGCCCTCGACCCTCGTGAGCGACTCGCTGTACTCGATCGAGATGATGGTCGTGACCACGGAGTAGTTCTGGGTCTGGTTCACCACGGAGACGATCTCGCTGTTGTTGATGATCTTCACGTTCCCGCCGGCGTCGACGAGCCTTGTGGAGCGGATACCGATCTCCTCGATCTCCCCTCTCCAGCCCTCGATGACCACGATGTCCCCCACGCCGTACTCCCCCTCGAAGACGGTGAACAGACCCGCCACCACGTCCGCGATGAGGCTCTGCGCGCCGAGACCCACGACCAGGGTGACTATGCCCGCGCTGGCCACGAGCGTCGCCGTGTCCACGCCCAGGACCGACAGCACCGATAGCACCGCCAGGATCGCCACGACGTACTTGATGAAGCTGTTGATCATCTTGGCGGCGGTCATGTTCCTCTTGCTGCCGCTCATGGTCTTGGTGACGATGAACTGCACCACCTTGGTGAACACGTACATCAGGAACAGCAGCCTGATGCAGTCTATGACGTCGGGCATCGCCTGGTAGACCGCGTCTATGCTGTCCACGCCGGTCGGGGCGGCGTTGAACACCGAGCCCTCCCCGTATATCCTGTCCGCGAGGAACCAGGACGCAAGGGTGACAGCCAGCATCAGCACCAGCACCACCGCCTTTACGACCGGGAAC
>ERZ1673744.1971-NODE-1971-length-16583-cov-7.649322_pt1 | contig 16583 bp, 10 predicted proteins | sample MGYA00580207_ERZ1673744 | MGnify/ENA primary metagenome ERZ1673744 (study PRJEB41218, sample SAMN15661751) | gut metagenome | host: Homo sapiens | place: Canada: London | collected 2015-08-20/2019-03-30 | study: EMG produced TPA metagenomics assembly of... | reverse complement strand
CATGCGCGCTGCGCAAGCTGCCCTGCGACAACAAGGATGACCATATAAAGAAAGAAGATATCCTGGCCAAAACTGCCGAAAATCTGGAAAAGATGGCCGCCCTGCAGGACGCCTTTTACGCCGATGGGCGCGAGGGCCTTGTGATCATTCTGCAGGCGCTGGATGCCGCCGGGAAGGACAGCACCGTAAAGCATGTGATGGGCGGCCTGAACCCCCAGGGTGTACAGGTAACCAGCTTCAAGCAGCCCACCAGCGAGGAACTGCACCACGACTTTTTGTGGCGGGTGAACAAAGTTCTGCCGCCCCGCGGCAGCATTGCCATTTTCAACCGCAGCTATTACGAGGACGTTCTGGTGGTGCAGGTCCACGACCTGCAAAAGACCTACCAGATGGCCCCGCGCGTGCTGGAAGACAGCAAGAAGGACTTTTTTGAAAAGCGCTACCGCCAGATCCGCAGCTATGAAGAATACCTGTACGAGAACAGCTACCGCGTGGTCAAAATCTTTCTGCACGTTTCCAAGGACGAACAGAAAAAGCGCTTTTTAGAGCGCATTGACCGCCCGGAAAAGAACTGGAAGTTCTCCTGCTCCGACCTGAAAGAGCGGATGCGTTTTGACGAATATCTGGATACCTTTGATGAAGTCATCACCGCAACCGCTACCAAGCACAGCCCGTGGTATGCCATCCCGGCTGACCAGAAATGGTACACCCGCTACCTGGTCAGCGAGATTGTACTGGATGCTTTGCAGAAGAGCTGCCACGAATACCCGGTGCTTTCGGACGATGCAAAGGCCGAACTGCTGAACTGCAAGGCAGCGCTGGAACAGGAATAATGCCAAACGCTGCCGGGTGGATGTTCCCCCGGCAAGCCGCAAAAGGAGGGGCGCACTTTGCCGCCGATCCGCGTATTACAAATCATGCCCGCCATGGACGCCGGCGGCATGGAAACCTTTGTCATGAATGTCTACCGTGCCGTGGACCGCAGCCAGGTACAGTTTGACTTTTTGTACCACTATGATAAGCCCTGCTTTTATGATGCTGAAATTGAAGCCCTGGGCGGGCACATTACCAAGCTGACGGTGCGGCAGGACAATAATATCCCGAAATACCTGCATGACCTGCGCGCCTTTTTTACCGCGCACCCGGAATACAAGGTCATCCACGGGCATTACAGCGGCTTTGGCATGTTTTATAATGCCGTGGCCCGCCGCTGCGGGGTGCCGGTGCGGGCAGGCCACAGCCACAACACTGCCTATGAGCACAACCTGGTGGGCCAGCTGGACCGGCTGATGAGTTCCCGCTTTGACCACGACCTGACCCACCGCTTTGCCTGCAGCCAGCGCGCCGGGGAGATGCTGTACGGCAAACACCCGTTCACCGTGCTGCCCAACGGCATTATGACCGATGTGTTCGCCCTCCACGATCCCGCCGCCCGCGCCTTCCTGCGCGCTGAGCTTGGCGTGCAGGAAGGCGAAATTCTGTTTGGCCATGTGGGCCGTTTTTGTGAGCAGAAAAACCATGCCGGGCTGCTGCGCATTTTTGCCGGGGTCAGCCGCCGCATGCCCAACGCCCGGCTGGTGCTGATCGGCACCGGCGAGCTGGTTGATTCCACCCGTGCCCTTGCCCAGGAGCTTAACCTGAGCGACCGGGTAATTTTTGCCGGGGTGCGCAAGGATATGGCCGCGCTGTACCACGCCATGGATGTATTTTTGCTGCCCAGTTTGTTTGAGGGGCTGCCCGTTGTGCTGGTGGAAGCCCAGGCCGCCGGCCTGCCCTGCTTTGTGGCCGATACGGTGGACCCCGGCGCGGCGTTTGCCGGCAACATCCACTACCTGCCCTTGCAGAATGAAGCCGCCTGGGCTGATTCCATTGCCGCGGCGGACCTGACCCGTGACCCCAACGCCCAGGCCAAAGCCATTGCCGCCGGATTTGATGTACACACCAGCGCGGGCATCCTGCAAAAATTTTACCTGGAGCAGACGCAGAAATATACAAAGGAGGTGCAGCCATGAGTGAAACCGAGCCCCAGTTCAAAGGCCCTGCCATTGCCGTGGTGGTGCCGGTACATAACGGCGCTGCGTTTTTGCAGCAGTGTCTGGCATCCCTGGCTGCGCAGACCTTTGGCGATTTCGCCTGTTTTGTGGTGGATGACGGCTCCACCGATGAAAGCGCCGAGCTTGCCGCCGCGTGGGAAAGCCGGGACGCCCGGTTTGTTGTGATCCACCAGCGCCAGAGCGGTGTTGCCGCCGCCCGTGCTGCCGGGGTGCGCGCGGGGCTGAACCTGAACGCCCGGTGGTTTGCCTTTTGTGATGCGGACGACTGCTACCACAAGCAGTTTTTGGATGCGCTGTACCGCGCTGCCCAAACCACCCGCCGCCAGATTGCCTGCTGCCGGTATGACTGCTTTACCGAGGATATTCCTCCGGAAAGCCCGCCGCCCAGCCAGACCACGGTGTTTCAGCCGCCCGCCCATCTGGATGCCCTGCTGCATGACCACCGGGTGGACTTTGGGCTGTGGAACAAGCTGTACGCCCACGAGCTGATCACCGCCGAGATCATGGACAACGGCCTTGCCTACAACGAAGACCTTGTGGCCAACTGGCAGATTTTCAGCGCGGCAGACGGCTGTGCCTATGTGGATTTTGCAGGCTACCATTACCGGCAGCACGCGGCTTCGGCCAGCCACCGTGCCCTGCCGCCGGAAAGCATTGACCAGCAGCGCCAGGCCGCCGTGTTCATCCGCGAGCATGCCAGCCCGGCCATCCAGCAGAGCGCCAACGCCTTTTATTACGAAAAGCTGGTCTACCTTGCCAGCATGATTTTGCGGCGGGACGATGCCGCCGCCTACCGCGTGCAGATCAACGAGCTGGGGGTGGGCATCCGCGCCGGGCTGCAGGACCCTAACCTTGGCCGCAACCCGCGGCTGCCGCTTTCCATCCGCGCGGCGGCGTGGGCAACCATCAACTGCCCGGTGCTGTGGCGCAAAGTGTGCCGTACCATGTTAAAAGACCGGCGCTGACTCCGTTTGCACAGGATAAACACCATGCGTATTTTATTTATACTGGATAATGTGGAAAACCCAACCTCTGCCAATGTGCTGATGGCACAGCGTTTGGCAGGGGTGCTTTGTGCTGCCGGGCACACCGTACACCTGCTGGAACTATGGGACGGCCTGCATCCCCAGCCGGAGCTGCCCGGCTGCACCGTGCACTGCCTTGCCTTTGCGGACGAGCGCCTGATGAACGCCGCGCTGGAAAACGGCCGCAGTGGCGGTTCGCCCATTCCGGTGCGGCTGGCGCGGCTTTGCTGCCACCCCACGGCGGTGGCGGCGGCGTTCCGCCAGCTGGTGCTGCACGCCCCGCGCCGGGTGGTGGATACCCGCCGGGAGCTGGAAAAGCTGGATGCTGCGTTCCATTTTGAGGTGATCTGCGCTGTTTGTGCGCCCTACCGCGCCGCGTTTGCGCTGGAAACCGCGCAGGTGCAGGCCAAAAAGGCCATCTGGCAGCTGGACCCCTATGCTTCCAACCGGGATTATCAGGCCCCCGGCGGCTACCCGCGGGAGCTGGAGCTGCTGAACCATCTGGCCGCCGCCTTTATCACCCGGCAGGCCGTTGGGGATTACGCCCCCGGCGCCCCGCTGGCCGCGGCGGCGGAAAAAGTTCATGTGCTGGATTTCCCCAGTCTGGTGCCCCCGGCGGCAGTGCCGAACCATGCAGCAGACAGCAAAAAGCGCTGCGTGTTCTGCGGTTCTTTGTATCCCGGCCTGCGGGAGCCGGGCTTTGCGCTGGAACTTTTCCGCGCCCTGGGCCCGGCCAGCGGCTGGACCCTGACGATGGCAGGCGGCGGCTGGCAATACTTTGCCGCGGACGCTGCCCAGACCAAGGCTGTATTGGGCGAACAGTTTGAACAGCCCGGCCCCGTGCCCGCCGAAACCGCCCGCGCCATGCAGGCACAGGCCGATGTTCTTTTGAACCTTGGCAACGCGGTAGCCAACCAGCTGCCCAGCAAACTGTTTGACTACTTTGCTGCGGGCAAGCCAGTTTTGCACCTCTGCGTGATCGAAAACGACCCTGCCCTGCCCTATCTGGCCCGCTATCCGCTGGCGCTGGTGCTGCACCAAGGCCAGGCTGATGCTGCGGATATTCTGCACCGCTGGCTGGGTGAAGTGTGCGGTAAGCAGCTGCCCTTTGGGGAAGTGTGTGACCTCTTCCCTGAGCTGGTGCCGCAGGCGGTTGCGGCTGAATTTGTGAGGTGGCTAATGTGAAGGTACTCTGGCTTGTCAGCATCACCATCCCTGCTGCCGCGGATGCCTGCGGTTTGCAGGCAAAAGAGATCGGCGGGGGTTGGCTTTCCGGCGCGCTGGGCGGCATGACCGCCGCACCGGACGCCCCGGCCATTACCGTTGCCAGCGTGGATGCCCGCGCGGAAACTTTAACCGTTTGCAGCAAAAACGGCGTAAGTTTTGCACTGGTTCCCACCGGAAGTGTGGAAAACTTTTCTGCCCTGCTCAAAAAGATTGTCCCGGATCTTGTCCATATCTGGGGCACCGAGTACGCTGCCGCCCGCACCATACAGCAGGCGGCCCAGGCGGCGGGGATACCGGTGCTGGTGGGCATCCAGGGCGTGATGGTTGACTGTGCCCTGCACTTGAATGACGGCGTGCCAGCACGGCTGCTGCACTCCTGCGCGGCGCAGCATTTGATTGACCGCCATGTGCCGGGCGGGCTGCTGGACGTGAACCAGGCCCGTTTTGACACCCTTGCCCAGAGCGAAGCCGCCGTGCTGGCCAATGCCCGCCATGTGACCGGGCGCACCAGCTTTGACCGTTCCGCCGTTCAAAAGCTGGCCCCGCAGGCCAGTTATTACCCCTGTAACGAAACGCTGCGCCCGGAGTTTTACACCCCACCGGTGTGGCACCCCCGCACCTTTGGCGAAGCGCCGGTGCTGCTGCTCAGCCAGGGCAACTACCCGCTCAAAAACCTGCATACCGTGCTCAAAGCGCTGCCTGCCGTGCTGGCGCAGTACCCCGGCGCGGTGCTGCGGGTGGCGGGCTGGCCCCCGCTGGACAAAGGGCCGCTGCTGCGCCCGGTGATTGACTGGATGTTCCCCTACCAGACCTGGTGCAAACAGCTGATCCGCCGCCTGGGGCTGGCGGACCATGTGCAGTACACCGGCCCGCTGGATGCCGCCGCCATGCGGCAGGCTTACCTGGATGCCGATCTCTTCCTGTTGCCGTCTTACAGCGAGAACAGCCCCAACAGTCTGGGCGAAGCCATGCTGCTGGGCCTGCCCTGCGTGGCCAGCGCGGCAGGCGGCATCCCGGATATGCTGCAAAGCGGCGTGCAGGGGATGCTGTACGGTGCCGCCGGGGATGATGCCGCCCTGAGCGCGGCCATTTTACAGGTGCTTGCCCTGCCGGACCACGGCACGGCGCTGGGCACCGCTGCGCAGATCCGCGCCCGGGTGACCCATGACGCGGCCAAAAACACCGCACAAATGATTGAAATTTACCGCAAAGTCCTGCAAAGGGAGGGAACACTGTGAGCCTGCCCGCCATTGGGGTGGTGATCCCCTGCTATAAGGCCGAGCACACACTGCGCCAGACGGTTGAAAGCGTGCTGCAGGGTGCACCGGACAATTTGCAGCTGGTGCTGGTGGAGGACGGCAGCCCGGACGGCACCGGCGCGTTGTGTGATGCCCTTGCCGCCCAGGACCCCCGCGTTACCGCACTGCACCAGCCCAACGGCGGGGCATCCGCCGCGCGCAACGCGGGGTTGGATACACTGTGCCGCAGCGGTGCCGAGTGGGTGCTGTTTGTGGATGCGGACGATACCCTGCTGCCGGGGCTGTGGCAGGCGCTGCCCGCTGCATTTGATGCGCAGCCGGGCCTGATTTTGTACGGCATGGTGCGCGCCAGCGGCCCTGCCCCCAATCCGCTGGCCCCCGGCTGTTATGCCGGCCCCGCCGCGCTGGGGGATGCGCTGGACCCGCTGCTGTTTGAAAGCGGCTACCTCGCCGCCCCCTACCCCAAGCTGTTCCGGCTGGATGTGATCCGCCGGAACAAGCTGCGGTTTGACCCACGCTTAAAAATCAATGAAGATGTTTTGTTTAATCTTCAATATTTGCGGTTTTTGCTTTTTTTACAAAAAAACTCTGCCATTTATTGCCTTGCAGGTGTATACTATAATCAGAATGATATGCTTGCGGGCAGTCTGTCCCGCTCCCTGCGGGGGGATTTGCTGGACGCCGAGGCTGTGACCCGCCCCGTGCTGGAAGCATTCTTGACGGATGCCAAGCTGCCTGCACCAGAAATTGACCGCCTGGTGCAAATAAGCCGGGTGCGTGCCGCGTTAAATCAATATGGGCTGCTGACCGGCTGCCCCGGCCGCATGCCGTTTGCCCAGCGGCGGCAGCTGTTTGCCCGCATTTTGCAGGATGCTGATGCCCGCGCGGCCCTGCGCGCCCGCCTGACTGCGGACCCCAACCGCCTGCTGGCGCTGCCCTACCGGCTGGGGGTATTTTTGCACAGCGCCTGGCTATTGGCCGCTTATACCCAGCTGAAAAACCGCTTTTTATGAGAGGAACGTTTTGCATGCCGAACCCGACCATTTCCATTGTGACAACTGTATATGACGCCAAGGATTACATCCCCCGCACGGTGCGCAGCATTCTGGCCCAGAGCTTTACGGACTTTGAGCTGCTGCTGGTGGAGGATGGCAGCCCCAACGGCTGCGGCGAGCTGTGTGATGAGCTTGCCAAAACCGACCCGCGCATCCGGGTGTTCCACAAGGAAAACGGCGGCCCGGCCTCCGCTTTGAACGTTGGGCTGGACAATGCCCGCGGGGATTACATCGGCTTTGTGGATTCGGACGACCTGGTGGATCCGGATCTCTACGAAACACTTTTGAATGCCATCCGCGAAAATGATGTGCGTATTGCCTCCTGCAATGCCGACGCGGTGGACGAACAGGAAAAGCCCGTGCCGGGGGCCGGGGTCAACATCAACATTGCCGGGCGGCACATGGCCATGGAGCTGCTGCTGGATACCTTTAAAACCGGCGGCTTTTACGGGCTTCTGTGCTGGAACAAGCTGTTTGATATCCGCCTGTTCCGCGATAAAGGCGTGCATTTTGACGAAACCATGTTCTTTGGCGATGACGCCAGCGAGCTGCACCGCGTGTATGACGGCGAGTATGTTTACTGTGTGCCGCGCGTGCTGTACCACTACCGGCGGCGCGGCGGCCAGATGACCGAGGTGCTGTTTCCGCCGCGGCGGCTGGATGATTTGAAAATGTACTGGAACTGGCTGGGCTGGTTTGCCGCGCAGCCGGACAAAACCGAATATAAAGGTTATTATGAATGGGCCGTGGCATGGTACTGGAAGGTGTTTTACCTGTTCTGGTGCCAGGCCAGCGAGGCCGGAGCCATGGCAAAGCTGAAACCGGAATTTTTGAAGCACAAAAAGCATCTGGACAGCATTTTGCCGGACATCCTGCGCTGCCCGCATGTGCCCGGTGCCGAAAAAGCGCGCGCTGTGCTGTTCTGCGCCGCACCGGGGCTGACCTACACGCTGGCACACGCCCGCGGCAAGCTGCATGGCAGCAAAACGGACTGAGGAATGAGGGGGAAAAACAAGATGGAACATATTGCAGTTAGTGTGATCGTTCCCATTTACAACGCAGAGCCCTGGCTGGAAGAGTGCGTGCAGAGCATTCTGGACCAGGATTTCCCGGCCAGCTACGGCACGATCGAAGTGCTGCTGATCGATGACGGCGCAACGGATGGCAGCGGCGCTTTGTGTGACCGCCTTGCCAAGCGGGACAACCGCATTAAAGTGGTGCACCAGGAGAACCAGGGGCTTTCCGGCGCGCGCAACACCGGCATTGATATGGCCCGCGGCCGCTATTATGCCTTTATTGACAGCGACGATGTGGTGCGCCCGGCGTACCTGAAAAAGATGTACGAAGCCTGCGAAGCGCACGATGCCTACATGGCGATCTGCGCAGTGGAGGACGTACAGGAGAACGGCAAGCCCCTGCCGGAGCCGGTGTTCACTCCGCCCACGCAGGAAGGTGTGTTCCGCGGCAAGGATCTGCTGAATGATTTTTATGCCCCCAACGGCACTTATTACACCGTTGCATGGAACAAGCTTTACCGCGCCGAGGTGTGGAAGCTGCTGCATTACCCGGAGGGCCGTCTGCACGAGGATGATTTTGTGGCGCACCGGCTGTTCTGGCGGTGCGATAAAGTGGTGTGCCTGCCGGATGTTTTGTACAATTACCGCCTGCGTTCCGGCAGCATTATGCGCACCAGCCTGAAACCCGGCGCGTTTGACGCGGTGGACGGCCTGGCTGACCGGTACCGCTTTTATGTCGAGAACGGCGCGGACCGTTCGGTGATTGATTCGGCTTATGCTGCCTGTTGGCGGCGGTATCTTTTCCTGTGCGCCAAGGTACGCCAGAACCCGGAGCCGCAGCTGGTCAAGGCCATCAGCAAGGAGCAGTTTCTGATGCAGGGGCTGATCAGCTACCTGCCCAACTGCCGCCACATGAAGATGACCGAAAAGCTTTCCGCCGCCCGCTGGGCCATGATGCCCGCCGAAAGCCTTTGCCCGGCAAAGTGATTGTTTACGAGAGCTTTCCAGCCTTTTTTGAAAAAAAGGCTTCGGCGAAAAAACTTTAATATAATAGAATATAAGAATAAAAATAGGGATTGGATAATGTCATAGCGTTTTCCCAAGGATTGTATATGGGACAAACGGCCACGGGACGATGCAAGCATCGTCCCCTACAAATAATTTTTAGGTTTGCGATAACCATTTTGCGTTTCTCCCCGGTGCGATGAGGGCATCGCGCCCTACAGAATATTTTGCCGCTCATCACGCACTTTCAAACATTCCAAAGCCTAATATTTCCTGAGCGGCGCTGCGCGCCGCGGTCCACCACCATTATTCTTTATTCTTTTTTAATTATTCTTTACCTACCCCATTCCTAATTAAACTCCTAACTCCTCCCTCCTAACTCCTAACTAATTTTCCGTCCACACCAAACTTTCAAACCAACGAAAAAAGGGGTTGTCCATTTTGCCGCTGCGCTCGCCGAATACACCGCGCAAACCGCGCATTTTGCTGGTTCCGCCGCCGGAGCTGCCGGTTCCTGCTGTGCAGGGCGGCGCGGTGGAAACCCTTGTCACCCACCTGATCCGTGAAAATGAACGGGCGGGCAAGCTGGACCTGCTGTGCGCCAGCATCCCGGACCCGGAAGCCGCCGCCCAGGCACAAGGGCTGCAGCACACCAAAATGCTGTACGTTGCCAAGCCCCGCGGCGTGCGCCGGTATTACCCCATGGTGTTTCTGGAGCGCTGCTTTGGCGTTGCCGCCCCATATGACCCGTGGTATCAAAAGGTTCAGCTTTCCCTTGCACTGGAGCTGCCCACGCCGGACCTGATTGTGGCGGAGGGCGGCACCCTGACCCAGTGCAGCGCCATCAGCAAAATGTTCGGCAAGCGGCGTTGCCTGGCCCACCTGCACGGCCAGACCAGCTGCAGCCATGAGATGGACGCCATTTACGGCGGTATTCTGGCCCTGAGCGAGTTTATCCGCGATGATTACCTCAAAACCAGCGAGCTGGACCGCAAGCATGCCTACATCCTGCACAACTGCATTGATACCGCCCGCTTTGTGCCCGGCCCGGCGGATGCTGCGCTGCGGGCTTCCCTCGGCTTTGCGCCGGAAGATTTTGTTGTACTGTTCTGCGGCCGCCTGGAGCCGGATAAGGGCATCCACAAGCTGTTGGAAGCGATGGAGAATATCCATGACCCGCGCATCAAGCTGCTGATTGTGGGCAGCCCGTTTTTTGGCCGTACCCAGCAAAGCCCGTTTTTGCGCAAGTTGGAACAGCAGGCCGAGACCCTTGGCGACCGGGTGCGCTTTACTGGCTATGTGCCCAATGATTCGATGCCGGAATATTACCGCCTGGCGGACCTTGTCTGCGTGCCCACCTTGGTGGAGGAAGCCGCCGGGCTTGTGGCGGTGGAAGCCATGGGCTGCGGCCGACCGGTGCTTGCCACCCGCAGCGGCGGTATGCCGGAATATCTGGACGGCAGCCAGGCCGTGCTGGTGGACCGTGACGGCAATGTAGCCGGGCAGCTGAGCTTTGCCATCCGCATGCTGTACGAACACCCGGATCTGCGCGCCCAGATGAGCACCGCCGGTGCAAAGACGGCACAGCGCTATTCTTCTGCACGCTTTTATGATGATTTTGTACGCATTGTGTACGATTTTGGAGGTCACCTATGGAACAGCCCGTCATCTGTGTGATCGTTCCGGTATACAAGGCGGAAGCCACCCTGCCCCGCTGCATCGAAAGTGTGCTGACCCAGCAGCTGCCGGGCGGGCTGCGGCTGATCTTGGTGGACGATCAAAGTCCAGACCGCAGCGGCGAAATTTGTGACGCTTACGCAGCAAAGGATCCCCGTGTGATGGTACTGCACCGCAGGGAACGCGGGGTTTCCGGCGCGCGCAATGCCGGGCTACGGGCCGCCACCGGCGAGTATATTGTCTTTTTGGACAGTGACGATGCCCTGCGCCCCGGCGCTTTGGCCGCCGCCCTTGCGGCACAGGCCGCTGCCCCCAACGCTTTTGTGCTCTGGCACTACACCATGCAGCCGGACGATACCACCCCTGTAACCACAGTAGCCCACCCGGCCCAACAGAGCGACCTGGCCCGCCTGCACCTGGACTGCCTGATCGCCATGCCGTGGAACAAGCTTTACCGGCGCACATACGCCCGGCAGCTTGCCTTTGACCAGGCTTATACCCTTGGCGAAGATTTGCAGTTTGTGCTGGATTATCTGGCTCTGCTGGGGCGCTGCCAGCCGGATTTCAGCTACCTTGTGCTGGAAAGCGCCCTGACCTTTTACGATTGCAGCCGCACCGGCACCCTTTCCACCAAGTACCACGCCAATTACTGCGAAATTTGGCCCAAGCATTTTGCCAAGCTGAACGCCGCCTGCACCGTTGCTGCCTGCCCGCCGCAGGATATGCTGCCGCTGCACCGCGCGGAATTGCAGGTTTTGGCGGAGGGTGCCGCGGACATTTTGCGGCGGGACCCCGACGCCATGCCCGCACGCCGCGCCAAAGCCCGCACCGCGCTGCAAAGTCCATGGCTGAAAAGCCTGCTGGATACAATGCGCCATGAGCACTGTTACAGCCCCTATTACCTGCCCTGCCGCTGGAACAGCTTATGTCTGCTATGGATGTTGTCCGAAGCTGCGCGCACGCAGAGCCCCCTGTTCGGCAAGCTGGACTGGGCGGGGTATTATTTGCTGCTGGGCCGCATGAAGCGCGGCTGAACCGCAGCCTGCTTTCTCTCTGGTATTACAGTACATTTCCCCCAGGCAGCGCCGCTGGCTTGCCTGGGGTTTTGTTTTTGCATCGTCAGGTTTTTGGGGTTGTAGATTGTATTCACCTGCTTAACATGGTATAATAGGACAGAATTATCTCTTTGTACTATTTTTAACACATTTGGGAGAATTATTTAATCGTCAACCACTGCAGCGGCACTGCTTTTATGTGTTTGGCCGCTAAATCTGTTTTGGAGTGTTTTAGATGATGTTTTTATCGCGTGCAGAGTCCTCTTATCTGCACCAGCACCTAAGCGTTGTGCGCCATGTCACCCTGGACCCGGAGGGCCCCGGTGTGCTGCGCATTCACCTGCTTCCTTGCAAAAAAGCACGGCGCAATGTGCCGTTTGTTGCACTTTTGAACGGGCAGGATATTTTGCCGCTCAGCGTTTCCTGGGCCATTCTGCTGGCAGGGCTGATGGACGCCCTGCAGCCTTTTGAGGGCAAGGAGATCACCGAGGACCAGTGGGCCGGCATTGCCGCCCAGGCTGTGGAAACCGCCGCTGCTGTTTACCCGAAAACGGCTCCCGACCAGATCCGCGCGGATTTGAATGCCATGCTGACCTCCTTCCGCGCGCTGACCGCCGGGCAGGAACCGCCCGTGCATGTGCAGCCGATGGACCTGGGCGCTTACGCCCGCTATATGGCAGCCCCCCACCGTATGGACCTGATGGTAAGCTCCATGGAAAAGGACGGTGCCTGGCACTGCAACCAGAAATGCCTGCACTGTTACGCCGCCAACCAGCCCCTTGGCGCGGTGAAAGAGCTGGATACCGACCAATGGCTGGCTGTTATCCAAAAATGCCGCGCGGCGGGCATTCCGCAGCTGACCTTTACCGGCGGCGAACCCACCATGCGCAATGACCTGGTCAGCCTGGTGCATGCCGCACAGTGGTTTGTTACCCGGCTGAACACCAACGGCCGCATGCTAACCAGCGCCCTTTGCCGGGAACTGGCGGACGCCAGCCTGGACAGCGTGCAGGTCACCCTATATTCGGCGGATGAAGCGATCCATAACACGCTGGTGGGTGCCCCCGGCTATGCGGACACCATCAGCGGCATCCGCAATGCGGTGGAGGCGGGGCTGAATGTCAGCATCAACACCCCGCTGTGCAGCCTGAACCAGGATTACACCGCAACGCTGGCGCTGGCCAACTCTCTTGGCGTGCGCTATGCCACCTGCAGCGGGCTAATTCCCACCGGCGGGGCCGAAACCGACCCCAGCAAGGCCACCCGCTTAACGCCGGAAGCACTGACCGCCGTGCTGCGCCCCGCGATGGCCTATGCTGAACAAAACCACATGGAGATCAACTTTACCAGCCCCGGCTGGCTGCCGGATGCGGTACTGTTGGACCTTGGCTTTACCCAGGTGCCCAGCTGCGGGGCCTGCCTTTCCAACATGGCCGTTGCGCCGGACGGCACCGTTCTGCCCTGCCAGAGCTGGCTGCGGGAGGGCGCTGGCCTGGGCAACATCCTGCATGACCCCTGGCACAAGATCTGGAATGCCCCCGCCTGCCGCCGTGTGCGGGAAGAAAGTGCGAAAATGGAACACATCTGCCAGCTTGGCACAACCGTTCCCGCACAGGGAGGTTTGTGATGAAACAATCCGTTTTACGCTTTGCCGCGCAGCTGTGGGCTATGCTGGCCGTTCTGCTGCTGTTTGTTGCCGCCGCCCTGCCCGCCCATGCGGATGACGGCGACATGGATGAGATCACCCACTATACCGTAACAGTGGACACCCGCGCCGATGGCTCCGCCGATATCACCTATGAGCTGGACTGGAACGTGATCGGCGGCAGCCTGGATGAACCGCTGACCTGGGTGCGCATCGGCCTGCCCAACAGCCACAACGACAGCCTGGTCAACCTGACGCCGGATACAGTTCTTAACGTAAGTTCCGTGGATGACGGCGGTTCCTTTGCCAAAGTTGATTTTATCAACGCCTACTTCCCGCCGGATATTGCCGCCACCATCGGCGCACAGAGCAGCGTACACTTTGCGTTCCAGGTACACCAGTCCCATCTGTTTTTGCTGAACGAGGACGGCAACGCCGACTACAGCTTTACCCCCGGCTGGTTCGATGATTTGTGTGTGGATGAGCTGACCATCCGCTGGGTGGCGCTGGACGGTATCCAGGCCGATAACGACAGCCAGGACGGCAACTATCTTGTGTGGAACTTTGGCCCGCTGGACCATGGCGAAAGCGCCACGGTGCATGTCAGCGTTCCCGCCCATACAGCACAAAACTACTCCCCCGATGCTGCCGCAACGGACAGCGAAATGTATTATGACGACAGTGACCAGGTACTGGTTTTCTTCTTCGTTCTCCTTCTGGTCATTATCGTGATTGCACTGATCACGGTTTCCGTTTCCCGCACAAACGGGATCTGGAACGGTGGTTTTGGCGAGGATGACCCCGACGACTGGTACTGGTATTCCAACGGGCACACCCATATCCATGTTGCCCGTAATCTGCCCCCGCCAGAAGGCTACCATCGCGTTCCCCCACCCGCAAACTTCAAGGCCGGGGGCGGAAAGACCCGCGGCGGTGGTGCCGGGCGGCGCAGCGGCGGTTCGGATCACTCCAACCATTCCAGCTGCGCGTGTGCGTGTGCCTGTGTTTCCAGCTGTGCATGCGCCTGCGCGTGTGCGGGCGGCGGCCGCGCCGGGTGCAGTACCAAAAACTTTTATAAAATTACCGTGAAAAAAGCCGACTGATATAACGGAGGGCAAAGCCATGAGCCTGGAAGATCAATACGATGCCTGGGTGCGAAGTGTGACCGGTACAGGCCGCCACAGCGCTACCAAACAGGACCGCGATGCCGCGCAAAACAGCCTGAACGCCATGCAGGCCCAGCTGGACGCTTTGGCCGAAAGCCAAAAGCGCCAGAAATCTGCCGCGGACGCCCTGAACGCCGTACAGCGCGCCGGCGCCGCCACCGCGGACAGTGTGCGCCGCATGAGCAGCGAGCTGACCCAAAGCCTGCGCCAGGACGGCCTGCTGGGCGGCAAAACCGCACAGCCTGCCCCCGCAGCAGAACCGGTAAAAGCCGGCCCGGAAAACTTTAATGGCCTGGCCGACCGGGTGCGCCAGCAGGTGCTGGGGCAGGATGCCTTTGTGGGGCAGGTGGTCAAGGCGTTCCGCCGCCCCTTTGTGATGGGCACCGCCGATACCGCCCATGCCCGCGGCAGCATGCTGCTGTGCGGCCCCACCGGTACCGGGCGGCACTATGCCCTGACCTGCATTGTGGACGAGATGGCAGGCCGCGGACTTTTGCACAGCGCCCTGATTGAAACGATGGATCTGGCCCTGTACCCCGGCCCCGCACAGGAAAAGCTGTTTTTGCAGGACCTGTATGCCGCCTTGCAGTCTGACGCCGAGGTTCTGGCCTTTGACCATTACGAAAGCTGTGCATCCAATTACCTGAACATGCTGGCAACACTGGCCATTGACGGTACTCTGCCGCTGACCAGCCGCTATGTATTGCAGCGCGGCATTCTGGTGGATGTGGGCACCGCCCTGGCCCCCGGCGCGATCGGCGAATTGCAGGCTGCCGGCAAGTATTTTGTATTTTTCTCCAACCGGGACGAAACCGCCCTGGCGGACAAGTTCGGTGCGCGGTTCGTGGACGCGCTGGAGGGGGACATCTGCCGCACCCAGGCGTTCACCCCCGAAAGCCTGGCCGCCATTGCCGCGCGGGAGCTGAACCACCTGGCCCAGCGGGTCAAGGCGCAGTGCGGCCTTGTGCTTGCCATGGGCAGCGATGTGCGGGACCTGGTTGCCGCGCAGTACGGCAAAACCAGCGGCATGACCGCCATGCGCGATTATGTCGACAGCATCTACCGCGCCTTTGCAGAGTACGTTCTGGATGCGGACGACATTCCTACCGCCGGAACGCCCGCCAAATTGACGGTGGACGGCAGCCGCCTGATGGCCGCCATTGGCAGCGGTGAACCGTTTGACCTGCTGGCCCTGCTGCCCCGTCAGTACCGCGGCGATGTGGATGCCGTGGAAGCGGAGCTAGATGCCATTGTGGGCCTTGACGAAGTAAAGGATTTTGTGCGCGGCATTGCCCAGAACGTGCAGGCCCAGCAAAAGCGCAAGGCCCAGGGCCTGAAAGTTGCCGATGTGAACATGCACATGATTTTTACCGGCAACCCCGGCACCGGCAAAACCACGATTGCCCGCATTCTGGCCAAGTATCTGAAAGCCATCGGCGCACTGCGCGGCGGCCAGCTGGTGGAAGTGACCCGTGCCGACCTGGTGGGCCGCTATGTCGGCCACACGGCCCCGCTGACCAACCAGGTGATCCAGAGCGCTTTGGGCGGCGTGCTGTTCATTGATGAAGCATACAGCCTGTACCGCGGCGGCGAGGACAGCTTTGGGCTGGAAGCTATTGACACCCTGGTAAAGGGTATTGAGGACCACCGCGATGACCTGGTGGTGATCTTGGCCGGGTACAGCAAGGAGATGGCGCTGTTCCTGACGGCGAACTCCGGCCTGGCCAGCCGCTTCCCGAACCAGATTGAATTCCCGGATTACACAGGCGCTGAGCTTTTGGCGATCACCCAGAGCATTGCCAAAAGCAAGGGGTACCGCCTGGACGATGCCTGTGCGATGCCGTTGGTGACATTCTTCGACCGCCGCCAGTCAGAGAACGCCGCCGAAAATGGCAACGGACGCATGGCCCGTAACACGCTGGAAAAAGCCATCCTGAACCAGTCCAAGCGCCTGGTCGCGGATGCTGATGCCGCGCTGGACCTGCTGCTGCCGGGGGATTTCGAACTGGAGTGATTCCTTACGGGAGTTTTCCGGCCTTTTTGAAAAAGGCCTTGGCGAAAGACTTTAATGGGTATCGCATAAATCACATAAGCTAAGGTGTATCTGAAAACAAAGAAAATAACGGATATTTCGCAAAATCCCGCTGTGTTTGTAGAAATAGACTAAATTTTCGACTTTTCAGATACCCCCTAAGAAATAGGCATGCGGATTCTCGGTAGATACGAGGGTCCGCATGCCTTTGGTTTTGCGGGGGATCGGTTTGGAGTCTGGGATTTTGGTGCAAAAGTTCGCAGTGCGGCAGGGTTCCGCGGGACGATGCAAGCATCGTCCCCTACAAATGTTTTTAGGGCAATACCGCATAATTCTAAGTGCCGATACGGCGAGCGAGGTGCGGCAG
>ERZ1673744.1958-NODE-1958-length-16678-cov-6.009385_pt1 | contig 16678 bp, 12 predicted proteins | sample MGYA00580207_ERZ1673744 | MGnify/ENA primary metagenome ERZ1673744 (study PRJEB41218, sample SAMN15661751) | gut metagenome | host: Homo sapiens | place: Canada: London | collected 2015-08-20/2019-03-30 | study: EMG produced TPA metagenomics assembly of... | reverse complement strand
GATGCATCCAGTGAGAAGTCCTCCAAATTCAAACATTAATTAATTGATTTTTATTGATAAACAACGATTCATTAGATATTCAGTGATGAGAAGTTAAACAGGCTTGCAGGAAGTTCTACTTTTTATGCCTGAATCTGCCGAAATCCGAAAACATGATCTTTCTGTACCAGCAGAACATGCGCAGTCCCACGATGAAGAAGGTCGAGGCGAAGAGCGAGATGAATTCCGGGCACTCGAGGATGCGCATGCCGACATAGAGCCAGGCGCCGACAAAGGCGGCAAAGGCATAAGGCTGGCGGTCCAACATCACCATCGGAAGGCGGTTGAGGAAGACGTCGCGCATGAGTCCCCCGCAGACGCCGAGAAGCACGGACGGGAGGTAGGGAAGCCCGCAGGTGATGGAAAGCGACGTGCCGCCCGCTGCAAAGAACCCGAGCCCGATCGCGTCCGACCAGATGAAGAGCTCGCGCAGAACCTTTGCCTGAAAGCGCCTGATGATGGCGGGCGCAAACATCGTCATGATGAGCGTCACCCAGACGTACTCCGGGTGAGCGATCCAGTACATGGGCCGGTTGTCGATGATGAGGTCGCGGATGATACCGCCGCCGAAGGCGGTGGTGAAAGCCATGACGAAAACGCCGACCGGATCGACTTTTTTGTTTTCAGCAGCCAGAATCCCGGCAAGCGCAAAGGCGACGATGCCGAGAAAATCCGTGAATTCAAGAAGCCCGGACTGCATATGTTTCTCCCAAAAGGCTTTGGGGCTGCGCGGAATGCGCAGTAAGGCTTTTCTCCATTATCGCCCGGGAGGCGGCCCCGTTTACCGGAAACCGCCTCCCTTTTTTCAAATTTAGAGCGCTGAGTTCGCGCTCAAAGGGCTCTGCGCTTCAGCATGATGAGCTTCCAGGCTGCCGGAATCACGAAGAGCGAAAGAAGCGGCGCCGTAATCATGCCGCCCACCATCGGGACGGCAATGCGGCTCATCACCTCGGATCCGGCGCCCGTCGAAAGAAGAATCGGAATCAGGCCCGCCAGAATGACGGCAACCGTCATCGACTTCGGCCGCACGCGAAGCGCCGCCCCGTGCTCGATCGCTTGGTCGAGCGCTTCGACGCTGAAGGTCTTCGGATTCCCGAGCGAAGGATCGGCCGCCACGGCGTGCCTCAGGTAGACGAGCATGACGACGCCGAATTCCGCCGCAAGACCGGCGAGGGCAATGAAGCCCGCGCCGACAGCAACAGAGAAGCTGTCGCCCATGAGGTAGAGGAGCCAGAGCCCGCCCACCGTCGCAACGGGGAGCGTCGTGAGGATGAGCAGCGCCTCGGAAAGCCTTCTGAAGCAGACGTAGAGCAGTACGAAGATGATAAGCACCGTCATGGGGGCCGCCACGAGGAGCCGCGACTTCGCGTGCTCCATCATTTCATACTGGCCCGTAAAGGCAACGGTGACGCCCGCCGGGAGCTTCACGCTTTTCGCGATTTCCATCCGGAGGTCGTCGACGACCGAAGCCATGTCGCGCCCGCGCGCGTCGACATAGATCCAGGCTGCGGGCCGGCCGCCTTCGCTCTTAAGCATCGAGGGGCCCGAGGTCACCTTTATTTCAGCCAAGTCGCCCAGCGTAATTCTCTGCCCCGACGGCGTAATGACGGGAAGAAGCCTCAGCGCCTCCGGCGTCCCTCTTTCCGCCTGGAGGTAGCGGATCGAAATCGGATAGCGCGCGACGCCGTCCACGAGGTCGCCCGCCATGGCTCCCCCGACGGCCGAAGAGATGTAGTCCTGAACATCCCCGATCGTCATGCCGTAGCGGGCTGCCCGGTAGCGGTCAATGTCGATGTCGACGTAGCGCCCGCCCTCGAGCCTTTCAGCAAGGGCCGACTGAACGCCCGGCACCTTTCTCGCCGCTTCCTCGACCGCTTTTGCCGCACCGTCAATGACCGCGAGGCTTGGTCCCTGAATGCGGATCCCGATCGGCGACTTGACGCCCGTGGAAACCATGTCGATGCGCGCGCGGATGGGCGGCACCCAGAGGGATGCAAGACCTGGCAATTTCACCCTCTGATCGAGCTCATCGATGATTTTTTCCATCGTCATGCCCGTACGCCACTCGCTCTCTGGCTTGAGGTGAATCGTGGTTTCGAGCATTTCGAGCGGCGCCGAGTCCGTTGCCGTGTCGGCCCGCCCCGCTTTGCCGAAAACTGAGTCCACCTCGGGGACCGACTTGATGAGGCGGTCCGTCGTCTGAAGGATTGCCGCCGCTTCGCCCGCTGAAACGCCGGGCAACGTCGTCGGCATGTAGAGAATGTCCCCTTCGGCAATCTGCGGAAGATATTCCGCGCCGATTCTTTCGAGCGGATAGAGCGCCGTAAAAAGAAGGAGCACCGCAGCGCAGATCGTCGTCTTCGGGAACCGGAGCGCTCCCGCAAGGAGCGGTCGGTACCCCGCAATCAGGGCCCGATTGATGGGGTTCTTCTCTTCGGGCGGAATGCGGCCGCGAATCCAGTAGCCCATGAGCACCGGAACCAGCGTGATCGAAAGGAGCGCTGCGCCCGCCATCGACCAGGTCTTCGTCCAGGCGAGCGGACCGAAAAGCCGTCCCTCCTGGCCTTCAAGCGTAAAGATCGGAATGAAGCTCAGCGTGATGATGAGAAGCGAAAGGAAGATGGCCGGCCCGACTTCGGTAGCGGCTGAGGTGATGAGCGCCCAGCGGGGCTCGCCCTCGAGCTTCTCGCCCGGATGGTCCTTTTCCCAATCCTCGATCTTCTTGTGCGCCGACTCGATCATGACGATCGCGCCGTCGACCATCGCGCCCACGGCAATCGCGATGCCGCCCAAGGACATGAGCGTCGCCTCGATCCCCTGGAAATGAATGGCGATGAAGGCAAAGCAGAGCCCGAGCGGAAGCGTGATGATGGCGACGAGCGCGGACCTGAAGTGCCAGAGGAAGATGCCGCAGACGAGCGCGACGACGATCGCCTCTTCAATAAGCTTCGAGGTGAGGTTGTGAATGACGCGGTCGATGAGGTCGCTCCGGTCGTAGACGGGCACAATCTCAACGCCTTCGGGGAGCCCGGGCTTGATTTCCTCGAGCCGCTCCCGCACGGCGGAAATGACTTCCTTCGCGTTCGCGCCTTTGCGAATGATGACGACGCCGCCCGCGACCTCGCCTTCGCCGTTCAATTCCGCTATGCCGCGTCGCATTTCAGGCCCCGTGCGGACCTGGGCCACATCGGATAGAAGTGTCGGCACGCCCGAGGCATTCGCCTTCAGGACGATGTGCCGGAAGTCGTCGAGCGTCCTTAAGTACCCGCGGGCGCGCACCATGACTTCGGAGCCCGCAAGCTCCACCGAACCTCCTCCCATTTCGGAATTGGAGCGCGAGAGCGCCGTTTTGATGTCGCCGATCGTGACCCCGTACTGCTCGAGCTTCACGGGATCGGGAAGAATCTGAAATTCCTTCACCGCCCCGCCGACGCTCGCCACTTCGGCCACACCCGGAATCGTCTTGAGGTCGTAGCGAAGCACCCAGTCCTCGAGCGCCCTCAGGGACTCGAGATCATGCTTTCCGGTACGGTCGACGAGCGCATATTCATACACCCAGCCGACGCCTGTGGCATCAGGCCCGAGCTCCGGCGAAACGCCCTGAGGAAGCGACCCCGTGAGGCCCGAGAGCGACTCGAGCACGCGCGAGCGCGCCCAGTAGAGGTCGGTGCCGTCCTCAAAGATCACGTAGACGAAGGACGTCCCGAAGGAAGAGAACCCGCGCACGGACGCGGCTCCCGGCACCGAGAGCATGGCCGTTGAAATCGGATAGGTAACCTGATTTTCAACGATCTCAGGGGCCTGCCCGGCATAGTCCGTCTTGATGATCACCTGAACGTCCGAGAGGTCAGGGAGCGCATCGACGGGCGTGCGCATGATCGTGAGTGCGCCCCAGAAGGCAAGGAGAAGCGCAAAGAAGAGGACGAGAAAGCGGTTTTTTACCGATGCCTTAATGAGCGCGATCATTTCCCGCTCTCCATGGTCATCCCGGCGGGAGCAGCTTCAGACGGAGACTTGAGGCGCTCGAGCGCCCCGGAAATCGATGCTTCCGAATCAATGAGATAGATGGAGGAAAGCACAATTTCGTCGCCGGCATTCACCCCAGAGACGGCGGCCGTGCTCCCCGAAGCATCCTTGACGGCAACCGGCGTCGGATAGAAGCGCCCGTCGCGCTTCACGATCACCCGCGTCAGGCGGCCGTCGTCAATCACGGCTTCGCGCGGAATGAGAACGCCTTTTTCACCCGGCGCGTCAATATGAAGGACGGCCGTCATGCCGGGGCGCAGCGTCCCGCCGGGGTTCGCAACCTGAATGCGGAGCCTGAGCGTCCTCGTCGCCGCGTCCGCTCCGGGGAGAAGCGCCTCGGAGAGCACCTTCCAGGATTCGCCGGGGAAGGCGTCCGACGTGAGGCTGAATTTTGTTCCTTCCTTAGCGACGTCCCGCGCATAGGCTTCCGGAATGGAGGCAACGACCCAGACGGGGTCGATGCCCTCAATTTCCGCAACCGTCTGAGAGGCATTCACGTTCATGCCGGCACGCATGGAAATCGCCGTCACGACGCCGCTGATCGGCGCCTCAATCGTGAAGACGGTCTTCACGCGGCGCGTGCGGATGAGATCGTCGATGTCCTTCTGCGGCATGCCGAGGAGCTTCAGGCGCCTCAGCGTCCCTTCGATCGCCCCCTGAGGCGCCTTTGTCTCGCGCTGAACGAGGTATTCCGTCTGCGCTTCGGTCCACTCCGGGATCGTGAGCTTTGCGAGAACTTCACCCGCCTTCACGGGGTCCCCCACGGCAAGAGGCGACACCGATTCGACGAAGCCTCCGGAGCGCGCCTGAACCACGGCATAGTCGTGTTCGTTCAGGACCACTTCCGCGGCGAGCCTCGCCTCTTTCCGGAGTTCTCCCTCTTCTGCCCGCATCGTCCGGAGTCCGAGCGACTGCTCAACGGCCGGCGATACGGACACGGACGGCGCATCGCCCGCAGCCGTTTCTTCTCCTTCATCGGCATATTTCGGCACCAAGTCCATGTCCATGAAGGGCGAGGGGCCGGGCTTCGGGAAGTGCGCATCGGGCTTCATCGGGTCGTACCAGTAAAGCACGGGGCGCCCGTCCGCATCGGGCTCGGCGAGCTTCACGCCCTCCGGCGCCTTTTTCCCGGAGGGGGCAGAAAGCGGCGCTTCCGTTTGCTCGGTCCCGGCGCTCTCATGCTTCATGTAGAGCATCACGCCGGCGCCGCCCAGGGCGAGACCGGCAATGAGCGCGAGAACAACGGGGAGAATGCGGAATTTCTGCGGGGCTTCAGACATGGCGGCCTTCTATTTTCTCTATGGACGACCGGAGCGGAGGAACGCAGCTCCGGGATGAAGACGGCGCTTTTAGTGCGAGAGCGTCTGAAGAACGGAAAGCGTTCCTTCCTGAACGAAGGTGAAGTTCACCTTGTCGCCCGCCTTGACGCCGTCGACCATCTTTGGATCGCGGAAGGTAAAGCGCATCGTCATCGCGGGCCACTTGAGTTCCGGAATCGGTTCATGGCTGATCGTCACCTTCCCCGATTTCATGTCGACCGACTTCACGACGCCCTTTGCAGCCACGGCGTGCTGAGCCGTTTGAGTGCTTTCGCCCTGCGTCATGGCCATATGACCGGAATGATCCATGCCGTTCATGCTGCCGCCTGCGGCATAAACGGAAGCGGAAAGAACTGCCAGAACACCAAGGGTAAACATGCGATTCATTTTGAAAATCTCCTTTTTCCAAGAGCGAACCACCGATATGGGTATAAACACCCATAGTGTATACCCTTAAATGTACGATGTCGAATTGAATGCTTTCGAGCAGAGAACCCGAAATACTGTTTTCAAACACCGTTTCAACGTGCAATTTTCAGAGGGATCTCAAGTGAATCCATTGAAATACATGGATAAGCATCAGAATAAAACGGATAAACGCAATATTTTCCAGTGAATTCGTTCTGAATCCAATCGGCTAAGCGGAAACGCCTAGGATCGGCGCTTTCCCGCTCGAATCAGGGTGTTAGGATTTTTCCTGCCCGGAAGCCCGAAGGCTTTCCGGGGAACAAGTTTCTTTCGGAGCTTCAGGCTTCACTAGCGATGCCGGGAGCTCAGCAAAAAGTGGATGAAAAATAAAATGGAACCCAAAAAAGACATCGACTGGTCGAAGCTCGGCTTCGGCTACACCGCCACTGAATATCGCTGGCAGGCTACCTGGGAAAACGGCAGCTGGACCGAAGACGGCCTCGTTGAGGATCCGAAGCTTCACCTTTACGAATCCGCCTGCGTTTTCCAGTACTCCCAGAGCTGCTTTGAAGGCCTGAAGGCCTACCGCACGAAGGAAGGCAAGATCGTTACCTTCCGTCCGGACATGAATGCCGAGCGCATGTACAACTCCGCCCAGCGCCTTGAGATGCCGCCCCTTCCGAAGGAGCTCTTCCTCAAGTCGATCGACGAAGTCGTCCGCGCCAATGCCCAGTGGGTTCCGCCCTACGGCACCGGCTGCTCGCTCTACATCCGTCCCTTCATGATCGGCTCGGGCCCGCAGATCGGCGTTGCTCCGGCTCCCTCCTACCTCTACCGCGTCTTCGTGATGCCGGTGGGCGCATACTTCAAGGGCGCCGTTAAGCCCCTGAAGCTCTGCGTTTCCGACTTCGACCGCGCGGCTCCGCACGGCACGGGCGACATCAAGGCCGGCCTCAACTACGCGATGTCCCTCCATCCGACGATGGAAGCTCACCGCAACGGCTACGCCGAGAACCTCTACCTCGATCCGCAGACCCGCACCTACGTTGAGGAAACCGGCGGCGCCAACATCCTCTTCGTTGATCAGGACAACACGCTCGTCGTTCCGAAGTCGAACTCGATTCTTCCGTCGATCACCCGCCGCTCCCTCGTCTACGTCGGCGAACACTACCTCGGCCTCAAGGTTGTCGAACGCCAGGTTCGCTTCGACGAGATCAAGAACTTCAAGGAATGCTGCCTCTGCGGCACGGCCGCGGTGCTCGCCCCGGTGGGCCTCATCCACACCCACGAAGGCGACATCATGATTCCGTCCGGCATGGACAAGATGGGCGAAGTGTGCACGAAGCTGCGCACGACCCTCACGGGCATCCAGGACGGCGCCATTGAAGCTCCGAAGGGCTGGATCCGCGAAATCTGCTGATAGCTTGACTTCAAGCTGACAGCTCATTTGCAGACAGGCTCCTTCGGGGGCCTGTTTTTTGCTTTAAAGTATTGATTTCCCTGCTCGTTTGCAGGGGTGTTTCACTAGATTATTAGGTATCGTCCTGATATTTCTAGTTTCCCCGCGAAAGCGGGGTGTTCGGGAACGCCGGTCTTCGGGCCGGCGTTTCTTTTTCTCTTCTGAGCCGGGCAGAGTACGGGGCGCGGCGGCCCGCGTTGCTTCCTTCAGTAAAACTCTGAATGCTTTTCTCTCAGCTCATTGAGCGTTTCGCGCTCGCGCTCCGCCATCCATTCCACAAAGACCTGCACGCGGCGCCGCTCCCAGGCTTCTTCTGAGGCAAAGACATAGCAGTCGAGCGGCTCTCTCTGCCAGCCGGGGAGCACCTGAATGAGAAGCTTCGACTTGAGGAGCAACGCGCAGTGGTAGAGCGGCAGATCCGGCACGATTCCGCCGCCCATGGCTGCGGCCCGCTGTGCGGACATGAGGTTGTGCACCACCATCCGCTGCTTCCAGTGGAGCTTTTCCTCCCGGTCTCCTCGCCGCAGGGACGTGGTTGAATTTCTCGTTGGACTGTTGACGAGAATCCCGGTATGAAGGCGCAGATCCTTCGGCTCGAGCGGCATCCCGTGACGGCGGACGTAGAGGGGCGAGGCGCATGCGATGAAGGGCATGACGCCGCAATGGCGCCTCACCACATTCGCCGGAATCTTCTCGGGACCGTAGCCCACGATCACATCAATCGCCTCGCCCTCGGGCGACGTGAAGCCAGCGGGAATGGGCGCCGAAAGTTCATAGAGCTCGAGCTGAATTTCCGGATACGTCATCTGAAATTCGACGAGCTTAGGAATGATTTCATTCGGTCCGATGCCGGCGTGCGACGCCACGCGGATGACGCCCGCCAACCGGTCGCGGTCGCCTTTGAGCTCGGCAACAAAGGCATCCTGGGCTGAAAGAATCGGAGCAACCTTCGCGTAAGCCCGGCGCCCGAGCTCCGTGAGGGCCGCTGGGCGCGAACCACGGGAGAAAAGCGGCGACCCGATTTCCGTCTCGAGCGCCTTCAGCGTCCGGCTTACGGTGCTCGGCTCCACGCCGAACTTGTCGCAGGCGGCGTTGATGCCGCCCGCAGACACGATTTCACAGAAAACCTTCCACGCATCGAGATCGTTGAGACGACTCACCTTGCACCTCCGGCAGCAGCTTGGGACTTTCCCTCAAGTATTGCATGCCGCGCAATATTTAAGTGCGCTTCATTGCTTATTGATTTCCCGATAAGCAGGGTTTCAGGGATCTTTCTTCAGCTTTTCCACCGCTTTAATTGCGCTTTACGCAATATTTATATATCACTCATTGCATTCACAACAACGACGGAATTTTCGAGAATTGGTGCCGGACCCAACCAAAGACCACTTTCCCGGTCCCGCACTCAACCCCTCAAGGAGATTCCCAATCATGACCTGGCTTATCTGGCTCGCGCTTGCCGTGATCGTTTTCACGGTCTGGGCGCTCGTCAAGCGCCTTGAAACGAGGCTTGTCCTCATTATTGCCGGTCTCGTGCTCTGCTTTGCCGCCGGCGAACCGATGAAGGCCTTCCAGGCCTTCGTGAAGGGCATGACGAACGTCACGCTCGTGCCGGCCATCTGCGCGGCAATGGGCTTTGCCGCGGCGGTAACGGCCGCGAAATGCGACGAACACCTCGTGGCGCTCATGTCGGCGCCTCTGAAGAAGCTGGGCGGCCTCCTCATCCCGGCCGCAACGCTCATTACCTTCGGCATCAACATTGCGATCATGTCGGCTGCGGGCACTGCCGCCACCGCCGGCGCCACCTTCATTCCGCTCCTCATCCGCGCCGGGATCCGGCCGGCTGCCGCGGCTGCCGCTGTGGGCGGCGGCACGATGTGCGGCCTCCTCCTCAACCCCGGCTGCGCGCACGACATCTACGTCGCCGAAATGGCGAAGATGGATCTCATGGCCTTCATCGGCTGGGCGCTCCCCTACATCGTCGGCCTCGTCGTCGCGGCGACCCTCGTCAACTCCGCGCTTGCCGTCTTCCACTGGCGCGACCACAAGGCCGGGGCTGAAGCCGCCGCGGCCGGCATCGAAAGCGCCGATGCAGCGCCCGCCGTCAAGGTGAACATTCTCAAGGCCTTCGCTCCCCTTGTTCCGCTCGTCATCCTCATCGCCGCCGCCGTCTGGTTCCCGAAAGCGGGCGTCGACGTCGTGGTCGCCATGATCTGCGGCATTGCCTACATTGCTCTCGTCACCCTCATGAACCCGGGCGAACTCTCCAAGGCCTTCTTCAAGGGCATGGGCACGGGCTACGCCCAGGTGATCGGCCTCATCGTCGCCGCCGGCGTCTTCTCGACGGGCCTTCAGGCCTCGGGCGCGGTAGCGGCCTTCAGTGATGCCCTCAAGCACTCGAACGAACTCGCCCGCTGGGGCGCCGCAATCGGTCCCTTCCTGATGGCGCTCGGCACGGGTTCCGGCGAAGCCGCGATCTGGGCCTTCAATCAGGCAGTCACCCCGTCGGCCGCGAGCTTCGGCATGGAACCCCATTCCCTCGGCCTGCTCGCCATTCTCGCCGGTCAGTTCGGCCGCACGGCGAGCCCCCTCGCGGGCGCCATCATCATCGTGGCCGGCATGGCTGCCGCCGATCCGATGAACGTTGCAAAGCGCCTGGTTCCCGGCATGGTGGTCGCCGTCATCCTCTCCGCCCTCATTGTGGTCTGACGCGCTCCCTCATCTCCTTTCCTCACGCGTCCACACCCATAAAGGAACAGCTATGTTTGATCTCGTCATTCGCGGCGCCACGGTTGTCGATCCGCTTTCCGGATCGGTCGGCGAAAAGGATGTCGGCATCCGCGACGGCCTCATCGCCGAAGTCGCGCCCTCCATTGCGGATTCCGGCGCCCTCTGTACGCTCGACGCCTCCGGGCTCATCCTTCAGCCCGGCATCATCGACACGCACCTGCACCTGGCGCCGAGCCCCCTCGGACAGCGCATGGCCGTGAAGGCGGGCGTCACCGCCGCCATTGAAATGGCCGGCCCCGTGGAAAAGGTGCTCGACGACATGGCGGACTCGGGCTGCGGCCTGACGGTCGCCGTGCTCAATGCCATTCTTCCCGGTCAGAACGTTTCGGGCGCAAACCCCGGAATTGACGAGATCAACGGCTTCATCGACCGGTCGCTCGCATCCGGCGCTTTCGGCGTAAAGCTCCTGGGCGGGCACTTTCCGCTCACGCCGGAAGCGTCGCGGGCCTACCTTGCCGCCGCTCACGACCGCGGCGTCTACATGGCCTGGCATGCCGGCTCCACCGCGGCCGGATCAAACCTCCGGGGGCTCGAGGAAGCGATCGAACTCGCCGAGGGCCGCGCCTTCCACCTTGCCCACCTGAACGCCTACTGCCGCGGAGGCGTTCTCCCGGCAGCGCGCGAATGCGCCCGGGCGGCGGAGCTCCTCGAGGCGCATCCGGAAATCGTGACGGAGAGCTACCTCTCGGCAAGAAACGGCTGTCCCCTGGGTCTCGATGAAAAGGGCGTTCCCCGTTCGGCCATCGTGCGCATGAACCTCAAACGCCTCGGACTCCCCGAAACCCTCGACGGAATGCTTTCCGCCGTTCAATCGGGCGAACTCTCCGTCATCCGCCCCGTGAACGGGATCCTCGAACTCCTCTCGGGAAAGACCGGGACGGACTGGCTTCAGTCCGCCCCGGGACCGGTAGACGGTTCCTTCGACCACGTGAATCCGGCCGTCTCGCGCGTCTTCTTCGCGACCGAAAAGCGCTCGAACGGCGAATTCCTCGTCGACGCCGTCAGCACGGACGGGGGCGCCATCCCGAGAAACGTGATCGTGGAATACGGCCTCTCGCTCGTCGACATCTCCGCGCTCACGGCCGTTGAATTCGCCGCCAAAACGTCCTTCATCCCGGCCCGCATGCTCGGGATCGCTGCGAAGGGCTTCATTGCGCCAGGCGCCGACGCCGACATCACGATCTACGACCCGGCCGCGCGCAGGGCGGTGCACACCTTCTCGGGCGGACGGCAGATCCTCGCCTCGGGCGAGGTTGTTGGTTCCGGCGGCACGGTCCTCTGCACGGCCGAAGGCGAGGAAGCCGTAAGAAAGCGCGGCCTCTCGGCGCAGGTTCTTCCGGGCGGCATCCCCGCACTCAACCGCTCGTTCGGAAAAAAGACCGCCTGAGGAGAAGGCCCGCGCATTACGGGAAATCCATTCAGACCATCGGATTCATCAACCCCTGAATCTTCAACCCAAAAAAGGAAAAACAATCATGCATAAGACCCTTCGTCCGGCGCTTGCCGCCACCGCACTCTTTCTTGCTCTCCCCGCCGTTCAGGCCGCCGACCTTCAGCTCTTCGGCTTCTTCGACCAAGGCGTCGCCTACGTGCACGAGGAGCTCAACCGCGGCATGGCGTCGCCTGCCGGCCAGAGCGCAGCCAATGTTCTCAACGACAAGGGCCTCGTCGCCGACGAAGCCACGCGCTCCAACGTCGCCCTCGGGACGGGGAACGTCTCCACCTGGGGAATGAAGGGAAGCGAAAAGCTGAACGACGACCTCTCCGTGGTCTTCCATCTTGAGAGCGGCTTCCTTCCCGACGACGGCACGATCTACGGAAGCGGCAATCAGATTTTCGAGCGCGAAGCCTCGCTCGGCCTCAAATCGAACCGCTTCGGCGAACTCAAGTTCGGCCGCATGCCGGCGCTCACGACGGGCTCGGGCACCACGGGCATCTTCAACAGCCGCGTCAATCCCTTCGGCGCCGGCTGGGGCAACATGACGGGCGGCTGGAAGTTCTCGGGCACCCTTGCCCAGGCCCGCTGGAACAACATGGTGAACTACATTTCACCCGTCATGCAGGGCGTCAGGTTCCACCTGCAGCACTCCTTCGGAAACGCCAACAACGCCACCGAAGGCACGCACGACGCCGACCGCTGGTCCGCAGCAGGTTTCACCTGGACGGGCGACAGGTTCTACCTCGCGGGCGCGGTCGACTGGATCAAGACGGGCGCGACCAACACCCGCACCGACAAGGATGTCTGGAAGGCGCTCCTCGGCGGCCACGTGAACCTTGACCCGGTGAAGGTCTACGGCACCCTGCAGTACCTGAAGAACACGCCCTACATCGGCGGCTACTCCACGAAGGAATTCGCGCCTCTCGCTCAGGGGCAGAAGCTTACGAAGGGCTTTGAAGCCTGGGCCTTCTCGACGGGCGTCAACGTTCCGGCTGCGGGCGGCACCATCAAGGCGTCGGTCGGCTACGGCTTCGGCGAAAACCAGAACGTGGACGAAAAGAATGAATTCAGCCGCGTCAATGCCGGTCTCGGCTACGTCTACCCGCTCTCGAAGCGCACCTCGGTCTACGGCATCACGGGCTTCTTCATGCAGGACGCCGACTGGCAGAAGGACAACATCACCGCGCATGAAGTGATCCTCGGCCTCATGCACCGCTGGTAAGCCCGAAGGTCTTCTTTCAGAACCCTGAATTCCGGGCGCGGCGACCGATTGAACCCGCACTGCCGTCTCGCCCGGAGAATCAGCGATACATTATCGAATACCAACCTCAGGAGACGAAGAATGCTGGGAATGCACATGGGCCGGGTGCCGAGCCCAAAGGGAAGCGCCGGAGCCAACCTCCCCGATCACGACACCGAATACTGGCTTCTTCGGATCAACCGCGCCTCGCTCGCCGCCAATGCGGAGGCAGGGCTTCTCGACCGGGCGCTTGCGCGCCGGATCCGTGCGGGGCTTGACGACATGGAGCGGGAAGCGGGCGAAAAGGATGCGGTCCGCGACGAGCTCTACATCACGTTTGAACCGAAGCTTCTAAAGCGCTGCGGCATGGAAGCGAGCGTGCTCCACGTCGGCCGCTCGAGCCAGGACATTCTCGCGACGGCCAATGCCGCGCTTAATCTCGAGCATCTTCTCTGGCTCGGCGACGCCGTGCGGGAAGTGCTCGACGCGCTTCTTGATGCCGCCCGCCGGGAAAAGGATGCCGTCGTTCCGGCCTATACGAACGGCGTTCAGGCGCAGCCCACCTACTGGAGCCACTATCTCCTCGCGCAGTCTGAAGTGTTCGGGCGCGACGCAGAGCGCATTTTTGAGTGCCGCGGGCGCTTCGACCGCTCGCCCATGGGATCGTGCGTGCTGAATGGCACCGGATGGCCCCTCCCGGCAGAAAGAATCGCGGAGCTCCTCGGCTTTTCCGCCGTCGCCGCAAACGCCTTCGATGCCGGTCAGTGCGCCGGAAACGACCTTCCGCTTGAAGCAAGCCAGATCGCCGCTTCGCTCATGATCCACGTCTCGTCCTTCATCGCGGACTTCATGCCCCAGTATTCAAATCCCCGTCCCTGGATTCTCATTGAAAGCGCCAACGGCATCTATCGCTCGAGCGCCATGCCGCAGAAGCGCAACCCCGGCATTGTGAACGACTGCCGGCGCGACGCGGGACTCGTAATCGGCGAAGCCCAGGGCGTCATGATGCGCCTCATGAACCTTCCGCTCGGGATGCCCGACGCCCGGGACGCGCGCTCCATGGCGGCGCTCCTTGAAGACGCGGCAGTGGTGCTGCGAACGCTCGCCGGCATCATCCGGTCGCTTCGCGTCAACCATGAGCGCGCGCTCGAGGAGCTGAACGCCGACTGGACCTCTACGCAGGAAATAGCCGATCAGCTCGTGCGCAGGGGCGGCCTCGACTTCCGCCGCGCGCACGGCTTTGCGAGCGCCTTCGTGACCGAAGCCAAAAAGACGGGGCTCACGCCCGCGACCGCCTCGCGCGACGCGTTTGAATCGATCTGGGGAACCTTCCGCGCGAACGAAGAGAAGAACGATCTCCCGGCAACTTTCCCGCTTTCGGCCGAAGACCTTGCCGCAGCGCTCGATCCTAAGGTCATCCTCGCCCACCGCGCCACTCCGGGAAGCGCCTCGCCCTCGGAAATTGAAAAGGGCTTCATCCGCGCGGAAAACCGCATCCGCGACATTTCAGCCCGCACCGAAACCGCGATTGCCGAAGCCCGGAAGAGCGAAGCCCGTCTTGAGGCCGCGCTCGCCGCCCTCTGATTCGCCGCCCTCATAAGAGCCCCCTCCATGAACCTCATGAAGAAACGCTGGATCCTCCTCATCGTCGCCTGCACGATCAACCTCTGCGCCGGATCGATCTACGCGTGGTCCGTCTTTGCGCCGCCCCTTGCCGAGCGCCTTTCGATCCTCACGGGAGAGGCCCTCACGGCAGGAAGTCTCGCCGCGGCCTTCAGTCTTGCCAACGCGGTCGGTCCCATTCCGATGATTCTCGGGGGCGCCGTGAACGATCGCTTCGGACCCCGGTGGGTCATCGCCTCGGGCGGGCTCCTCATCGGACTCGGCTTCTTTCTTGCTGCAGGCGCAGAGACGCCTCTCGCACTCATTCTGGGCTACGGCCTCGGATTCGGTCTCGGGCTCGGGCTCGTCTACGGCTCGACGATCAACACGACACTCAAGTTCTTCCCCGACCACCGGGGACTTGCGGGGGGACTCACCACGGCGCTCTATGGGCTCAGTTCCGTCATTCTCCCGCCGGTCGCCCTTGCGCTCATTTCCGCTGAAGGCATTCAATACGCGCTCATGACGCTTGGGAGCGTCTTTGCGGTGGTGATCGTCTCGGGCGGACTCTTCATGCAGAAGTGCCCCGAAGGATTTGAAGAGAAGTTTCGTTCGCGCGCAGCCGCTCCCGTGAAGCCCGCCCGCGAGGAAGTCAGCTGGCGCGGCATGCTTCGCGCGAAGCGCTTTCCGCCGATGGTGCTTCTCCTTCTCTGCGGCGCCATCCCCGGGATGATGATCATTTCGCACTGCTGGAGCGCGGCGAGGGAACTCGCAGGGCTCGACGCCGCAGCAGCCTCGGGCGCCGTTTCGATTCTCGCTCTCGCCAACGTTTTCGGCCGCATCCTCGCGGGCGCAGCCTCGGACCGCTTCGGGCGTCTCTCCTCGCTCATGGGGGCGCTTGTCCTCACGCTTCTCGGGTGCGCGCTTCTCTCGGCTTCCGACGGCGTGACTGCGCTCTGGTTCTGGAGCGGCATTCTCCTCGTCGGCATCGCCTTCGGCGCCTTCATGGGGATCTACCCGGGCTTTACCGCTGAGGAATTCGGCGCGAGGAGCAATTCCGTCAACTACGGCATCATGTTCTGCGGCTTTTCGATTGCGGGCTTTGCCGGTCCGGTTGCGATGAATTTTCTGCTGAAGACGGGCTTCTCCTACCAGGAAGTCTGCCTCATGGCGTCAAGCCTCTCGCTCGCGGGACTTCTTTGCGGCTGGATTTTTACGAAGTCGCTGCCTCGGAAGGAATGACCGGAGGCTCAATGCTCTGACGCCTCGAGGCGGTTGAATTCAATATTCTCCCAACACGTGAGATTCATCCGCCTCAGAGGCCAGCCAGCTCCCTTTTGGAGCGGAATTCATTCATGAAGAGACGGCGCACCCAAAGGAGAAGCGGATCAACATCCGTCCGCTCATGCCAGATCATGCGCCCGGACCAGACCGGAAGGCGTCTGATTTCGGGCGGCAGAAGCGCGATCGGCAGATAGCGGCTGAGATAGCGCGCAGTATTGAGCGGCATGCGCGCATAGCAATCCGACTCGAGAAGCAGGAAAACGCTCGGGAGAAAATAGTCGCACTGGAGCGCTATCGACTTGTCCGATTCAACAGGCGCAGAAGTCTCTCCGGCCTGCCTGCGGCTTCCCGGGCCGTACGTGATTTCAATTTCCCGATAGTTATCAAGGAGCGCCGAAGCCCGGTCGCCCGGCGATGAATTTTCCAGCTCTGCAATAATCGGATGCGACTTGCGGACCACGAGAACGTGACCGGTTTTATTGAGTTCTGCTGATCGGAATCCCCTGCGGAGCATCTTCATGGGAGGCGCGTAGAAAAGCATATCGAGCGTGCCTTCCTCAAGAGCATTCTCCCAATCCGCCGGAATCGTCGAGAAGGAAATTCTCAGTTCTGGCGCCGCAGAAAGGAGTCTCTGGAAGACTGGACGCAGAAAAGTAAGCACGGCATTGTCGACGCCCGCGAGACGCAGAGTCCCCCGGACTGAAGCGGGATCAAACTCTCCCGTGCGCGCGAGCTCCCTCAGTGCATTTTGCGCGTCTTCGATGGCGGGCATCAGTCTCGTCATGCGGTTGGTCGGCACAAAACCGCCTTTGCCGCGAACGAAGAGCGGATCCTGAAGAAGCGAACGAACCGAGCGCAGAAGCCTGGTGGCTGTTGCAACGCTGATGCCGAGGCGCTTTGCAGCAAGCGCAAGCGAACGCGTTTCCCAGATCGCTGCCAGAAACCAGATCTGCTCGGATGTCATGTGAGGTTCATCCATAGGAGCCTCTCCTCTTCATCGCAAATCCCAAACAATCATCTTATTAACAAAGGTATTTAATAGTTGACGGATGGTGCTGTGTGGCGCTTGGGGT